>Ga0209536_100000465_pt1 | contig 65699 bp, 54 predicted proteins | sample DeeMarSeWOR28_12_FD_187461 | JGI IMG/M metagenome (GOLD analysis project Ga0209536, IMG submission 187461) | Marine sediment microbial communities from White Oak River estuary, North Carolina - WOR-2-8_12 (SPAdes) (version 2) | ecosystem: Environmental > Aquatic > Marine > Intertidal zone >...
GGGGATCGGCACCCAGATGGCATTGAACGGTGCGGCGGCGCACGCATTCGCGCACATCATCTACAAGGCGCTGCTGTTCATGAGCGCAGGCGTCGTCGTATATCGCACCGGCATGAATCGCTGCACGGAGGTGGGTGGCCTGTTCCGCACGATGCCACTCACGGCCATCTGTGGCATCATCGGCGCGCTCGCGATCTCCGGCTTCCCGCTGACTTCGGGCTTTACGACCAAGACGATGATCTCTCAGGCAGCGGCGGACCAGAGCCTGTTCTACGTGTACATGCTGCTCGCCGCGGCATCGGCCGGGGTATTCCTGCACGCCGGCATCAAGTTCCCGTGGTTCGTGTTCTTCCAGCGCGATTCCGGGCTGCGGCCCAAGGACGCGCCGTGGAACATGGCTGTCGCGATGGTGATTTTCTCCGTGCTGTGCATCCTGCTCGGCGTCGCGCCGGACCTGCTGTACCGGTTCCTGCCGTATCCGGTCGAGTACGTACCCTACACGCCCGGCAAGGTGCTCTTCTACCTGCAGCTCCTGATGTTCTCCGGTCTCGCGTTCTTCCTGCTGCTGCCGTTGATGAAGCGCACCGAGACGATCAGCCTCGACACCGACTGGTTGTGGCGTGTGCTGCTGTTCCAGCTGGGCGTGCGGACTTACCGGTTCGCGGCCGCGGCAGGGACCGCCGTAGCCACGGCCTTCGGGTCGTCGCTGTCGCACTTGGGGACTGCCGCGAGGCGCTATCTCGGACCGGCGGAGCGGGGCGCCAGGACAGGCGTGTTCGCGCGTGCCTGGCCAATCGGCGTCACGGCGCTGTGGATCGCCGTGCTGCTGACCGCTTACGTGCTGGTCTATTACTTCTGACCCACGGACCGCTTCCGTCCGTAACCGCCTGCCCAGGCTTTCTGGCGTACAATGGCGGCGACTGACCCGAATCGGACGTTACGCGTTGCCTGTACTGCCTGAATATCTCGTCTCGAGTTTGCATCCCCGGGGTCACCATCTACCGCTCGGCTGACGGCGGAGGATTACCCGCATGCCAATTCTGAACCGGTCACAGCTGGCGGATCTCCGCGGCGGTATACGAATGGCTGTCGACGCCACAGACGTGATCACCGAGGTCGTCGAAAAGGTCCATCGCACCATACAATTGCGGCCAGCCCCGTTGGGGGCGCCGACGAACGATCGCCCGAATGGTATTGCTGGCGTCGTGTACCGCGCTGTTCGAGGAGCAAGCCGCCTGATTGGCCAGGCCGTCGATGTCGGTCTCGCGCCTGTGGCGGCGCTTCTGCCCGAGGGCGAGTCCTCGCCGTCCCTGGACACGTATCGATCGGTGGCGAACGGTGTGTACGGCGACTACCTTTTGCAAACCGCGAACCCGCTCGCTATCGAAATGAGCCTGCGTTATCGCGGCCAACGGGTCGACCCCCACGATCCGACAAGCGTCTTCAGGCAGCGCAGCGGAGAATCACCCGGGCGCAAACTGCTCGTGCTTGTGCACGGACTATGCATGAACGACCGACAGTGGAATCGGGACGGGCACGACCATGGAGCGATGCTTGCCGATCAGCTTGGGTATCTGCCGCTTTACCTGCGTTATAACAGCGGTCTGCGTATTGCGAGCAACGGACGTGCGTTCGCAGAATTGCTCGAGACGCTGATAGCAAACGGCTCTTCGCGGTTCCAGGAACTGGTGATCATGGGGCACAGCATGGGCGGACTTGTCGCGCGGAGCGCCCTTGATCATGGTCGTGCGGCCAACCATAAGTGGCCGGAGTATCTCCGCAAGCTCGTTTTTCTCGGTACGCCGCACCACGGCGCGCCGCTGGAACGCGGTGGTCACGTCCTCGACCTGGTAATGGAACTGAGTCCTTACCTTGCGCCGTTCGCGAAACTAAGCAGAGCGCGTAGCGCCGGTATTACTGACTTGCGCCGCGGCACCATCTCGGTTGAGCACGAATTCGTGCCACTACCTTCGGGGGTACAATGCTATACGGCAGCGGCAGTTCGCGCGGCAAAACGCAGCCTGCTAAGCGATCGATTGATCGGCGACGGGCTCGTGCCGCTCGACAGCGCGCTCGGGCGGCATCGCGACACGACGCGAATGCTGGCAATTCCGAAGAACCGTCAGTGGATTGGGTATCGGATGGGCCATCGTGATCTCCTGAATCGGCCCGAATTGTATAAGCAGATATCCAGGTGGTTGAAAGAGCCACAGTGATGCAAGGTGCGTGCGAAGATAATCTGGATGATCGTTGAGGTAAACGATTGAAGTCACGAGCCGTCAGAGATATTTATCCGTTCGACCGCGTTGACGACTCGCAGCGTATAATTCACCTGTGCTTAACCCGTCGGTCTTGCTCGAATAGCCGAGGAAGTTAAATGAACACCAGAGTGCTTGCCAGTCTCGTCGTGGCAGCCGTTAGCCTGAATGTGCTTGTCAGCAATTCCCAGGAGCCAGAATATCGGCAGCCGACGCGAGAAGAGATACTGACAGCAGCACGCAAACTCATGGCCGAAGACTTCAATGCTGCTTTAGTTACCGTTGATTCTGAAGGGCAGCCCCGCGCGAGGACGGTAGAACCATTCTCGCCCGAAGATGATTGGACAATCTGGGTGGCGACCAACCCGTTGACAAGGAAGGTAGCGGAGATTGCAGAAAACAGCAAAGTCACTCTGTACTACGATGATGATGCTGCCGGGACCTACCTGGCAATCATGGGTACAGCAACCATCCACGACGATCCCGAGTCGAAAGCGCGATTAAAGCATCGACTGCTGGACGTGTTCTGGCCTAATTACCCTGAGGGCTATCTTCTGATTTCGGTGAAGCCTATCTGGCTCGAGATAATGACTCCGGAGATTCCCATCGACATGAAAACCTGGCGACCTCAGGCAGTGCGCTTCGACGAATAGATTTCCGCGGACGTTCACCGGTCGTTCTCTGAACCGTTAACGACCGCTTGTGGCCGGGCCAAATAGCGGACAGTCGAATGGCCGGTGTCGGGTCAACGAGCCAGTCGGTGAACCTGCTGCGCAAGCAGCTCCATTCCCAGGTGATCAGACCGCTGATCGCAAATCGCAGAAAGACCACAAGGGACGATGCTTGGTTGTCCCATCCTGGTGTCATCATGGACACCGTTGCATCGGGATTTCAGCCTGAGCTGTGCCCGGGACAGGATAACTTACTGCCTGCAACCCCTCAGAGCGCGCGGAAGGAAGATTGGTGGGCCCGCCAGGACTCGAACCTGGGACCAAGGGATTCACTTTACCCGCCTGTTTCCAAGCGGAGCGGACTATCTCATCACCCTCAACCGAATTGTTAGGGGCGGGACGCTCAAGCCTGTCATTAAGAACACTAGAGTTCTCAGGTAGTCTCTGCACCGTCCGGCGGTGTACCGCCGGCTTGGCTCAGGATTGCCGTCAGCCAACGCTGCTACGGTTTCCCTGAATTCATCCCGTTCGACTTTGTGCCTTTCGGCACAAACGCACCTTTTCGATGAGTCCCCTGCTCTAACCAACTGAGCTACAGGCCCACAATCGGGCGGAATTCTACCAGATAACCGGCGGCCATAGCGACGCCGAAAAACGCATTGATTCCAGGAATTTGCCGCTCGGCAATGGCTCGATTGTCTGCGACACTCGTCAAGTGGCTCGCTGTATCCGCTGTTCGCACTTGCTTGGAGGAAGGCAAAGAAGGTTCTGCTCTCGACGTTGCAGGAATCGGGACACCAGCAACAGGTTGCAGTCCTACAGCGCTCAATGGTCACGGGGCAGAAAGAGAAAGATCGACTTGGTCATTTTAAAAGGCGGCTGTTGTTCAACGTGCGGTTACAGCCGAAATTGTGCTGCACTCGAGTTTCATTACCGGGACTCAACCCGCAAATCGTTCAACCTGGATCTTCGTAGCGTAATGAACCGTGCCTGGGATGCCATCCTGGCAGAGTCTGATAAATGCGACCTGCTGTGCTCGAACTGCCAAAAAGAAATCCACAATCCGGAGAGCTACCTGGCGCGATATTGAACGGATGTTTAGCACACCCACGCAAGTGGGCAAAAAAAAGCCGGGCGATGCCCGGCTTTTTTTCAGTCTTCGATCAGGAAGCTCCGAAGCTGGTCCGACCGCGTCGGATGGCGCAGTTTCCTGAGGGCTTTCGCCTCGATCTGGCGAATCCGTTCACGTGTCACGTCGAACTGCTTGCCGACTTCCTCAAGCGTGTGGTCGGTATTCATGTCGATACCGAAGCGCATGCGAAGGACCTTTGCCTCGCGCGGCGTCAGGCCGGCGAGCACGCTGTGCGTGGTTTCCTTCAGGCCCTGCGACGTTGCCGAGTCGATCGGCGAATGCACCGTCTGGTCCTCGATGAAGTCGCCGAGGTGCGAATCCTCGTCGTCGCCGATGGGCGTTTCCATCGAGATAGGCTCCTTCGCGATCTTCAGCACCTTGCGCACCTTGTCTTCCGGCATGTCCATGCGCTCGGCAAGTTCGTCAGGCAGCGGTTCGCGCCCCATCTCCTGCAGCATCTGCCGCGAGATGCGGTTGAGCTTGTTGATCGTCTCGATCATGTGTACCGGGATGCGGATCGTGCGTGCCTGGTCGGCGATCGAACGCGTGATCGCCTGGCGGATCCACCAGGTTGCATAGGTCGAGAACTTGTAGCCGCGACGGTATTCGAACTTGTCCACCGCCTTCATCAGGCCGATGTTGCCCTCCTGGATCAGGTCCAGGAACTGCAGGCCGCGGTTCGTGTACTTCTTCGCGATCGAGATCACGAGACGCAGGTTGGCCTCGACCATCTCTTTCTTCGCCCGCCGCGCCTTGGCTTCGCCGATCGACATCTGGCGGTTGATCTCCTTGATCTCGGAGATGGTCAGCCTGGTCTCTTCCTCAACCTGCAGCAGCTTGCGCTGCGCGCGGAGGATGTCGTCTTTGAGCTTGGCCAGCGTCGACGAATGCTTGCGCTTGGCACGGATATGCTTCTCCACCCAGGAAAGATCGGTCTCGCTCTTCGGGAAGCTCGCAAGGAAGTCCTTGCGCGGCATGCCGGCGTCACGGACGCAGATCTGCATCACCAGACGTTCCTGCGTGCGGATTACGGAGACCGCGCTGCGCAGGTTCTTCACCAGCGTATCGAAGAGCTTCGGCGCCAGCTTCAGCTCCATCATCTGGTCTGCGAGCTCCTCCTGGATCTTGACGGTCTTCTTGTCCTTCGCCCCGTTCTTTTCGATCGCCGTGAGCGCGCGCTTGTGCAGGCGCCGGATCTTCTTGACGCGTGCCTTGACCTCTTCGGGGTCGGGGCCGGTATCGACGGCCTCATCGTCATCGTCGTCCGATTTCGGCGCCGGCGGCTTGATCTCGTCAGGCTCGTTCGGATCGATGAAGCCGACGATGAAGTCCTGCATGCGGGTATCACCGGCATCGACCGCGTCGGCGACGTCCAGGAACAGGTCGATCGTCGGCGGAAAGTGCGACATGTGGTACTTGACCTGGTTGAGACCGTCCTCGATGCGTTTCGCAATTTCGATCTCGCCCTGGCGCGTGAGGAGTTCGACGGTACCCATTTCACGCATGTACATGCGCACCGGGTCCGTCGTGCGTCCGAATTCCGCGTCCACGCTGGCCAGCGCGGCCTCCGCTTCCTCGGCGGCGTCGTCATCGTTCGAGACGGCAGCGTCGGACAGCAGCAACGACTCGTCATCCGGCGCCTTCTCGTGCACCGTGATGCCCATATCGTTGATCATGTTGACAATGTCTTCGATCTGCTCGGGATCGATGATGTCATTAGGCAGGTGATCATTGACTTCGGCGTAGGTCAGGAAGCCCTGTTCCTTGCCGCGTGCAATGAGTTCCTTCAGCTGCTGAGCCTGCTTCTTGCTACTGCCTATTGCTGCACGTTTCTCGCTCAAGACGAAACGCCCTCCATGTAAAAAATGCAAACGACCAATTGTACTGGTTTGACTTGATCTAATCTATAAATGTCCATTGAAACCCTCGCCGCCCCGTCCCTGGGCGGACGCCTCAGCGGAGCTGCCGGAGTTCCGCAATTTCGGCCTCGTTCAGTGGCTTAACCCGCTGTTTTTCAATCAGAAAATCAATTCGCTCCCGGCGACCTGCCAGCGCCAGCTGCGCGAGGCAGTCAGCGAGCTCGGCGGCCGGGTCGAAATCTTCGTCGCCCGGAATCTCGACGGCAGCCAGTTTGCCGAGGTGGCGGCCCTGTTCGTGGTGGCGCCACCGCTCCAGAAGACCAGCAGTCGTGATATTGGGTTCCTGCTGCGCCGTTTCAATCAACTCGCGCAGCAGTTCGATGCCCGGCCGGTTCACCCCGGCCAGCTTCTCGATATCGAGCTTCGCTGCGGCGTCGGGATGGTTCAGGAGCAGCGTGATCGCCCGCCTGACCACCGAGGGTTTCCCGGCCGCTGCCGCTATCCGGCGGCCGCGTTGCGCCTGGCGGCGGCCGGCGTGACCCTGCTCGACCGATTGCGAGTGGCCGAGCATCGTCTCGAGCTTGCTCGACGTCAGGCCCACGGTTTTTGCCAGCGATTCCAACAGCAACTCCCGGTAGACGCCGGCCGGAATTTTCGCAACCAGTGGTTTCGCCAGTTCCGCCAGCCGGGCACGGCCGTCGACCGTACCGAGGTCTACCTGCTGTGCGAGTTCGGCGATCAGGTGGTCGGACAGAGCGACGCCGTTATCGAGTGCCCCGACGAACGCATCGGCGCCGTGCTCGTTGACGTAAGAATCCGGGTCGTGGCCCTCGGGAAGGAACACGAACCGCACCTGGCGGCCTTCGCGGATGTGGGGCAGGGCGGTCTCGAGGGCCCGCCAGGCGGCCTGCCTGCCGGCGCGGTCCCCGTCGAAACAGAAGTCGACGTTCTCCGTGAGCCGGAACAGGCGGTTCAGGTGATCCGCCGTCGTCGCGGTGCCCAGCGTCGCGACGGAGAAGTCGATGCCGTGGCGGGCGAGCGCCACGACGTCCATGTAGCCTTCGACGACCACGAAGCGATCGATCTGCCGCAGCGCCTGGCGCGCCTCGTACATGCCGTACAGCTCGCGGCCCTTGTGGAACAGCACCGTCTCCGGGGAGTTCAGGTACTTCGGCTCCCCGTCGCCCATGGCGCGGCCGCCGAATGCGATGCAGCGGCCGCGGACGTCGCGGATGGGGAACATGACGCGGCCGCGAAAGCGGTCGTAGTGCGAGCCGTTGTCCTTGCGGATCACCAGCCCGGCCGCGAGCAGGCGATCGATGGCTTCCTGCGAGGTGCCGAACTTGTCGAGCACCGTGCTCCAGGCATCCGCGGCATAGCCGAGGCCGAAGCGCTTCGCGGTGCTGCCGTCGATGCCCCGATGTTTCAGGTAGTCCACGGCCGCGGGGTTGTCACGGAGCCCTTGCTGCCAGAATCGCTCGACCCGTGACATCAGGTCGAAGAGCTCGTCATAACGGCGTGCCGGGCGATCCGACTCGTCGCGCGGCACCTCGACGCCCATCGAGCTGGCGAGGCTCTCCACCGCCTCGACGAAACTCATGTGATCGAACTCCATCAGGAAGCCGAGGGCGGTGCCGTGGGCGCCGCAGCCGAAACAGTGGTAGAAGCCCTTCGTCGGGCTCACCGTGAACGACGGTGTCTTCTCGTCGTGGAACGGGCAGCAGGCCTTGAATTCACGCCCGGCCTTCTTGATCTGCACGCGCCGGCCGATCACCTCGACGATATCGGCCCGTGCGACCAGGTCGTCGATGAAATCCTGGGGAATCAAACCGGCCATATTGAGGTAAACGTGTGCTCCGCGGCTTCGGGTCTTGACAGAGCCTGTTCTTATTATTGGCGTCCGGGTCGCTGCCCGTTGGCCCAAGCATAGCGAATCCGTGCCGATTCGCCAGCGGTTTATTTCGGGGAATTCAGGCCCCGAGACGTTCCTTAACGCGGCTGCCAACCACGCCCATGTCCGCGCGGCCGGCGGCTTTGGACTTGATCGCGCCCATGACCTTGCCCATGTCGCGGACGCTCTCGGCACCGGTCGCCGCGATCACTTCATCGATGAGCGCGTCGAGTTCGGCGTCGTCCATCTTCGCGGGCAGGTAGCCCTCCAGTACGGAGATCTCGGCCTCCTCGATCGCCGCGAGGTCGTCGCGGCCGCCTTTCGTGAACTGCTCGACGGAGTCCCGGCGCTGCTTGACCATCTTGTCGAGCACGCCCAGCGCAGCGGTGTCGTCGAGTTCCTTGCGGGTATCGACCTCCACCTGCTTGATGGCCGCGAGGATCAGGCGCACGACTTTGAGCCGGTCTTTGTCACCGGCCTTCATCGCGGACTTCATGTCCTCGGTAATGCGGTCTTTCAGAGACATGGGTCGAGAGAGCCTCGAACCTCGGGGGAGATCAATAGAGACGCTTGCGCTTCGACTCTTCGCGGGAGAGGCGCTTCAGGTGCCGCTTCACGGCAGCCGCCTTCTTGCGCTTGCGCTCCTGGGTCGGCTTCTCGTAGAACTCGCGACGGCGCAGTTCCGTGAGGACCCCGGCTTTCTCGCAGGCACGCTTGAAGCGGCGCAGAGCGGCATCGAAATATTCGTTCTCTTTTATGCGAACACTTGGCATTTAGATCAGGCCTTCCTTCTGGGCATAAATAATCCCGGGTCGAACCGGGAGAGCCGCGCATTTTAACCCTCGCTGGGGGGCGGCGCAAGGCCCGCAAAAGCGGCGAGACGGGCCAATATCCCTTACTATTCGCCGCCATGAACGTTCTAGGTATCGAAACCAGCTGCGACGAGACCGGCGTGGCGCTGTATTCCACGGAACATGGCCTGCTCGCCGACGCCCTGCACAGCCAGGTGGACCTGCACGCCGTGTACGGCGGCGTCGTGCCGGAGATCGCCTCCCGCGACCACGTCCGGCGGCTGCTGCCGCTGATCCGGCAGGTGCTGTCGAAGGCCGGGGTCGAGCGCCCCGACGCGATCGCCTACACGGCAGGCCCGGGCCTCGTCGGCGCACTCATGGTCGGCGGCGGCATGGCGGCCGGGCTCGGTCTCGCCTGGGGTTGCCCGGTGGTCCCGGTACACCACATGGAAGGACACCTGCTGGCGCCGATGCTCGAGGACGATCCGCCGGCGTTCCCGTTCCTCGCGCTGCTCGTGTCGGGCGGACACTCGATGCTGATCTCGGTGCGCGCGCTTGGCGAATACGAGTTACTGGGAACCACGCTCGACGACGCGGTCGGCGAGGCTTTCGACAAGACCGCCAAGCTGCTCGGTCTCGGCTATCCCGGCGGGCCGGCGCTTGCTGCGCTGGCGGAGTCGGGCAACGACAGCGCTTTCGATTTTCCGCGGCCGATGCTGAATCGCCCGGGTCACGACTTCAGCTTCAGCGGCCTGAAGACCGCCGTGATGATCGAGGTGCGCAAGGCCGAGGAGCGCGGTGACCTCGATCGCTGCCGCGCAGACATTGCGGCCTCGTTCCAGCGCGCCGCGGTGGACACGCTGGTCGAAAAATCCGTCCGTGCCGCGAGAAGCGCGGGCCTTTCCCGGATCGTCGTTGCCGGCGGGGTCGGCGCCAACAAGCTGCTGCGCCAGGAGATGGCGAGCCGTTTTCCGGGCGAGGTGCATTACCCCCGCATGGCTTTCTGTACCGACAATGGAGCGATGATTGCCGTGGCCGGCGCGCTGCGCCTTGCAGATGCACGCCCGATCGGCGAGATTCGGGCACAGGCCCGCTGGCCGCTGGACTCGCTCGCGGCTCCCGCAGCCTCAGACTGAAAAGCGAAAACCTATGGACATCATTTTCCTCCACAACCTCAAGGTCGACGCCGTCATCGGCATCTGGGACTGGGAACGCAAGATCCGCCAGACCGTCGAGATCGACCTGGACATGGCCGCCGATATTCGCAAAGCCGCCGCGAGCGATGACGTGGAAGACACGCTGAACTACAAGCTCGTCGCCAAGCGGCTGCAGAGCTTCATCGCGGAGTCCGAGTTCCAGCTGGTCGAGACCCTCGCTGAGCGTATCGCGGGGATCGTTACCGGTGAGTTCGAGGTGCCCTGGGTCCGCGTCCGGGTCAACAAGCCCGGCGCCATCCGCGGTGCGCGCGACGTCGGGGTAATTATCGAGCGCGGCGAAAGACCGGTCCCGGACTGAGCGATGGCCACGGTCTACCTCGGCCTCGGCAGCAACATCGACGCGGAGAAGAACCTGCGACTCGCGGTGGGCGAGCTGCGGCGGCTGTTCGGGGCACTGACGGTATCGCCGGTGTACAGCAGTGCGGCGGTCGGCTTCGACGGGCCCGATTTCCTCAATCTCGTGGTGGCGCTGGCGACGGACAAGGCGCCGCTCGAAGTGCTCCGGGAAATCGAGCGGATTCACGAGATGTCCGGACGTTGCCGCGGACCGGAAAAGTACAGTTCGCGACCGCTGGATATCGATCTGCTGCTGTACGACGCAATGGTCGATCCGTCTCCGCCGCTGCGGCTGCCACGCCGCGATATCCTCGAGTACGGCTTCGTGTTGCGGCCGCTTGCGGATATCGCCCCGGACCTCGTGCACCCGGTCTCGGGCAGGACCATCGGCGCGCACTGGCGCGAATTCGACGACGCGAGTCAGCCGCTGACGCCGGCCGACGTTATTTTGTAAAGATCCGGCATCGATTTTCGCCGATTGCCGTCAAAAACGACGACGGTTTCGCGGCGGCATGCAACCCGAATTGGGTAAAATACGTGTTCAAGGAAAGAGTCCCGGGCTCAACGGAGCATCTATGCGCAAGTTCGTAATCATTCTGTCGGCGCTGCTGGCAACAGCCTGTTCGTCAAGCGACGGTGATTCCACCGCCGAGTGCTCGATTGGAGGCCAGAAGCAGTTCGTGCTCGATGCGATGCGCGACTGGTATTTCTGGAACGATCGCCTGCCCGCCCAGGTGGATCTGAGCCAGTTCGCGACGCCCGAGGATTTGCTGGAGTTCCTCAAGACATTCAGTCCGACGGGCAGTGACGGCTTGCCGGTTGACACATCGTTCAGCTTCATAACAACCGCGGCAGCAGACGACGCGCGCTTCTCGCAGGGCGAGTTCGAAGGCTACGGCATCGTTCTGAGGTATATCGCCACAGACCGCATCCAGCTGGCGAAGGTCTTTGCAAATGGTCCTGCCGGCGCAGCGGGGCTCGGGCGGGGCCAGGAAATCCTGAGCCTTAACGGCCGCACGATCGCCGAAATTGACGCTGCCGAAGGGGTGACCACGCTGCTGGGCACCTCGCCCGTAACCTTCGGTATGCGGCGTCTCGACGGATCCGAGTTCGAGGTGTCGGCTGCGCGGGGCACGGTGACAATCGATCCCATGCCGCAGTGGCGGATCATCGATGCAGGCGGCGGCCGCAACATCGGCTACCTGGAACTCGCAAGTTTCATCCTGCCGGCTGAGCCGGCGATGGAGACCGTGTTCGCTGCATTCAACGATGCCGGGGTCAACGACGTCATCATCGATCTGCGCTACAACGGCGGCGGGCTTCTCAGCACTTCAAACCTGCTCGGCGATTACTTCGGCGGCGAGGTTGCGGAAAACCTGATCTTCTCCAGGACGTTGTTCAATGCGAACCGTTCCGCGGCAAACGACAGCATAGAATTTTTTGATCGGCTTTTGAATTCGTTAAGCCTCTCGCGACTGGTCGCGATTACCGCCAGCGGTACCGCATCGGCTTCCGAGCTGGTCATAAACGGTATGGAGCCTCATGTCGAAACGGTGCTCGTTGGGTCAAACACTTTCGGCAAGCCTGTCGGCCAGGTCGGTCTTGAGTTTTGTGGAAACCTGCTCAGGGCAGTGGCCTTCGAAACGGTTAACGCCGATGACGTTGGTGGCTATTTCGACGGCCTGCCGGTGGACTGCGCCGCGGACGATGATCTGTCGATTCCGGTCGGTGCCGCCAGCGACCCGAACCTCGTGGCGGCGGAGACCTACCTCGCGACCGGCGCGTGCCCGGTTGCGGCGTCGCCGCAGGCCCAGGCAGCGCGGATCGGTGGCAATGACGACTTGCCGCAGGTCGACCGGCGCGGTCCGCCAGCGCGCGAGTTCCTTGGCGCTTTCTGAGGGCTTACCAGCCGATGGAGCGCCCGCCGTCGACGGCCACGATCTGGCCCGTGACATAGGTCGCATCGCGGACGAGATACAGCACGCAGCCGGCGATGTCCCCGGGCGCGCCCGCGCGCGCCAGCGGCACCTGGTCGAGTATCGATGCCTTGGTTGCCGCGCTCATATCACTCTCGGGCCACAGGATGGCCCCGGGCGAGACGCCGTTAACGCGCACGTCCGGCGCGAGTTCTTTCGCGAGCGCCCGCGTCAGCATGGCGAGCCCGGCTTTCGCGGGGCTGTAGACCACGTGTTTGCTTAGCGGCCGCTGCGCATGGATATCGACGATATTGACGATGCTGCCGCGGCGCTCGCGCAGGCTCGCCGCTGCAGCCTGGGAAAGGAACAGGGGCGCCTTGAAGTTACTGCCCACCAGGTCGTCCCAGTCGGCCTCGGTGATCTCGCCGAGCGGTGTCGGATAGAAAGTGGAGGCATTGTTCACGAGAATGTCGAGTCCGCCCCGCCAGTCCGTGACTGCATCGATGAGTGCGGGAAGCGATGCCGTGTCGAGGAGGTCGGCCTGGAATGCGGCCGCCGAATCGGACCGCAGCCCATTCAGGCGTGCGACGAGACCGTCGGCATCGGCCGCGGAGCGACGGTAGTGAATGCAGACGTCGGCGCCCGCCGCGTGCAGATGTGTGGCAATCTCCGCGCCTACGCGGCGCGCGGCGCCGGTAATCAATGCGACACGGCCTTCAAGGCCCGCTGAACTGCTCATTATCGACGTCAAACCTCTCCCGCCGGCAATTTTTCGCGGGTCACGTTATAAAGGCGACATTCTGAAAGACGACCGACGAAACATGCAACACGATTACGCATTCTCCCTGCCGCAGCCGGACGCCGTCAGTGCCGCGCATAGCGAGCGTTGTGCGGATTACATCCGGGCGCGGATCAGCGACGCCGGCGGCAGCATCAGCTTCGCGGAGTTCATGCACTACGCGCTTTACGCCCCCGGGCTGGGGTATTACAGCGCGGGCGCGCGCAAGTTTGGCGCCGACGGGGATTTCGTCACTGCGCCGGAGATTTCGCCGCTTTTCGGGCGCGTCGTCGCGCGGCAATGCGCACCTGTGCTGCGCGAGGGGGGGGAGGTGTCGTTGCTGGAGTTCGGCGCCGGCAGCGGCCGGCTGGCGCTGGATATGCTGCGGGCGCTCGACGCGTTGGACGCGCTGCCCGCCGAGTACAGGATCCTGGAGGTTTCCGCCGATCTGCGTGAGCGCCAGCAGCACCTGCTGCGCGCGGGGCTGCCTCACCTCGCCGACCGCATCGTCTGGCTCGACCGGATGCCCGCCGCGCACCGCGGCGTGGTGATCGCCAACGAAGTGCTGGATGCGTTACCCGTAGAGCGCTTCATGCGCAGGAACAACGGTATCTACCAGATGCGCGTTATCGACGAGGGCGGCGAGTTCGTGTTCGTCGATGAACCCGCGCCGGAGGTGCTGGTTCGCGCCGTGCAGGCGATCGAAGAGCATATCGGCGGCCAGCTGCCCGACAACTATGTTTCGGAAGTTTCGCTCGCGGCACCGGCATGGCTGGCGGACGTGGCGCGAATGATCGAGCATGGCCTCGTGCTGCTGTTCGACTACGGCGTTAGCCGGCGCGAGTATTACGCCGTTGATCGTAACGAGGGCTGGCTGCGTTGCCACTATCGCCACCGGGTGCACAGCGACCCACTGATACTTCCCGGCATACAGGACCTCACCGCCTGGGTGGACTTCACCGCCGTCGCGGCAGCTGCCGCGGGCGGGGGACTGGACGTTCTGGGCTATGCGAGCCAGTCGCAATTCCTGCTGGCCGGCGGCATCGAGGCGGAGCTGCAGGACTTCGCAGCGATGCCGATCGAATCACAGCTGCAGACCGCCCGGCAGGTCAAAATATTGACTCTGCCCGGCGAGATGGGCGAAAACGTCAAGTGCATCTGCCTCGCACGCGGAGGCATCGCCAGGCCCGGCGCATTCGAATCGGCCGACAGGATTCACGCTCTATGATCACAGCAACGACGGAAGGAGTACGTCGATGACCTGGCTGCAGGTAGTCGTGCTTGCGATCGTGCAGGGACTCACCGAGTTCCTGCCGATTTCCAGTTCCGGGCATCTCGTGCTCGTACCGTCGGCAGCAGGCTGGACCGACCAGGGCCTGGCTTTCGACGTCGCGGTCCATTTCGGTTCGCTACTCGCCGTGTGCCTGTTCTTTCGCGACGACATCTTCGCCCTGTTGCGGGGAACGGGACAGCTGCTCAGGCTCAATCACCAGACGCCGGAGGCGCGGGTCGCGCTGGCGCTGGGCATCGGGACCGTGCCCGCGGCAATCGCGGGGCTGTCTCTCGCCGGCTGGATCGAAGCCAACCTGAGGAGCCCGGCCGTCATCGTGTTCACGCTCGCGGGCTATGCCGTCATCATGGTGCTGGCGGATCGCCTCGGCCGCCGCGACAGGAGTGTCGCGGATGTCACGCTCCGCGACGCGCTGGTCATCGGCTGCGCCCAGGCGCTTGCACTGGTGCCGGGGACGTCGCGGTCCGGCGTTACGATCTCGGCGGGCCGCATACTCGGATTCGATCGACGCGATGCCGCCAGGTTTTCATTCCTGCTGTCCGTGCCCGTCATCCTTCTCGCTACCGTCTACGAGATGGGCGGCCTGGTCATGGGCGACGAGCAGGTCGACTGGACGCAGCTGTCCGTAGCCGCGCTGGTCGCCGCCGTCGTCGCTTACGCGAGCATCGACTTCTTCATGCGTTTCGTGAGCCGCATCGGCCTGATGCCTTTCGCGATTTATCGACTCGTCCTGGCGGCGGTTATCTTGTATGTCATGGCCTAGATGCTTCGCTCTGCTGCTGTTGTCCGGAAACACCTGGGCGGCGGGCGAGTACGTGCTTGCCGGTGGCGTACAGGGCGACTCGGCCGACGGCATTGCCGCCGTACTGCTGGGCGACCTGGCGGTCGCAGACGAGACGTGGCTGTCGGCCGGCCTGGCACGAAGCAGCGTAGAACTACCGCTGCGCGACGAGCTGGAGACGTGGTACGGCGATATCGGCCTGGACCACTTTTTCGATCCTGCCGGCGTAAGGCTCGGACTGGCGTACTGGGGCGACAGCAGCGTGCTCGATTCAACGGATGCGCGAGCGTCCCTGTACTTCCGCGCGGCCAGCGGTTCCCTGAGTTTCGACTACGAGTTCCGCGACCTCGAACTGGAGCTGCCGGAGTTTGATTTCCTGCGCAGGCGCCAGGTCAATTTCGATGCAAACGGCTACGGACTCGGTGCGCGTCTCGATCTGACCGACAGCGTCGACGTCCGTTTCAAGGGCATGAGCTACGACTACAGCATCAACCTGCGCCGTGACCCCAATCGAGACATCGTCAACCTGATCTCGGTGACCCGGCTGAGCCTGCTCAATACGCTCGTCGACTATCGCGCCAGCCTGACCCTGGGGTTCGATTTCGGCCTCAAGCGCCTGGAGTTCGAGGCCGCGCAGTGGGAAGGCGCGGTGGCGGGCAGCCGTACCAATTCCTATTCGATGCGCTTCCTGGTGCCAATCGGCAATCGCAACGACATCGAGTTCGAGCTGGGTTACGACGACTCCGAGAACTACGGCCAGGTGACGGTTTTCTCCGTGTTCCTGTATTTCTACGGCGGCGGCTGAAAACCGGACCGGAACGCTTCCACCGCCGCAAGCCTTTCGCGGCGAATCGCATCGCCGATGGCCTTGCCCTCGTGCCTCGCGGCGATAGACGCCGCATCGACGGCAGCGGCCGCTGCAAATGCTCCGCGCAACAGGTCGACCTGGGTGTAGTGACGGTCTTCGAGGCCCTTGCGGCCCCGCGCATCGGCCTCGCAGGCAAGCAGGAACTGCTCGAAGCGACGCGGCCGCCTGAAAGCGTCCGTCGCCTCCAGCATCCGCAGTATCGTGGCGGCACGCAGCTCGAAAGCGCGGTGGCAGTGCGTGTGGTACTCCGACACGAGCATCCCCAGGTCGCGGCACGCGTTCGGTACCGGCAGCCGCCCGGACAGGCGCCGGATGAGTTTCACGCCACGCCTCTCGTGCCCGGGATGGCTCGGCAGGCTGTGCTTGCGGGTCGTGCCCTTGCCGAGATCGTGGACCAGCGCCGCGAAACGAACCTCGAGGTCGGCTGACAGCTTCTCGGCCTGGTCCAGCACCATCATGACGTGCAGGCCCGTGTCGACTTCGGGGTGCCATTGCACTGGCTGGGGCACTCCGAACAGGCGGTCGATTTCGGGGAACAGTATCGCCAGCGCACCGCATTCCCGCAGTGTCTCGAAGTACACGCGGCTGTTCCTGCCCGAGAGCGCCAGCTCCGTTTCTTTCCACACCCGGTCCGGCACCAGGGCGTCGATCTCGCCGCTGGCCGCTATCGAGCGCATCAGCGACATCGTTTCGGGGGCGATTACGAAGCCAAGGGCGGTAAAGCGCGCGGCGAAGCGCGCGACCCTCAGCACGCGTACCGGATCCTCGACGAACGCATCCGAGACATGTCGCAGTATTCGATCCCGTATGTCGGCGAGACCGCCATAGGGGTCAACGAGGTTCCCGCTGGTGTCCTTCGCGACCGCGTTTATCGTGAGGTCGCGGCGTCCGAGGTCATCCTCGATCGTTACGTTCGGGTCCGTGTGGAATTCGAAACCGTGATAACCGGCGGCGGTTTTTCGTTCGGTGCGGGCAAGCGCATACTCTTCGCCGGTCTCGGGGTGCAGGAAGACAGGGAAGTCCTTGCCGACCTGCCTGTATCCGGCCTCCTTCATTTCTGCGGGTGTCGCGCCGACGACGCACCAGTCCCGTTCTTTCACGGGAAGTCCGAGCTGTTCGTCACGAACAGCGCCACCGACGAGGTACACTTGCATCGCGCGATTCTAGCAAACCGATTCCGTTGCACCGCCAGTGAATTCACACTCCGCTTTCAAGACAATCACCACGCTCGGGCTTTGCTGCCTGCTGTCTGGCTGCTATTACGTGCAGGCAACGCGGGGCCAGATCGAGGTATTGCGCAAACGCGAGCCGATCGACGAGGTAATCGCCAGCCCGGAAACCGCGGCCGAACTGGGCCGCCGGCTGCGCCTCGTGCAGGAAGCTCGACGATTCTCCGTCGCGGAGCTCGGACTTCCGGACAATGACAGTTACCGCAGCTATTCCAATCTCGAGCGCGACTTCGTGGTCTGGAACGTGTTCGCGGCGCCGGAGTTCTCACTCGGCGCGCGCGAATGGTGCTACCCGATCGTGGGATGCGTCAGCTACCGCGGCTATTTCTCCGAGGAAGCCGCCTGGAGGGAAGCGGGCAAACTGCAGGCGAAGGGCTTCGACGTGGCGGTCGGTGGAGTGCCGGCCTATTCGACGCTCGGCAACTTCGACGACCCTGTCCTGAACACGATGATGCGCTGGGACGACGTGAAACTGGTATCCACGCTGTTCCACGAACTCGCACACCAGGTGCTCTACATCAAGGACGACACCGCCTTCAACGAGTCGTTCGCGACTGCCGTCGAGGAGATCGGCATCGAACGCTGGCTGGCGGCGAACGGCAGGCCCGAAGACATGGCCGGCTACCGCGAGCAGAAGGCGCTGCATCGACACCTGGTGGCACTTGTCGAGGCTGCGCGCGCCGACCTGGCCGACTATTACGGCCGCGATGTCGATGTCGATACCATGCGGGACCTGAAGTCCGCCCGCCTGGAGCAGCTGGCGGCCGACGTGCGCGCGCAACTCAGGTCGGAGGGTCTCAGCGAGAATCACTGGCTGACGGGGCAGCTCAATAATGCGCGCCTGCTGCCGATGTCACTTTACGACAGCCAGGTACCGGCCTTCCTCGCGCTGTACGCGGATTGCGGGTCGGAACTCGGCTGCCTTTACGAAGAGGCCGGGAAAATTGCAGAGCTCGATCGGCAGGAGCGGGATACGCGCCTGGCCGACCTCGTGGCGCGCTACGGGAACCCTGGAAAAGGCTAGCGGCTGGCGAGCTGCTGGTCGGCGGGCAGCGGCCGGACCTGCGGCAGGCTGTCGGACAGTCGCCGCATCTCGCCGGTCAGCCGCCAGTGGAAGATCGTCTCGGCGGCCAGTACCCGGCGCACGTATTTGCGGGTCTCGTTGAACGGAATGTTCTCGATCCAGATGCGCGCATCGACGACGGACGACTGCGGCAGCCAGCGGTCGACGCGATGCGGGCCGGCATTGTAGGCGGCCGTGGCCAGCACCTGATTGCCATCATAACGGGCGATCATGCTGCCGAGATACGATGTCCCCAGGCGAATGTTCTGGTTCGGATCGGTGAGCGTGTCGAGCCCGGAGTAGGGCAGCTTGATTTCCCGCGCTACCTGGCGACCGGTCGCCGGCATCAGCTGCATCAGACCGATCGCGCCGGCGCGCGAGCGAACGTCCCGCATGAACAGGCTTTCACTTCGCGCGATACCGAGCGCCCAGGTCGTGGGGATGCTGGCCGCCGACGCGTGCTGTTCGAACGACTGCCGGAACGGCAGCGGATAGCGTAGCGCCAGGTCGTCGTAATGGCCCGCAGAAGCGGCGGTCGCGATGGCCCGCGAATACCAGCCCCAGCGCTGAGCGAGCACCGCGGCCTGGGTCTTTTCCGCCGCCGAAAGGCCGGCGATCGCGGCGTCCCATTCCGAGCGGCCGCGACCGTCGAGGCCGACGAGAAACAACTCGCGGGCCCGCAGCAGGTCGTGTCGCTTCGCGAGTGTCTCGATCACGGATTCGTCCGCGGCGAGCGTGTTGTGTGCGAACGCGTAGGGCAGTCCGAGTTCGTCCGCCGCGAGGAAGCCGTAGTAGCTGCGTTCGGCGGCGAGCGGCTCCAGCACGGCCCTCGCCGGCCCGTCGCGGCCGCCGCGAGCGAGCGCGATTCCCCGCCAGTACCGCCACTGCTCGGAATCGTGCTCCTCCGCGCTCATCATCGCGATGTCGCTGAGCAGATCCGTCCAGCGTTCGGCGCGGAGACTCACACGTGCCCGCCAGCGCATGACTTCCTCGTCCTGCGCCTCGGGCGGCAGGCCCGTCAGCAACTCGTAAGCACCGGATAGATTATCGCGCGCCGTCCACAGCGCGATGTGGCGCAATGTCGCGTGGCGAACGCGCGGCGCAAAGGCATAAACACTTGCCACGCGCTGCCAAAGCTCGAGCGCTTTCTGTGGATCGCGGTAGGTCATTCGCTCGACCGCGTAGGCGAGCTGCTGACGCGCGACCTCGGTGTCCGCGCGCCGGGCGTGCGTGTCGACAAACTGCTCCGGCTTCGAGCGAGCCTTCAGCCAGTCATTCGCTTGCTCGAGCGCAGCCTCGTCCAGTGACCGGGCGAGCCAGCGCGCGCGGGTGAATTCGCGCGCGTCGATTGCCAGCGCGAATCGCGCACGGTAGTCGTCTTGCGTGAGCTGCTGCGCCTCGCGCATCCATTCGAATACCGGGTCGCACTCATCCGCCTGGCTGTTACCCGTAAGCCACAGGTCGCGGCCTCTGTGCGCAATGCGGTCGCCATTCCCGGACGCGATCTCGGCATCGAGCGCGATGCAGTCGAGCCTGGCGACATCCTGTCCCTGGTAATACGACCGGTAGAGGTCGAGGTACTCGTCCAGCCGCCCGGAGTCCGCAAGATGCAGGGCGTAGCGATAACGCAGTTCCCGCGCCGGCTTCAGGGTGCCGTACTCGCGGAGGAAGGCCTCGACGTCATCGCGATCCGCCGTCCGAATCGTGGCCCGCAACCACGCTGCGCGCAGGTCCGGCCACAGGATGTAGGCCTGCAGCCGTTCGCGCTCCCCGGCACTCAGAGCATCGACGGCGTCCCAGCGCCCGAGTTCGGCATCACCATACAGCTGGCGGAAAAGTTCGCGCTGCTCATCGAGTTCGGAAGCCGGCGCAGCGGCGCCCAGCAGCAACGTGCCCAGGACGGCGGCGATGCCGGCGGCGGAAGTTAGCAGGGCCAAACGGGGCGACATCGTTGCTGCGCAGTCCCTTGTGAGTTGAACAAATCCCGGAAGTGAAACATTACGCAGCCCCCGGGTACTGCGCAACCGGGCACTGCGCAAAAAAAAGACCGGGACGCCTCACGGCGCCCCGGTCCCGGCGTAACATCGACTGCGGCGATCAGCTCAGCGAATCTGCAGCATCAGGGCGCGGTCGCCGCGCTGAACGAGCAGGAACAGAATGCGGCTGCTCGATGCAATCTCGTTGAGTTCGTTGAGCGAGCGGATGGGCCGGCGGTTGATTGCGGTGATGATATCGCCGGCACGCAGGCCACGTTGGGCCGCCGGACTTCCCGGTTCGACGGCAGTAACCTCGACCCCGTCGTCGCGAGCGGTAGAGGATTCTGCAAACTGCGCGCCCACGAGCCCGGGGTGGATTTCCGCCCCGACGGTCGCTGCCGGACGCTGCTGGCCCAGCGACGTGGACGCCTTGCGCTTGTCGTTATCGCGGAAGTATTCGATCTCCACTTCGTCGCCCGAGCGCATCAGCCCGATCGTATTGCGGAGCTCGGCCGCGCCTGAGATCTTCTTGTCGTTGACGCCGACGATAATGTCGTCGACCTGCAGGCCGGCATCTTCTGCCGCCGAGCCCGGCTCGACGCGTGTGATCAGGGCGCCTGCATTGACGGGCGAATTGAGCGCTTCGGCGACCTCGGGGTTGATATCAGCAATCGAGACGCCGAGCAGCCCGCGCCGGACTTCTCCAAAATCGAGAATCTGGCGCATGATCGAACTTGCGATTTCCGTCGGTACCGCGAAACCAATGCCGACATTGCCGCCCGAGCGGCTGATGATGGCCGAGTTGATCCCCACAAGTTCGCCACGCAGGTTCACCAGCGCGCCGCCCGAGTTTCCGGGATTGATCGAGGCATCGGTCTGGATGAAGTCTTCGTAGCCGTCGCGACTGATGCCGCTGCGCCCCAATGCGCTGACGATTCCCGAGGTTACCGTGTGGCCGAGACCGAACGGGTTGCCGATGGCGAGCACGAAATCGCCGACGCGAACACGCTCCGAATCACCAATCGGCATGTCGGTCAGCCCTTTCGCATCGACCTTGATGACCGCGATGTCGGTTGCGGCATCCGAACCGACGATTTCCGCGTCGAAGACCTCGCCGTCGATCGTCGATATCTGGATCTGGTCGGCCTGGTCCACAACGTGGTGGTTGGTCAGGATGTAGCCGTTCTCGGCATCGACAATGACGCCCGAACCGGCGCTGGCGACCTCGCGCTGGCCGCCGGGCATGTCCGGAAGCCCGAAGAAGCGGCGAAACGCTTCGTCGCCGTAGTGTCCGCCCGTGTTGACGGTCTGGCTCACGCGAATGTTGACGACCGCGGGCGAGACACGCTCGACGAGCGGCGCCAGGCTCGGCAGCTCCTCGTCGTTGACCATCGCCGGCACGGCGGCCCAGGTCGTTGCAGACAGAACCAACAGCATGCTGACGGTTAGGATTCGGAAGTTGTTGATCATGTATCGCTTGCCTCGAGCTTGCAGACGCCGCATGTCACCATGCGGCGTACCGGCTGAATCGCCGGTGAACACGGGATTATAGGCCCAATGCCGTCGACACCGGCAACGCGGCTAAGTTCCGGCAGGCCCGTCATTTGTCTGATGCGCGGGCGCGACCGTTCGTCGCGCCCGCACCAAGAGTTGTCAGGCTGCCTGGACTTCGATGCGGCGCGCCTGGACCTGCGGCTGCTTCGGAATGGTGACCTCGAGGATGCCGTTGCGGCACTGCGCCGTGACGTGCTCGGCATCGGCCGTGTCGGGCAGAGAAAAACGCCGGAAGAAACGGCCGCTGGAGCGCTCCATGCGCTGCAGCCCGGCGTCTTCGCTGTACGCTTCCTGCGCCCGCTGTCCGGCGATGCTCAGCACGCCCGCATCCATGCTGACCTCGATGTCGGCCGGATCGACGCCCGGTACATCCGCCCGCAGCACGAAACGCTCTTTCTCCTCGATGATGTCGACCGCCGGTACCCAGTCGGTCACGACGGCGTCGCTGTCACCGGCCGGGAACTGGCGCGCGGCAAGCCGGTCCAGGTCCCGGTGCAGCAGATCGACGATGCTCCAGGGCTCAAATCGTCTCAGATTCATGGTTTTCTACTCCTCGAGTCAGGTTGTGTGGCGGCCTTGCCGGCCGCTTTACGATGGCTGTTGAGCGCTGATCTGAGGGCTTGCAGAGGCAATTCAAGGCGTCGAATTGCGTGAAATCCTGCCGCTAAATCCTTGTTTTCAGACGCCTCGCGGGTTTGACTTAATGGCACTATATGTAGTGATCTTGAGATTTCACAAAACCGTCACTTTTTTTTGTGTTTTTTTAATGTTAATACTTCGATAATAAAGATAACTTGTTGTTTTGAAAGGCGTAAAGTCTTAACAAAAAAATCGGGCAAACCCTTGACAGTCGCCCGTTACGGGCATAATCTTGTGCCTGTTCGAACACAACATCTTGTGTTCAATCAACGAGGGTCTGGAGGCCACCTCTGACGCTCGCCGCCATAAAATCGACAAGCGGCGAGAGGGCAGCTATTCCCTCGCAGAATTGGGGCACCAAACACAACGGGGTCTCCGAAGGGAGTTAAGGGGAGTTTTTCTGCCAATGAAGTCTGCCGTTCATCTGGATGCGCACACGGTCGCCGACATCGAATTCCAGCCAGCCTCGCTCGATATCTGGGACGCCAAGTACCGGCTAATCGCGAAAGACGGATCGAAACTCGACGAGACGATCGACGACACGTACAAGAGAGTCGCAAAAGCACTTGCGAACGTAGAACCCGAATCCAAGCGGGAACACTATTTCAACGAGTTCCTGTGGGCGCTTAGAAGCGGCGCCATACCGGCCGGGCGCATCATGTCGAATGCCGGCGCGCTGGAGCACAAGCCGGCCACGTCCACGATCAACTGCACGGTATCGGGAACCGTCGGTGATTCGATGGACAACATCCTGAACAAGGTGCACGAGGCCGGTCTGACCCTGAAGGCCGGCTGCGGCATCGGTTACGAATTCTCGACGCTGCGGCCGAAAGGCGCGTACGTTACCGGCGCAGGCGCCTATACGTCCGGTCCGCTGTCGTTTATGGATATCTACGACAAGATGTGTTTCACCGTGTCGTCGGCGGGCGGTCGTCGCGGCGCGCAGATGGGGACCTTCGATATCGGTCACCCTGACGTCATGGATTTCATACGCGCCAAGCGCGAGGACGGGCGTCTGCGGCAGTTCAACCTGTCCCTGCTCGTTACCGACGAGTTCATGCAGGCCGTGATCAACGACGAAGACTGGAAACTCGCTTTCCCGGTCACGCAGAAGGAGGTCAAGCAGGACGATCTCGATACCGGTGACGAAAGCCAGTTTGTCTGGCGTGAGTGGCCGGAGGCGGGCAATTACGTGGCCAACCCGGAAGGGCTCGTTGCCTGCAAAATCTACAAGACCTTGCCGGCGCGGCGCGTGTGGGATGTCATCATGGCCTCCACCTACGATTTTGCCGAGCCCGGTTTCGTGTTGATCGACAAGGTCAACGAAATGAACAACAACTGGTTCTGCGAGAATATCCGCGCAACCAATCCCTGTGGTGAGCAGCCGCTGCCGCCCTACGGCTCCTGCCTGCTCGGATCCGTCAACCTGACCCGTTTCGTGGTCGATGCGTTCACGGACGACGCGCGCTTCGACTGGGAAGCTTTCCGCAAGGTCGTCAAGGTCTTCACACGGATGCTGGACAACGTCGTCGAGATCAACGGCCTGCCGCTGCCGCAGCAGCGCAACGAGATCCAGCGCAAGCGCCGCCACGGTATGGGTTTCCTCGGGCTGGGTTCGACGATCACGATGCTGCGCATGAAGTACGGCGATGAGAAGTCCGTGGAATTCACCGAGAAGGTCGCGCGCGAACTGGCGCTGGCGGGCTGGGAAGAGGGGCTGGAACTCGCGAGGGAAAAGGGGCCGGCACCGATCATGAACGAGCAGTTCGAGGTCACCGAAGAGATGCTGGCACGGCGCCCGGAAATGCGCGGCGATGGCTACGAGGCCGGTGACAAGGTCCCCGGGCGAATTCTCCATGCGCGCTACAGCCGCTACATGCAGCGCGTGGCTGCGGAAGCTCCGGAACTCGTGAAGGAACTGGCCGAGGTCGGAGCGCGCTTCACGCACCACAGCTCGATCGCGCCGACCGGTACGATTTCCCTGTCGCTCGCCAACAATGCATCCAACGGCATCGAGCCGAGCTTCGCGCACCATTATTTCCGCAACGTGATCCGGCAGGGCAGGAAGACCAAGGAGAAGGTGGACGTATTTTCTTTCGAGCTGCTCGCCTATCGCGAACTGGTCAACAAGGAAGCGATGCCGCCGGGTGCCCAGGAAAGCAACGCAACAAACAGCCTGCCGGACTATTTCATCACCGCGGAAGACATTTCGCCGACGGAACACGTCGATATCCAGGCCGCGGCGCAGAAGTGGATCGATTCGTCGATCTCGAAGACCGCCAACGTGCCGACCGATTACGCCTACGACGACTTCAAGGACATCTACCTGTATGCCTACAAGCAGGGACTGAAAGGCTGCACGACGTTCCGCTTCAACCCGGAAGCGTTCCAGGGCGTACTGGTGAAGGAGAAGGACCTGAAGAACACGGTCTACAAGTTCACACTGGACGACGGTTCCACCGTCGAGCTCAAGGGCGACGAAGAGGTCGAATACGACGGCGAAACGCATACCGCGGCCAATCTGTTCGACGCGCTCAAAGAAGGCTACTACGGAAAATTTTGACGCAGGGTGCAAGGTACAGCGTCTGCTGAGGAATCCAGGAAATGAAGATTGAGAAGAAAATTGTCGGATATGCCGTGAAGCAGCCGACACAGGAAGAGAAGAACGAACGTCCCGAGCTCCGCCGCGAAGGCGGTGGCGGCAACCTTGCCGAAGTGATCCGGATGCACGAGAAGCTCGAGCGTCCGGAAGTACTCATCGGGTCGACGTACAAGGTAAAGACGCCGGTGTCCGATCACGCGATGTACGTAACCGTCAACGATATCATCCTCAATGAAGGCACGGAGCACGAGAAACGCCGGCCGTTCGAGATTTTCATCAATTCCAAGAATCTCGATCATTACCAGTGGATCGTCGCGTTGACGCGGATTATTTCGGCGGTGTTCCGCAAAGGTGGCGACGTCGCGTTCCTCGTCGACGAGCTCAAGGCGGTGTTCGATCCGCGCGGCGGCTACTGGCAGCCCGGCGGCAAGTACATGCCGTCCATCATTGCGGAGCTGGGCTACATCGTCGAAAAGCACCTGATTTCCATCGGGCTGATGGCGAGCGAGGAACTCGATGAAGGCCAGCGGAAGCTGATTGCGGAGAAGCGCGCGGCGTTCGAGGAATCGAGAAGACAGCAGGACGCTTTCTCGAAGAGCGAGTTTCCGGAAGGCGCGCAGCTCTGCAAGAAGTGCAACACAGCGGCGGTCATCATGATGGATGGGTGTATGACCTGTCTGTCGTGCGGCGACTCCAAGTGCGGCTGAGCGCGTCTAGGCCGGCGTGATACGGCGTCAAGAGGCCCGCGAAGACTGCTCATGTACGAACCTGTACGCGGCGCTTTTTCCCGGGCCTTTTTCCTTGTCTCAGATCCACCTGAGACACGCTCCAGGCTCTGAACAAGCTGTGTCGGCTTCTCCGGCGTGGTAAATTCGCGCCGTGACCTTATCGATCCCTGATTTCTCCAAGACACGCGTCGTCGTTGCCGGCGACGTGATGCTGGACCAGTACCTGTTCGGGGCGACCAGCCGTATCTCGCCGGAGGCGCCGGTGCCCGTCGTGCATGTCCAGAAGACCGACGACCGGCCGGGCGGCGCGGCGAACGTTGCGGTGAACCTCGCGTCACTGGGTACGAAAACCCGGTTGATTGGCGCGGTCGGTAACGATGCTGCGGCCGATACCCTCGAGCGACTGTTGACGGTGCACGGCATCGACTGCGACTTCGCCCGGGTCAGCGATCGTCCGACGATCACCAAGACGCGTGTGCAGAGCCGCGGCCAGCAGTTGATTCGCCTCGACCAGGAGAATGCGACCGAACTCCGCGACAACGCCCTGGTTGACGCCCTCGGTAAGGCCGTGACCGGCGCCGGTGCGGTCGTGCTGTCCGACTACGGCAAGGGTGCGCTGACCGACGTCGGCGCGATGATTGCGGTGTGCCGAAAAGCGGGAGTGCCCGTGCTGGTCGATCCAAAAGGCCGCGACTTTGAAAAGTACCGCGGCGCTACGCTGTTGACGCCGAACCAGGGCGAGTTCGAAGCCGTGGCCGGGCACTGCGCCACCGACGCCGAACTGGCGGCTCGGGGCTGGCAGATGGTCGAGGAACTCGAGCTTACCGCGCTGCTGGTTACGCGCAGCGAGAAGGGCATGATGCTGCTCGAAACCGGCAACGAGCCGGTATTCCTGTCGACGCAGGCGCGTGAGGTATTCGACGTAACCGGCGCCGGCGACACCGTCATCGCAACCCTGGCGGGCGCGCTGGCGAGCGGCCAGTCCCTCGCATCGGCGTCGGCGCTGGCGAATATCGCGGCTGGCCTCGTGGTCCGCAAGATCGGCGTGGCGACGGTGACGCCGGGCGAGATCCAGGTTGCGCTGCACCAGCGCGGGCAGGGCGGGCGCGGGCTGGTTTCCCGCGACGAGCTGCTGGTCCTCGTCGGCGAGGCGCGCGCGCGCAAGGAGCGTATCGTGATGACGAACGGCTGCTTCGACATCCTGCATGCCGGTCACGTAGCTTACCTCGAGGAGGCGAAGAGTCTTGGCGACCGGCTGATCGTTGCGGTCAACGACGATGACTCGGTGCGTCGACTCAAGGGCGAGTCGCGGCCGATCAATGCGCTCGAGGACCGCATGCTGGTGCTCGCCGGTCTGGCGGCCGTCGACTGGGTCGTGTCATTTGCCGACGACACGCCTGCCGAACTGATCGCCGCCGTGCTGCCCGACGTGCTGGTCAAGGGCGGTGACTACCGGCCGGACGAGATCGCGGGCGGCAAGGAAGTGCTGCAAAACGGCGGCGAAGTGCGGGTGCTGAATTTCCGCGATGGCCATTCCACCAGCCGCATCATCGAGAAGCTCGGCGGCTGAGCGCGCCTGCGGGTTGCGAGCAAGGCGTGCGTTATTTCTACAACCTGCTGACCTACCTGCTGTACCTGCCGTATGTTTGTTACTGGCTAATCCGCGGCATCACTAACCGCGCCTATGTGCGGCGCCTCGGCGAGCGCCTCGGCATCGGCTATCCCCGTCTCGAAAGCTGCGTATGGATTCACGCGGTGTCTGTCGGCGAAGTCGTGGCCGCCGTGCCGCTCATCCGCGCGCTGGGCAAACGGTTTCCCGACCGGCCGCTGCTCGTGACCACCGTAACGCCGACCGGGGCGGCGCGTGTCGCATCGCTGTTCGGCGACGAGGTCCATCACACCTACATCCCGTTCGAAACCCCGTCGATGGTCAACCGCTTTTTTGCCGCCACGAAACCGGACATCGCGCTGATACTGGAAACCGAGATCTGGCCCAACCTGTACCGGGGCTGCGGCGTGCGCGGCATTCCGCTGGTGCTGGTCAGCGCCCGGATTTCGCCGAAGTCCGTGCGCAGCTACCGTCGCCTGTTGCCGTTGTTCCGTGAAACCCTGTCGCACGGCATTATCATCGCCGCGCAGAGCGACGCCGACGCTGAGCGATTCCTGTCGTTGGGTGCGGCGCGGGAACGCACCCGGGTCACCGGTAACATCAAGTTCGACGTCGAGTTACCGCCGGACCTGCCGGTGCGCGGCCAGGAACTGCGCAAGGAACTGTTCGGCGACCGCCCGGTCTGGATCGCGGCCAGCACGCACGAGGGGGAAGAAGAACTCGTCCTCGAAGCCCAGCAGATTCTGCTCAAGGAATATCCGGAGCTGCTGCTGGTGCTGGTGCCGCGCCATCCGCAGCGTTTCCAGGGCGTGCGCGAGATGATCGAGAAACAGCGCATGAATGTCGTCGCTCGCACCGACGGCAAGTCTTGCAGCGCCGCCACGCAGGTATTCCTGGGCGATACGATGGGTGAATTGACGCTGTTCTACGCGGCCAGCGACGTGGCCTTCGTGGGCGGCAGCCTGGTGCCGATCGGCGGGCACAACCTGCTGGAGCCCGCGGCGCTCGGCTTGCCGCTACTGAGCGGTCCGCACGTCTTCAACGCCCAGGAAATCGCCGACATGTTCGTCGTCAGCGGAGCGTGCACCCTGGTGCAGGATCCTGCCGAGCTTGCGGTGGAGGTTGGCCGCCTGCTGTCCGATGCGCAAGCGGCGTCTCACCTGGGCGACGCCGGGCGCGAGATACTGGAACGCAACCGCGGCGCGCTGGCGCGGCTGATGGCGATGATCGAACCGCTCGTGGACTGAGGGCCTACTCGGCGCTTTCTTGCGCGGCTTTCCTCGCTTCCTCTGCGAACTGATCCTCCGGCGGCTTGCGCGGCACGAGGAACGGTTCGAGATTCTCGAGATCCTGCACCTGCAAGGTTCCTGCGGCCTGCTTGAGGCGCATGAAATTCAGCAGGTAGTCGTATCGCGCCTGGTAGTAATTGGTGATCGACTGGTACAGGTTACGCTGCGAGAGCAATACGTCTACGATGGTGCGCGTACCGACGTCGAAACCGGCCTGGGTCGCGTCGAGCGCCGTCCGCGACGAGGAAACGGCCTGTTCGAGCGCTTTTACGCGGCTGATTTCCGCCAGCACTCCCAGGTAGGAGTCCCGCGTCTGCCGGTCCGTTTCGCGCGTGACGCGCTGCAGTTGCTCGCGCGACGCGCGATGCAGGTAGATGGCTTCCTTCACGCGCGATGACGTCGTGCCGCCGGAAAAGATCGGCAGGTTGAACTGGATGCCGATGCTGTCGCGCCTGAAGTCGCTATCCGCGGGCAGCGCTCCGAAGCCGTTGAAGTTGTCCTGGTCCTGCTTCGAATCCGTCGAGCCGACATTGGCGACAAGATCGACGGTGGGGTAGTGGCCATTGCGGCGGAAGGATATCTCGTCGCGGGCAAGCGCTTCATCCAGGCGACTGGATACGAGCGCGAGGTTCTGGTTCATCGCAAGGTCCAGCCACGCTTGCTCGCTGGCGGGGTCGGGCGTCTTGAGCGGCACGTTTTCGGCGGGCGCAGCGAGTTCATTCACATAGGAGCCGGTGATTTCGCTCAACAGGTAACGCGCCGTTGCAAGTGATCGCTTGGCCGCGATCTCGTTGGCGACTGCCTGGTCGTACGCTGCTTGCGATTCCTGGACGTCGGTGATCGCAATAAGCCCGACCTCGAAACGTTGCTTGGCCTGCTCGAGCTGGCGCGCGATTGCGTTGCGATCGGCATGAATCGCCAGCAGGCGGTCCTCGGCGCCGAGCACATTGAAATACGCGTCAGTGACACGCACGATCAGGTCCTGCTGTGCCGCTTCGCGATCCGCCTCGGCCCTGGCTACGATCTTGTCCGCCTGTCTCAGGCCCACGATCTGGTCCCAGCGAAACAGCGTCTGCCGCAGGCTGAAGCTCCAGCGCGTCGTTTCATCGTCGACTTCGGTCTGGAACGAGAACGGCACCACGACGAAATTTCCCGAGTTCTCCGGTTGCTCCACCACCGCGTTCTGGATGCCCGAACCCGAGGATTCGGACTTGGTCCAGTCGGCACCGAAACCGATCTGCGGCAGCAGCACGCCGCGCGCCTGTGGCTCCGCCTCCAGCGCCGCCAGGCGGCGCGCCTCGGCTTCGTGTATCCGCGGGTCGCTCTGCAATGCCTGCTGGTAAATCTCGAGCAGTGTGGCCGCCTGGACCGGCATGGATGCTGCGAGCATCGCGGCGGTGATTAGCAGGGGCCTGAAAATCATTGGTCTTTTCATACGTCTGTATTCCACGAAGTGCGGGGCGGCGAGTCGACTCTAGGTGTTATAGTATAGTATATCACTAAACCAGTTGCGACAATCAACATTCCTACGCTGTCCGACGCCTGCGGGGCGTCGAAGTTCGCCCTGTCGATGTATCGCCGTTGCTACAGCATAGATGCAGCATACGCCGAAGTGGTTTCGCCGGGGCGCAAATCCTTGCCGTTGTCAGAACACGAACTGCGGCGGCAAGGTACCATGAACGAGCGGACCCAGCGTCGTTTCGAACAGCGATTCGCTTTCCCAGTCGGCGTCGCCGGTCCGGCGCACGAGGCGCGCCTCCATGACGGGTGCGGCGCCGACGACCACGAACAGGCGGCCGCCGGGGCGCAGCGCATCGACGAGGCGAGGGTCGAACGTCTCGATCGATCCGGTCACCGCTATCGCATCGTAGCACTCGCCCGGCAACTCTGACGTCGCGTCCATGGTTCGCAGGTCGACGTTATCGATGCCGGCGCTGGCGAGCTTGCTCGCCGCGTCGCGCACGAAGTCTGCATGGATATCCACGCTCGTTACCCTGCGGCCAAGTGTCGCAAGGCAGGCAGTCAGGAAACCGCTCCCGGTACCGATTTCCAGCACATGATCGTCCACGCCGAGGTCGAGCGCCTGCAATACGCGCCCCTCGACCGTCGGTGTCATCATGAATTCGCCGTGGCCCAGCGGAATCTCCGTGTCGGCGAATGCCAGTGACTCGTAGGGGCGCGGTACGAATTTCTCGCGCTGTACCGCCGACAATACGTCGAGAACGGCAGGATCCAGCACCGTCCACGCGCGGACCTGCTGGTCAATCATCTGTTGTCGAGCAAAATCGATGTTCATACTTCAGTCGCCTAGCGGTTTTCCCAGCTGCATCGAGTCAATGTGCCGCCGAATTATGGTGAATCAAGGCAGCCGGCCTCAGCCACTGGGATATGCTTACAGATGCCGTATTTTACGGCGCTTCCGACCTCGAAGTCGCGCCTGCGGCGACGAACTTCGAGCGGCCAATAATAACAAATGATCAATGAGCGGCATGACATCCGGTACAACCTGACTGCACCAGCGACGGCGCCACGGGCGGCACTTGCAGCGTTGCCCTCGAGCCGCGATATTGGCGCCTGAATGGACTCCGCGATTCTAATCCTGGTCGTACTGTCGCTTTTGCTGGCGGCGGCGACCGTCGCGGTAATCGTGGCTGTGATCGCGCGGCGGCGGCTGCAGCAGCGCGTCCGCCGGCTCCGCGAGGAGCTCGTTGAAGTAGCAGCCGACGCCTCTGTCGGTCACCGGCTAAGCGTGAGTGAACACCGCGACATGGCAGACCTCGCGGTCACCATAAACCGGCTGTTTGACGCGCTGGGGGAGCGCGACCAGAAGATCCAGGGCCGTGACCGGCTATTCCGCGATTTCGCACGCACGCTGCCCGAGATCGTACTGATCCACGACGAGAAGATCCTGCTGGCAAACGACTCGGCCGCCGCGCTGATCGGCCTCGAACCCGCGCAGCTCGTGGGGCGCGACGTCGTGGATCTCGTCAAGCCGGCCTACCGCGCATTGTTCCGCAAGTCCGTCACGCGCCGCCTCGAGGGCCAGGAGGCGCCCGGGCGGCTGGAGATACAGCTCATCAACGGCGAGCGTGCCGGGCTCTGGGTCGAGGCGCAAAGTTCCACGATCGAGTTTCACGGCCGTCCGGCGATCCTGACGGTGGCGCGCGACGTCAGTCATCGAAAAAGCCTCGAGGTTTCCCTGTCGCGCAGCAAGCGGGCGGCGCAGTACACGCTCGAATCGATCGGCGAAGGCATCGTCACCACGGACAACGACGGGCATATCGACTACATGAACCGTGCGGCGGAAACGTTGATCGGCACCAGCCGCGACGATGCCGCCGGCCACAGGATCGGCGAACTGTTCACGCTCATCGACGATACCGACCGGCGTCCGCTCGGCGACCCGGTCGACCGATGCCTCGCAATGCGCCGCCGGGTCAACATGGGTCGCCGCGCGGTGATGGTCACCCAGGACGGCGAGCAGGAGCATTCGGTCGAACTATCCGCATCGCCGATCCGCGGCCCCGGCGAAAGCATCTCGGGATCCGTTGTCGTGTTCCACGACGTCGGTGAGCTGCGCGGCCTTACCCGCAAGATGAGCTACCAGGCCACCCACGATCCACTCACCGGGCTTGTCAACCGCCGCGAATTCGAGCGCCGGCTCGACGAGGCGATGGACTCCGCGCACGCCGAAGAAGCCGTGCACATGCTGTTCTACATGGACCTCGACCGCTTCAAAGCGGTCAACGACAGCTGCGGTCACCTGGCCGGGGACAACATGCTCCGCGAAGTCGCAACGCTCATCAAGGAACAGGTGCGCGACTCGGATTTCGTCGGGCGCCTCGGCGGTGACGAATTCGGCGCCCTGCTGATCGGCTGCCCCATCGACAAGGCGCGGCAGATTGCGACGGATATCTGCAATGCCGTTGCCGATTACCGCTTCGTCTGGAAGGACAAGATCTTCAATATCGGCATTTCGATCGGCCTGGTGGAGATCAGCCACATCAGCGGTACGGTCCAGGACGTCATGAGCGCGGCGGATTCGGCCTGCTATGTCGCCAAGCAGGAAGGGCGCGGCAAGGTTCACATCTACTCTGCACGTGACGAGGCAGTCGCGCGCGAGCGGGGTGATATTCGCTGGCTGCGGGAACTGCAGTCTGCGCTGCACGACGATTCCTTCGAACTCGCGGTGCAGCCCATCATCGCCATGAGCCGAGGCGTGGACAGCGGCCCGTCCGTCGAGGTGCTGATACGGCTGCCGGGGCGCGGCAGCGAGTCGGATACCGCGGACTTCCTGCGTCCTGCGCAGCGCTACCAGCTCATGCCGCAGATCGACCGCTGGGTCGTGAATACAACGCTGACCGCGATCGCAAGCGGCGAACTGAAGGTCGCCGGACACCGCAGCTGTGCGATCAACCTGTCCGGCCAGACCATCGCCGACGACGCGTTCCTTGGATTCGTGGTGGACGCGCTCGATCGTACCGGCGTGGCGCCATCGATGATCTGTTTCGAGGTCACCGAGAAAGCGATTCTCGAGAACGTGAAGCAGGCGCAGCGCTTCATCGAGGTGCTCCACGGGATCGGCTGCGAGTTTTCGCTCGACGATTTCGGCAGCGGCATGGGCTCTTTCTCCAGTCTCAAGCACCTGCCGGTCGACTACCTGAAGATCGACGGGATGTACACGCGTAACGTACAGACCGACGAAGTGAACCAGGAAATGGTGGCTGCCATGATCAAGCTGGCTCGCACCATGGAATTCCGCGTCGTTGCGGAGCAGGTCGAGCGGCAGGAAGACTTCGACTGGCTGCGGGACATCGGTGTCGACTACGTGCAGGGCTACTTCGTCGACCGGCCCGTGAACCTCGGCTCGGTCGGCACCGGCACCTTCCGCGCGCTGAGTTCGTAGGAATTTCCCGCGGGATTGTCAGCTTGCAGGAGCGGTCCCAGAACCGCGATCGCGGGCCCGGGCATGCTCCTGCGGCCGGGCCGTCGGAAATGAAAAAGGCCGCCCGGCATTCGCCGGGCGGCCTCCGATACACGCTTTCGCCGTCGATCAGGCGAGCAGCGGAACGATCAGCAATGCGACGATATTGATGATCTTGATCAGGGGGTTGATGGCCGGGCCCGCCGTATCCTTGTACGGGTCGCCGACGGTGTCGCCGGTCACGGCCGCCTTGTGAGCGTCCGAACCCTTGCCACCGCAGTTGCCGTCTTCGATGTACTTCTTGGCGTTGTCCCAGGCGCCGCCGCCTGCGGTCATGGAGATCGCGACGAACAGGCCGGTGATGATGGTGCCGAGGAGCAATCCACCGAGTGCTTTCGGGCCGAGCAGAATGCCAACCGCAAGCGGCACGAGGATCGGCAGCAGTGACGGTACGATCATCTCCTTGATCGCGGCGCGCGTCAGGAGGTCGACGGCGCGGCTGTAGTCCGGCTTGCCGGTGCCTTCCATGATGCCCGGGATTTCCTTGAACTGGCGGCGAACCTCGGTGACAACCGAGCCGGCTGCGCGGCCGACCGCTTCCATGGCCATCGAGCCGAACAGGTAGGGCACCAGGCCGCCGATAAAGAGGCCGATGATGACGAGGTGATCGTCGAGCTGGAACACCGCGTCAATGCCCTCTCTGCTCAGCGCATTGGTGTAATCGGCGAACAGCACCAGCGCCGCAAGGCCGGCAGAACCGATCGCATAGCCCTTCGTGACGGCCTTCGTGGTGTTGCCCACGGCGTCGAGCTGGTCCGTGATATTGCGGACATCCGAGGGCAGTTCCGCCATTTCCGCGATGCCGCCCGCATTGTCGGTGATCGGGCCGAACGCGTCGAGCGCAACGACGATACCGGTCATCGACAGCATGGTCGTGGCGGCGATTGCAATGTTGTACAGGCCGGCGAACGTGTCGCCCTCCGGCGCCAGCGCATACGCACCCCAGATGCTGGCGCACACGGCGAGCACCGGCAGTGCCGTCGCTTTCATGGAAATGCCCAGGCCGGCGATGATGTTCGTCGCGTCACCGGTGAGCGATGCATTGGCAATCGTCCTCACGGGCTTGAACTCGGTTCCCGTGTAGTACTCGGTGATCATGACCATCGCGGCAGTAAGAGCCAGGCCGATCAGGGCGGAGCCGAAGATGCCGGCCGCGTGGCCGCTGTCACCCATCATCATGTTGGTGATGGGGTAGAAGGCGATGGCCGCGAGTACGCCGGCGGCGATCATGCCTTTATACAGCGCGCCCATGATCTTGCCACCGTCGGACGTCTTGACGAAGAAGGTGCCGATGATCGAGGCCACGATCGAGACTGCGCCCAGCACCAGCGGATAGACGACGGCCGAAGCCCCCATCTCGTTGACGAGCATGCTGCCGAGCAGCATCGTCGCGATGATCGTGACCGCGTAGGTCTCGAACAGGTCGGCAGCCATGCCCGCACAGTCGCCGACGTTGTCACCGACGTTGTCGGCGATCACGCCCGGGTTGCGAGGATCGTCTTCGGGGATGCCGGCTTCGACCTTGCCCACGAGGTCGGCACCCACGTCGGCGCCCTTCGTGAAGATACCGCCGCCCAGTCGGGCAAAGATCGATATCAGGGAGCCGCCGAAGGCGAGGCCGACGAGTGCGTGAATCGCCTTGTCGATGCTGGCACCCATGCCGGTCAGGAGCATGAAATAGCCCGCAACGCCGAGCAGTCCGAGGCCGACGACCAGGAGTCCCGTGATGGCGCCGCCCTTGAAGGCGATATTCAGCGCCGGATTGACACCCTGGGTTGCGGCCTGCGCGGTGCGCACGTTGGCGCGCACCGACACGTACATGCCGATGTAGCCCGCGAGGGCAGAGAAGATTGCGCCGATGGCGAATCCGATCGCCGTATACCAGTCCAGCGCAATTCCCAGGATGAGGAACAGGACGACGCCCACGACGGCGATCGTGCCGTACTGCCGGTTCATGTAGGCGCTTGCGCCTTCCTGGATTGCTTGTGCGATCTGCTGCATCCGGTCGTTACCGGCCGGTTGCTTGAGAATCCACTGTGAAGAAATGATCCCGAACAGTACGGCAAGTCCGCCTGCACCGATCGAGAGCCACAGGGCCAGCTCGTTACTCATTAGATTGTCTCCCGACTCTTTTTTTTAATTTGCGGATCGAGCGAGTTCGCCATCGGCGAGCAAAGGCGCCGACTTTGTTGTTGTGCTCGACCCGTTCTGAACTGTCAGGTCGCGGGTCGCTTTCCCCAAAACGCACCAAGGCGGACCCCCGACCGGGCGCGCATCATACCACAAATTTTGTCTTTAGCTGCGCTGCAACAGGAACGTTCCTGAGCGCCACGTATTTCGGTAAGCCATTGACATATGGGGGATAATCTTCTCCCCGGATCAGCGGCTGCAGATACCGGCGGCCCGCTTCCGTGATGCCGAAGCCGTCTTTTGTAATGAACCTGGCCGGCAGCATCTTCTCCTTGTTGGCTATCCGGGACAGCGGCGCCTCGTCGATCCGCCAGCGATACGGCTTGTCCGACAGCCGCTTGATGACCGGCATGACCGCGGTCTTGCCCTGCAGGGCGAACTCGACCGCTGCCTTGCCCACCGCATACGCCTGCTTCACGTCGGTTGCCGAAGCGATGTGCCTTGCGGAGCGCTGCAGGTAGTCCGCCACCGCGTAGTGGTACTTGTACCCCAGGTTGTCGCGCACCATCTGGGCGACCACGGGCGCGACGCCGCCCAGCTGTGCATGACCGAAGGCGTCGCGAGTGCCGGCTTCGGCGAGGAACTTGCCATTCTTGTAGCGGGCGCCTTCGCTGACGACGATGACGCAGAAGTCGTAGTGATTCACGCACTCACGGACCCGCTTCAGGAATGCGCGCTTGTCGAAAGGTATTTCGGGGAACAGGATGATGTGCGGCGCGTCCTCCGGCCTGGTGCCCGCCAGCCCGCCGGCCGCGGCGATCCAGCCGGCGTGGCGCCCCATGACCTCCAGAATGAAAACCTTGGTGGACGTCTTCGCCATCGACAGCACGTCGAGCGCGGCTTCCTGCGTCGACACCGCCACGTACTTGGCGACCGAGCCGAACCCGGGACAGTTGTCGGTCACCGGCAAATCGTTGTCGACGGTCTTCGGAATGCCGAGGCACTGCACGGGGAAGCCCATCTTCTTCGAAATCTGGGAGACCTTGTGGGCCGTGTCCATCGAGTCGTTGCCGCCGTTGTAGAAGAAGTAGCCGATGTCGTGCGCCCGGAACACCTCGATCAGGCGCTCGTATTCCGCGCGGTTGTCCTCGATGCCCTTCAGCTTGTAGCGGGCCGAGCCGAACGCGCCCCCCGGGGTGTGGCGCAAGGCCGCGATGGCGCTGGCCGATTCCTTGTTCGTGTCGATCATGTCTTCGGTCAGCGCACCGATGATGCCGTTGCGCCCGGCATACACGTTGGCGATCTTCGCACGATGTTTACGGGCGGTTTCGATGACCCCGCAGGCCGTGGCGTTGATTACTGCGGTGACGCCGCCGGACTGGGCATAAAACGCGTTTTTTGCGGGCATTCTTCGGACACCTCTGGCTCGTTATCGTGAGGCGCATCAGCATAGCGGAAAGCCGGACCGGGATCACGAGTGCTGCCTTGGTCGAATTGACCTCGCGCGGCTTTGCCGGTAGCGTCGCTGAGCAACCGGGGCACTGCCCGGTTACCTTCATGGAATCGTTTCGGGAAAGAAAAATGCGAATTGTTTTGCTGGGCGCGCCGGGTTCGGGCAAGGGCACGCAGGCCAAGAAACTGGAAGCCGACAGGAATATCCCGCAGATATCGACGGGCGACATGTTGCGCGAAGCGGTAGCCGCCGGCACCCGCTTCGGCGCCAGGGCGAAAGAGATCATGGAGGCGGGTCAGCTCGTTTCCGATGACATCATGCTCGGCATCATCAGCGAGCGGCTCGCCAAGCCGGATGCGGCCGATGGCTTCATCCTGGACGGCTTCCCGCGCACCAGGCAGCAGGCCTCCGACCTCGAGGAACTGCTCGATGAGCTGGGTGTTCCGCTGGATGCGGCGGTGCTGATGGACGTCGACTTCGACATCCTGATGAAACGCCTCACGGGCCGCAGGACCTGTTCGCTGACGGGGAAACTACTGAATGTCTACTTCTCTCCGCAGGAAGAGATCGACGAATGCGTGAACGCGGGCGGCGAACTCATCCAGCGCGAGGACGACAACGAAGACACGATCCGCAGCCGCCTGGACGTTTACCGCCAGCAGACCGAACCCGTCATCGATTACTACCGGGAGCGCGGCAAGCTCAGGACCATCGAAGCCGAGGGCGCAATCGACGAGGTCTACGAGCGACTTCTGCAGGTGCTATAAGAGCGCCAGCAGCTGCTCGCCGATCAGTGGCAGGCGCCAGCCCCGGAACACCCGCGACTCCGTGTCGCCGGACAGGACCGCGGCGGAAAGCTCCTTGCGTGGTGCGATCAGCTCCGGGCTGATCCCGAGTTCGCCCGCGCAGCGCGCGACCGCAGCCTGCATGGCCTTCAGCAGCTTCTTCTGCTGCTCATTCGGTACCGATGGCGGGCGGTAGTCGTAGTTGTCGTCCGCCGACTGCGCCACGATTGCCAGTAAGTCGTCGCCGGCGCGACCGACGAGCTTTGCGGGCAGGCCGTCGATACGGCGAAGGGCGCCCATGGTCGCAGGCAGTTGCCGCGCGATTTCCAGCAGTGCATTGTCCCTGAGTATCCACTGCCGCGGCCGGTTGCGGCTTGCCGCCTCGGCTTCCCGCCACACCGCAAGCCGCTCCGCCGCCGAGCGCTGTCGGCCGCGTAAGTTCCTGGCGCCCTTGAGCCGCTGGATCGCCTGGGTTTCGTCGAACGCGTACAGCGACTCGTCCAGCAGCAACCGCGAATCCTCCTCGGCCCAGGCCTTCCTGCCGGCTTTTTCGAGACGCTCGCCGAGCAACTCGCACGCCGGCAGCAGGTACTCCACGTCCTCGACGGCGTAGTGCAGCAATTCATCGGGGAGCGGACGCTGAGACCAGTCGGCGCGGGTATGTGTTTTCGGAATGTCGACGTCGAACAGCTCCTTCACCAGCCCGGCGTAGCCGATCTGCGGCTGCATGCCCAGCAGGGCCGCCGCGATCTGGGTATCGAACAGGTCGGCCGGCATCGCGCCGGACGCCTGGTACACCACTTCGATATCCTGGCGCGCCGAGTGCACCACCCAGGTCTTGCGAAACGACTCCTTCCAGAAGGACTGCATGGGGTTGCCGGCGAGCGGGTCGACGCAGTAGACGCTGTCGGGCAGCGAGACCTGCAACAGGCAAAGCTGAGCGAAGAACGTCTTCTCGCGGATGAATTCCGTGTCCACCCCCAGGGACGGATGGTCATGGAGTTCGGGCGCAATCGTGTCTGGTTCGTCGACGAACGTGAACGCGGTCATTGAGTATCGCTGGGCGGGCTTCGGGCCGGAAGATTAACATGCGATCATAGCTCTATCGACGGCAATCGTGCTTCCGGCGTGCAGGCATTCATCAAGACACTTTTCGAGATCGTCACGATACGCAAGGGACCGGATGCGATTCCGCATTCCTGGCTGCTGCTGAATGCCGCTACCGTGATGTGGTTCCTGCCGCTGGTCGCTTTGGTCGCGGTCGTGCAGGACTTCGGCCGTTCGGCCGTCGCGGTGCTGGTCGCCAGCTGGGCGCTAAGCCTCGTCTGCTATGCCGCGGTGATCGTGCTGGCAGGGTACGGCAGCCGTCTGTTGCAGTCCCTCACCGCCATCATCGGCTGCGGCGCGATCATTTTCGTCGCGCAGGTCACGGGACTTATCGCTGCGTCGCTCCTGCTGGGCGCGGTTGCGGCGGAGATCGTCGTCAATTTGCTGCTGTTCTGGTCCGTCTATGTAAAAGGACACATCGTGGCGCGCACGATCGACCGCGAGTGGTACGTCGGCCTGGTGATTGCAATTGCCGTGTTCCTTTTACAGTATGCGTTTTCCAAGGCGGTTGTGGCCGCACCCTGAGCTTATACATGCGCATACACATACTCGGAATTTGTGGCACCTTCATGGGCGGCATCGCGGCGCTGGCGAAGGCCGCCGGCCACGAAGTGAGCGGCTGCGACGCCGGCGTCTACCCGCCAATGAGCAACCAGCTCAAGAAGCTCGGCATCGACATCCACGAGGGCTTCGACGCAGCCCAGCTGAAGTCGAAGCCGGACTGCGTCGTCGTCGGCAACGTGGTCAGCCGTGGGTTCGACGTCGTCGAGGCGATGCTCGACCGTGACATGCCCTACCAGTCGGGTCCGCAATGGCTTGCGGAAAACGTACTCCGCGGGCAGCACGTCTTCGGCGTAGCGGGTACTCACGGCAAGACCACGACCGCGAGTTTGCTGGCATGGATTCTCGAGGACGCCGGCCTGCAGCCCGGCTTCCTGATCGGCGGCATACCGGCAAATTTCGGGGTGTCGGCGCGCTTTGGCGGCGGCAACTGTTTTGTCGTCGAGGCCGATGAATACGACACGGCCTTCTTCGACAAGCGCGCGAAGTTCGTGCACTACCGCCCGCGCACGCTGATCCTCAACAACCTCGAGTACGATCATGCCGATATCTACAGCGACCTCGACGCGATTTCGTGGCAATTCCACCAGCTGCTGCGTACCGTCCCCCGGGCGGGTCGCATCGTCATTAACGCAGCTGACGGCAATCTGGCCGCGGTCGTCGACAGGGGTTGCTGGACGCCGACCGAGTCGTTTTCGCTTACCAGGGGCTCCGACTGGCACGGGGAATTCGTCGATGCGACCGAGCGCCATATCCGCATCAGCGATCCACAGGGAGGCTCTGCCGAGTCGCGATGGCAACTCGGCGGATCGCACAACCTCGAGAATGCCGTGGCCGCCGTCGCGGCCGCCCGTTCCGCTGGGGTGCAACTTCGCCAGGCGGTGGATGCCCTGTCGCGTTTCGAGGGCGTCAAGCGGCGCATGGAGCGTACCGCGACCGTGGGCGACATCGCGATCTACGACGATTTCGCCCACCATCCCACCGCGATCCGGCGTACGATCGCCGCGATGAAGCGGCGCTACCCCGGCAACCGCCTGGTGGTGGCGATCGAGCCGCGCTCGAACACGATGAAGCTCGGCGTGCACAACACGGAACTGGCCGAGTCGATCGCGGACGCCGACCTGGTCTGGATGTACCGTCCCGCCGAAATGACCGAGGATTTCGATGCGGCACTTGCGCCGCTCGGCAAGAAGTTGCGTGCCTTCCGCGACTACGACGAACTCGTCAGCGACATGTCGACCCGGGTGCTGGCAGGGGACCAGGTGGTGTTCATGAGCAACGGCGGCTTCGGCGGGGCGAGGCAGACGCTCACCGCGGTATTGCAGCGCACGCGCTCCTCCTGACTGGTCGGGTCTGAATCGGGCTGTAGGAAGGGTTCTCGAACCGCGAATGAACCCGGTATCGGGTCGCGCTTCAAGAAGCGCCCCTACTATACTGAAGGAGTCTTTCACTGCAGGCCGGCATCGTGCGCGTTCCCCTTTTTCCCTTGAGTACCGTTCTTTTCCCCGGCGGGCCGTTGCCGCTCAGGATTTTCGAGGCGCGCTACCTGGACATGATCGGTCGCTGCATGAAGGACGAAAGCCCCTTCGGTGTCGTCCTGATTCGCGAAGGCGCCGAAGTCGGGCCGGCCGAGATGCATGACATCGGCACGCTGGCGCGGATCGTCGACTGGTACCAGGGCAGTGACGGGCTGCTCGGCGTCACCGCTCGCGGCGGACAGCGCTTCAGGGTCCTGTCCTCGCATCGCCAGGCAGACGGTCTCAACATCGGCGAGATCGAGATCCTCCCCGAAGAGAACGAAGTGCCGCTGCCGGAAGAATACCGGCCGATGGCGGCGATACTGTCCGGGGTTCTCGACGATCTCGGGCTGCTGTACGAGGACCTGGAACGGCGGCTGGACGATGCGGGCTGGGTGACAAACCGTTTCGTCGAGATCCTGCCCATCGATCTCGAGGAAAAGCAGCTATGCCTCGAGCAGTCCGACCCGGTCGAGCGGCTGCGGCTCGTGCAGGAAGTGCTGAAGCACGTGCGCAGCCCGGAGGGTGCCGGCTGACGCTTATAGCGTCCTGAACACCTTGCGCGCGGCGTCGAGGGTCTGCTGGATCTCGCTCTCGCCATGAGCCGCCGACACGAAGCCGGCTTCGAACGCCGAGGGTGCAAGGTAGACGCCTTCGTCCAGCATGCCGTGGAAGAAAGCCCTGAAACGCTCGATGTCGGCCGCGGCAACCTGCGCGAAACTCCGCACCGGCCCGGATTCCGTGAATACGAAGCCAAACATGCCGCCCAGCTGCTCGACGCACAGGGGGATGTCCGCCTCGGCCGCCGCCTCGGCAAGTCCGTCGGTTAACTGCTTCGTGCGTTCGCCGAGATGCTCATAGAACCCGGGCGCGTCAATGAGTTCGAGCGTCGCAAGTCCGGCCGCCATCGCCACCGGGTTGCCCGACAGGGTTCCCGCCTGGTAGACCGGACCGTCGGGTGCAATGCTCGCCATGATCTCGGCGCGGCCGCCAAAGGCTGCGGCCGGCATGCCGCCGCCGACGACCTTGCCGAGTGTCGTCAGGTCGGGCTCGATACCGAAAAGCGCCTGCGCGCCGCCCTTGGCGACGCGGAACCCGGTCATCACTTCGTCGAAGATCAGCACCGCGCCGCTCGCACTGCATGCGTCCCGCAACGCCTCGAGGAAACCGGCGGCCGGCGGCACCATGTTCATGTTGCCCGCGACCGGCTCGACGATCACGCAGGCGATCTCGCCGCCGAGTTCGTCGAACACCTGCTGAACCGCCCCGGAGTCGTTGTACGGCAGCGTGACCGTATGGGCCGCGAGCTCCGCAGGCACGCCGGGCGAGCTCGGTACCCCGAGCGTCAATGCGCCGGAACCGGCCTTGATGAGCAACGAATCCGAATGACCGTGATAGCAGCCCTCGAACTTGATGATCTTGTCGCGCCCGGTGTGGCCGCGCGCCAGCCGGATGGCGCTCATCGTCGCTTCCGTGCCCGAGCTCACCATGCGCAGGCGCTCGATCGACGGCATGAGCTCGGTAATCTTCGCTGCGATCCTCGTTTCCAGCACGCAGGGGGCGCCGAAGCTGAGACCGCGCCGCGCCGTTTCGATCACGGCCTCCAGCACGGCAGGGTGCGCATGCCCGAGTATCATCGGTCCCCACGACCCGACATAGTCGATGAAGCGGCGGCCATCCTCCGACTCGACCCACGCGCCGCTCGCACTCTTGAAGAAGACCGGCTCTCCGCCGACACCCGCAAACGCCCGTACCGGCGAATTGACACCACCCGCGATGACTTTGCGGGCGTCTGCAAACAAGCTCATTCGATTTCTCTCCGTTCGTGCATCTGCGTGATCCTGACACCGCGCTGTTCGAGCAGCCGCGGTACGCCGTCCTCGCCAACCAGGTGCAAGGCCCCGACGACGACCAGGTAATCCTCGCCGCGCTCCAGCAACGCGTCGATCGCGTCCACCCAAAGCCGATTGCGGTTTGCCACGATTGTGTCGTAAAGCTCCGGGTAACCGGTCACGTCGTCGAGCAAGGTGTTTTCGAGGTACTCAATGTCACCCGAACGCCATGCCAAAATCAAATCGTCCATGACCTCGCGCAGGGTGCTGCTCTCGGAGAGCGTCTGCATCAGCAGCGCCCGCTGTGCGTCCAGCGAAAGCCCGTCGAGATAGCCGAGTTGCTGATCCACGGACTCGAATCCGAGAATTTCCTTGCCGTCGCCCGTCGCCTTGCTCAGCAGGTGCATCTCGACGCCGTACAACGGATTAAAGCCTATGCGCGCGAGCACCAGTTGCTCGACGGTGATCGCGGCAAGCCAGGGCTCGGCGCGTTCAAGCATATCCAGCGGAATGTCGAGATCTGCCGCCATGCGCGTCGCTTCCGCGTAGAGTTCGTCGCCCATGACGTCGCGCAGCGACGTGCCTTCGTCGAGCATTCCGAGCCGGTTGATCGTCGCCTGCATGAGCAGGGGATCGAGGTCGTCCATGTCCAGTTCCATGTACAGCGCCTCGGCATCGTCGTAGGCGGCGTCGATAGCCCGCGGCAATGGATGGTCCTGTTCGCGCAGCAGGTGGACGGAGCCCAGCAGGTAGACGCGGTTGTTTGCACCCTCGGCCATCCACATCGTCACCGGGTGGCCGGCCGAGTCGGCCAGCCCAGCGACGGGAAGCAGCCACAACAGCGCTGCGGCCAGCCGGCTAAGCACGCTCGACCCAGACCAGTCCGGCGTCGACGCTGCCGTCCGGGTGCAGTTCGATACACCGGTAAGCCGGCGGCCTTTCGTCCACTGCGAACTCATCGGCGCGCGGCAGGAACTGGCGGCAGGTCGAAGGCGTCGCAATCAGCCGGACGCCCTCGTGCACGGCGTCGTAGTGCTGGTGAACGTGGCCGAAAATCGCGACCCGCACGCGACCCGAGGCGGCCGCACGTGTTATGAATTCGCTGCCGTTGCCGAGGCCCACGGAATCGAGCCACTTGCTTTGCATCTCCACCGGCGGATGGTGCAGGCAGATCATCACGTGTGCAGCGCCGCTTGCCGCGATCGTATCTTCCATGCGCTGCAGTTCGCTCTCCGCAATCCTGCCGCCGGCACTGCCCTCGATGCAGCTGTCGATCCCCACGATCAGCCAGTTGCCGGTTTCGAGGGCACCGCAATACGTGAAAGGCGGTTGGGGCAACAGGTCGCGCATCAGGTGCCGGACGTCGTGATTGCCCGGGACGCAGTAGACCGGCAGCCCGAGCGACAAAAGCAGTTCGCGGCAATGGCCGTAAGCCCCGGCCGAGTCGTCCTGCACGATGTCGCCGGTCAGGGCGACGAGATCCGCCGCAAACCCGCTGGCGCGGTAATGCGCGAGGACCGCCTGCAACGTGTCGTAGGTTACGGCGCCGCGCAGGGAGCCCTTCCGGTCGGCGAAGAGATGCGGGTCCGTCAGATGAAGAACCCGCACAGGATCAGCTGAATCGCGAATGTGCCAGGCCCTCAAGCCGTATCAATGACATGCATGATAGCGACAGTTCGAAGCCGTGGACAATTCGCTGCAGGCCGCCTAGTAGCGGTAGGTGTCCGGCTTGTAGGGGCCTTCCTCGGGAACGCCGATGTACTTTGCCTGCTCCCTGGACAGTGGCGTCAGGCGGGCGCCAATCCGCTCGAGATGCAGCCGCGCGACCTTCTCGTCGAGGTGCTTGGGCAGCACATAGACCTTGTTTTCGTACTGGTCGCCGTTCTGCCACAGTTCGATCTGCGCAAGCACCTGGTTCGTGAACGAGTTCGACATGACAAAGCTAGGATGGCCCGTTGCGCAGCCCAGGTTCACGAGCCGGCCTTCGGCCAGCAGGATCAGTCGCTTGCCGTCGGGGAATATCACGTGATCGACCTGCGGCTTGATGTTGTCCCACTCGTACTTCTTCAGGTACTCGACGTCGATCTCGTTGTCGAAGTGCCCGATGTTGCAGACGATCGCCTCGTTCTTCATGCGTTCCATGTGCTCACCGGTGATGACATGGTAGTTACCGGTGGCGGTGACGACGATATCCGCCTGGTCGCAGACCTCGTCGAAGCGAACCACGCGATAGCCTTCCATCGCCGCCTGCAGCGCGCAGATCGGGTCGATTTCCGTGATCCATACGGTGGCGCCGAGGCCGCGAAGCGACTGCGCCGAGCCCTTGCCGACATCGCCGAAGCCGCAGACCACGGCAATCTTGCCGGCGATCATCACGTCCGTCGCGCGCTTGATACCGTCGACCAGCGATTCGCGGCAGCCGTACAGGTTGTCGAACTTGGATTTCGTTACCGAGTCGTTAACGTTGAACGCGGGACAACCGAGGCTGCCGTCCTTCATCATCTCGTACAGACGGTGCACGCCGGTGGTCGTCTCCTCCGAGAGGCCCTTCACCTTCTTGAGCAGCTCGGGGTACTTGTCGTGCATGACCAGCGTCAGGTCGCCGCCGTCGTCGAGCAGCATGTTCGGCGTCCAGCCGTCGGGGCCGTGGATCGTCTGTTCGACGCACCACCAGTATTCCTCCTCGGTTTCGCCCTTCCAGGCAAACACCGGGACGCCCGACGCTGCGATGGCTGCCGCGGCGTGATCCTGCGTCGAGAAGATATTGCAGGATGACCAGCGGATCTCCGCGCCCAGGGCTTCCAGTGTCTCGATCAGGACCGCCGTCTGGATCGTCATGTGCAGGCAGCCGGCGATGCGGGCGCCCTTGAGTGGTTGCTTGTCCGCGTATTCCTCGCGCAGTGCCATCAGGCCGGGCATTTCCGTTTCCGCGATCGCAATTTCCTTGCGGCCCCATTCGGCGAGGCTGATGTCCTTGACCTTGTAGTCCGGTGTCTGGATGGCAACGGGTTCGCTGCTCATGTTTATCTCCTTTTAGAAGTCTGTCAGGCTGCCGCGGCGCCTTTGAGCGCCTCGGCCTTGTCCGTTTTTTCCCACGGCGCATCGATGTCTTCACGGCCGAAATGGCCATAAGCTGCCGTGGCCTTGTAGATGGGCCGCACGAGGTCGAGCATCTTCAGGATGCCGTAAGGCCTGAGGTCGAAGTGCTCGCGGATGAGGTCCGTCAGGCGCACATCGGAAATCCTGCCGGTGCCGAAGGTGAATACGCTGATGGAGGTAGGCTCCGCGACACCGATCGCATACGAGACCTGTACTTCGCAGCGGTCGGCGAGGCCCGCCGCGACGATGTTCTTCGCCACGTAGCGTGCGGCGTAAGCAGCCGACCGGTCGACCTTGGACGGGTCCTTGCCCGAAAACGCGCCGCCGCCGTGACGGGCCATGCCGCCATAGGTGTCTACGATGATCTTGCGGCCGGTGAGGCCGGCGTCGCCCATCGGGCCGCCGATTTCGAAACGTCCCGTGGGATTAATGTGATACTTGGTGTTCTTGCCGATCCACTCCGGCGGCAGCACGGGCTTGATGATTTCTTCCATCACGCCTTCCCGGATCTCGCTGTTGCTGACTTCGGGCGCGTGCTGGGTGGAAAGCACGACCGCGTCGATCGATGCCGGCTTGTTGTCCTCGTACAGGAAAGTCACCTGGCTCTTGGCGTCCGGGCGCAGCCACGGCAGTTTGCCATTCTTGCGTACTTCCGCCTGGCGGTGCACGAGCAGATGAGAGTAGGTGATCGGCGCCGGCATGAGGACGTCTGTCTCGTTGGTGGCGTAACCGAACATCATGCCCTGGTCGCCAGCGCCCTGTTCCTCCGGTGTGCCTCGATCCACGCCCTGGGCGATATTGTGTGACTGCTTGCCGATGGCATTGAGCACGGCGCAGGAATGGCCGTCGTAGCCCATCGACGAATCCGTGTAGCCGATATTGATGATCGTGCCGCGGACGATATCCTCGAGATCGACCCAGGCCGACGTCGTTACCTCGCCAGCGATGATTGCCATCCCCGTCTTTACGAGCGTCTCGCAGGCAACGCGTGCCTTCGGGTCCTCCGCCAGGATTGCATCGAGAACGGCATCGGAAATCTGGTCGGCAATTTTGTCGGGATGCCCCTCGGATACGGACTCCGAGGTGAACACAAAAGAATCACTCATAGGACTGGTCTTCGCAGATTGTTGGCAGCCGCGGATTGTACCGCAATGCAAGGGGCCGGGACCATGCGCAGGACAATTGATGCAATTGGTTACGATTGCAGCGGGAATCAGGTCATTGTGGAAACCCCGGGTTGCGGCATCCGCCAAAAACCCCGAAAATGCGCGGCTCGCGGCAGCGATTTTAGCCATCGATTCACATAACAGACGCCGCCAGGCGCAGAAGACCTCGATGTCACAACAAGCCAATGCCGCCGGCCAGCCGGCCCGGCGAGACCTCGCGAACGCCATTCGGGCGCTCTCCATGGATGCGGTTCAGGCAGCCAATTCGGGACATCCCGGTGCCCCCATGGGCATGGCGGATATCGCCGAGGTGTTGTGGAACGATTACCTCAGGCACAACCCGAACAACCCGCGCTGGCCGAATCGCGACCGCTTCGTGCTGTCCAACGGGCACGCCTCGATGCTGCTTTACAGCCTGCTGCACCTCAGCGGTTACGACGTCAGCATCGACGAGCTGCGCAATTTCCGGCAGTTCGGCCAGCGAACGGCGGGTCACCCGGAGTACGAGCCCGGGATGGGCGTGGAGACCACAACGGGCCCGCTGGGCCAGGGCGTGACCAATGCGGTAGGGATGGCGCTGGCAGAGAAGATGCTCGCCGCCGAGTTCAATCGAGACGGTTTTCCCGTGGTAGACCATCGCACCTGGGTATTTCTCGGTGACGGCTGCCTGATGGAAGGCGTTTCGCACGAAGCCTGCTCGCTGGCGGGCACTTTGAAGCTCGGCAAACTGATCGCGTTCTACGACGACAACGACATATCCATCGACGGTAATGTCAGCGGCTGGTTCACCGACGATACGCCCGGCCGGTTCGAGAGCTACGGCTGGCAGGTCATACGCGACGTCGACGGGCACGACAGCGCATCGATCGCCGCGGCCGTCGACCAGGCAACTGCCGATGCGCACAGGCCGACTCTGATTTGCTGCAAGACAGTGATCGGCTTCGGCGCGCCGAACAAGCAAGGTACGGCGTCGACGCACGGTGCGCCGCTTGGAGACGATGAGGTTGCAGCAGCGCGCGAGACGCTCGGCTGGAAATACCCGCCCTTCGAGATCCCGGCGTCCGTCGCGGCCGCCTGGGATGCGCGCGAGCGCGGCGCATCGGAAGAGGCGACCTGGGCCGAGATGCTCGGCGAATACGCGACTGCCCATCCCGAGTTGGCGAAGGAATTCGCGCGCCGTATCAACGGCGAGCTGCCGGACGGCTGGGCGGACTACGCCGACGAGGCTATCGCGAAAATCGATGCGGCGGCGGAGAACATGGCTACGCGCAAAGCGTCGTTGGTGGCCCTCAATGCTCTTGCTCCGAGACTGCCGGAACTGGCCGGAGGCTCGGCCGACCTGACCGGGTCTAACCTGACGAAGCACGCGGGCTCGAAGGTCATTACGGGCGACGATGCCGGCGGCAACTACCTCTATTTCGGCGTGCGCGAATTCGGCATGACCGCGATCTGTAACGGCATGGCGTTGCACGGCGGCGTCATTCCCTATAGCGGCACGTTCCTGGTGTTCTCAGACTATGCGCGCAATGCGCTGCGCATGGCGGCGCTGATGGAAATCCAGCAGATCCTGGTCTACACCCACGATTCCATCGGGCTTGGCGAGGACGGACCCACGCACCAGCCGGTCGAGCACGTGGCTTCACTGCGCTTGATGCCGAACATGCGCGTCTGGCGTCCCTGCGACACCGTTGAAACGGCGGTGGCATGGCGTGATGCGATCGAGCGCCGTGACGGCCCAACTTGCCTCGTGCTGACCCGGCAGGGCGTGCCGCACCAGTCGCGGGACGCCGGGCAGATCAGCAACATCTCGCGGGGCGGCTACGTTCTGCGGGATTCCGCCGGCGCCCCGGACGCCATCTTGATTGCGACCGGATCGGAGGTGGCGCTTGCCATGGCTGCCGCCGAGCGGCTCGCCGACGACGGTGTTGGTGTACGAGTGGTTTCGATGCCGTGCACCAGCATCTTCGAGCGCCAGGATGCGGATTACCGCGAAGCCGTGCTGCCGTCGGACGTTGCAGCGCGCGTTGTCATCGAAGCCGGTGCAACGGGCACGTGGTGGCGCCATGCCGGATCATCGGGCGAGGTCATCGGCATCGATACCTTCGGCAAGTCGGCGCCGGCCGGCGAACTGTTTGAACATTTCGGCTTCTCGGTCGACAACGTCGTCGACACGACGAAACGCGTAATCCAGAAATAACTCATTCACAAATTGCCGGTTCCCCAGCCCGAGGGCTGCCCGGTCACTCGATTCACCAGGAGACACAAATGACAATAAAGGTTGGTATCAACGGCTACGGCCGCATCGGTCGGAATATCCTGCGCGCGATCCACGAATCCGGCCGCGCCGGCGAATTCGACGTCGTTGCGCTCAATGACCTCGGCGACGCCGCAACCAACGCACACCTGACCCGGCGTGACACTGCGCATGGCCCGTTTCCCGGTACGGTCGAAGTCGACGGCAACGACATCGTCGTGAACGGCGATCGGGTGAAGGTCTTCGCCGAACGTGACCCGGCGAAGCTCCCATGGGGTGACCTCGGCGTCGACGTTGTCTTCGAATGCACCGGCCTGTTCCGTACCCGCGAAACCGCCGGCAAGCATCTCGACGGCGGCGCGAAGAAGGTAATCATCTCCGCCCCGGGCGGCGAGGGCATCGACAAGACGATCGTCTACGGCGTCAATCATCACACGCTGACTGCAAGCGATGCAGTGATCTCGAACGCGTCTTGCACGACCAACTGCCTCGCGCCGCTGGTGAAGCCGCTGCACGAAGCGATCGGTGTGAAGCACGGCATCATGACGACCATCCATGCCTACACGAACGACCAGGTGCTGACGGACGTCTATCACAAGGACCTGCGTCGCGCACGGTCGGCGACGATGTCGCAGATTCCGACGAGCACGGGTGCGGCGAAGGCGGTCGGTCTCGTGTTACCGGAGCTCAATGGCAAGCTCGACGGCTTCTCGATGCGCGTTCCGACGATCAACGTCTCGGCGGTCGACCTCTGCTTCGTCGCGGAACGCGCGACCAGCGTCGACGAGATCAACAAGGTGCTGAAAGCGGCGAGCGAAGGCGAACTCAAGGGCGTGCTTGCTTACAACGACGAACCCCTCGTGTCGATTGATTTCAACCACGATCCGGCCTCGTCCACCTACGACTCGACGCTTACCAAGGTCATCGACGGCACGATGGTCAAGGTCATTGCCTGGTACGACAACGAGTGGGGCTTCTCGAACCGGATGCTCGACACCGCGATCGCACTCGTCAACGCGAAGTAGGGGCTCTGCCATGAGCGTTGTCCGCATGTCCGACCTCGAGCTGGCCGGCAAGCGCGTCCTGATCCGCGAGGACCTGAACGTGCCGGTGAAGGACGGCAAGGTGACCAGCGATGCGCGAATACGTGCGGCGCTGCCCACGATCCGGAAGGCGCGGGAGGCGGGTGCGGCTGTGATGCTGATGTCACACCTCGGGCGGCCGACCGAGGGTCAGCCGGACGAGGCGTTCACCCTGCAGCCGGTGGCGGAGCGCCTCGCGGAACTGCTCGGCCACGACGTACCCCTGATCCGCGACTGGATCGACGGCGTCGACGCGCAGCCCGGCAAGGTCGTGCTGCTCGAAAACGTCCGCTTCCTCGCGGGCGAGAAGGCGTGTAACGAGACGCTGGCGCGCAAGATGGCGGCGCTCTGCGACGTGTTCGTGATGGATGCGTTCGGTACGGCGCACCGCGCGCAGGCAAGCACCTATGGCGTTGCGGAGTACGCGCCGGTCGCCTGTGCCGGGCCGCTGCTGGCGGCGGAGCTCGAAGCGCTCGCGAAGGCGCTGGACAACCCGGCACGTCCGCTGGTCGCGATCGTGGGCGGTTCGAAGGTCTCCACCAAGCTCGACGTGCTCGATGCGCTGGCGGGTATCGTCGATTACCTGATCGTCGGCGGCGGCATTGCCAACACGTTCATCGCGGCCGCCGGTCACGACGTCGGCAAGTCGCTGCACGAAGCGGACATGCTGGACACCGCCCGCAGGCTCGCCGCGGGCGGTGAGGGGCGCGCGCAGATACCGGTGCCGACGGATGTCGTCGTGGCCGGTGAATTCGCCGACGTCGAGGGAACGACGCGCGCTGTCGAGGCCGTGACGGGCGACGACATGATCCTCGATATCGGTCCGGAAACGGCCGCCCGGTTCAGCGAGATCATCGCCGCTGCGGGTACCGTGATATGGAACGGGCCGGTCGGTGTATTCGAGTTCGACAACTTCGGTGCCGGTACCAAGGCGCTGGCGGAAGCCATCGCGGCGAGCGATGCTTTTTCCGTGGCTGGCGGCGGCGACACGCTTGCCGCGATCGACAAGTACGGTGTCTCGGATCGTATCTCCTACATCTCGACGGGCGGCGGCGCTTTCCTCGAATTCGTCGAGGGCAAGAAATTGCCGGCTGTCGAAATGCTCGAACGCCGCGCGGCGGGCTAGGCGGGCCAGGGACCGGTGATTGCCACCGTCGTCCCGGGATACTGGATATTTACGAACAGCGTCTTCCCGTCCGGGGCGAAACACACGCCCGCGAGTTCGGAATTCGAGTGTGTATTGTCGGCGAGCTGGTACTGGGTGCCGTCGGGCCGGATGCCGACCAGTCCGCAATGATTCGACGTGTCTTCGCAGACGACCAGGTCGCCCCAGGGCGCCATCGTCAGGTTGTCCGCGTTGCGCAGCAGTGAATCCTCGCCGGCCTCGGCGATCAGCGTGAGCTGGCCGGGCCGCTCCGTTTCACCCGCCTGGCCCTCCAGCGGGCTCGGCCGGTAGAGAAATACCTGGCCGAGGCGCAGACGGCCACCGATCGTGCAGGTGAACGCGAATGCATCGCCGGCAGCGCACAGCCCTTCGCCGCGTGCAAATGTGGCCGCTCCCGCCGCGGCGCCCCGCAGCCGCAGGTCGTTCTCGACCGGGTCGACGTCCTCGAGGTCGACCCACTCCGTCGGCACTGACTCGCCGACGCCGATCGCGCGATCGCCCGACCAGTTGTGCAGTGGCTGTGCCGGCCGGTCCGCAATGGCGAGCGCTTGCAGCCTCCCTCCCTCGCGCAGCTGCCCGGGCACGTCCGGGATGTAACGGTAGAACAGGCTGTAATGGCGGTCCTCCGTCATGTAGACGATGCCGCTCGGCTCGTGGACAGCGCATGCCTCGTGCTCGAAACGGCCCATGGCCTTGATCGGCAGCGGCTCGGCGAGGCCTGTCTCGTCGGCGGGCACTTCGAAGACGTAGCCGTGTTTCTCGTCGCGAGTGATCAGCCGGCCGCGCGAGAAGCCGGTGCCAGGGCTCTCGAAACACTCCTCGCAGGACAGCCAGCTGCCCCAGGGCGTCGGACCGCCGGCGCAGTTGAGTTCCGTCCCGGCGAGGCTGAGGTGCTGGCGCTCCGTGCGGCCCGTCTTCGGGTCGTAGACGGTGGTCGTCGTTCCGCCCGCGCCCGGTGACGTGCCGCCGCCATGATCGTAGACGCGCTCCTTCAACCGGTCGGGGAGCGCCTGGAAGCCGGTGCCGAAAGCGCTGTACTCCGGGAAGGCCGGCGGCATCTCGTGGTTGCACACCAGGATGACCCTGCCGTCAGGGCCGGGAAACGCCGCCATGCCATCGTGAGCAGGCGGCACCTTTAGTCCGTCATCCATCGTGTCGCCGGATTTCGAGATGACCCGGTAGGAGAAACCGTCCGGAAGGTCCAGCAGCCCGTCCGGGTCCGCGCGCAGCGGACCGACCACGAACTCGCTGCCGCGTGCGCTTCGCACGATCGGCGGGCTGGCCGCCGAGGCGGCGAGGCATTGCAGGAACCGGCGTCGATTGATCATGGCTGGGACCGGGATAGGATTGCGGCGCAGGATAGCAATTAATTGTTACAGGATGCGAACGCTCCGCGGATCTGCAGTACTACCGGCACAACGTTGTGCAATAATCGCCGCCATGCAAAGACGGACCAAGATCGTGGCGACGCTGGGACCGGCGACCGACCACAAGAAGACCTTGTTGAAGATGATCGATGCGGGGCTCAATGTTGCGCGCATCAATTTCTCTCACGGCGAGGCCGAGGAACATCGTCGTCGTGCCAGGGAACTGCGTGAAGCGGCCGCCGAGTGCCAGCGCGATGTCGGCCTGCTCGGCGACCTGCAGGGACCGAAGATCCGGGTGCAGCGCTTCAAGGATCGGGCCGTCGAGTTGCGGGACGGCGCTTCGTTTTTCCTGGACAGTGCGTTGGGCTTCGAGGAAGGCACCGAGGAGGGCGTCGGGGTCGCACTGGAGACGCTGCACGAGGACGTCGAGCCGGGCGATATCCTGTTGCTCAACGACGGCATGATCTCGCTGCAGATCGATCGCATCGCGGGTACCCGCGTTCATACCACCGTTATCAACGGCGGCATCCTCTCCAATCACAAAGGTATTAACAAGAAAGGCGGCGGCCTGTCCGCGCCGGCGCTGACAGACATCGACCGGGAGAACATCAAGCTTGCTGCCGAGCTGGAAATGGATTTCCTCGCGGTATCGTTTGTCCGCGACGGCGACGACGTCCGCGAGGCACGCCGCCTGTTCGAGCAGGCCGGTGGCAAGGGCCTGATCGTTGCCAAAGTGGAGCGCGTCGAGGCCATCGAAGAGATCGACTCGATCATCGAGGCGGCGGACATCATCATGGTCGCCCGTGGCGATCTGGGCGTCGAGATGGGGTATGCCGAGCTGACCGGCATCCAGAAGAAGCTGATACGCAAGACTCGCAAGGCCAGCAAGATCGTTATCACGGCAACGCAGATGATGGAGTCGATGATCCAGAACCCGATACCCACGCGAGCGGAAGTCTCGGATGTTTCGAACGCCGTGATGGACGGCACCGACGCGGTGATGCTGTCGGGAGAAACGGCGGTGGGGCGTTATCCGGTGAAGGCGATCCGCGCAATGGCCGAGGTCTGCAAGGGAGCCGAGAAATTCCCGCTGCCCGAGGGACTGACACGGCACCGGATCGGCGACTACTTCGGGCGTGTCGACGAAGCGATCGCCATGGCGGTCATGTACACCGCTAACCACCTCGAGGTCACCGCCATCATTGCGTTGACCGAATCCGGCTCGACGGCGCGCTGGATGTCGCGCATCCGGTCCGACATCCCGATCTATGCGCTGACTCCGCATGCGGCCACCAGTCGCCGGGTTACCATTTATCGCGGTGTGTACCCGGTGCCGTTCTGGGCCGAGCATTCCGCCGGCGGTCCCTACCGCGACGTATTCGATACGTTGCTGTCCCGCAAGCTGGCGGAGGTTGGCGACTACGTCATCGTAACCAAGGGTGACGTCGAAGGCGTCTCCGGCGGCACGAATGCGATGACGATCGTGCAGGTCACCGAGGCGGGCTAGGCGGATGCGCCGCTGGATTGTCCGCGCAGGCGTCGTTGCACTCGCGGTGCTGGTCGGGGCCGGGCTCGCACTATGGCTCACCCTGCGAGCCAGCCTGCCGCAAATCGACGGCGAACTTGCGGCGCCAGGGCTGCGGCACACCGCAACCATTCAGCGCGACGACGCCGGGATTCCGGTCATCACGGCACGAACGCGGGCCGACCTGGCCTACGCGACCGGGTTCGCCCACGGGCAGGACCGCTTTTTCCAGATGGACCTGATCCGGCGCCAGGCGGCGGGCGAGTTGTCGGAGCTGTTCGGCGAGGTCGCGGTGGACACCGACAAGCGCTACCGCTTTCATCGTTTCCGCGCGCGCGCCCGCGCCGTCATCGCAGCGTCGCCCGCGGAGCAGGTCGCGATACTCCAGCACTATGCGGCTGGCGTGAACGCCGGCCTCGCGAGTCTCGGATCGCGCCCGTTCGAACACATCGTGCTGGGCGCCGAGCCCGAGCCGTGGCAGGCGGAGGACTCGGTACTCGTCGTGTACGCGATGTTCATGCAGCTGAACGACGGACGCGCCGGCAAGGACGTCCGCCGCGGCTACGCGCACCGCGTGCTGCCGCCGGAGGTGTTCGACTGGCTGTATCCCCCGGGTTCGCGCTGGGATGCGCCGATCATGGGCGAGCCGAGGACGCCACCGCCCGTGCCGCCTGCGGACGTGTTCTCGGTGCGCGACGTCGTCGAAATTCCGCCGCCCGCGGGCGAGGCCGGCAAAGCGTACCTGAACGGCAGCAACAACTGGGTCGTCGGCGGTGCCCTGACCGGCGCCGGCCGCGCGCTCATGTCGAACGACATGCACCTCGGCCACAATGTCCCGAACATCTGGTACCAGGCAAGGCTGGTCGTAACGGGCGAGCGGCCGCGAGACGTTACCGGCGTCTCACTGCCTGGCACGCCTTTCATCACCGCTGGCAGCAACGGCAACATCGCCTGGGGCTACACCAACAGTTACGGCGACTGGGCGGACGCCGTCTTGCTGCGTCCGGGGGCGGCCCCCGGCACCTACCGGACGCCACGGGGCGACCGCGAGTTTCAAATCCACCGCGAGACAATCGAGGTCAGGGATGCGGAGCCCGTCATCTACGAGATCCGCGAAACCGTGTGGGGCCCGGTCGACGATGCGGTCGATTATCCCGACGGCGACATCGTGGTCAGCTGGACGGCGCACAAACCCGAGGCGCTGAACCTGAATCTACTGGCACTGGAAGCGGCGGCCGACGTACAGGAGGCGCTCGGGATCGCGGCCAGCATGGGTATCCCCCCGCAGAACTTCGTGGTCGGTGACAGCAGCGGCAACATCGGCTGGACGATTGCCGGCCGGATCCCGGCGAAAAACGGCTTCGACGCGATGGTCCCGGCCGACTGGAGCGAGGAAGACGGCTGGGTCGGCTGGTTGCCGCCTGCGGAATATCCTCGCGTCTACAATCCGGCGAACGGCCGCATCTGGACGGCCAACGCGCGCGTCGCCGACGCCGACGCGCTCGCGGTCATCGGGGACGGCGGCTACGACCTGGGTGCGCGCGCCAGCCAGATCCGCGACTCTTTGTTCGCGTCGGATGAATTCTCACCGGTGGACATGCTGGCGATCCAGTACGACGATCGTGCGCTGTTCCTGTCCCGCTGGCGCGACCTGATACTCGGCGTCCTTACCGACGCACGTGTGGCCGGTAGTCCCGAGCTCGCCGAATACCGCGGGCTGGTGCGGGACTGGATCCCGCGGGCATCGCCGGAGTCCGTCGGCTACCGCCTCGTCCGCGCGTTCCGGCTGGAGGTGCAGTCGAAGGTCTTCCATGCGCTCACGGCACCGGTGCGCGCCGCGAACGGCGGCGACGTGGAGCCGTTGCTCAGCAACCAGTTCGAAGGCGTGCTGTGGCAACTGCTTTCGGAGCGACCGCAGCACCTGCTGCCCGGGGCCTACGCGTCATGGGACGACCTGCTGTTCGACGCGATCCGCACCAACATCGCCTGGTTCGGGGAGCATTACGAGGGCGGTCTCGCGCAACGGAACTGGGGCGAATTCAACACGGCATCCATCCGTCACCCGCTGAGCCGCGCATTACCGATGCTGGCGCCGCTACTGGACATGCCGGCCGAGCCCCTGAACGGCGACGCCGACCTGCCCAAGGCACAGGGCCCCGCGTTCGGGGCCTCGCAGCGTTTCTCGGTGTCGCCGGGCGACGAACAGAACGGCCTGATGCACATGCCCACGGGCCAGAGCGGCCACCCGTTGTCGGAGTTCTATCGCAAGGGGCACGACGAGTGGGCGCACGGGCGGCCGAGCCCGTTCCTGCCGGGCGCGCCGCAGCACGAACTCACGCTGGTTCCGGCCGAGTGACATAAGGCAAGTCGATCCGCCCGGCCCCTGACCTCGCGTCCGCCACGGGGTAAGATGCTGCCTACGCGTTCAGAAACACCGGGACCGATATGACTGACACTCGCTTTACAGGCACCAGCACCTACGTCGCAACCGACGACCTCATGATGGCCGTCAATGCAGCGGTCACGCTCGAGCGTCCCATCCTGGTCAAGGGCGAGCCGGGTACGGGCAAAACCCAGCTCGCCGTCGAGGTGGCAAACGCACTCGGCAAGCCGCTGTTCGAATGGCACATCAAGTCCACGACCAAGGCACAGCAGGGTCTCTACGAGTACGACGCGGTCGCCAGGCTCAGGGATTCGCAGCTCGGGGACGATCGTGTCCACGACATTGCCAACTACATCCGGAAAGGCAAGATCTGGGAGGCGTTCGCATCGGAAGACCAGCCGGTACTGCTCATCGACGAGATCGACAAGGCCGACATCGAGTTTCCGAACGACCTGCTTCGGGAACTCGACCGGATGGAATTCTACGTCTACGAGACGAAGCAACTGGTCGCCGCGAAACACCGCCCTATCATCGTGATTACGAGCAATAACGAAAAGGAACTGCCGGACGCATTTCTGCGCCGTTGTTTCTTCCACTACATCAAGTTCCCGGACAGGGACACGATGAGCAGGATCGTCGACGTGCACTATCCCGATCTGAAGAAGAACCTGCTCAGCGAGGCGCTCAACGCGTTCTACAAGTTGCGCGAAGTCCCGGGTCTCAAGAAGAAACCATCGACTTCCGAGTTGCTCGACTGGATCAAGCTGCTGCTGGCCGAAGACATTCCGCCGGAGGCTCTGCGCGGCGACGACCGGCGCAAGGCGATCCCGCCGCTGTACGGCGCGTTGCTCAAGAACGAGCAGGACGTGCATCTGTTCGAGCGCCTGGTATTTCTCGATCGCGGCGCCGGACACCAGTAGCCGCGATGCTGATACCTTTCTTCTATATGCTTCGCGACGGCGGCTTGGGTACGTCCATCACTGAGCTACTGACGCTTCTCGAGGCGATGAAGCGTGGCGTCGCGGGTACCAGCGTCGATGATTTTTACTATTTGTCGCGTGCCACTCTGGTCAAGGACGAATCGCAGTTCGATCGTTTCGACCGGATCTTCTCCGTCTATTTCCAGGGCGTCGAGGACAGCCTCACGGACCTGTTCGAGGAACTGCCGGAAGACTGGCTGCGCAAACAGGCGGAGCTGCTGTTGTCCGAAGAGGAACGAGCCAAGATCGAGTCTCTCGGCGGTTTCGACCAATTGATGCAAGCCCTGCGTGAACGCCTGCAGGAACAGGATGGCCGCCACGAGGGTGGCAGCAAGTGGATCGGAACCGCGGGAACCTCGCCGTTCGGGGCCTACGGCTACAACCCGGAGGGCGTGCGCATCGGCCAGCTCGGTTCGCGTCATCGCAGCGCCGTGAAAGTCTGGGACCGGCGCGAATACCGCAACCTCGACGATTCGGTCGAGCTGGGAACCCGCAATATCAAAGTGGCGTTACGACGGCTGCGGAAGTTCGCACGCGAGGGTGCGGCGGACCAGCTTGATCTCGAGGATACGATCGACAAGACCGCGCGCAATGCCGGGCTGCTCGACATCCGCATGGTTCCGGAACGGCACAACGCGGTCAAGGTGCTGCTGTGCCTGGATATCGGGGGGTCGATGGACGATCACGTGCGGGTCTGCGAGGAGCTGTTCTCGGCGGCCAGCAGCGAGTTCAAGCATCTCGAGTATTTCTATTTCCACAACTTCGTTTATGAGTCGCTCTGGAAGGACAATCGCAGGCGTCATTCGGAACGGGTACCGACGCTCGACATCACTCACAAGTACGGTGCCGACTACAAACTGATCTTTGTCGGAGACGCGACGATGAGCCCGTACGAAATCGTGTATGCGGGCGGCAGCATCGAGCACTGGAACGAGGAGCCCGGTGCCGTATGGATCAGGCGCCTGCTGAACACGTATCACAAGGCCATCTGGCTGAATCCCGAGCCGCGCGAGCGCTGGGACTTCACGCCATCAGTCAAGCTGACGCGCGAAATCATGGACGATCGCATGTTCCCGCTGACGATTGCGGGCCTCGACGAGGGCATCAAAGCCCTGCACTAGCGGCGGTCTCGACGAATCCCTGCCTGCTGCCGGGCTAGCGGCCGGCCCCGAGCGCCTCGAGATCGGCGAGTACTATAGCGGCGTGCTCGTCCGGATCGACCTTTTCGTAATGGCGCGCGATATTTCCCTCGGGATCGACGATGAAGGTCTGCCGCTTGGCAACGGTCCACCCCATCATCTTGGTCTTCACACCGTAGGCGTCAGCCGTCTTACCGTCGGAGTCCGCCAGCAGCGGAAACGGCAGGCCGTGATTTTCGGAGAATTTCTTGTGCGACTCGACGTCATCCAGGCTCACGCCAAGAATCTGCGCGTTCAGCTTGCGAAACGCGAAGATATTGTCGCGAAACTCGCAGGCCTGGGTCGTGCAACCAGGTGTCTCGTCCTTCGGATAGAAATACAGCACGACCCACTGGTCCCTGTAGTCCTCGAGCGAGTGCAGTTGCCCATCCTGGTCCGGCAGTTCGAACTCGGGCGCAGGGGCGCCAATCGCGACCCCGCCATCGGCGAGAGCCGGCAGAGCAGGTGACAGGGCCAGGGCCAGGAACAAGAATCTGTGCGCAAAGCGTTTCATGAATGGGTCCGAGTCGTTGGAATTGCAGTATCTACTATGATACGAGTCGTTGCATCCTGCGCAAGGCATCTGGCGTAATCAGGGTCAGCATGGAAAAACCGTCCAATCGGAAGAAGACTGCACTGGTGCTGCCCGGCGGCGGGGCGCGAGGCGCGTTCCAGGTCGGCGTGCTGAAGGCGATCGCCGAGCTGGTGCCGCGCGGCACGGTGAATCCGTTCGGGATCATCAGCGGCACCTCGGCGGGCGCGATCAACTCGGTCGTGCTGGCGGCCAAGGCGCGCCGCTTCCGTGTCGCGGTCGCGGAGCTCGAGCGCGTCTGGGCTCATTTCAGGTGCCACCACGTCTACCGAACGGACAATCTGGCAATGCTGAAGAGCAGTATGCACTGGCTGGGCGCGCTGGTGACCGGCGGCACATTGGTACGCATGCCGAAGTCACTGCTCGACAATTCACCGCTGCGCGCGCTGCTGCATCGCAATGTCCGGTTCCCGAGAATCGAGCACGGCATCGAGCAGGGCTGGCTGGACGCCGTCAGTGTAACGGCCGCGGGCTATGGCTCCGCGAAATCCACCTCGTTCTTCGATGCGTCGGACAGGCATTCGGAATGGTCGCGAACGCGCCGCTGCGGTGTCCGCAGCCACCTCAACCTGGATCACCTGATGGCGAGTATCGCCGTACCCATGATTTTCCCGCCGGTCCGCATCGGCAACGAGTACTTCGGCGACGGTGCGATGCGGCAGGCGACGCCGTTGAGCCCGGCGGTGCATCTCGGTGCCGACCGCATTCTCGTCGTCGGTGTCCGCAACGAGATTGCTGATGTCTCGGCCGATCCCGCAACGCCGGTGGCCTATCCGAGTTTCGCAGAGATCGCGGGTTACACACTGGACACGCTGTTCATGGACGGCATGTACTCCGACCTCGAACGGCTGAGCCGCATCAATCAGCTCATCGACTCGGTGCCCGCCGATCATCGCGGCCCCAAGCTGTCGCGCATGCGGCCGATCGACACGATGGTCATCGTGCCGAGCGAAGATCTCCGCGTACTCGCGCATCGGCATCGCGAGTCCCTGCCGGCCGCGCTCCGCACGCTGCTGTGGGGTATCAGTGGGCGCGGCAGGGGAGAGGGCCGGCTGCTCAGCTACCTGATGTTCGAACAGGCCTACACGCGGGAGCTGATCGAGCTCGGCTACCGTGACGCGATGCGCGTGCGCGATCAGCTACAGGATTTCGTCGCCGGCAATGAGGTGCCGCGCCTGTTCGCGCCGCACTGGGTGGAAGAAGACCTGGACATCCTGCACCCCTGACCGACAACGGTTGCCGTTTCGCTCAGGGTCAGAGCAGCAGTGCGGCTCCAAGGCCGAGAAATGTCATGTAGCCGACGACGTCGGTCACGGTCGTCAGAACGACGCCACCCGCAATCGCAGGGTCGATCCGCATCTGCTTGAGCAGCAGCGGAATGCCGAATCCGGACAGAGCGGCCATGAACAGGTTGATGATCATGGCTGCGGCAATGACGCCGCCGATGCGCCAGTCGCCGAACCACAGGTAGGTAAAGGCGGCGACGACGATCGACCACCCCGCACCGTTCAGCAGGCCCACCGCGAGCTCTTTCTTGAGAATCCTCGTGGCGTTGGTCTTGTCGACCTGACCGAGCGCCATCGCGCGCGTGATGATAACCAGTGACTGTGTCCCCGCGACCCCGCCCATGCTCGGTACGACCGGCATCAAGACGGCGAGCAGCACGATCTTGTCGATTGTCGACTGGAACAGGTCGACCACCGAGGCGGCGAGAAACGCCGTACCGAGGTTAATGCCGAGCCAGACCGCGCGTCGCCTGGCACTCTTGAACACCGGGGCGAACATGTCGTCTTCCTCGTCCAGGCCGGCGGCACTCATCAGCGAATGCTCGGCCTCCTCGCGAATCACGTCGACCACGTCGTCGACCGTGATTCGTCCAACGACGCGATAGTCGTCGTCGACCACCGGGGCGGACAGCAGGTCGCGGTTCTCGAATTCCCAGACGACCTGCCTGGACGGCGTGTGAGCAGGGATGGGCAGGACGTCGGTCGACATGATGCTTGCAACCCGCACATCGGGATCGTGGGTCAGAAGGCGTGACAGGAAAAGCGACCCGACATACTCGTTGTCGCGGTTAACGACGAAGATCAGGTCCGTGCCGTCTGGCATCTCACCGACTTTGCGCAGGTAACGCATGACCACTTCGAGCGTTACATCGGGACGCACGGTCACGATGTCGATGTTCATCAGGCCGCCGGCGCAGTCCTCGTCGTAGGCAAGTACCTGCTGCAGTCGATCGTGGTCGGCCTTGTCCAGCGACTGCAGAACCTGCCTGGTCACGACCTCCGGGAGATCCGCGAGCAGGTCCGCCAGGTCGTCGAAATCCATGCCAGCGGTTGCGGCAATGAGTTGCTCGGTCTGCATGCCTTCGATCAGGCCGTCGCGGACCTCGTCGCTCAGTTCGACGAGAACGTCGCCTTCGTCATCGGGCGACACCATCTCCCACAGCAGGGCACGTTCCCTCTGCGGCAGTGATTCGAGCAGACGCGCGATCTCTGCAGGGTGCAGGCTGTGTACCATGAGTCGAGCGGAGCGCATGCGGCCACTGTCGAGCTTTTCGCGCAACAGTTGCAGGTTGCCCTGGGTATGCTCTCTCGCTTCCATGGATCGCGCCCCGACTCGAAAACCGGCCCCGGGGTGGGGCCGCACACGGCAGGAGTGTAACCGAAATCCGCTACGGAACCTCGCGGGGACCAGTGTGCGGGCGTGCCCCCGCCTGGGCGCTTAAAGCTCCCTGTGGCGGGTGCTGACGGGCCCCTGGAGTTCGCCCAGGGATAAAGCGAGTCTCTCCGCCATGTACACCGAACGGTGCTGGCCGCCCGTGCAGCCAATCGCGACGGTGAGGAACCCGCGGCTGCAATTCCGGTACTCGGGAATCCAGCGTTGCAGAAAAGCCAGCAAGTCGTCGTGCATCGCCGCCACTGGTTCCTGCGCGTCGAGGAATTCGACGACCTGTTCGTCCAGGCCCGTCAGGTGCCGCAAGTTAAGGTCCCAGTAAGGATTCGGCAGGCAGCGCATGTCGAAAACGAAATCGGCATCGGCGGGAATGCCGTTCTTGAAACCGAACGACTCGATCAGCACCGAAAGCGAAGCGGGGGGGCGCCGGTCGACACGCTCGCGGATGATGTCGGCAAGTTCGTAAACACTGGTTCGCGAGGTGTCGATGATGAGGTCAGCCGAATTGATCACCTCTGCAAGGACTTCCCGTTCCGCATTGATCGCAGCACGCAGTTCTGCGCCGTGTGCCGCGAGCGGATGTGGCCGGCGCGTTTCACTGTAGCGCTTGAGCAATGCCGCTTCGTCGGCAAGTACGAAGAGCACGTCTGTCTGGATGTTCTGCTGGCGGAATTCCTCGATCAGCCGCGGCAGCGATTCGAGATCCGTGCGGCGATTGCGTGCGTCTATGCCGACGGCGATTCCACGACCCACCTCGCTCGGACCGGCTGACACTTCTTCGACAACGGCCTTGAGCAGTCGCGCCGGCAGGTTGTCGATGCAGTAGTACCCGAGGTCTTCGAGCACGTGCAGCGCAACGGTTTTGCCGGAGCCGGACAGGCCGCTTACGATGATGAGGCGCGTGCTGTCAGACATTGTCGTTTGCGTGCCGGCCCGGCAACCATCAATTGCCGTGGACTATCTTCAGTTGGTCGGGAGCCGATGCCTTGCTGCTGTCGATCAGGATCCTGTACAGCGCGCTGCTGGACGTCGCTTCGCGAAGCTTGCGACGCAGCTCATCATCGCCGAGCAACTCCGTGATCATGGCGATATCGGCGTGATGGCTGTCGGTCACTTCGTGCGGAACCATCAGCCCGAAGACGAGGTCGACCGGCTCGCCATCCGTAGCATCGAAATCGATCGAATCCGCCAACTTGATCATTGCCGCGACACAGTGATCGATGCCCTCGACACGGCAACGCGGGAAGGCAACGCCGACGTCCAGGCTCGTGCAGCCGAGGCGTTCGCGCTCAATGAGGCTTTCGAATATGTCGTCGGCCGAGATGTCAGGCTGCGACCGAACCAGCAGCTCGCTGAGGATTTCCAGGCAGTGCTTCTTGCTGCGTGCCTGCGCGTTGCAGAGCACCGCATCCGGATTGATGATTTCTTCCAGCAACATGGCTTGTTGTTATTTTTTGCAGATGAGATCGCGCCGCCGGGGCGGCGCGGCTCGAATTCAAAATCGCCTCTTGTGGGCTTCTCTCGCGTGGTGGTCGGCCAGCTTTTCCTTGTGCTTTCTCACGCGCCGGTCGAGTTTGTCTACCAGGCCGTCGATCGCAGCATACATGTCTTCTTCGGTATTGTCGGCATAAATCGTACCGCCGTTCACGTTTACTTTGGCTTCCGCTTTATGCCGCAGCTTTTCTACCGTGAGAATGCAGTGCACGTCCGACACCATGTCGAAGTGTCGCTCGAGACGTTCTATCTTGGATTGTACGTAACCTCTCATTGCTTCTGTGACTTCGATGTGGTGGCCCGAGACATTTAGTTGCATAGTTTTCTCCTGCTTGTAATTACGAACTCACTTCCTTGTGCGTTTATCGCGCCGGTCGCTGGCGACGCTCACTCGATGATGCAATGTTCATGGACTCACGGTACTTCGCGACCGTGCGCCTCGCAACCTTTATACCCTCCTCGGCGAGCAGGCTGGCGATCTTGCTGTCGCTCAATGGTTTCGCCGGATTTTCGCCGCCAATAAGCCTGCGGATTTTTGCGCGCACCGACGTCGAAGACTGCTCTTCGCCGTCCGCAGTCGCCAGGTGGCTGGAGAAGAAATACTTGAATTCGAAAACGCCGCGGGGTGTGTGCATGTACTTGTTGGTCGTAACGCGCGAGATAGTGGATTCGTGCATACCGATCTCGTCGGCAACGTCCCGCAGCACCATCGGCTTCATCGCTTCATCACCTTGCTCGAGAAATTCCGTTTGCCGCTTGACGATGCAGGTGGCTACCTTGAGCAGGGTTTCGTTGCGAATCTCGAGGCTGCGAATGAGCCAGCGCGCCTCCTGAAGCTGGGTGCGCAACACGGCATGGTCGCCGTTGCCGCGCAGCAATTTCGCATACTGCTGGTTGACCGACAGCTTGGGTACCCCGGTTGGGCTGATCTCGACCTGCCACCGGTCGTCCACCTTGCGGACGAACACATCGGGAATGACGTACTCCGCCGCCGCCGGACTGACGACCTGCCCGGGGCGCGGATTGCAGCCGCGGATCAGCGCGAGTGCATCGTGCAGGGTTTCTTCGGATGCGCGCAGGCTGCGTCGCAGTTCGCCGTACTCGCGCGTCGCAACGAGGTCGAGATGATCCCTGGCGAGGTCCAGGGCGAGCTCGAGGCCGGGCGTCGCCGTATCGAGCTGTTTCAATTGCAGTGTGATGCACTCCGACAACGAGCGTGCGCCGATGCCGGCGGGATCGAAGCGCTGCACCTTGGCGAGCGTTGCCTCGATCTCCTCGTGCCTGACCGCGGACTCGGTTGCGAGGAACTCGCCGATTTCGTTGAGTCCGATCGTAAGGTAGCCGTCGTCATTGATTGCGTCGATGATTGCCTCACCGATCACGGCTTCGCGAGGCGAGAACTGTTCCATCTCCAGCTGCCACAGCAGGTGTTCACGCAGGGTCTGACCGGATTCGTCGGCGAACTCGTTGATCGGACGCCCTTCGCCGTTCCAACCGCCGTCCTGGATGCGCTGCTCCGCGCGCGTCTGCCACTGGTCTTCGGCGCGGATCGCCTCGATCTCTACCGTGGTCTCGTCGCTGGTCTTCGGAACGTCCGGAAGGTCTTCCATCTCCAGCATGATGTTCTCTTCGAGTGCATCCTGGATCTGGGCGTTCAGGTCTAGAACAGGCAGCTGCAGCAGGCGGATGGCCTGCTGCAATTGCGGTGTCATTGTGAGTGTCTGACCGAGTTTTAGCTGCAGCGAAGGTTTTAGCATTGCCTCAGAGTTTGAACTCCTGTCCGAGATACACTTCCCGGACATGCTGGTTTTCGAGGATCTCTTCCGGCGTACCCGAAGCGATCAGACTGCCATCACTGAGTATATAGGCTCTCCCGCAAATTCCGAGGGTT
>Ga0209536_100000466_pt1 | contig 65673 bp, 62 predicted proteins | sample DeeMarSeWOR28_12_FD_187461 | JGI IMG/M metagenome (GOLD analysis project Ga0209536, IMG submission 187461) | Marine sediment microbial communities from White Oak River estuary, North Carolina - WOR-2-8_12 (SPAdes) (version 2) | ecosystem: Environmental > Aquatic > Marine > Intertidal zone >...
TGGAACTAAACTAGGTAATGAGATTACTATAATGCAGAGGAATCTCCAAAAGGCAAGTGAAGAAGCTTCGGTGGCTGTACAAGAACGTGGCGATGCAGACATTGACAAGTTTGCAGATATTGCATCAACACTCTTTCAAGATGCAGAATCATCGGTCACGACACGAATCGAGGACTTTGGTGAGAGCTGCGCTGCAGCATTAGTCAAGGGTAATGAAGCCTTTACTGCTATGCCAAACACAATGGCTGAAAAGATCGCAGATGTCGATCAGGTAATCATCCATGAAACCAACCAAAACTATGGCATGGTAGCTGAGAAGCTCGCCTCTTCATTCACAGAGTTCCAGCGATTAGCTGAATCCGCTTCGGAAGATTTCCGAAATTTGCTTGAACAAGCATCAATACAGACTACTGAGAAACGAAATGCTGCCATTTCCGCAGTTCAAGATAGTGCAAATCTCACCAATCAACATGCAGCGAGAAAATTCGAAAGCATAGGTTTGGAATTGAAGACCCAGCTTAGTACTCAGTCTGCGACTTTGATCGAGAAAGCACACTCTGATCTTGATGCAAAGAATATGATCTTGACTGAATCTATAACGAGTGCCAGTAATCTGGCGAGCGAAGGAATAAGCCTTCTTCGACAGTCGCGTAGTGACTCTCTAACGAAATTCAGTGACCAAGTTGACAAGTCCTTCCGACGATGGTCAACCACGCAGAAGAATCAGATTGCTGCATTGAGTGAGAACATTCAAGAAACAATTGCTGGAGTTACGGATCTTACATCGAGAGCTGTAGAGAATCTCAAAGCAATCCATGAAGCTGGTAACATCCTCCTTGACGTTTCAACAGACCGAACTTGGTATCTCACTGGTATGGACGAAGCATGTGCTCATATCAGTGACATGGTTGCTAGAGCAAAAGAATCAGTTGTGCTCTCAGTTCACGATGTTGCATGTTTGGATTTGAAGAATCTCGCTAAAATAAGAGCTCCAAAACGAAGAATTCTCATTGTTCCTGAATCTGAATATGAGGATGCTGCCCTAGAGGTCATGGACGGATGGCGAATACGACAAACAAAGACTCCGATGTTGATGACAATCATTGATAATAAGGAGATTTTAGTCGGAGCTGTAGCCGAGTCTGATACGCCTATAGCCGTGGTTTCCGAGGATGAAGCATATCTGAAACTGTTCCATGATGTCCTAGGTCCGCGATTAATTCGAAGAACCGCATCATGATCGAAGAGCCATTGTGTAAACAATGGCATCTTCATCAAAATAGTATCCTACTATCTTGGATGAGGCTACAAATCCACTTGCTTCGTATAGCATCCTAGCTGGAATGTTACTTTCTCGAACTTCTAGACGACAGCAAGTGACCTCTCTTACCTTGAGATCATCAATGACATGAAACAACAATTTTCTACCATGACCTCTTCTTCGTTCAGCTTGTTGAACGGCTAAGTTGAGTATGTGTCCGCTTGAAGTTTTACTGTCAACCTCCCAGACAACATAGCCAAGAACTCTTTCATCACGCTCCAAGATGTCCATGAATAAAATTCCTGTTTCACCAGATGCTATCTCTCCTCCCCTGAGACAGATATTCAAGAAAATTGTGTATTCCCATGCGACAGGAAAGCTCTGTCTTTCGATGACCATGATTTCGTCAATGTCTTTCAATTGCACTCTCCGGATCATGAAATTAGTTCTCTCCATAATCTACCTTCACAGTGTTACCGCAAACGGAGCAATAGACTGCATTTTCAGGGAGCGGGTTCCCGCAGAACCTACATGTTGCTCCTACGCGGAGGTAAGTCTGCCTTTGTTCGAAGGGTTGATCAAAGCGGGCATCCTCCTGCCAATTTTTATTCGCCCACCAGAAACACATCATTATTACGAAGAGGGTAGCAATCATCATGTATGGAGCGAGCTCACCTGTGAAGAAGAAGGGGAAGATGAAGAACGTAGCGCCACTTCCTTGATTTAACAAAGCCAGACCTAATCCAACTAGGATGAATCCTATCGTGATTTTGTATAGGTCTCGCATTCTCAAATGGCTCACACCGTTTCAACCGCTAGTTCGTTCTATTCTTGCTATTAACCTATGCTTTAATGACACACAACCACAATTGAAAAACGCACGCAAGACATATCAACACGTATACGATAATTCGTACTGCTACGCCGCCATTGTAATTGTCAATCATGATAACTACAGTGTGGTTCGGGGGTTTGAAAGATGACAGCAACAAAGAAGAAATCGAGTAAATCGAAGTACCTCTTCAAAGTCACAGTAGTTGGACCTGATGACCAATTGCTTGAGAATGTCCTCTCAACATTTGATCCGGTCGTCAAGGTTGATGGTATACGCATTGTTTCCGCGGACCATTCTACAGCCGACTCTGAGGTTCGGGCAGTCTTCATGTCCCCAAAGCATGCTGCACTTGACATCCTTCTTTCCTTGACTTTCAAAGGTGCAAGTGCTGTGATGATTGTGCTTCGAGAGCCGGATCCAGAATTGGAAACTGTCTATCGCAATGAAATTCGTGAGAATCTAGGTACTAAGGTTCCAACGCGAGTCTGCACAATTGGTCCAGAACTCGATGAGTTCAAACGTACAGAAATTCATCATACCTTTGATGAACTAATGGAAGAAATTCTTGCTCAAAGAGAAAAGGAACGGAAGAAGAAAGAAGCGAAAAAGATAGACAAAGAAAAGAAGAAGGCTGACAAATCAAAAAAGAAAGACGAGAAGCCAAAGAAGAAGACCACCAAGAAGAAGAAATAGCACGTAACACGAACATTTTTCTCGATTCCAGATTCTTCAGGGTTCGGTGTCAGTAGTGGACTCTGAGAAAAAACGATCCGATGAATACTGGATGGGCGTCCGGGACGCACTTAGAATGGTAGACAGTTTTACCAAGTGGGCACGAAGAAATAGAGATCGAGCCAAGGATCTTGATGATTTCATTCATGAAGGTCTAGTTGCCGCAGCCAAGCGATGTGAGTCTTGTCTAAAGGATGATCTGGGTCTCACATTTGCAGAAGAACAATTAGAAGCTGCAGAAGCTGATGAGGTTGAAAGTGTTCCATCTGGTTATGAGATAGATACTATTCCTCAGGATTCCTCTGAAACTGAATCTGCATTCGAAGTGACTCCTGAAGACTTGTCTCCTGGCACTTCTGAAGTTCCAATTGAATCTGAAAGTGAAGCAGTCAGTATTGAAAGTGTAGGTCGTATTGAAGAGGAAGAGATGGAGGATATTTCCATTGATGGACCACCCAGAGAGTTTACCTCAGACTTTGAGCTTGTAGAACCCGCTGATATGGACACAGATTCAGGAGACGCTGAAGTAGAAGCAGAAGCCCCTGAACCCGATTTCGAAGAGTCTGAACCTGTAGAAGAAGATGAGAAACCTTCATTCACTTGGGCTGATTATGAAAAAGCAGTTACTCCTGCAGGAGAAGATCCTGAGTTTGAGGAAGAAGAGGAAGATGTTGAGCTTCCGCCTGCTTTTGAGTTAGAACCAACTATAACTCATGAACCAGAAAGCGAACCTGAGCCAGAACCGACACCAGACACCGAAACACTAGAGATACCTGAACCACCTCCGATACTTCCGGATGATTTTGAGGGTTCATCAGTTGAAGATGATGTCAGTGAAATGACTGAAGCTCCTGAGCCGATTACAGAACCTCCAGCACCTCCCCCACCTCCTGAGAGTGATGAGGATGAGGAGGAACGAAGAAGACGTGCTCGCAGGCTATTCTTTGGTGACTGATTTCACTCATCAATGATGTCTTTGAAGAGTTTGGACGCCTCTTCCGCATTTGTTATGCCTTTAACAACAGCATTACCTGTAGGCATGATCGTCATACTGATTTCGTTGTCTTTCCTTACTACAATGAACCGTTTCTTCTTGTCTACAGAATAGTCCGAACTCAACTGTGCTGCAAGTTTGTCTAAATCGAGATCCATTGATTTTCCTGGTGAGATGCTGAAACTCTGAGAACAAAGCTGGATGACTCTAAGTGTTCTCTTCCCTTTGTCCGGTAATTTCTGAGGTTTTGAACAGACATCACAGTCTTCTGCTTTCCCAATATCAAAGAAGTCGAATCCAAGACTACTTGTGTCTATTGTCATCAACCGATTCGCTAAGTCTGGCTCTCTTCCCAATGCAAGTTTTAGTGTTTCATTCACCTCAATCGATGCGGCGATGGAAAGGAGCATAGGGGAAACACCGATATTCGCGCATGAATTCTCTGGATTGTCTTGAGCATCCCCCATAACACAATGAAGGCATCCTGTTTTGCCTGGAATGAATGTGGTCAAGTTGGCATAATACTCAACAGCACCTGCAAATACATATGGTATCTTGAGTGCTAAACTCGCTCTATTCACAGATCTACGAGCAACAAATGAGTCCAACCCATCCACGATTATGTCAACCCCTTTCAATACATCCTCTGCGTTCTCATCGTCTATAGAGATACAGATAGGATCGAACTGGACTTCTGGATTCATCAACTCAAGATTCTCTGCAGCCACCTCGGCTTTAGGCTTGCCAATATCCTCCGTGTTGTAGACCGTTTGTCTCTGAATGTTTGATAGCTCAACAATATCTCGATCCACAATTCTGATTCGACCAAAACCAACAGCGGTAAGAAGTCGCAGTGCAGGACTTCCGAGTCCTCCAGCTCCTAGCATGGCTACTGTTGTATTCATGATTGTGTTCATGTCTTCTTCTGAGAAGTCACGAAGTGCAAGCATTCGCGAGTATCTCTCTCGCTGTTTGTCTGTGAGCTTCATCTCTTAGACAATGAACACAGGGGCTCACTTAAAGCCTTGGACATCCGTTATGTCACTTATGGAGTCTATGTCCGAGGTTGCTATAGGGCTTAAGAGAAGCCCCGGAGAAGCGCTTAGAGTTGCATTGTCGAAGTTGAGCTTTCCCATTACTCCACCAAACTCTGAGGTGCCGGTTGTCATCAAACCTTCAATCTATAATCCCAATCTTCCTGGGAATACCGATGTGAGAATGGTCCAGGCAGTGATTAAGATGTTCGGTTCTCTTGGTCCAGTGAAAGTGGTGGAGAGTGACAATCCCCGTCGCAAAACGATGGATGCGTTCAAGCAATGCGGATATGCTCTTCTCGAAAATGATCATGTGGGTCTAATCAATCTCTCAGATGAAGACATGATTCCGGTAACGTTACCCGGTCAATATTTTCAAGACCGAAGAATGCCTCGTATTCTACACAATGAATTATTTCTGATTAATGTGGCTACCCTTAAGGCTGAACCAAATATCTGCACTGTCGGTGCAGGGATAAAGAACCTCTTTGGACTGCTACCTGAACTTGATAAGAGCGTGTACCACACATCCCTTGACAAGGTGCTGATGGACCTCTTAATTCAATATAGACCCAATCTCTCTGTGGTAGATCTCACTAACGTAGTTATAGGAAATAGGGAGGATGGGAAGTCAACAAACATTGGAGGTGTAGTGGTTGGAACAGATCCTGTTGCCGTAGACGCATTCTGTTCCAGTCTTCTTGGAGTTGACCCATTGAAGATAGACCACCTCCGATTAGCCCACAGTCTTGGTTTAGGCGAGATATTGATAGATAGAATCAATGTACGCGGTACTGAACATCAGGTTGAGGAACTAAATCGCCTTTTCAAACAATAGGTCGTAAGGAAAGCCTTTATCATAGGGTTAGTGCCAGCGGTTAAACCTCGATGGCAAAAAGTCATCATATCCATAGGCCCCACGTGGTGTATCACATGGACTGGACATCTCACACCATGGAGCGGATTCCCGCTTCCGGTACCCTCAAGATGTTTGAGTTAGCAAAACGTCTTGAATCTGAAGGGAAACGTATCTACCATTTTGAGGTAGGTCAACCTGATTTTCCAACTCCTGACAACATAATTGCTGCAGGAATTGAGGCTCTAAAGCATGGTTTTACACGATACACACCATCCAGAGGTATTCCTCCTCTTCTCGAAGGAATTGAGAAGCATTATGCGGGTCGTGGTATCAAAATTGATGGCTACAAAAATGTCATAGCAACTCCTGGAGCAAAAATGGCTCTCTTTCAAGGATTTCTAGGAACCATTGATGCAGGAGATGATGTATTACTTCTCTCACCCGCTTGGCCAACTTATCGAGTGATGATTCGAACTGTCGGTGCGAAACCAGTTGATGTGAACACGCACCCCGGGTACATGCTTGACCCTGAAGCCCTTAAGACCAGCTGTTCGAAATCAGTCACTGCTCTTGTCCTCAATACTCCAAACAATCCAACTGGAGGTGTTCTCACTAAAGAAGACCTGAAGCTGATACATGATCTTGCAGTAGATCATGACTTTGTTGTTTTCTCTGATGAGATATATGAGATGCTTGTCTACGATGGGTTCAAACAGACCTCAATGCTAGAGATAGATCCGAGCATGCATCATACATTGGTCATCAATGGGTTTTCAAAAACTTATGCAATGACTGGATGGCGACTTGGCTATGCAATAGGTAATGAAGAAACCATTAGCAACATGGTCCGCATCCAGCAGAACACGACCTCCTGTGCAACATCTTTTGTTCAATATGCTGGTTCTGAGGCACTAACCGGTGACCAGAGTTCAATAAAGAAGATGACTGAAGAATATCAAAAACGACGTGATAAAATCACTAGCATATTCTGCAACATTCCTGGTGTTCAATGTATCAATCCAAAAGGTGCGTTTTACGTGTTCCCGGACTTTTCGACTTACAATCTCAGTAGTAATACTCTTGCTGAGTTGATTCTCAAAAAGACTGGTGTGACATCGACTCCGGGAATTCTCTTTGGGAAGAATTACGACAACCATTTACGCTTCTCTTATGCAACTTCATTGGAAGAAATCGAGGAAGGTCTTGCTCAATTGGGTGAATTCCTTTTGACACTACTTTAAGAATCTCCAATGTTATAGTCAATTGGAGGCCATCTCAATGAACACTGGAAGTGAAAACATCCAGTTTGAATGCACAAAGTGTGGTGCTTGCTGTAGAAACGATTCGCTATTGGTGACATTAACTGGTAGGGATGTAGTAAGAATTTCGATGGGCCTAAATCTCGATCGTGACGAGGTGATCAGGGCTTTCAATTTCTATTTGGTTTCAAATCGAGGGCCACCTAAAGGACTCCGAGATATTCCATCTATAAACACAGAGAGAGGTCGTGCATACATCGCCCTCAAGAAACTGGAGAATGGGGATTGTGTCTTTTTGAAAGATGATCTATGCATGATTCATCTCATCAGACCAATGGTCTGTATGTCTTTCCCATTTGTGTTTCGAGAAGTTGAAGGTCAACAAAAATGGGGTCTTAGCGCATTGAGAGAGATTTGTCCGGGTTTAGGAACTGGACCGTTTGTGGAAAAGGATGATTTGATAGAATTAGCTGTAGCGATTTTAGAAGACATCGCATCTTACCGGGAGTTTGCAGATGAATGGAATAGTGAAACGAAAAATCCAACTGCTAAAGGTCTGATTGAAGCAATTCTCTCTGACCCACGTTTCTCAGTCTAAAGTTTGGTAAGTATCTGTAGTATGTTCCCAAAATTGTGCTCTACTGTTCGACTCTTCTCTGCATATCCTGTAAGACTATCCAACCTCTCATCTCTCCCAGAAAGCTTACTGAACTTCTCTGACCGTATCTCCGAGTGAATAGACTCGTTCAGGGCAAGAATCTCGTCAGAAGTCTTCAGAACATATTGGAGCATTTTGATGAGCATGTTAAACTCATTTATGTCTCTGAGTTGAAGGGTCTGGCTGTAGAACTGGAACTCTAACCTGGCAAGTCGTTCTCTCATTGCGACAAGATTTTTGACCCAATCGTCAGCTTTGCCTTCTTCTAACTCCTCACCGAGTCGAGTCCAGAAGTTCTGTTGATCGAGGAGCTGTACAAGGTATGCTCGAAGGAATTGGAAGTGGTCAACTCCATTCTCAATGTCATCCTCAGTCCCTATTGGCTCCATCATCTGATCAGTTTCACTATGTTTCACTGCTATCATTAGTGAGAATTTGTCGACGTATCTCTTGACCTCATCCGTCTTCTCACGTTCCGTCAGCGCATCTGCAAATGTATCACCCAAGGTCAGTATGAACTTGTATAGACACTCAGAACAAATTTCTGCACTACTCGTTATCTCCTTCGTCGAGAGGAACTGCATGGCATCCTCAAGGTCATTTCCTGGAACATCTTTCCCATGAATTCTCAAGATCCATCCTTGGGAGATACAGTATACCTTGTTGTCTGGATAATTGATGTAAATGGAAGCATAGCACACGTTGCCTTCGGTCGCTCTTTCTTCTTCCATACAGTCCTTGTCAAAATGAAATGAGAATATGGAGGGGTCTATCTCAATAGCTTCAATCTCTAGAACACTATCATTGTTGACACAGAGCTTCTCATCTCCGAAGACTTTGTAGCAAGGACATCCTCTCACTAGTTTGATGCTTGACTTCTGCTCCTGTTTACTCGTACCAAACACGTTCCTATTCTCCAACTCAAGCCTACGTTTCCTCAAAACGCTCTACAGGACAGTTTCTATCAGGAACTGGAGGGCATTTAGCAGTTATTGTGAAGTACAAACTGGTGCCTTATATTCGCCCATCATGAGGTGTGAGTGTCTATCTCATGCAGTGCTGAAACAAGATTACTAAATCTGTACTCGGTAGTTTTTCTAGATTCAGAATGCTGAGACAACATATCTCTGATGTTATCAGGCAGAGCATCACGCTCAACCAGGTTGTGTGTCTTCTCACGTATCTGATTGTTGACTGCTATCACTTTTTCTGAGATTCCAACCATGAACTGGAGTGTGCTTAGTGGGTCCGTTTCATCATCTGGTTCATCGATTGATAGGACTTGGAAGAGGAAGATTGATTCAAGACGGGCAAGTGTACGATATGCGTCTATGAGCTCCAGTAGATCCTCTTCTGCTCCACTCTTCTTTAGGTTCAAAATCATTGATGCCCAATGTGACCTACTTCTGTTAATCTCTCTTAGATAGCCCCACAGATGATTGTTCAATTCTGTAGTGTCCTTCTCACCTTCAAATCCACTGAGCTGAATGGCCATGTTTGTCGCTAACTCGCGAACGTAGGTCGCTATAATCTCTTGACGCTCATCATCTGTAAGAAATCCTTTGGAACTTTCCCCCAGAGTTCTGAGATATCTATAGAGACAATCAGAACACATCACGCCGTCTCTGCTCTTCTCTGTGGTTGTAACAAATTGCAGTGCACTTACTATCTCCGAAACTTTCACATCTTTCTCATTGATGTTGATTCTCTGATTCTGACTTACACAATAGCAGAACCCGCCATCTCGGTCTAGAAACATGAGGAGATAGCACATGCTCTTATTGTCACTTTTGAAATCCTCCAATAGGTTTCGTGTTTCAAGTTGACTGAAGAAACTGGGGTCTACTGAAATCGCATTGATTGGCAAAACACTATCATTGTTCAGACAGACCTTCTCATCACCAAACTCTCGATAACACGGGCAACCTCTTACAAGATGATTCGGACCTTCGAAAGAGTCTGAAACTATGCTTGAATCCGAGTTCACACCGGAGGTTTCTGGGCGAATTTTGGTGACACTCCTAGCTAATTCCGATTATTCACTTATCACATATTCATGAATATGAGATAATATCAACATTTCTTCTACAGTCTTTCCCCCAGGTGTGGAGGCGCGACTATGAAGCTCGAACTCTATTCAGCATTTGAATGAATCTAGCATGTCAGGAAAAAGAATGGAGCTTGTGGGGCTCCATTTTGAAATCAACCCCACAGCTCTCTCTTGAGCAAGTCTCGAATTGCAATTCGGATGGCTTCTGATCTGTTGGGATATAGGTTACTCTCAACAAGCTTCTCTAATCCATCAACATAAGTTTCCGGAATGTGTAATGTCACGAGCTTCATCTCGATAATCACCTAAGTATGTTCAGCGTCATACGTGAATATCACTGTGAGTAATACTAACTCGATATTCAAAATGAAAGAGGACAATCATAGCAATTCTACTTCCAGTAAATCCATATTGACAATTAGAAGTAGTCCTACAAGCGATATCTTATAACCAGATGACCTCTGCGACCGATATCGTCAACACCAACCCTGGGTCGTGCAGCAAAGTGGATCGTCAGAAAGGCATTGATGAATTGTTCAATCCTCGATCAATCGCAGTGATTGGTGCGTCTGCAACAAAGGGAAAACTCGGAAACGATGTTCTTCGGAATTTGATTGATAGCGGCTTTGATGGTCGAATCTATCCTGTGAACCCTCGTGGTGGCGAGATACTTGGTCTCAAAGTACATCGCAATGTTACACAGATTCCAAATGATGTTGATGTTGCAGTGGTTGTTATTCCCGCAAAGTACGTCCTACAAGAAGTGGAAGAATGTGGCCAGAAAGGTGTGAAGGCATTAGTTGTCATCACTGCTGGGTTCAAGGAAGTTGGACACGAAGGACAAGAAGCTGAGAAGAAGCTTGTAGAGATTGCAGAAAAGTATGAGATGGTTGTACAAGGTCCTAACTGTCTTGGTATCATCAACACAAGCGCTCCATACAATGCATCGTTCTCTGCTGGAACTCCTGGTAAGGGTAAGATTGCATTTGCGTCTCAATCCGGTGCTCTGATGACTGGTATTCTTGATTGGAGTCTGATGGAGAAAATCGGGTTTTCAAAATTTGTTAGTCTAGGAAACAAAGCGCATTTGGATGAGGCTGATTTTGTAGAAGCCTTTGGTAGAGACCCTGACTCAACGTTCATTCTTCTCTACATTGAATCGGTTGTTGATGGGCGTAAGTTCATGCAAGCCTGTCGCAAAGTGGTTCCTAGCAAACCAATTTTCGTTGTGAAATCTGGTGTTAGTGCTGCTGGAGCTCGAGCTGCTTCCTCTCACACAGGCTCCTTGGCTGGAAGTGATACTGCCTATGATGTTGCTTTCAAGCAATGCGGCGTGAGGCGAGCTCACAATATGGCTTCTCTATTCGATATTGCAGCAGTCTTTGATGACATGCATCTTCCATCAGGTAAAAGGATAGCAATAGTCACCAATGCTGGAGGTCCTGGTATACTCACAACTGATGCTTGTGAGGATAGTGGGTTGGAGATAGCTCAATTCACTTCGGAAACGATTGAGTACCTTAAAGAAAATCTACCACCAGCTGCATCTGTCTTCAATCCTATTGATGCCTTAGGTACAGCACAACCTGAAGACTATGCTTTATGTGTAGAAGCATCCTTACGTGATGATAACGTAGACGCAGTCCTAGTTCTCCTCACACCTCAAGCAATGACAAAGGAGACTGAGACCGCGCAGATTCTAGTAGAGTCTCACAAGAAGTATCCAAACAAACCTTTGATTGCTGTCTTTATGGGTGGCAATTCGATGGTCTATCCTCGCATTGTACTAACTGAGGGTAGTATTCCTGTTTTTGATTTCCCTGAGCGTGCAGTCCATGCAATTGCTGAGCTCTATCATTATACTGTCAGTCGTGACAATCTGAAGGAAGAGGCCTCGCCGATCTTCAAGGTTGACAAGAAAAAGACTGCAAAGATCATCGAGAGTGTTCGAAAGGACAACCGTCGTGTAATGCTTGGTAGTGAGGCTCACGCGATTGCAGAAGCATACGGAATTCCTGTTGCTAGGATAAGATTAGCCACGAGCACTGAAGAAGCAAAGAATCTAGCAGAGGAGCTAGGCTATCCTGTTGTACTGAAGATTGCCAGTCCAGATATTGTCCATAAGAGTGACATCGGTGGAATTCGCATAGGGTTAAAGTCCCCTGAGGAAGTCGAAGAAGCCTTCCTTCAGATTCTTGATAATGCCAAGTCTCACATGCCAAACGCAATGGTGTATGGTGTGGATGTTCAGGAGATGGCAGAGAAAGGTAAGGAACTCATTATTGGTTGCTCAAGAGATGTTCAGTTCGGACCACTAATCATGTTTGGAGCTGGAGGGATATTTGTCAACTATCTCAAAGATATCTCATTCCGACTTGCCCCTATGACACGTAGTGATGCAGGAGAACTAATCATGGAAACCAAAATGGGGACGCTTCTAAAAGGTGTGAGAGGCGAAGCTCCAAGCGATATCGCTGCTATCGAGGACACTATCCTCAGGATAAGTCAACTAGTCACCGATTTCGAAGATATCGTAGAACTTGACATCAATCCAGCGTTTGCATATGAGAAAGGGAAAGGTGTATCTGCTGTTGATGTGAAGATTACAATCGGAGGGAAATGATATGGTTGAGAACATAGTAATCAGTGGTGATACACTCACTGGAAAGACAATGGTTGCCATCGCATTGGCAGCTAAACTCAAAGAAAAAGGAAAGTCAGTTGGTTACTTTAAGCCGTCTGGAACCAAGAGCTATGAACACAGTACGGGTTCTGATGATGTAGATGAAGATTCAGCAATCATGAAAGAGCTACTTGGAATGGAACAATCCCTCTCTTGTATCTGTCCCATTGTAAGGACAATGTCAAGCTATGATGAGCTTCTCAGAATAGGTCACGACGAGTTGATGAAGAGGATTCAGAAATGCTATACTGAAATTTCTCAGAGATATGACTACATGATTATAGAAGGGACAAAAGCTTCATGGCATCTTTTGCACGTAGATCTGTCGACACCTCAACTAGCAAAGGCATTCAATGCCTCCGTGATTTGTCTTGTGAATTTCCCCGACATCACTGCAATCGATGATATTCTTCTTCAGATTGAGCTCTTCAAACAACACGGAGTCGAAAAGGTGAGTATTGTACTCAATATGGTCCCTCCCATGTTGAAGAAGACAGTGAGTGAACAGATTGGCCCGTTCCTTGCTGAGAGAGGAATTGATCTTGTTGGAGTTATCTACCTCAATCGGGAACTGTTCAGTCCTACTGTCAAAGAAATCAAGAAAGCCCTCGATGGTCAGATGATAGGTGAGACTGAAAAGATGGACCTGTTAATTGACCAATTCATGGTCGGAAGTATGGCACCAGAGAACGCACTCAAGTGGTTCAGAAGAGTCCGTGATAAAGCAGTCATTACAAGTGGCGATAGGTCAGATATCTGTCTCACAGCTCTAGAAACTGATACTAATCTGCTTATCCTAACAGGCGGAATGGGTCCTGACATTGGCACAGTATCTCGTGCAAAAGAAAAGGGAGTACCAATAATGATGACAGCTCACGACACCTACACTACTGGACACATAGTTGATGGACTTATTGGAACCGTTACTGCTGACAATAAGGAAAAGCTATCCATTGTAGAGAATATCGTGGGAGCTGCTCTCGATATAGATACAATTCTCAAATGATTGATGGGAGAAGGAGGGAGCATTGCAGCTCCCGGTTCATAAAGAGATGAACGCATATACGCCGGGAGGAGCAATATGCGCCCAACTCAGTATCAGTGGATGAATCATAAGTCAGCTTGTATACTGTGGCCAATACTAGGTCAATACTCAGGGTATGATGTGGAACTGTTCAGGGTATGGTATGGGTCTGTACTCTGCATATACTCATAATTCGACATATGTTTGATTATAATCGTTGATTCACGACTTCTCGGAATACATTTATGCTAGCTGATGGTTACCCGGTCCATTCAACTATATGTTGAGGTGTATAATACAAATGGCTGCAGATGCAGAGAGTAAAGCGGCCGGCAAAGCAGAAGAAGGAGCTAAAGCTACTCGAGAGCTTGAATCTATGAGGTGGATTCGAGAGCGACGCTCCATCCGAGAATTTACCGGCGAAAAAATACCGGATGAGGACATTGAGCTGATATTGGAAGCAGCTCGACATGCTCCAAGTCCTGAAAACATGTTGATGATGCGTTTTGTCGTCATACGCGATGATCAGGAGAGCAAGGCGTTCCTGGCCGATATAGCCCAGGAAATGGCGCAGACTGCCTTTGGAGGCGCTCCATTTGAACTCACAAGTGGACGTAACTGGTTTATCGGTGATCCATACAGAGCCGCAGTCTATGCTAGACTTAGGGATGGAGAGCTATTCAGATATCCCGAAAAAAGCGACACTGTGATTCTTGTTTGTGCAAGTGACTCCTGGCATGATGCAGGTTATCTATATCCAAACTCCCTTTTCGGGTCTGTTGTTTGTGGAATGGCAGTACAGAATATGTGGCTAGTTGCTACAGAACTAGGATATGGGTGTGGATACGAAGCACTTGTCTGCTCAGATCCTCGACACGCAGAACTCATCCGAGACAGACTTGGAATACCACCAATCTGGGAACCACTAACTGCGTTTTGTATCGGTAAGCGAGTATCCCCAAGAGCACTAGGTCCAAGCAGAGCTCCACTTGAAGGACTCATGTACACTGAGCGTTGGGGTAATCCATACAAAAGAATGGCATTCAGGAAGGAGGACAAGTAATAATGGACGTCAATTTTGAAGGCGATACACTTGAGAACATGAAGAAGTTGGCTGAAGAAGCTGGTCTTACTCCCGAAGGCTTTATCGAAGTTGTGATGGAACAGTTCTGTGACAACAAAGGTGGGCGTGTCTACACTGGACGATGGTCGGGTGGTGTAGTAGACGGTGAGAAAGGATTCCGATATGTTCCGCAATGGCCTTTCAGACCTGGATTCAAAGAGGCTGAAGGTGACAAAGTAAAGAAGTGGAAATCTGGAGGTAAATCATTCAGACCTCATCCAACAGGTGCATGGCCTTTCTATCCACGACTTAAGGAAGGTGATATTGAACATGAGTACTGGAACTCTAAGAAGATGATTCACCAGGCCTTCATCAATGATAGAAAAGGTCGCGTGGTTGTTCTGATGGATGGAGAAAAGTATGATACGTTTCTAGAAACGGTGAAGAAGAAGAAAGGCAACTTCTGGGCAAGCTCAGTGGATGCAGCAATGCATGAAGCTGTAGATGACTGGATTGCAAAGGAGGACTAAGAAGATGTCACAACTACAAGAATTTTTCAAATTCCTGATGACACAATGCAACTCTAAGGATGATCTAAAGAAGCAGCTTGCTGAATGGGTTGGTCCTTATCATGGCAAAATCCTTCAGGTTCACACAGAGGAAGGTCCCAGTTACATGGTTGTAACAAAGAACGGGATCGAGATATTTGATGGAGTTTATCCAAGCCCTGATGTGATCTACAAGTCCAACTCAGAAACACTCCTAGGTATCTTCACTGGTGAGATTCCATTCAAAGACACAATGAAGGATGGAAGTCTTGAGGTGATTGGGAATGCCCACGAGAGTGACCCTCTTGCCAACCTGATTCTTGCTGTCATGATGGGTGCAATGTAGGAGGTCATGTAAATGGTCAAAAAGATTGCAGTCATAGGCGCTGGACTTATGGGTGCGGGAATTGCCTATGTGTCAGCGTGGAATGGTTTCGATGTATCAATGGTTGACATCAAGCAGGAGTTCGTTGACGCAGGAATGGAACGTATTCGTTCAGATGTCATGACTGGTATTGACAAAGGCAAGATTTCCATGGGCGAAGCTGAAGGTTTAATGAGTAGATTGAGTGCTACTACCAGCACTGAGGAAGCAGTAAAAGACGCTGACTTGGTCATAGAGGCTATCTTTGAGAACATGGATGTCAAGAAAGAGGTCTTTGCCAAGGTAGATGCTGCCGCACCGTCTCATTGTATCCTCGCTACAAACACTTCCTCATTGAGCATTGATGAGCTAGCTGAATCCACAAAAAGGCCTGACAAATTCATTGGTATGCACTATTTCTCACCTGTCCCAGCAATGAAGCTCTTGGAGCTCGTAGTTGGTGATAAGACAAGTAACGAGACCATTGCAGCAGCTGAGTCTGTCGGTGCGAAGCAAAACAAGAAAACAGTGATTGCCAAGAACAGTCCTGGTTTCATTGTAAATCGCCTTCTTATGCCTGCAATGCGTGAAGCACTTCTCATGCTGGAACGTGGTGACGCAACAAAAGAAGAGATTGACTTAGCAATGACCAGTATTGGTAAGGCTCCGGCAGGACCTTTCACACTTGGTGATTTTGTTGGGCTAGACATCACATTCAATGCTATGTCTACGCTCTACAGAGAAATCGGAGACTGCTTCAAGCCTCCTGAAACCCTCAAGAAACTCGTCGATGCTGGTGAAATAGGTATGAAGTCGAAGAAAGGCTTCTACTCCTATGGTCCAGATGCAGGTGAGCCCGCACCTCCAAAAGGTGCAGAAGGGGAATGGATTGTGGAACGCATCAATATTCCTGCTATACGTGAAGCTATGCTTCTTGTCGATGATGGAATTGCGTCTGTGGAAGACATCAACATGGCGATGAAGCTTGGTGCAAGCTGGCCTATGGGTCCGTTTGAGATGCTTGATCACTTTGGTGTTGACAAAGTTCGTGATTTCATCAAGAAACTGCATGAGGAATTCGGGGACTGCTATTCGGTACCCAAGTATCTAGGTTAGAAAATCATGGCAGGGTTTCAAACCCTGCCTCAATCTTATTTTAACACATTATCTGTTAGAAGCTGTAACCTTCACCCATGATAAATGAGGTTTATAAGTCAGTCACTCTCTCCGGAATCCGTATAATCTCCGAAAGGTGGAAAAAATGCCAGAGTATGAAACATTACTTTACTCAAAGGAAGGTTCGTTTCTTTCTCCTGCAAAGAACGTAGCTGTAATCAAGATGAATCGCCTTGATGCTATGAATGCCTTCAATGCAACTATCCTCAACGAGCTTGTTGAAGCTCTGAAAGAGGCTGAAAACGATCCAGAGGTAAGGTCAATCGTAATCGCATCAACACACGATAAGGTGTTTGGTGTTGGTGCAGACCTTAAGGAGGCGCAGGCACTCCTAAGTGCACCTGATGAAGTCCAACCTCTCTTGAAACAGGGTATCGAAGCTATTGATACTGTTGCAAAACTCGACAAGCCAGTAATAGCAGCTGTTAATGGACTCTGTCTTGGCGGTGGTTTCGAACTTGCTCTCGCCGCTGACATCCGAATCTGTGATACTGAGGCAAAGTTTGGAGCAGTAGAGGTTGGAATTGGATTAATTCCATCATGGGGAGGATGCTGTAGACTCCCCAGAATTGTTGGACTTGGAAAGGCGATGGAGATGACTCTAACTGGCGGACAAATCACAGCGCAAGAGGCTCTGGAGATGGGACTTGTGAGCAAAGTCGTTGGCAAGGATGAGTTATTGAGCCAAGCTATGTGGTTCGGAGCGAAATTTGGTGGTAATGCACCAGTAGCTTTGAAGCTAGCAAAACAAGCGACGCATATGGCTTTCGAAAGTGACTATCAACACAATTTCGATTTTCAAGTCGACGCTGGTGTTCAGTGTTTCAAGACCAAGGACCTTGCTGAGGGAATCGCCTCGGTCTTCGAGAAGAGACGCGGAAAGTTCACTGGAGAATAGTATCTTCAAATCGACCCCGGCCTGTCCGGGGTCTTTCTTCTCTTTTCCATGGTTAATCGTCAACCTTAAGACTACGTAGTTTTAGGAAAGATAACTCACTGTATAATGATTGAGCCCTGTTCTAATCTTCTAGATGGGGTCTCTACACGGAGGTAAAAAGTTGGCAAGAAAAGTTGCTGTTGTCGCAGGTGGCCACAGCAAATTTGGAAAACGATACGATGCCACAATGAGAGAGCTCTGTGCTGAAGCCTACAAACCGATATATGATGAAGGACTCACACAGGACAAGATTGACGCAAGCGTCCTCTCATACGCTGCATCGCAATTCACTGGTCAGGGTGCAGGTTCAGCCTTGATTGCTGATTATCTTGGAATTCACGACAAGCCGCACCTGAGAGTCGAGTCTGCATGCACGACCGGGACCGCAAGCCTACGAGCGGCATGGGGAATGGTTTCTGCTGGACTCTACGATGTGATGCTGGTTTTAGGTGTCGAACAGATGAACCGTGTGTCTTCAGCCACGGCGACAGAGTATATGTCGCAAGCTGGTGACATGCGCTGGGAGTATCCCTTTGGTATCAGCTTCCCTGCGTTCTATGCTCTGATGGCTTCTCGATATATGAGCGAATACAACATGGAGCATGATATACTGGCAAAGATTGCTGTGAAGTCTCACCACTATGGTGCACAGAATCCAAAGGCTCATCTTCCGAAGGAAGTGTCCTTTGAGGAAGCAAACAATGCAGTCCCAATCTGTAGACCTTTGAATCTCTATGACTGCAGTCTCATCACTGACGGTGCAGCAGCTGTCGTGATTGCTGCAGAGGACAGGGTCAAGGAGTTCACTGACAGACCAATGTGGATCACTGGAATCGGTGCTGGTGCTTCTGAGATGATGATTCAGGATCGACCGAGTCTCACCTCAATTCCTGGTGCAAAACGCGCTGGACAAGCTGCCTACAAGATGGCCGGGATAGGCCCTGAAGACATCAATATGGCTCAGGTTCATGACTGTTTCACCATTGCTGAACTCATCGCCTATGAGGACCTTGGCTTTGCTGAGCCAGGAAAGGGTCCAGAACTCGTTGAGAACAAGGAGAACTACCATGATGGCAGAATTCCTGTAAACTGTGACGGAGGTCTCAAGAGCAAGGGACATCCATTGGGAGCCACGGGCGTTTCCATGACCTATGAGGTCCTGAAGCAGATGCGAGGCGAGGCTGAGAATTCATCCCGACAGATTAAGGATGTGGAGCGTGGTCTTGTGCACAATGTCGGACAGTCTGGACAGTTCGTCAACGTGTTCATCTATGAGAGGGGTTGGTAACTGATGGCAGAACAGAAAGAAGTCTACCTTGGTTATTCTACTGATAAGGCCATTACACCGTTCTTCCAGAAATTCCTTGAGGCTCTAGACGAAGGGAAGATCATGAAGAGCAAGTGCACAAAGTGTGGTGCAGAATACCTTCCACCGAGACAACACTGTCAGAAGGACATGAGTGACTGTGAGCTGACGGAGTTCACTGAACGTGAAGCAAAGCTCTACTCATATGTCATCGTGGACTTTGCTCCAGCAAGTCTGTCTTCAAAGCAGCCCTACATCGTTGCGATTGGAGAGTTCCCATCAGGACTCAGGTTGACTGCTCACATCACCAACCCGATGGGTCCGCCCACAGTTGGGATGCCACTCAAGCTGGCTTTTGAAACACAAGACAAGATGGCCACGTACAAGTGGCTCGTATAGAATAGGATGAGCCTTCGGGCTCTCCCTTCTCTTTATTTTCTATCATTTCGAAAAGTGATGCATCCATTTGGACACTCTTCGATACAGATTCCACATTCCTTACAATATCGGATATGTGCGACCTGCGGTTTCTCGTCTAACTTTTCGTAGACTCCATACGGACATACCTTCAAACAGGTTCCGCATCCGTCACAGCAATTCTCATCCAGTCTTGTAGGAATCTGTATCCACCTTCACATTTCTACTGACGTGATAACTTTCAGCTTTTGAATGCTGGTTTAGGGACAACACAGAAGTTCATTGGCTATATTTGGAGAGTGACTCGAGGACCTTCGCCCACCTGGTCTGTTGTGATACAGACTTTAGGGTCCTGAAATAGACAAGGAGAGCATCCTCAGACTCGCAGCAATCGATCTTGACTAATGCTTCATCGATCAGATCTTTGACATCTTCAAATCTCCGTCTACCCTCATTCCGACGATAATCTGAGAAGATGACATATTCTTGTTTTGTACTCTTCAGCGCGCTGAAGAGTTTGGACTCTTCTTGTACTATGGTCTTGAAATCATAGTCCTTCTGAAGGTTCTCTTTCATAGAACTCAGATTCTGCTTCCAAGTTTCCTTCTTATCGTAAGAGTCCACACAGTCCAAACTCCGAGTAGGGGGATATTCCAAATCTGTATCATACTCCCAATTAAAGCTTAAGGGGTTCTCACAGAAAGGCGCCCTACGACTCTCCAGCACTTCCCAATCCTTATTACTCGCCATACAACAGAGCCACACAATGTCAGGAGGAAGTGCTATGTCAGAAGAAGTAGTACTCTATGAAGCATCTGATGGTGTTGCAACTATCACAATCAACCGGCCTGCGAAATACAATGCTCTGAACACTGAAGTTCGAGCAGCTCTAAGTGGTTTCTTCAAGAAGGCTGAGGAGGACGATTCCATAAGGGTCATTGTCCTAACAGGCGCTGGTGAGAAAGCTTTTGCAGCAGGAGCGGATATTTCCCAATTTCCAGGGAGAGATGGAAAAGAGGTACGTCCGGCTGCTAAGGAAGGACAGGACCTCAGTGTGTACATTGAGTCGATGAGCAAACCAGTGATTGCCGCAGTAAACGGTTTTGCACTGGGAGGAGGCTGTGAGCTAGCGATGTCATGTGACATTCGTTATGCATCTGCAAATGCAAGATTTGGCCAACCTGAGATTCTGCTGGGTATCATCCCAGGTTATGGAGGTACGGTCAGGCTTCCGCGACTTGTAGGTCTGGGAATTGCTAAAGAGCTAGTATACACAGGAGACCAGATCAAGGCTGATGAAGCTTTACGGGTTGGTCTTGTTAACAAGGTGTTTGATTCTGTCGAAGACCTCCATAAAGGAGTCAAAGAGCTGACTGATAAGCTGGTTAAGCGACCTGGAGTCGCGATTAAGCTGGCAAAACAGTCATTGAACAATACTTGGCAAAATTCTCTTCGTGAAAATCTTGCATTCGAGCTTGATGTGTTCTGTAAGACCTTTGATACAGAGGACAAAGAAATAGGTGTAGCAGCTTTTCTCGAGAAGCGAGAGGCTGAGTTCAAGCACAAGTAGTAGCTCAAACTCCATTGAATGAGTTTGTATAAATAGCACCTTTACAATAGTGGACACTAGGTTTCATGTGGTTTACATACTATCTTCTGAGGTGTGGAAATGACAACGAAGGCAAACGGAGAGTCCTACACCAGTAGTGAGAAGATCGAGGACACGAAATTCGGAGCAGGCCTGGATGTTCTAAAACACGTATGGGCTCGACGATCTATACGTGAGTTTACTGGGGCAAAGATCCCCGATGAACATATTGAGTTGATATTGGAAGCTGCACGACATGCTCCAAGTCCTGAGAACATGATGATGATACGGCTCATTGTGATCAGGGATGATCAAGGAACAAAAGAGTTCCTCGCTGACATCGCACAGGAAAATGCTCAAGCTGTCTTCGGCAATTCTCCTTTCGAGCTGACCAGTGGCAGGAACTACTACATAGGTGATGAATACCGAGCAGCGGTTTTTTCTCGACTTAGAGAGGGTGAACTGTTCAGATATCCTGAGAAGAGTGACACGGTGATCGTCGTCTGTGCCAGTCACGCATGGCATGATGCAACTAAGCTCTATCCCAACGAACTCTTTGGCTCAGTGGTTGCAGGGATGGCTATCCAAAATATGTGGATGGTTGCCACTGCAATGGGGTATGGCTGTGGCTATGAGGCTCTGGTATGTTCTGATGCACGACATACCCAAATGATTCGTGAGAGAATCGGAGTTCCACCCATCTGGACTCCCCTGACAGCCTTCTGCATTGGAATCCCAGTTTCTTCAAGACATCTCGGGCCAAGCAGACCACCACTTGAAGGACTACTATATCATGAGCGATGGGGAAAACCATACACAAGAATTGCATTCAGAGAAAAGGAGTGAGAGAAATGGAAGTCAAGAAAATAGCAGTAGTTGGTGCTGGCCTTATGGGAGCAGGGATCTCATATGTGTCAAGGGCATGTGGATATGAAGTGATTATGACTGATTTGGATGATGACGCAATACAACGTGGTCTGTCAAGGTTCAATGGTTATGTAGAATCAGGAATCAAACGAGGGAAGTTAACACCCGAAGACGGGGAAGAGTTAGTTAGCAAGCTAAGCACTACAACAAACTTGAGCGAAGCAGTCAGTGATGTGGATCTGGTCATAGAGGCTGTCTTTGAAGATATGGGTGTCAAGAAGAAGCTCTTCAAAGAAATGGACAGTGCTGCAAAACCCCACACAATCCTCGCTTCCAACACATCCTCATTGAGCATAACCGAGCTTGGCAAAGTCACAAACCGGCCGGACAAGGTAGTCGGGATGCATTACTTTTCCCCCGTCCCGGCAATGAAGCTTCTAGAGGTCATAGTGGGACAAGAGACGAACGAGGACACTGTTCAAACTGCTTTAGAGGTTGGTGAGAAGCAGAGAAAGACTACAGTGAAGGCAATCGATAGTCCAGGATTCATTGTCAACAGGCTTCGAGCGCAGATTGGGAGGGCAATATACCAAATCTATGAACAAGGCTTAGCAAGTGCTGAAGAGATTGACACAGCAATGAAAGAGAAGTTCGGAGTACCGATGGGGTCATTAGAACTGGCTGACTTTGTTGGTCTGGATGTATCACTTGGTACCGGGAGTACACTTGAGAGAGAATTGGGAGAATGCTACAAGGTTCCTGGAATACTCAAGAAATTTGTGAAAGAAGGAAGACTCGGTAGAAAGACTGGCAAGGGTTTCTACTCATATGAAGATGGAGAGAAAAAGCCGATTGACGAACCAAAGGGTGTAGATCCAGACTGGTTGGTCACTAGAGTCATCATGCCATATCTTCGAGAGGCCATGATTGAACTCGAGACTGGAATCGCTTCAAAAGAAGACATTGACAAGGCCATGAAACTTGGTTCTAACTACAGAGAGGGGCCCTTTGAAACAATTGAGCGACTTGGACTTGACAAGGTTCGTGAAGAGTTGCTGAAACTCCAAGAAGAATTCGGCGACTGCTACAGCCTACCCAAGATGCTTCAGTGACATAGGAGTGAGGAGATTCATGGCAGAGGATTTGGTTCTCTATGAAGTAGAAGACTCGATAGCTACAATCACAATCAATCGTGTGGAGAAGTATAATGCGTTCAATCTTGCAGTGAAGGAATCACTACTCACAATGTTTAGACGGGCGGAGGAGGATCCCTCGGTCCGAGTAGTTGTCGTTACAGGTGCCGGTGAAAAGGCGTTCATATCTGGCAGTGATATCACAGACTTCGTGGGAAGGGACTCAGAAAGCATCAAAGATGTTGTGTGCCCGAGTCGTGATATTGCAGAATACATGACCTCGATGTCCAAGCCAATCATTGCTGCTATCAATGGGTATGCACTCGGTGGTGGGTGCGAGCTGGCTCTTGCATGTGACATCAGGTATGCATCAGCAAATGCCCAGATCGGCCTACCAGAGATAAACCTTGGAACGATTCCAGGGAATGGGGGGACTGTACGACTTCCAAGGCTTGTTGGTGTAGGAATTGCAAAGGAACTCATCATGACTGGCGGACGAGTTGATGCTCAAGAAGCTCACCGAATCGGACTTGTGAACAAGGTCTTTGACACTCAGGATGCACTAAGAGAGGGTGTACTGGAACTCGCAAAGAAACTGACCCAAATGCCTGGAGTTGCACTTAGCCTTGCAAAGCAGTCAATTCAGAAGGCCTGGGAACTATCACTTGATGAACACCTGACATTCGAGCTCGATGCATTCTGCCAGACATTTGACACTAAAGACAAGGAAGAGGGTGTTGCAGCTTTCCTTGAGAAGCGTAAACCTGACTTCAGACATAGGTAGTCAACTAGGATCTCAAGACCTGAAGGTGACCATCCTCAAGAAGAACGCGATCGGTTCTGGACAGGTATTGAATGTGCTTGTCAATCATGATCTCTTCGAAAAGGAGGTAGACGTCGTAGGGGATACGAGGATAGATTATTGGGACTTGAGCAAGCTTCTTCACTGTATCTAATCCTTCCCCAATGTGCCGCAGAATTTCATCATCGCGTTTGTCAAAGAACGTCAAGTAGTTCCTTAGCTGCTCATCGAGTCCCTCTGCCACTGGGTCTAGAATGTGACTACTGATTCCCATTTTTGGTTGGAAATCGATTATTCTTTCGATAGACTTCTTGAAATCCTCAAGGTCACTAACGACATTTCCATACCATGGGCCAAAATCTGTGAGGTCTATGTCGACAAGAAGTATCTTCTCATATCCATTTATTCCAAAACACGTATGGTCATGCGTGTGACCCGGTGAATGAATTGGGATTAGTTGCACCTCACCGCAGTCTATTGGCTTATCATCCCGGTATGTTCTGTCCACTTCGTAGTCATCCTGCACATGCGGCAATCTTCTTCTTAGTAAATTCAACCACGATTCCTTCATTTCTGGAGAAACTATTCCAATGGTTTTCATCATGGTTTGAAAGCTCTCAACTGCATCCCTTGCCAATGGGTGACATATCACTTCACAATCAGATGTACGTCGGAAATGCATGGTGTAGCCCTTATGATCAGCATGATAATGTGTAAGCACGATACGGTCAAGATCTTCAGGTTTATGACCTAAATCTCTGAGAGTAGAGAAGACCTGATCTGGGTGAGAACCTGCATCCACAAGAGTGAGAATCTCGTCATCAATAATCAACGTATTTGCTTCTGGGAAGCGACCTTCATACTTCCCTCTCACAAGATGGACTCGTGGTTCGATCTCTATATGAGCGGGATAGTCAGCCATTACACTTCGGATGTTTCTATGACAAATAACTCTCATGGTAGGACAATCTATATGCCCCCTTGCACAAACGCTGAGTGTTGGTGATGTGAATGAGTGACCGTCTTTTCGCAATCTTCGATATCGGGACTACAGGTACACGATCTGTCATTGTAGATGAAGAGGGTCGTGAAACCAGCAAGGCGTACGAAGAGTATCCACCTACTCCATCGAACCTTGGAACTCATGAACAACTGACGGACACTTTCTGGAGAACTTCTGCTAACACGATGCAACGAGCACTCTCAGGTAGCAAACATGGTGCTGAGGCGATTGTAGGGGTTGTGGTCACAACCACACGTGACTCAATCACTCCAATAGACAAAGAAGGGAAACCTCTTGCACCCACAGTCACCTGGGTTGACAGTAGGTCTACTGACAAGAGTAAAGAACTGGCTGAATATATTGGACCAAGAAATAGCCTCAAGAAGATGATGTGGTTCCTTCAAAACAAACCAGACCTTTTCAAGAAGGCACATAAGTGGGCTCACTTGGATGCGTACATCTGTAACAAGCTATGTGATGTCCTAGCTAGTTCGCCTGCAGACGCAAGATTTGGGCCCTTCGACCATGAAACGCTGCAATGGTCAGATGAACTGTGTGAAATGACTGGTATTCCAATGGACAAACTAAATGATATTGTTGATTCAGGAACGCCCATCGGTGACATCAGCGGATTCGCCGCAAAAGCAACGGGACTGAGGAAGGGAACACCAGTCATAATGGGAAGTGGCGACCAACAATGCTCAGCGTTAGGGATGGGAGTCTTTGAAACCGGCCGTGTCAAAGCTACAACAGGGACTGGAACATTCGTGATCACTCATCTAGAGGAATTCATGGAAGAACCATATGTGATGTTCTGTAATCCATCGGCCATACCTGGCAAGTGGATTCTAGAGGGAGTAACTCCTGGAACGGGACTCACATACAAATGGTATAGAGATCAGTATTGCGAACCTGAAATGGCACTAGCAGCACAGACTCAGAAGGATGTCTATCAGATAATCGAATCATCTGCTGCAACTGTTCCAGCTGGAAGTGATGGATTGGTCATCTTCCCATTCATGGCATACAATCTTGGAATATTCTATCGACTTGGATTTGGTCACACCAAAGCTCACGTTGCTAGGGCAATCATGGAGGCAAATGGGTACAGCATCAAGATGTATCTGGAGATGATGGAGGGAATGCTCGATCTTGAGTTCTCTGAGCTACGCATCGATGGAGGAGGGGCTAACTCTCCGCTATGGCGTCAAATTCAAGCAGACTGTACGAACAAGACGGTCGTACTCCCTAAGGTGAGGGATTCTACTGTCATTGGTGCAGCCATGCTAGGTGCAGTTGGGAGTGGTATCTATGGTGACTACTCTGAGGCACTTGAGAACATGTTTCATGTGGAGGAGCGACGCGAGCCAATCCCAGAAAACGTGGAGGTGTATCAAGACCTTTACCCAGTCTTCAACAAGATGGTTATTGCAGAGATGGGGAACATACTGGAGGCTACCTCTTAGTTGTCACATCCGAAATGCTTGTATTGTACGACACACCACAATGCGTTAACGGGACAAGATACGAATGGGCGAATCTGAATTCGATGTTGTAGTAATTGGCGGTGGAAGTACAGGGACTGCTGTTGCACGAGACTGTGCAATGCGAGGACTTCGTACACTCCTTTTAGAACGCGATGATATTGCATCAGCCACAGTCGGGACTTGTGCAGGAATGATCTCTTCAGGCCTCAAGTATCGGAGGGAGCCTGACATCGTGAGGATGTGCTCTAGGGAGGTAGTCAACCTCAATCGAATCTCTCGGCACATCATTATGAAAGTCCCAATTCTCACGCCGTTCTTCAGTCTTGAAGAGGTGGGGAGTAGTACCGACTATGTCACATCATACGCTAATCATGCTGAGGAGAGAGATGTCCCTGAGATGCTGTTCCTCACACCTGATGCTGCTGTTGAGCTTGAACCGAAGCTCAACCCCGATATCCTTGCAAGTGTTTACTACGAGGAATTCTTCATTGACCCATTTCGATTGTGCATGCTTCAGGCGATGGATGCCATGAATCATGGAGCTATCGTGAAGACATATTGTGAGGTTATTGACATTGAAACGGATGACGCCGGCTCAGTTGAGGGGGTTGTCTATTACAATCGAGTCACTGGTGCTATCGAAAAGGCTCGTACAAAGACCATCGTAAACTCGGCTGGTCCTTGGGCTCACAAGGTTGCAGAGTTTGCCGGTGCAAAGCTGGAACTGCGCCTCAATAAGGGTGCTCATGTCATTCTGGATCGAAGAGTGGTCAATGTCGGCCTAGTGTTGAAAGCGCTTGATAATAGGTGGATCTATCTCGTTCCTCATGAGAACACAACTCTACTTGGAACCACGGCGCTAGATACATGGGAAGACCCTGATTCGTTGGTAGCATCGTTCGATGAGATTGAGTATCTGCTTCAGAGTTTTGAAAAACACGTTCCCACAATTCGAGAGGCCCGTATCATCCGGACCATGGCAGGAGTGAGACCCCTAGTACCTCAATGGAATATGCCTGAAGAGGATGTAACTCGTGGATACGAAGTCATCGATCACGAAACCACTGACAATGTCAAGGGACTAGTCAGCTTCACCGGCGGGAAACTTGTCATGTGTAGAATCATGGCTGAAGATGCCACCGACCTCATCATGAAGAAGCTGAGAAGGACGACAAAATGCAAAACACACGAGAAACCCCTTCCTGGAAATGAGGATGACGTCGATATTGTTGCACTCTCTAAGGAGTATGGAGTTCACATGCATGCACTCGAAAGAATGCGTGCGCGAAGAGGAACTGAGATAGTCAAGATTCTCGAGCTCACCAGAGACCATCCCGAATGGAAGACTACGATCTGCACTTGTGAACCTATCATCGAGGCCGAGATTCGATATGCCATCCGAGAGGAGTTCCCTCAGACTCTCAATGACCTAAGACGAAGGCTAAGGTTAGGCACTGGACCTTGTCAGGGGACCTTCTGTACTTACAAAGCTGCAGGCATTCTTGCTGATGAGCTCGATCTTAGTGGCGACGACTTCCTTGTCGATATTCTTGACTTCCGAGCTGAGAGATGGAAAGGAATCAGACCCTCGATGCGGGGAGAACAGCTCGCGCAAGAAGAATTAGCACAGGGCATGTACGCATGTGTGGGCAATCTCGACCAGTCTGATGTGGACTACGATATCAAACCCTGGGAGGAGGGAACATAGATGGACTTCCATACTGACCTTCTTGTGATCGGTGGGGGAATGGCCGGTCTTGTCGCAGGGACGGTGGCCACTGAGAAGGGTCTAGAAACAGTTCTTCTTCGAAAGGGACAGAGTGCAACAGCATACTCTTCCGGTGCAGTTGATGTGATCGGATATCTTCCTGAAGCTTCTGCTCCTTTCATTTCTCCAGAGGAAGGACTTACAGCCATCGCAGGGCTCTATCCACTTCATCCATACAGTATCGTCGGATATGGTGAGGATGTATCACCAGAGCAGGTCGTGGATACAATCATCTCCCGTACAAAGACAGCTATAGACTGGCTGAAGGAACATCTCAGTAAAACACGAACACCTCTCGTCGGTGACTTCAGTTCTAATATCTACCCTATTACCATACTTGGTACAACGAAACCTACATGTCTGATACAGCAGACTATGTATCCGGCGGACCTTGAAGAGAACGAGGAGAGCACACTGCTATTTGCCGGAATAAGGGGGTTTCCTGAATTCAATTCAGCTGCCGCGGCTAAGACATATCTTGAAGACAGAGTCGCACTGAGTCTCCCTCCACGCAAGGTTGCGCACTGTGAGATTCGAACAACTCCCTTTGGGGAAACCCTCAACCTCTCCCAAATCGAGATTGCTCGACACCTGGACCACAATGAAGGGCTTGAAGACTTTGCTGCACAGCTAAAGGATCACACGGATAGAGTTGGAGCAACCCATGTCGCAATACCGCCTATTCTGGGTCTTCGTAATGCTGTCGCCAATCAGACCAAATTAAAAGATCTCCTCTCAGCCCATGTCTTCGAGCTTCTCGGATTTCCACCATCAGTTCCTGGCCTTCGACTTCAGCTTGCTCTGGAAGGTATATTCCAGGAATCTGGAGGTAAGATGATGGTTGGCCATGAGGCAAAATCATTCAAACTAAAGAATGGAGTTGTTGAGAGTGTCCTGGCACAGGCTCCGAAAAGAGCAGCAACAATCAGTGCAAAGGCATTCATCCTCGCATCTGGAAAGTTCATTGGTGGCGGTCTCACAGGTGACGAAAATGGTATACGTGAAACAATCTTTGGATTGATGACTGTCACTGGGTCATATCATTCAGCAGAAGACATACTACCCTCAAAATCTACAAACCGTCTGGCCATAACCCCAGAAGGTCAACCGGTCTATGCAACCGGTCTCACGGTCGATCCGAACTTCCGACCAATACAGGAGGAAGGTGTTGAATGGGCGGGTAACCTGTTCGCAGCAGGTTCTGTCCTCGCTGGCTACAACTATTCTGTTGAGAAAAGTGGACTTGGTGTGGCATTGACGAGTGGATATAGTGCAGCCTTGAATGTGTCAGATTATGTGAAGGAGGTGTCCAAATGAACGAGGATGAAGCCTTCGAATACGCAAAGACGACACTCAAGGAAGAGCGTATTACTCAGTACAGCCCAACTGAACAGGAAGTTGTCAAATCGGTCGAATCCTGTATCAATTGTGGACTCTGTATTCAGCACTGCCCGGTCATCGCTGCAGTGGGAGTCAATAGGTTCAGCGGACCCCGAAGTATTGCTGTTCAATTGAGTAGATCTCCGCCTGAGTTCTGGTCGACTGCTGATGTTGTCTACCTGTGTACTGGGTGCGGGACCTGTAAGGAGGTGTGTCCCAAGAACGTCAACATCCCTGAAGTGGTCAACATGATACGATCGCGGATCTTCGACCAGCGACCAGACCTAGTTCCCAAGGGTCTCCACATCGTTCGTGAAGTACTTACAAAGTACAATCTTGCCTTCGAGCCCTGGGAGGATCTGGAGGAGAAGATAGAGAGCAGAGACATGCGTCTGGAACGGCTAGGTCTTCCCTACATTGAAGATCCGAAGCTGTCCAAAGCTGATGTCATCTTCTATCCTGGTTGTCAGGCTGAAGAGCGTTCCCAAGAGGTACGTGAGGCCGCAAAGGTGATTTTGGACTACTTCGATGTAAACTTCGCTGTGCTGGACGAGATGTCCTGTTGTGGATTGCCATCAGTCTTAATGGGTGACCAAGATACAGCATCGAGTCTTTCTAAAAAGCTGGAGAAGCAAGTGAAGAGCATTGAAGCTAAGATTGTCGTCACCACATGCGCAGGTTGTACCAGTAACCTATCCGAGATAGCAGAAAGGGATGGTTGGGGTATTCCTACTGTCCATGTCTTGGAGTTCTTAGCTGAACAGATAGGATTTGATAGGTTGAAGAAGACATTCAGTGAACGGGCTGACTACTCAGATGTTCATGTGTCAGTGCATGATCCCTGTCACCTCATCAAACACACCTCTCGACAGGTCATGGAGTATGCTCTTGCTATCCTCCGAAGCATTCCCGGGGTGAGAGTTACCGAGTCCAAGGCTCATGACTCATGCTGCGGTGGTGGTGGACTAGTAGCCTACCATGCAAGCGATGTGGCGAACGCTGTCGTCAAAGAGAATCTTGAGGCTATCAACGAAACTGACGCTGAAAGGATAGTTACTCCCTGTCCTCTCTGTACTGCACAGATTGAGAGTAATCTGTTCAAGACAGGGAGCTCTGTCGAAGTTGATGACCTTACTGTCTTTATCGCACAGAGACTTCCTAGGGGGTAGCGAGTGGAATGCTGGACACAAAGACAAAGAAGAAAGCACTCGAGAATCTCCGAAAGATTGTAGGAAAGGAACACGTGACTGAGCTAGAGACTGATGCCATCCTGAATGCACATGATGCATGGCCATTGAGTGAAGCAAAGATTAGGGCTGGGGAACAACTTCCGTTAGCTGACATTGTTGTCTTTCCAGGGAGCAAGGAAGAGGTTTCTAAGATTCTAGTCATGGCAAACGAGCTTAGGACACCTATTACTCCAGTTGGTGGCGGAGCAGGTACATGTGGCGGGACAGTACCAATCTATGGTGGCATACAACTGGATCTTAAAAGACTAGACAAGATTTTCAATATCGATCACGAATCTATGACAGTAAGAGTTCAGGCTGGAGTTGTTGGTATTGACCTGGAGGAAGAGGTCAATCGTCATGGATACACGGCTGGTCACACTCCTACATCACTTCGTGCTTCTAATGTGGGAGGATTCATTGCCACAAGGTCTGGAGGTTCGATGTCTTCACTATACGGTAAAATTGAGGATTTGACTCTGGGGCTGGAAGTTGTCTTGCCTGATGGATCGATTGTATCGACAAAGTCTGTACCCCGTCATTCAGTAGGACCAGATTTGAAGCAGCTATTCATAGGCAGTGAGGGGACACTGGGAGTTATAACAGAAGCGACACTTCGTCTCTTTCCGATACCAGAATCTAGGAGGTTCTCCAGTGTCAGTTTTCCTGATGTTCATAGTGGTCTTGAGGCAATCCGTAAGATATTCCGAGAAGGCATCCAACCATCAGTCGTTCGGCTATATGATCCCGAGGACGCTGCTTTGAGTTTCTCGATGCGTTTCGAGTTTGATGAAGGATACTGTATGCTCTTACTGGCCTTTGATGGAGCAAATGAGAAGGTCAACATAGATGAACGCAGGTCACTCGATATTTGTATTGCAGAAGGCGGGAAAGATCAGGGTGAGGGCCCATCAGAACATTGGTGGGAACATCGTTACGACATGTACTATCCGACAAGACTCACCACAAGTGGATATGCAATCGGAGATACAATTGATATCGTCGCAACCTACGACAAACTAGAGAACGTCTACCATGCCATGAAGGAGGCCATGGAGGCTCATGACGCCGTCGTCATGTCACACTTCTCTCACATGTATCAGAATGGTGGAAGTATCTACATGATCTTCTTCACATCCCAACCGGACGCAGAATCTGCCTGGGCGACCTACAAGAGAATCTGGGATGACGGAGTCGCCGCCTGTCTACGAGAGGGAGGAACTATGAGTCATCAGCATGGTGTCGGACTCTCTCGGAGCACGTACACAGAAGATGAGCTTGGATCGAGTTTCAGTGTCCTCAAGAAGATAAAGGACAGCCTAGATCCAAACGGAATAATGAATCCCGGGAAACTTGGACTGGGGGTTCGAAAGTGATGGATTCTGACAAGATCGCTGAACATGTCCGGATGTGTGCGGCTTGTCCGAAGATGTGCAGACATGTCTGTCCGACCTTTTTTGCATGGCGTTCTGATGCCCCCACACCACATGGACGCGCGCTTCTTCTCCATCAGGAAATTACTGAAACTCGTGGTCTGGATGACCGCGGTATTGAGGTCTTGTATCAATGTCTTGAGTGTAGCCATTGCCTGACTTGGTGTAAACCTGAGATTGATATTGCCACACTTGTAGAACTGAAACGACGTGATATAGTTGAACAAGGTCGTCAGCCCAAAGGAATACAGAAATTATCAAAATCTGTGAGGAAAACGTTCAATCCTTTTGATGAACCATCGGAGGAGAGGAGTGGGTGGTCAAAACCGAAAGAAGGCAAGGGCACGCCACTTCTATATTTCGTAGGCTGTCTCGCCTCGTATCGAGAGAAGGAGATTGCAAAGGCCACAGTTTCTGCACTTGAGATACTTGGCTATCAGGTCATCATTGCTGAGGACGAAAGATGTTGTGGGTCTCCACTCTTTAGGACTGGTGATGATGTAGGAGGACTTGATATGGCCAAACACAATGCTGCTGTGTTGAATGATATGGAAGTCAAGGAGATTATCGCATCCTGTCCTGGATGTTACCGTGTATTGACTCAGGACTATCCCAATCATGGTCTAGAGATCAATAAACCTGTTCGACATATCAGCGAGATTCTGTCCGATTCCTTGTCAAAACTTCCTACATCGACCTTTGAGGGTAACATTACATTTCATGATCCATGCCATCTAGGAAGACACTGTGGTATCTATGACGCCCCAAGAGATGTTATTGCACAAGTGACAGGAAAACCAGTGACTGAAATGGAGCGGAATAGAGAGAACTCCACCTGTTGTGGTAATGGAGCAGGTCTGAGAACACTCTTCCCAGATGCAGCCAAGAAGATTGGTGCAGAGAGAGTCCGGCATGCAAAGAACCTAGATGCCAAATATCTCGTCACGACATGTCCATTCTGTAAGAATTTGTTAGCATCGCAGACTGATGAATCAATGATGGTGCTAGATTTGCCAGAGCTTGTCATGCTCGCAGAGAAAGGCCGCGATGTGAAGAAAGATTAAGAGTTGAGGTTGACATCGAGTGACTGACATGGATCCAGAAGAGATTCTCCGGCTCAAAGTACGACTTCTGACTCAGGGAGCTACACTCCCAGAGAATGAGTGGCAAGGTCGCAAAGGTGGAGCCGGACCAGTGGGAGGTAGATACTTTCTCCTACCAAATGGCCGTCCTTGTGGAATTCCTATACGCAGTGATGAAATGGCAAAGAGGTATAACTCTGCAACACTTGAACCAACGGATGACCCCGAAGTATGGATCTATGACAAGACTACAGAGCTGAAAATTGTTCCAACACCGAAGTTCTACGATATGAAGACCAGTGATGGAATCGAGTTTCCAAAGATTGCACTTCTGCATGGCTCAAGAACTCTTGCTACAACTGTATACCAATCTTGTAGATATTGGTCCTTTGGGACTCAATGTAAATTCTGCACAATTCCTCATTCTCACTCCTCTGGAGCTACTGTGCTTGAGAAGTCGCCACAACAGATTGTTGAGGTGGTTCTTGCAGCAGAGGAGGAGGGTGTTATTGATGATGTCTTGTTGACCACTGGAACGAGTGATTCAGCTGACATGGGCGTTGAGTACTTAGTACGAACAATTGAAGCAATTCGTAAGAAAAGCAAAATCCCAATCGCAGTACAGTTCGAACCACCGGTGGATAAGAACACGATACGCATGGTTGCAGATGCTGGTGCAAATGCTGTGGGAATGCACATTGAGAGTGCAGACGAATCTGTTCGTGAAGAGATATGTCCAGGCAAGCATGAGTATGGTAGTCTGGATCTCTATCACCGAAGCTGGCAAGATGCATTGCATTACTTCAAACGTGGTGATGTGAGCACATTTCTTCTTCATGGATTGGGTGAGGACATTGACGTTACACTCTCTCTTGTGGAGCAACTCGCACAAGCTGGTGTCATGCCAATAGTTGCTCCAGTACGACCTGCTGCAGGAAGCCAGCTAGCAGACTATACTCCTACATATGTTGGCAACCTCGACCAGTCGATTGACCTCTACAAGAAGATAGGGTTGATTCTCCACAAGAATGGTCTAAATCCAGAAAAGACGTCTGCGGGGTGTCACAGCTGTGGCGGGTGCACTCCTATTCAAGAAGCATATGATTGGGCTGAATCCCAGAAGTTATAGCACAGAAAACTCACTGAAATGAGCGAGTAAAATGGAAGAGTTTCCTGCTGAAGAGATTCGTGTTGTCGAATTCGGTGAAGAAGATGCAGTTGAGATTTCAGAGCTCTTCAGGCAGGTATGGCCTTTGGCAACAGAATATCCAAAACACTGGCGAGAGAAGAGAATGTATTCTCCCCAACAGATCATCGACGACATGAGGTCAGGATATCATTTCTTTGGAAGTCGATTGCAGGGACAGATAGTTGGTGTCTACAAGGCTAAGATAACGGAAAAGGGTCTATATGGCGAACATCAGACTGTCAGACCAGAGTGTCGTGCGACTGGACTCGCTTCTGCAATGTACCTCCAATTTGCAGAATATGGTCGTGCACATGGTTGCAAACGGAATTACTGCAACATCCTTGTGGGACAAGAGGTTGGTGAGAAGCTGATGCGGAAGTACAACTTCCATCCTTGGGGAGAACCATATGCCCAGTCGGAGGATATGTTAGTCCAGATGTATGAACGACTACTATGATGGTAGGTGTATGTATTTCAGGTAGGTCAAGATCTCATAGAAATACTTGCCACCGAATAGCCCGCTTGTCTTGAGACCTCCGAGGTGGGGATAATAGTCATCAAAATGGAGATGGTCTGTATTGATTGCAATCCCTGGCGCTTCAATCTCATCGAAGAACCTCTGCCAGATTTCAGGGTCTTCGCTGTATACAGAGGTCCTGAGTCCATAGGGTGTGTTGTTTGCCTGGGCAATGGCCTCCTCGAAAGTTCTGATCTTCATGACCGGCAGGACTGGTCCGAATGTTTCGTGGTACCACATCCTGCAGTCGAGTGGAACATCACTGAGGATTGTCGGCTTCAAAAACAAACCAGCCTCATCTCGTTCACCTTCGGCATTTAGTCTATACCCTCCAGTCTCTATCCTTGCTCCCTTGCTCAGTGCTTCATCTATCATGTCTAGGTTCTGATAGAGTGCTCGAGCGCCCATGATAGGCAGGTCAGTATTGGGATCTGAGGGTAGTCCTACCATTAACTTCTGACTCTTCTCAACGAGAACCTCCATGAAGTCGTCATAGATTTCTTCATGAAGAAACAGTCTCTTTGCTGCCAGACAGATCTGACCAGAACCGAAGAATCGAGCGTGGTTCACATAATCTGCGACCTTGTCTATATCGACATCCTTCCAGACGAGGCTTGCACCACTTCCAGCCAGCTCGGGGATGAAATGAAGCCCCCTCCTCACAGCCTGGGACATCAACTCGAGTCCAATGTCACTGTCACCATAGTACACCATGGCGTTTAAAGGAGATTTGTTCACCATGTAGCTGGCTATGCTCCGTGCAGGACCAATGACCGATTGGAATGCACTCCGTGGAAAATCGAGCTCGTTCATCGCCTCGGTCAGGACATATGCCAGTTCCATGTTCGTTAGTGGCATCTTTGAAGGCGTTCTCGTGACTGTGGCATTACCTGCCCAATAGCTTGAGATGATTGCCATACCACCTAGTCCGATTGCTGCATTATACGGTGGAAAGATACCCACAGCACCAAAGGGGTAACGACTAAGGATTGTCCGTTCACCCTCTTCTGAACTGGGGATTTCTCTAGCCTCTAGCTTGGCTGTAGCAAAGTCGATATGCTCCTTGTGGAGGGTCTTGAACACTCCTGTTGTCTGCCAGTCGAACAGCTTAACCGGTGTGCCCTCTGCAATCCCGATCTCCTTGAAACTATCGAAGTGCTTCCAAAGGACTTCTCCGACCTTCAGCAGACTTTCGGCCCGTTCTCTGAGGGTAATACCCTTTCCATTCTCATGGTATTCCCTGTGCATCAGGCGACGTATCGAATGCGCCTCTTCGCAAGCCATCGCAGTTTCCTTTACCCCCCCAATGGCATACTCTGCAAACATGATTTCGTCAATCTCGTCACGAGTAGCGAGTGGGTAACCATGAGCCTTGATGTAGTCCTTCAAGAGTCTGATTTCGGGAACCTTCTCTGGCAATTGGCCAGAGAAATAACGCGCCGCAAACCTGCTGAGAGACCCCTGTTCATTTAGTGCCATTGCATAGAGAAGTCGAGGGTCAGCTATAGCCTTGTCCATATTTGGGAATAGGCTGGTCCTACCTTCAACTGGTTCTGTTCTTTCGCCTTTGATGAGATGACCGAAGAAGCGCATAAGTCACAGCGACTCCTGATATTCCAGTGAATTGGTCGGCTATGAGAGGAGATTTAAGAGCTTCTAATCTGGAAGCGCCCGTCAAACCGACCTAGGTGTATCCTATGACTCAGATGAATGATGAAGGACTACTGTACACAAAGGATGAGTTAGCATTCCGCTCCAAAGTCCAAGAATGGGTTGAGAAAGAGATTACACCCATTGTTGATGAAATCGCAAGACCAGACTTCGACTATCGAGGCTACTTCAAGAAACTAGGAGAGTTTGGTCTCTCTGGACTACTGATTCCTGAAAAGTATGGAGGATCAGGTAAACCATTCATGTATCAGCTCATTGCTGGGGAAGAAATCTCAGCAGTATGCCCATCCGCGACCATGATGTTTGGGGCTAGCTGCACACTTTCTGCGATTCCAATTCTCCAATTTGGGACTGAAGAACAGAAGGAGAAGTATCTCGTACCCCTAGCCAAGGGAGAGAAGATAGGAGCACTTGCAATCACCGAGCCAAAGGTTGGTAGTGATACTGCAGGAATGGTCACATCCGCGAAGTGGGATGAGAGCAATGATTGTTGGATTCTCAAAGGTGAAAAGAGATACATCACTAATGGTAGTATTGCAGACCAGATAGTTGTGTTTGCTATAACTGACCCGACAGTAGACAGCAAGAGTGGTATGTCGGCATTCATCATTGAAACGTCATGGGATGGATTCAAGGTTGAGAAAGACTTCAACCTAATGGGCCGTGATGGTGTTAGAGTCACTCATTTCAGTTTAGACAACTTGAAGGTACCAAAGGAGAACCTGCTTGGGAAGCAGAACCAGGGATTTCTTATCCTCATGAATGAACTCGACTCTGAACGGGTTGGTATTGCGGCGGAGTCATTGGGCTGTATGAGGACCCCGTTTGACATTGCTGTCAAATACTCCCAAGAGAGGGAGCAGTTTGGTCGTCCTATTTCACGTTTTGAAGGTGTGTCGTTCAAGGTTGCAGACATGGCGATGAAGATGCGAGCTGCACGGCTTCTGCTGATTACTGCTGCACGAATGGTGGAGAACGGGATTCCCTGCACAAAGGAGGCAACCATCGCGAAACTCTATGCCAGTGAGGTTTCCGTTGAATGTTGTGACCTAGCGATTCAGATTTGTGGAGGGGCTGGATACGTGAAGGACTTCTATCCCCTTGAGAGGTTCTACCGTGATGCCAGACTCGGTACTATTGGAGGTGGTACATCCGAAATTCTCCGGTTCCTGATTCAAAGGGAAGTTTACATCGAAAGCAGGAGAGAAGCACCTTCCGTTATCTCATCCACTGATTTTGAAGACATAGACTTCGAAACGATGATGCGTAGCATTCCCAATGGTTTTCGACCCGAGCGTGCAGAAGGTGTGGCTGCTGTAATCCTCTTCTCCTTTGATGACACAGACCCATGGCTTTTGAAGATTCAGGAGAAAATGTGTTCCATCGAGAAAGGTGACATGGACAACCCCGACATGACCGTGAAGACGAGCTCAGAAAACTGGAGGGACATCCTATTAGGTCGACTTGATGCTATGCAAGCAATGATGACTGAGAAGGTCGTCATCGACACAGATGACATGGAGTTGCTCATGAAGTTCGCTAGGATGTTCAAGTTCACTCCTGAAATTCTCAAGGGAGTCCCAGCAAAGAAGAAAGAGGCTCCCAAGGAATCAAAGTTTGAGCTTGGGAAGAGTCTGGATGAGATAGAGGTTGGTGAGAAAGCCGAATCAACTATGATCGTGACAGATGAACACATTGACCTGTACGCTCAGATGTCAGGAGACTACAATGCTCTACATATGGACGACGAGTATGCCGCCACGACGATGTTTGGTAAGCGGATCGCTCACGGTCCCATCGGAGGAGCTTTGGTTGCCAGAGTCATTGGTACCCAGTTACCAGGACTTGGGACTCTTGCATTTAACATGAAGGTGAACTTCAAGGCTCCAGTCTATCCAGGGGATACAATAAGAGCTGTCATCGAGGTGACAGAGAAGGTCCCCGAAGACAACCTGTGCAGGATCAAGTTCGATGTCTTCAACGAAGATTCTGTCGTTGTGATGGACGGTTACGCTAACGTCATGCCTCCAATAAAGGAATGAATAACAAGATTGAACAGCACCCGAGTTTCTGACAATCTGAGATGAACCAGGAACACTCGAGTAGATTTGACGCAGTAGACGCGCTCATTGAATTTGAGAGGTCTTCCACATCGATGAAGACCATCCTTAGAGAAATGCAGACCACTTCACCTGACTTTCCAGATTTCTCTGCTCAAGCAAATCTTCTCGCACTTTCTGTGATTCGTTTCCGAAACACCATTGATTTCCTACTAACACGATTTCTCGGTAAGCAAAAGCTTCACGATCTCACTCCACTTGTAAGGAATTCACTCAGAGTGGCACTCTATGAGGTTCGTTGGTTAGGTACTTCATCTGAAGTGAGTGTCTCACGATATCCAATAATCAAAACCGGCTACACTGAAGCGTTTCAAAAATCCGCCAGAGCAGATCTAAAAGAGTTGACCAAGGATTTCCCGATAGTCAACCGATTGAGCCTGCTTCATTCTCATCCAAGTTTTCTTGTGAAGCAGTTCTTAGAACTACTTTCCCCTAAAGATTCGGCTGATTTGATGACCACGAACAATCAGAAGAGATACTACTACATCCGCCCAAACAGACTCTTTGAGAACTACGAATCTATACTTGAATCGATGTCTGGAATCCAGTTAATGAGGGACCCCCATGTTCCCGAGGTCAGTAGAGTAGTTGAGGGTGTAGATACAATTGTCAAGTCCCAACATTTCAAAGATGGCAGAGTTCTGATACAGGACAAAGCAAGTGTAGTGACAGTAAATGCGCTTGATCCTCAACCCAATCAAAAGATATGGGATGCTTGTGCAGCTCCGGGTATGAAGACTCAGCTCATTGCTGAGAAGATGCAGGGCCAAGGTGAGTTGATAGCCACCGACATCTATGAAGATCGCGTGAATCTAGCAAAAGCCCGGTCAAGGCAACTCAATGTCAACAATGCGAAGTGGATTCTATCTGATGCGTCAAAAGCAGAGATACTCAATGCTGACAAAATTCTGATTGATGCTCCTTGCACGTCAACAGGCATCCTACAGGCATATCCCTCATTCAAGTGGCGACTAAACAAAGACACCCTGTTTGACTTGATGACAGTTCAGAACAAGATACTGGATGGTGTCCTCTCAGCCTATGCTGGTAGACCTGGGACCGAGATTGTGTTCTCAACTTGCTCCCTGCTCCCTCATGAGGGAGAATCTCAGATTGACTCCATCATAAAAATGCATGACGTCGAACTCATGCAACTCCCTGAGTATGGGGATAGAGGTTATGCAGGATTTGATTGCTCAGAACATGTGAGACGTCTATTCCCTCATCGTCACAACTGCAGCGGGTTCTTCATAGCCAAACTTAGAATCAAGCAGTAATCCTTCGCTCTACTGACTCCATAACTCTGCGAGCGAATTCTCTGTCATCTTTGAAAGACCATGGTATCTCCAGAAATGTCTTGTTGACTGTGATCATCAGGTTCTCGTCTCGATTGATCAGTGCCTTGAAGATCAGCTTTGTCCATTCGAAACAGGGGTGTTCGTTGAAGACTTGGGTATCTTCAGACTCAGCTGCAACCTTTGTTAGATATGCCATGCCATCCTTTGGCTTTCCGAGCATCAAGTCAGCCAGAGCGCCCATGCACGCAAGTGTTACTGCGTTCTTGACCATTCCAGACTTGATATAGGACTCTGCTCCGTCCTTGTATTCTTCTCCCTTCTTGGTATACAGTGATCTCCCGTGACTGATGATTAGATCTCTGGTATCCAGCTTAGATTCCGTTTCAGCTTTCTTCAGAGTAACTCCACCCAGGACTGCTGCTTTCAACTCAGCTTGCATTTCAGATGTTGGTGCACGTTCAGCTAGGCTCTGAGCTTTTTCAATCATAGACGTTCCAGCACTCAGTAGTTCCTCCAAGACTGAGGCGTTGTTAAGAGCTGGGTCTTCCTCTGCAATTCCGTCCTCATACACTAATCTTGCTGCTATGAAGAAGTCATACGCTTTCCTGATGAGGTCGTTCTTGTTTGCAAACTCAATGGCTTTTACATATGCAAGGATTGCATTATCTGTTTCACCCAAGTTTTCGAACTGTGTGGCGGACTCCAATAACCATGGGAAAGCATCAGTACTGTTAGACTGAATGGCATCTTGGCCCCGCGCGAGGGAACTGTATGCATCGATACACATTGTGGCTAGGTCCGGAATAAGGCACTTCGCTTTGACCTCTGCTCCTGGAAGTGCTTGCCCTCTTAACCTACAATAGGGACCACCTGTATCTTCTGTTGATCCTAGCCAGGTACACTTGTATTCTGCAGCCACATATCTCACTTCGCTTCTGATATCCACCTCAATCTTTAACCTGAATCTTAAAAAACCAACTCTCGCTGTATCGTTATCTTTAACTGTGGCTGAAATGGGAAAACTATGAGGTATCCACGCTGAGCGACGATGACACTGAACTAGCCATGATTCGACGTAAGAAGATGGCTGAGTTAGTGGCAAGGGAAAAGCAAATGCAAGCCCAAAAAGAACACAGGGAGAAGACTGAGGTTGAACGAAACAAGCTCCTTCAACGCTTTCTGGATCCTGACGGTCGTAAATATCTGGATGCTCTGAAGTCGAATGATCCTCCAGTTGGAAAGAGGGTTGAAGACGTTCTACTCTATCTTATAGTCTACCGGGGACTACGACAGACCATAACACAACTTGATGTCCATTATGTCGAACGCCAAGTGAGGGGCGAACCAACAAAGATACGTGTCCACCGAGATGGCGAAACCTCTGATTTTAGTTCATATGTGAAAGAAGCCATCAAAGAGAGCAACAACAAGAAGGAATAGTACTAGTCCTCGACTGAAAAAGGGTGTAACCCATGGATCTTTTCGACGCGCACACACATATTGACATGAAACACTACCAACGTGACAGAGAGAGGGTCATTCAGAGAGCAAAGGATGCTGGACTAGTTGGTATGGTGACAAGCTCGATTGGTGCCGCATCATTTCGGCATACTTTGGGAATTATCGAAAAACATCGTGATTTCATATTCCATTCAGCGGGTTGCGGAGTGTCCCGACTGACACGCGACGAAGCAGAGAAGATAATCGCACTCACCCGCAAGTATGCAAAGGATGTTGTCGCAATTGGTGAGGTAGGTCTAGATTACCACTGGATTAAAGACCCGAGAGGTCGAAAGGCTCAGGAACCTCTATTTCGTATGTTCATCGATCTTGCCACGGAGATGGACCTCCCTATTGTTATCCATTCGAGAAAGGCTGAAGCTGAGGCTACAGAGATTCTCGAGGAATCATTCTCTGGTGATGTCCTCATGCACTGTTTTGACGGTCCCCCAGAGATTGCAAAGAGGGTTGCTGATAATGGGTGGTACATAACTTTGCCAGCGAATTTCGCCAAGTATCGCAATAGGGGCTCTGCTGCAAAGATTCTACCGCTCTCGCAAATCTTACTGGAGTCAGATGGTCCTTATCTCTCACCTGATAGTGAACGCAACGAGCCTAGCAAGATTATCCATGGTGCTGAGTCTCTAAGCAGACTACGTGATCAAGCATTAGAAGAGGTTGCTTCTGCTATCACAAAAAACGCTAAGCGTTTCTATCGATTATAGATTCTCTGACCCAAACTGCCAAATGGTTTCGTGGTCAATTGAAAGGTATGTATACTCGACGCTACATGGATTTGGATGAATCTTCCCTGAAGTCACCTATTGGAATTGTAGGACTCCCCGGAATAGCGAACGTTGGTAAGGTTGCTATTGAGACCCTGACTCATGTCCTTGATGCTCAACATGTAGTAGACTTCTTCAGTGATGACTTTCCACCCCGCCTGATTGTACGGAAAGGTATCTCTCAGTGTCCAAAATCCACTATTCATTTGTACAAAGCAGCTCCAGATGAACCACATGACCTTCTTCTCCTGACAGCTGATTTCCAGCCTGCCTCAGGGAAGGGTGTGTTTGAGTATGCTGACTATGTTGGACGTGAGTTTGCCAAGTTCGGTGTGAAAGAGCTATATGCATTGGCTGCATATGAACAAGGATACCCCGAATACTTCGACCAATTCCCATCTCCTCCACGAATTTACACATCTGCGAGTTCAGAAGCACTTCTGGAACGGATAACTGAATCAGACGGCATGGTCAAGATCGATGAAGGTGCTATTGTGGGTGCAAACGGTATCATCCCTGCATGGGCTGCATCGGTCTACAGTATGGAGGGGGCTTGTCTTCTCGGAGAAACCATAGGGGTAATCAAAGCGGACTATAGGGCTGCACGCATCTTACTAGACAAACTGGCAAATCTTGTTGGAATAAAAGCCCACTTTGATGTCATAGATACTGAGGTTGAGAAAGTCGTGGAGTTTGTTGAATGGGCCATGGATGAAATAGTCCAAAGAGGGTCATCATCTAATGACACTGAAAGTCCATCCGACCGGTATATCGGCTGAGCTACTCAACAACTTCTGGATGTAGAATGTCAGTTATCCACGCCTGACTATCGAGGTTGATGTAGAAGTAGTGATCCTCGTGTTTTACCTTCACTGTAAAGGGGAATCGCTCCGCTTTCTCAATGACATTGGGAGGTACACTGAGTACTGTTCGTTTGGAACAGATAGGACACTTCGCATATCTTTGTAGCATGTCGCTCACCATCATCGAACCATTGAATCGTCACTCAGGAATAAAGTAGTTTCAAAAGAATCCAAATCTTCCAGAGCATCAGTGAATAATTTGATGAGATATTCTGAATCTCTCTCTGCAAGGCTGCTTGAATCAACTCCAACAATTCTCAGATTCTCATACACTCCTGCCTCAGCAAGGAATTTTGTTGGGGAACCATCAATTGATACTCGTAAGATCAAGAACTTGGCAAAGTCTTTGAATTCATTCTTAGGCCCCCTGAGTCTGCCATTTGTCCGTTCAACCTTATTGCTCCCAAGGACTGGGTCTAAAAGGTATGCACGAATGACTTGATTCCCCACCTTTCGACGAATATCAGTAAATTCGTCAACCGAAGAATCATCCTTCTGCAATGTCCAGGTGGCTTTAGAACTCATTTCGCACCACTTGAATACTCCAAATGTGCTCATATAGAGCTTGTCTGGGCGTATGACACGATTTTATCTAGCTCGGAATATCTTTATTTGTCAGCAAGCAGCACATAGATTTCAGAAGGTTCAGGACGGAGAAACAGTATGCAAACTATTGACATGGTTATTCGAGAAGTACACGCTGGATTGTGGTTCCTTGTAGTAGGGTACTTCTTCTTCCTATTTCTGTCACTTGGAAGAAGATGGCGGAAATCTGGTAATCCGTTTCAATTAGCTATGTCATTGTTCTTCTTACTATTGGCTATCGGTCGATGTTTCTATTTTGTCGGTGATTTTTATGCAGATCCACAGAGTCTTACAGGAACACTCTCAACATACCTCCCGTTCCTTGGTGAATCGCCGTTCTGGCTAATGGCTGGAGCTTTCTTCCAGTGGATGGCTCTTGCTTTATTGTCTGCTACGGCTGGATTCATGATCTTCGGAAAGAAATCCGCTCAGATTGCATTCGCTATCCCCGCTGTTGCTATCGGAGTCCTTCTTGGATTTGTTACTCTGGACACCACAACGAGAGTTCTCCTTTCAGGGTCTGCTGGTGCAATCTATGCTCTTTTCATTCCACTACTCTTCTGGTATTTGGCATGGCAGTCAGGTGGAAACCTGAGAAAATCCAACCTATTCCTCGGACTTGGATTCTTTGTCCTCTTTGCTGGTAGAGTGATTCACGCTGGTCGCTATGTTCTCAGCGACCTGGTCTTCGGATCCATCACGATACCTGGAGTACTAGCTCCTGGACTCATTGTGATCGGTCTTATACTGATAGCAGCAGGAAATGAATGGGGAGCATCATCGTAACACATCGTCCACAATGGCTCAGTAAAGTTATAGAAATTGAGAAGACTTTCTATCCTATTTCCTTCCACTCGAGAATCTTCATATCTTCAAGCGAATTGAGGGATTTTTGGACCTCTTTCAAGTGCATACCAAGCTGATCCGCAATGTCACGTGTTGTAAGTTTCCCGTCACATTTCTTGGCCACATCAAAAGTATCTTGGCTCATCTGTCCGAGTCTGACAAGCATTGGGTTGACCTTCCCCTTCAGAATTGGAACTACAATCTTGGTTTCTGAAGCTCGACCCTCCTTGGTTATCGTATCGAGTTTGGGGTAGAAACTCTCAAAGGGCTCAAGGTTGCCGTCCCAGTCAGCGAGCATGTGTCCATATTTCGCGAAGAAGGCATTGTTCACATCTCCAAGAACCGCCATTGCAGCATTACCATCATCGACCTTGTCTACTGTGGCTGCAACTATAACATTGTTCTTCAGAGATAGACAGATATCAAACGCACCAAAATCAATTACATGTACTCGGTTGCCGTCACTTAGTTCGCGCCCGAACTGAATCAACGCTGTAAGGAACCCACTGATTAGATTGGGGTCCATATCCGCTGCTCCATATTTCCTGTCCAGGACGCAAAGGCCACTGTCAGCAATAAGGATGTATACGGCTTGTATCAAAGTGCGTATCTCCCACTGCTCAAGTCTAACTGGATAAGTGCGCGTGGCTTTATATCAATTCGTGTGACCTCCTCCTTTATGAGAGAGGTTTATCTGAGGCCTCTGTTTCACACAATTTGGTGACTCTTTTGGACACTGCTAAAGATGCCAGAGTGATACTTCTTGAAGACGCTATTAGACGTCTGAACGAGGCTGTTGGTAGTAGAAAGCTGAAACTACATGTAGACTACTCAAAGTTGGTCGAGTTGCTTCAACAGGCAGGAAGTCTGATCTATGAAGTCAAGTATGCGTATGTGCCGGCTGACCAGCTTGCTGAGCACGAAGCAACGCAGAACATTGTGAGTGCTCTGGCGTCTTTCAGAACCATCTTGGAGTCTGCAATCAAGTCATCAGGTTACAAACCAACAACAGTGAAGGAATCTCTCAGTCTTTCTGAAGTCTTCTATTCTTTCAGAATTGCAGAGAACTTTGTGAGGAAACTTGCTGAATTTGATGATGATCCAGGAAATGCTGTCGATATCATTGCAGTGGAGATTAGCCAGACGCAACCTGTTCCTGATTCTAAGAATCTAACAGCATGTCGTTGTACTGACGGTTCACGAATCTGGAAAATCGTGACTAACATTCAAGGTGTGAAAACAGGAATTAAACTAGCATGTGCAATTCTGCCTCCAGTTGAAATGATGAATAACATAAGTGAGGCGATGTTCCTTGGTAGCGAAACCCTTCCTGATGATACACAGCTCGGAATCATGAAGATGCCACCCCCATCAGCCCTGGATCAGGCTCGAGCTCAAGTACTACAGATAATGAAGAGGATGATGTAGATGCATCTAAAGGACATTCAAGCAAAACTAGCCAAGTTTGACAAAGACCGTGGATGGGACAAGTTCCCCGCCAGTCTCGTCTTCGCACATCTCATTGAGGAACTTGGTGAGATCTCCCGTCATATCACAGTGAAAGAGGGCTACAAGGTGGTTGGTCTGGGACACGACGCTCCCAAGAAAGAAGACCTGATACGAGAGTTTGGTCAATCATTCAACCTCTTTACGCAGATCGCTAACTCGTTTGGTGTAGATCTTGAAACTGCAGTCCTTGCTGAACTAGAAATAATGGAAGACCGATTCCCAGTCGAAGATTGGTCGAAGTATATGAATGAAAGATAGAATGTCTGGAGGAGTGTGTGATTTCTTCTAGGTCATTCTACGACTTGCTTCTAGGGCCTTCTTGGCCATGTCCTCAAGGTCCTTGGTTGCAGCTAGCAGTCCAAGTGCTTTGTTATGAACGACTTTGATGTTCTTCTCTTTCGCCCACTGTGCTAGACCTGTGACAAGAGGTCCTAGCGCACTTCTTGCAGCTTCAACTGTTCCGACTGCTTTGCCTAGTAGTTCCACACTGTGTTTCTTCTCTTTCCCAGCTTCGGCAACTCTTAGCCATACAAGCCCATGGACCATGTAAAGCGCATCAAGCATTAACGTTGGAGACTTTGGATTATCTTGGACTTTCTTCAGGAGTCTTTCCTGACGCTCCTCAAAGACCTCCTTGAAGAGACTGAATGCCTTCTTGTCGTTTCCCTTGTCGAGTTCTATGATGCCTTTCTGCAGTTTTTCGTCAACTTCTGACACTGATGATTCACTCCTGACCAGATAGTCTAAGATACTTGGTCACTGCGGTTTTGTCATTTTAGGCTTTCTACTTCAGACCCTTAAGTGCGTGTATCATAACTCGCAACTTTCATATGTCGGCTTGAATGGCGCATCTGTAAATATTCGGACGGATTCCAATGACGAAAGACACCTTTACCTTCGAGGAGCTCAAGAGAACTAATCATCGTGAAATCAAGGAAATACAAGACAAGAAGTTTAGAGCTTTCATACGGTACCAAGTTTGGCCTAATCATCCATACTACCGGAAACTCTTCAAGGACAACAACATTGATCCATTCAACATAACCTGCATTGAAGACTGGGCTAAGTACAATATTCCTCTGGTCAAAAAGATTGACTACAGGGACAATATCCAGAAATTTGTCCTCAATCCAACTGAAGTCGATGATAAGCCTCGAGAATCCTCGGAAGCCATTGGTAACCTTATGAAGTATGCAAATGAGTCTGGCCACAAGGAGCTCGCCAAGTTCATCCGAAACAATGGAGCAAAGGTAAAACTTGGAATTGGTAAGGCAGCGGCAACAGAACGAATCAAAGAGAAAGCTACATACCAGTTCTCACCTCTACAGTTCTGGTTCAGTTCTGGGAGAGCATCCGGATTGCCATCTCCGGTGTTTCTGACTCGTTATGACAACGATCTGTTGTACAAGAACTGTGTGAAGGTTGGCCAGATGGCCATCGACGCCTATGTTGATAGTGGATGGGAGTGTGTCAGTATGAACCTCTTTCCATATGCACCTCATCTTGGATGGCATGCTGTCAACTTAGGTCTCAGACAGCTGTCAAAGTTCTATGTTGCTACTAGTGCTGGAGGGGCTATTCCCAGTGAAAGATTAGTTGACCTAGCAGGTCTGTTCAAAGTAAACAGCTTTGCAGGTATGCCGAGCTATATGCGAAATCGATTCTTCAGAACAATGAAGGAGTCGAAGGATTACCAAGCTCCTGAGAAGAATGTCCTCCTCTTGGCAGGAGAGAAGATCTATGAACCCGCTGTTGACGATATGATTGCAACACTAGAAGAGAAGGGTGCAAAGGAAGTCCATATGGTTGGAGGATATGCATCCTCAGAGAGTAAGATATCATTCGCTGTTCAATGTAATAGACACGGACCTTATCACAATGTTTCTCCACTTATGCTTGCTTTTGAACTCATCACGTTCAATGATGACGGGACTTATGATTTTGTGGGCGAAGATGAGTCAGGCCACATGTGTCTTTTCCACCTTGACGGAACTGGTACAGTATTTGAGGGATTCTTGCTTGGCGACGTCGCATCTCACCAAGAGAAAGGTAAATGTCCGCACTGCGAGTTTGACGGACCTTTCTTCTGGGATATTGGTCGTACCAATGATGCTCAGGCTCAGATGGATATCATGGGGATGAGTGAGAAGAAAATCAAAGGTGCCACTGTAAACCTGACTGCTCTCCGTGAGCTACTGCTCTCAATAAATGGAATTGAGGAGGTCCAGATTGAGGTGGCAAAGGAGGACATGTCTGACCCATACTCTATGGATGTACTAAACCTCTATGTCGCCCCACGAGGACCGGTATCTGGGGACCACAAACCATTGATTCTCGAGATACAGAAGACAACAAAGACAAACACCGAGGTCACTCCTGGAGTCACTATTATCGGCTTCGAGGAACTCGTTGAACGGGCCGGTGGCATGAAATTCATGGAGATCATCGACAACAGACCAAAGCCTGCATGACCTTTGATATGAATAAAGCACTTCGAGCATCAACTCTGTACCAACCTGCGGAGCAAATATATCAAAGTAGAGCTTATTCTATAAGACGGAGGAAGTATTGTTGGCTTTTGAAGATGGATTAGGTGTTGATCCCTCGCAACCACGAGAGGAGGAATATGTTCTCAGTGCGACTGGTATTGTTTCCAAGACCTTGAGTGTTTGGATTCGGAGGTTTGGACAATATGTTATCCTAGTAGGTCTTGTAAGTGTCTTCATTGTATTTGCATCAGTTATCATCCTCTTCGCGATATTCGGATCAATCGGAATGTTACCTACAGATCCCATAAACTACATCTTCGGTTTATTCGTACTCCCATCGACTCCGGATTTGACTTACTTCTCTATAGCCATAGTCTTTGGAGTGATTGCATTCATTGTCAACGCAATCCTGAGTGGTGCTGCAATCAAATACTCTCTCGATGACTATAGTGGCCAGAATGCAGAAATCGGGACAAGCTTCTCTCACGCCTTTGGGAAAATCGCACGGATTGTAACCATTCAACTGATTATTGCTATCATTGTGTCTGTAGTAACTGGACCTAGTCTGGTTCTGATGACCCGTGCATTGGAGGGAATTGACTTAACCGACCCAATGAATCCTATCATTGAACCTTGGGCTTTTGAATACATGATGATGGGGAGTGTGTTGATGCTGGTTGGTGGAATCTTCATTCTCTTCTTCCTTGTCAGATTCGCTCCTGCACTGGCTGTTGTTATGGACACTGAACTATCTGCAATTGATTCTCTGAAGAGAGCTTGGGAGTTGACCAGCGGCAATTTCCTTCATGTCCTGGGTGCTCAGATCCTAATAGGAATCGTAGTTGGTCTATTAGGAATGGTTGTTAGTGTTGGCACAACTATGGTGATGGACCCCAATCCGCTTCTGCCCCAAAATCCCTATTCTATCATTGTTCAGATTACACTTACATCTCTCTTGTTCAGTGCTCCCAGTCTGATTTACATTTCAGTGCTCTATCGAGACTTGCTAGCCCGAGGCGGTCCAGTGGAATCTGACCTGCCAGAGTATGTGTTGTAAAAAGAGAATGAGCTTGGGGGATTGCTCCCCCAAGTTGCTTATTTCAGTTTGTGTTTCTTGACGAACTCTTTCAAAACGTCTTCAAGGTCAGGTCTTCCAATCTCCTGAAGATCATACCTTACTCTTACATTGGGTTTGTCGATCTTAACAACACGGTTGAGATCAATAGGAGTCCCAATTACTATTGCTTCAGCATCAGACTTGTTAATTGTCTGCTGGAGCTCATCCATCTGCTTCTTGCCGTAGCCCATTGCAGGTAAGACATCCTCTAGATGGCTATACTTCTCAAAGGTGTCCTTTATGCTTCCTACTGCAAAAGGCCGTGGGTCGACAATCAAAGCACCTGCCTTTCTCGCAGCAATGTACCCTGCGCCATAGGGCATGTCGCCATGGGTGACAGTCGGTCCATCCTCCACTACGATGACACGCTTGCCTTTGATCTTTTCCATGTCCTCGATTGTGAGGGGAGATGCTGCATCTACGATTATCGCCCTGTCATTGGCAAACATGATGTTCTCCCTGACTTCTTCCACATCGTCGTAGTCTGCGGTGTCAATCTTGTTTATCACGACGACATCCGCCATCCTGAGGTTTGTTTCACCTGGATAGTATGATATCTCATGACCCGGTCTGTGTGGGTCCGCAATGACAATCAGAAGGTCTGGCTTGTAGAATGGGAAGTCGTTGTTTCCCCCATCCCATGTGATGACATCAGCCTCCTTCTCAGCCTGTTCTAAGATCTTGCCATAGTCCACTCCTGCGTAGAGGATGACTCCCATATTGATCATAGGTTCGTACTCCTCTCGCTCTTCGATGGTGCATCGGTATTTGTCAAGATCCTCCAGCTTCTCATACCTCTGTGCAATCTGAGTCGTGAGGTCGGGATCATAGGGCATAGGGTGTCTAATGTTGACAGGTTTGAGTCCCATGTCTACAAGTATCTGATTTACTCGTCGGGATGTCTGACTCTTTCCACAACCAGTTCGGACTGCGCACACTGCAACCACAGGTTTGCTGCTCTTAATCATTGTCAGGTCTGGGCCCATCAGTCGAATATCAGGTCCCAGGCTGTTCACCCATGCAATCTTGTTTCCGACAACCTCGTAGGGAAGGTCAGAGTATGCAAGGATACATTGTTCAACTTCGAATTCTTTGATGAGATCGGGCAGTTTCTCCTCTGGGAAAATTTTGATTCCCTTTGGATAGAGTGGCCCCGAGAGCTCTGGTGGGTACATCCTGTCGCCGATTCCAGGAATCTGTTCTGCTGTAAACGCAACAACTTCGTAGTCTTCGTTGTCGCGAAAGTGCGTGTTGAAATTGTGGAAGTCGCGACCAGCTGCTCCCATGATAATTACTTTCTTCTTACTCATCGATATCTCCACTCCAATAATCAGGGCGGAATTCAGGCACTCGACCCTTGAGCCACGTTAAAAAATGTCTGGTCCCGTCATTGAATTTGAGACAGAGGTTTTTAATCGTCGATTGTCCAAACCTGAAACAGGTGATAACTTCTGAAGACTCATGATAAGTATTGCCGAGAATGTGGAACATCCGTCCCCAGTGGAGCTGGGAATTGTCCTAAATGTGGACATATAATTACTCGGGCCACGCTATCCCTTGACGCATCAAGGTCAAGGGGGATACAGATTTCGAGGGATGCAGACCACATTGGGAAGTATCAGATAGCTGAAGGATTCTTACTCAATACTCAGTCTGGTGCTGTTTGGAAATACGACGAAAAATCAAGCAAATTCAAGATAGTGGAGAGGGAAGACTCACTCCTCACTTCTGTGGAAACAGCAAAGACGTACATTGACTTGTCGGAAGATATTGATGGTTTGGTAGCGAAATGGGAAGATCAATTGTCAGAATTAGGGGATGATACTCAACTAGCAAATATCGATATGCAGAATATGCTACAGAAGCAACAACAGACTATACAGATGATGTCACAGATTTCAAAGGTTTTGCACGATACAGCTATGGCAGTCATTAGGAAGATAGGGTAATCTGGGTAATGACTTTTTCAGTTGTGCAAAGTTTCCTGCACTCAATCCTTGGTTCCTGTCTCCAAAAATTTGGAGACTGTATCGAATAATGTTGTCTCGCATTTTTCGAGGTCAAAACGGAGGATTCGCGAATGGTTTTCCTAGAATCCCTTTAATGTAGTATGTGAGTAATACGTCGGATTCATCGGTTAGAAGCCGTATAATGGGGAAAATACCAACCCATAAATACGAGCTGCGACGAGTATGATGGAAACCGCCGGGTTTCATGGGGTGCAGGTTTAGTGAAGCTAGTAGATCTGGCCAAGGAAGCAGTGAAGGTTCTACAGGAGAGAGGGGAGGAAGGAATCAGAAGTGACATTCTAGCTGATACTTTGGACACCCCTAAACGAAGAGTCTATGATGTGATTGCCGTCTTGAAAGCACTAGACCAGGTCACAACAACGAGGAAGTTTGATGGAACCATTGTGACGTGGGTCGACAGGACAAGAGACTTCGTTCCACGGCCAATCCATGAAGACCTGAAGGTCTTGATGGACCAAGAGAGTACAGAGAGAAAGAATCTCCAGGTTCAGGTCGCTGAGCTTAAGGAACAGGTCCGCATCTCTAAGACCAAGCTCCGACGTGAAACCCAAGCAGTAGAGACCTCAGACAAGACTGAATTCAATACAACTCAGATAAGAGTCCGCGCACTCTCAAGCAATGGAGTGAAGCGTGTGGAACATTCAGGAATTGAGGTCCTCATTGAAACCCATGAACCAGGAATGGTTGTTGATCCTGAGGAAAGAAAGGTGGATGAGCAGGAAGCAATCATCAAGAACCTTTAGTCACATATTCTTCTCATTGGGCCAGTTTTATGGTTACCAGACTGCCCCTTCTAACATTGGCTAGTTCATCAAGCTCAGAATCATCTGAAGTGATGTTACCAAGTATGTTCACTTGGCTGAATGTATTCCCATCATTGAGAAAGATGTCCAGAGTGTCTCCTAAGGGTTGATACGCAATATCTGCACGTTTGACCTCCTTTGTTGGCTTGGCATTCCCCTTTGATATGCCCAGTGTAATCTTCATCTCTCCACGCATCATGGCCGCCCGTCCTTCAAATGGCAATCGGGATTTGATCTCCTCAACAATGAGAGGTGCATGGATTCTGTTAATCACACCTTTGAGAACAAGACCGCCTTCAAAGACAAAGTCAAGGAGTACGTCGGTGTCACTAAGGTCGACCATACAATAATCCTCTCAAACAGCCCCTAAAATCTTCTCTGATATGCTTAGCAGCAAAGCCTTAATTGGTCTAGAACCCAGCTTGATTCGGAGAGGATTGGGCTGGCCTCCACCAAACTCGACATAGCATTTGTAGTAGACACAACGGGATCCATGAAGGATGACATTCAAGCAGTCAGGAACAGTCTCTTCGATATTGTTGAACATATCACGAAGAAGACAGAGGGTCTTGAGATTCGGTTTGGAGTTGTCTCATATCGAGATCATCCTCCTCAGGATAGGTCCTATGTTACCAAAGTGTTTGACTTCTCTGAGAAGATAAAGAGGGTACACAATCTGATTTCCTCGTTGAAGCCATCAGAGGGGGGTGATACACCTGAGGCAGTAGCTGACGGGCTATATGATGCTCGTACAAAACTGTCCTGGGAACGTGATTCTTACAAGGTATTACTCTTGGTGGGAGACGCACCACCCCATGGAAGGAAGTACAACAGTATTGGGGATGACTATTTTCCAGATGGTTGTCCAAAAGGCCATGATCCCATCGAGGAAGTCCAGGAGTTCCGGAAACAGTTCGGGAGTACGATGTTCATCTTCGTCTGTGGCTGTAACCCTCTTGTAGAAGATTCATTCAGAATGATTGCATCCTCTGTTGAGGAAGGAAAGTACTACTCATTGTTGGAAGCACATGAGCTCCCTGAAGCCATCATTGGAATACTCGAAGGAGTGAGTGATCTTATCGAGGCTGATCGTAGGGTCCTAGCTTACTACGAAGCTAATGACGGAGTCTTTGATATGGGTGAGGCTGCATCGACCCTCTCGTTAGAGCTACGACAGCTGAAGACCTGTCTATCTCGACTACTTGAGCTAGGAAGAATCTCTCGATGGCCTAAGGGAAAACCCCTCACTTCTACGTCGACTGGATTAGTTGTTGAACTAGGGGCTGTTCCAAATAACATCGTTGCTGGAAAGGCTTTCAAATTTCCAATTCGCGTGAAGAATCCGGGTGTGACAACAGTTGGCATTCGAGTAATAGCCTCCCTTGTCACCTCCGATGGTGTGTCCGAAGTCACAAATGAACACCATGACATTAGTCCACAGTCTGACCGTAGACTCGAATTGAACTTGATACCAATGACCGATACAACAGGAAAGGCAAATCTTCGTGTCCAAGTCTTTTACGGATCACAGTCTATTGCGACAAAAATCTATGAAACTCGAGTCTATTAATGGAGGATACAACTTGAAGCTGCGTGTACGAAGAGGACGTAAACAACAAGGTTTGTCCTTTGCTTCAGCAGATGTGTCATCAGGTATTTTCGAAATGAAGTTCGACGAGAAAAGAGCTGTTGTCGATGTTAGGTCCTCTGAAAAGGTGCCCTCTGGTACTATTATCATTGACTCACGAATCTCTGACATCTTCGGAATAGATGATGATTGCGAGGTCTTACTAACACAAGTATCAGGTACTCTCCCCTCTTGTACTGAAATCCATCTGGGAGTTGTTTCAACGCGAGGATTGGACAATGAAAAGGTAGCTCGTGCAATGTCCAAGAGAATAGATGATTTCAAAGAGTTTCTCGATGGACTGATTCTTTTTGAGGGCCAATCCTTTACTATCACGGAGTTTGGAATCAACCTAAATGTCCTATCCATGAGTCCTCAGGAAACCTCAACTTCCGCGGCACAGATTATATGGGATCAACTTCTGAGGATTCATTTGGCACCAATGGATTTGCAACCCTTCAACCTCTGTGTCCTTGTTGAAACAGCAGCTGCCACTCAGATAGCTGATGTTGCTTCAGACGATGGACAGATCTCTCGTCTTCAAGCCATTGTACAAGCCATCTCGAAACTAGAGCAGAAACTGACCTTGCACAAAGAGATGCTTTTCTCAGGATTTGCATTCTCCGACGAGATAACCATCTTCAGGACTTTCGATTCTCAGACTGGAGAAGAAACCGGAGTGTCAACTCTGCATTCACCAGCTCTTCTGAGATTATACAACGAGTGGATTCAAGAATTCGCATCAAAGAACGAGAAATCACCGTCCAACCCAGGGGAAGCCCTCAAACAAGGGTTGGCCATAGCATCCTCTCATACTGAAACAAATAGGCTCCAGACCGCTCTTCTACTCTTCTCTAGTGGAGTCTACTCAGCTGGCCAAAATCCCGTCAAAATAGTACGAACAGCAGGTGTTCCGGACGAAGTAGTTGTCATTGCTGTTTCTGTTGGATCCAACTCGGTCACCGATATCATGAGTGCTGTTGCTGAGGAAGGAGGTGGAGCATTTATCCACCTTGATAGCGATGAGAAGACTGAAACACTTGTTGATACTATTGAAAAAACGCTCTTCAGCAAGAGGTGAAAGTGATGAGCAGTGACATCATAACCCGTCTTCAGGCACTTTTCCATAGTGGTGACATTATTGGGTATATCCACTCAAATCTCCCTGTTGACTCTTTGACGACTGGGTGGATCGAAAAGGGCTTGCTTTCCAAAGGGGTGAAGGGGCAACTCAGAGACAAGCACAACCAAGAATCCCTCGTCATTCCATCAGATAGATTCTCTCGACTAACTAAAGATATGCCTGATGCTGGATATGCAAATATCGTGATCATAGGCACTAAGGGTTTGAGAGAGAACAAGTTCGCAGCGATGGTCTATGAGAACGAAGGGATTCAGTCCTTAATTGCATTTCAGACTAAGAACAAGACCCCTTTGGAGATTATACAGCTGTTCCTCCAAGCTCTAGGTCGACCTACGTCTGACAAACGTGAGGAACCTAACCTCGACTATGTGGAACAATTAAGAATTGACGCTGGAGAACGTATTGTCAATGATGCAATGGTCCTTTCACTCCCAAAGGAAATATCGAAAATATCAGAGTGGATAAAGGCCACAATACAGGAGGAGTCGTCCTCTAGTATTCTCCTCCGTCATAGATCTTCCAAGGATCTACCTGTGTTTTCAGCACTTCTCACCAGGTGGGTGACCGGTCTCGAGCTGTTCCGAGAAACAAGGTCTGCCATCACGGCATGTTTGTTTGTGAAGAAGAAGGAGATGGATGTCTGTTTCTGGGACTCATCTCAGAGAATTGTGTCCTTTGCTAGTATAGGAAGTTCAAACGTTGAAGAACTTGGAATGAAATATCTGTTACCTCTATGGATGGTTCCAGGCGACAGTCTAGAACCTCCGAAAAAGAGAGAGGTGGTACTAGAACCCCGCCCAGTCAAGAAGCAACACGTCAAGGTAGAAGAAAGCAGTCCCGGAGTTGAAGACACTATTCGAGCTCTGAGACGCCGTCTAGACGAAGTTTCGATATCTGATTTGGAATCTCAACTAAAATCGATTGAAGAAAGAATCCAATCGATACCTGATGCACCAAGTTTGGACAAGGTGGGGTTTGAAACTTTGCAGAGCAGGCTTGCTGAAAACATCGATAGAATCGAAACTCTCGCAAAACGTTTGGTTGAGCTTGAGAAACGAATTAACAAGATCCGGTGAAAACGATGGGCGATGCGGATGATGACTTTTCAGCGATTCTAAAGAAGTTAGAGGATTACATTCAAGCCATTGAGAAAATTCAGAAACGGGCATCAACTCTCGAATCAAGGATTGAGTTAGAGGCTCACCCGCTTGACATTCAGGACATCACATCTCGAATCAACAGAGTTCAAGACCTGGTTGACCGCATCGAAATCGAAGTAGACAATCTAGAGATGCGGGTTTCTTCCATTGAACATGTAGGTTTCCGCCTTAGGACTGGTGGTCGCTAGTTCTCGACACAAGGTTGTCGATGAGGTCCAAAATGTAACCAATGAAAGTGTGGGATGAAAAACTCTCCACTGGTATCAGGTTAGAGTTGAGTCCTTTCAATAGTCTGAGACTTGATGCCTGGTTCCCATTCTTTCCTAGTGTTAGAACATCCAATCTATACCGGTCATGCTTGGATATCGCACTTAGGAACGAGATGTGTTCCTCATCATAAGTTCCAGCACCATTGCTTAGTATCAGTGCAACAGTTGGGCGGTCTGAACCGAAGTCCTCAAGATACTCAGCGATTGAGCGATAAGCTCCAGCCATACTCTCATAACCCTCGACATCATCTGCAGTATCAATAATTGAATAGATCAGTGAGATGAGCACCTCTTCTGATTTCAGGTCTTCATAGAACTCCACATAAGATTGGACGTCCTTCCCCCTCTGTATTGAGAACTTCTCAGGAATCTCGTTGAAGGTCACAAGTGCGAGTCTTCCTTCAGTCCTGTTATGAATGAGTGTGTTCACTATCATCAAAGCAGCAAGAGCAGCTATCTGAGACCTTGATGCAATCTTCTTGATGCCACTGAGAAACGAACCGACCTCTGGAACCAACTTGATCAGTGGCTTCAATTGAGTTCTGGCTGCATGAATCGTCTTGAGATCCACATCCTTCGTCTTCATCTTCATACTCTTTGAAATGCATAGTACAAAATTGATGTCGCCAAAGGCTTGCTGTGGTTTGAAGTCAACTCCTTCATCCGTTAGTCTACCAACCTGTCCTGGCAATAGCTGAGGTTTCGAATACTTGATCCCCATGGCGACTGCGTTCTCCTCTTCCCCAACATAGAGTCGAGTATCAGACCCCACAAGCACGCCTCTAATGGATTCTCGGATGTCTTTCTCGTGTAGATGAATGAATGAGGACAACTCAGCATTGCTACTTGGCTGTGGTGAATAGTACGATAGCACAGCCTCCTCAATCTCTGCTATTCCACCTTCATACCTCACAAGGTTTACAACGGTCGAATTGCGGAAACCAAATAGTGCTGCATCCTCCTCTGAAACAACGATAGACCGCTCACCGCACTTCGGATGATGCCTGGCAACACCTGCACACCATTGTCCTGTGTTGATGTCCAATGCAAGAATGTGGTCTTCATCGGACACCTCTAGTGCATCCATGTCTTTGGAACACATAAAGAATATTCCTGATTCAGACTTGGCAATCTCCACTCCAAAGTGTAAGGCTGACAGAATCTCTTTTGGTTTCTCGATATGCAGACACGAAAGTAACGCCTGATCAAATCTGGTCAGATGTGCGGGAGAACCGAAAATAGGGCCCTCTAATTTTGCATTAGCACGCACCAGAGTTGCTAGCAAGATTCCATCTCTAGTAAGAAGGCTCTCAGTGAATGCCTTCTTCCATCCAGAAAGCAAGACTGACCCATCCTTCTCAAGCAGCAAAGCAAGACTGATAGCCGTAGGTGATGTGGGGCCTTTCACTGTTAAGACGCAACTATCAAGATAGACGATTCCTCCATCGTTCTCAACCATGTGATCGAGAGAAACAATACCAAGCATCTTTCTTTTATCGAGTATCTGAAGTATCCTGGCAAGCTCGTTCATTGCTGCCTTACCCAGACTCTCTTCTGCCACAACTGAAGTTGTGTTATCCTCATATTGTATGAATGCAGGTCGAGGTGGAAGGAGTGAGAGCATATTTCCTCCCAGGATCCTTTGTATCTCTTCTGGCTCTGCAGCCAAGTTTCTACTAAGCAGATAGCTGAAGATTTCTGAGATGCTGTCTCCAAACTGTGTTTCAGGATATGCTGATGAGAATATCAGTCGCTTCGACCAATCTACATCACTCTGTGTCTTTCTCATGTGCCGAACAAGGGACGACAATGAAGAAATCGTAGCTCCAGAAGTCAGGACCTTGCTGTCAGGTACATCGAGAAGTCGAGTGATGTTCTGTCCCCACTCTCTGTGGTCCTTAGCTCCAAGAACAAGACGAGGAGTCTTCAATCCTGCCTGCTTGAGGAGGACCAACCACTCAAGAAGTGGATCGAGTTCTTCAACTGGGCCCAGTTCAATGAATACTGGTTTGTCTGTCTTGAGATACTCAAGCAGATCATTCCTATTTGGTCCTTTCAGTGCTAAGGGAAGGTCAGGTGTTCGTAACACGCATCCCCATCCAGGTTCTGTTCTTCTACCACTCCTCATATCCTGTAAGTGATATACGCGAGGACTGTGAGGGGGCTGCATCGCCCATCTATGGACAGATGTTGCATTGGCATCCTGTTGAAGTGATGGAAGAATAGTATCCCCCAAGCTAACCATAGGTTTGACTACGAGATAGTCTGCAATCCAACTTGATTCTGATGATGCGGAAGATTCATGATAGAACTCACTGAGTAATCTTGGAACTCTTAGGTAGTCATATGCTCTTCTTGGAAGGTATCTAAAAGCCCCTGGATAGAGCGAGGCAAAGTCATTGAGCTGATTTTCAACCATGCTATAGAAAGAGAATGCACGTTCTGGATCGAAGGTTCGGATGTCTTGACCCGCCCTTACAATTCCAAGTTGAAGGGATGAATCGACAACAACGAATCGGTGAATCTCGTTTGCTTCAACATCCTCAACTACAATCATCCAATAGGTCTCCAGCTGTACTGATAGATTGTCAACAGTAGTGGATATATGCCTAGTGCCGATGAAGCAATAGTTTATCACAAATATCGAGTGACAATCAATCATGCTCGTTGTTCGGGCTCTTGAAGATCAGCCAGAGCGCAAAATCAGAAGAGGTGATGAGTTCAGACTATATATCGTAGATGCTCATCATCATATGGGTCAAGAGAAGAGTCATCGGAATACACCGAATGGCGCATATGATTTCTATGCATCTCTATGGTTCGAGATTCAAAAACAGGCAAAGGTCCTGCTGGAAGAGGATTCGCTCCTCTTCGAACCTGTCAGTGTTCAAGCCCCTGAGATTGCCTCCAGAATATTTCAAAGCCGGGACAGCTGGAAACGGTTAGACCATGGATGGCTTATTGACAGGACTGTGGTTTTCCCTTATACTGATGATTACTCGATGCCTGAAGAGCAGGGTGCTGCTTCCTTCAAGGTGTCAAATGACAAGATTGCATCATGGACAACAAGAACTCCCCATTCAACGAGGTTGATTGGTTTCTCTCGGGTAAATCCCCTCGACGGTGGGTCAATTGCAGTCAAGGAGCTAGACCGAAGTGTGAATGAATTGGGTCTGAGAGGTCTCAAACTTCACCCTCTTGCACAACTCTTCATTGATTCAATCGAAGATGATCCATCAAGGAGCGTAGTGAAAAAAGCGGGAGAGCTTGGTATCCCAATTATATTCGACACGAGGAACATCAAGACAGTTGTAAAGATCAAGCGCCTTGTGGATTCGATGAGGAATGATCCCATTTGTGGTGATGCAGTTAAGGGACTGAAGGTCATCATCGCTCATTGTGGGATGTCCCCTGGTGATACACGTCTCTTTGAAGCAATGAAAGACCCGATTATCTTCGGAGAAACCTCCACTTTGCATGACCGAGATGTTCCAGTACTGTTTGAAACCGCCAACGGAAGGCTTCCGAATTGGTCTGAGAAACTTCTCTTTGGTACTGATTTTAGTTTCCTCTCTGTTCAGGCATTAGACATAATCTTGTATCTTCTCTCGCGGGACTTTCCAGGCACACTGGGGGACGCACAGAGAATTCTCGGTGGAAACGCCCTATCTATGTTACATAGACCATTCAGGACAACCACGGGTGAGTCAGACACTCCAAGTGAATATCTTGTCCGTGATGACTCGTGGTTGACACAACGTGCACTAGAAGATACACTGATCAGTCTTCTAGCAAAAGGCAAATGGAACTTGGGGTCTCTCGACCCAATGATTCCTCCAATAGGCACATGGCCAGAACCTCTCCCAATGAAGTCTGGTGGAACAATTGGTGTGAATCAAGAATCATATGTCATGACAATGATATCCAAAGATAGGACTAAGGAACTCCATGTATGGGTCCGGAGAAGGTCTGGAAATCTGCTTAGTTGTAGTGTGTTGACCACACGAGGAATGGTTCAACTTGAAACCTTGGAGAATGCATCTCAGAAGATTAGTTCTGTCCTAATGCGTGCAGTCTCAGACCACTCAACCACACTTGATTCATCAGAGGAACTACAGTCTTGTGTTCTCGAACACCTATCATAGCGCGTACTAACAATTCTTTATAACTTCAGAATCAGATTGACTTGTATAGCACTGAGGAGGCAAAAGCCATCACCAAGCAAATATCCTTGGAAATCATTGACGGTGGAGACCTTAGGGGATTTGCCAATATACATCCTAAGACAGCAAAGAAACTTGATGCTGACATAGGATCCATCGTGATTTTCGAAGATCCCCAGAGTAGTTTCTGGGGTGCGGCTGAGATAAGGAAGAGTAATGAAGTTGAAGAGGACCAGATAGTCATTGACACTCTCGTTTTGGAAGCCTCCCTTCTCATGGAGGGTGACCAGGTTGATGTGACCCTCTACAATGAAGATATGATCGCCCTAGAATACATCGAGTTCGGCCTCAAACCATTGGCTGAAGATGCAAATACTGAGGACCTTGTATCACGAGCTGCTGAGAGGGTCAAGTCGCTCGAGAACATTATCGGTGGTCGTTTGGTATATCCAGGGATGTCATTCAATTGGCCGGAGCTTGCCGTGAAGGTTGATATCCTCAACACAAAACCCGAATTAGCTGGTAAGAGCTTTGCAAAGCTTGCTTTCGAAGCACTTAGGGAACGAACAGGCTATCAGTTCAAGACAGTTGGTGTCGCCTCACCTTTCAATGCAGTGCTGTGTATTGACACTAGTGGGTCTATGAAGACAACTGATGTCCCTGTGCAAGACATCGCTCATGCTCGTGAAGGTCTGAAAGACTTAGCTGGTGATAGTCCTGAAGTGCATGCATTTCTCAACAGGTTTGAAGAAGGTCGTAATGTCAGTAGGGCTGAGGCTGCAGCAATGGCTGTGTTGCTCTATCTTGCAGAGAAGGTTGGTAGAGGTTATGGAGAGAAGGTCGGTGTAATCACTTTTGAGAAAGAAGTGAGTGAGATGACATTTCTCAACTCCGAAACCGGTGACGTACAACCCTTTGTTGAATGCACAGGTCGTGAGAAGGCATTAGGTCTTCAGATTATCAGTACCCACGTTGTGGACAAAGTTGAGGAAGGTGGGACATTAACAGACATGGGTTCTGCTCTTACAAAAGCACATGAAATAATGGAGGAGTTTGGTGATCCAAACAAACCGACTATGTTGATCATGCTGACTGATGGAATGACTACGTCTGGCCCTCCGCCATTGAAGGTTTTGAAGGAAAGATTCACTGACAGAAGCAAGCTTGTCATCTACACAATAGGTCTAGGTGAAAGGAGCGAAATTGACGAAGAACTAATGCTTGCCATTGCAACTTATGGAAATGGAAGCTATCGCCATGTCGATAATATGAGGGACCTACTTGAATGGTATGGCAAATTGGCTGGTGAATTTGCAGTTGTTATCCGAGGGTCTGAGTAATTTACTCACGAGGTTCTAGAGCCTGGGTAAGGCCCTTCAAAGTTTCAAGATCCATTTCCTGAATTTGATCCTCAGGAATACCTTCGAGCATCACATCTGGAATAGTGACCAAGAGTTCTGCTTTTTCTTCACCGTATTTTTCAATGAAACCCTGCATTCTTGGATCTACAGGTTTTGGCTCGGGTGCAACTTCCACCTCTGGTTCTTCTACTTCAGGAGTGGCTGCTAGTAATGCTTCAAGCTCGTCCTCGCTCAGGGAAGAAAGAGTGTCCTCTCCAATTTCTGCTCTAACCTCTGCCGGTAATTTTTCAATCAGTGTGTCCTTAGTAGTAGCCTTCTTCTTCTTGACCTTCTTTACTTTGCGAACCTTTACAGCCTTCTTCTTCTTTGGTGTTGCTGAGGGAATCGAAACCTTCAGTTTCTGAACTAGTTCTCTTGCTGTGTCTGGTGTGAGTCTCTTGATGTCTTCAGGAGGTAACGTAGCAAGTATCTCATCAGGAAGCTCGCTTAGTATGTCCTCGACCTCCCCTGTAGCTTTGGGAGCATCAACAGCGGCAACATCATCAGTCAGGAGAATAGGAGCACTTTCCAGCTCTTCGACGAGGGCTGTCACGTCGATTTCAATGTCAAAGTCCTTACTCCGCCAATTCATGAATTTCTGGATAGCAGGGTCTTTCATCTTGATATTGGCTAGGAATCTACTGATGTCCTCCTCTGCCATCTCAGGGAAATTCTCAACTAGTTTTTCAATATCTTCTTTCGAGAGACGTGCCCATAAAGGCCCGTTTAGTAGTCTAGACAGACCAACAGCACAATGTGATCTGACCCATGTACTCTCATCCTGGAGGCCCCTGAACAAAACTGGAATGGTCCTGGGCTGCTGGTAGAATGCCAACGCTTGCGCTGCAGCAATACGTACATCCTGTACGTCATCAGTGAGTGCCTTAGAAACATCTGTGACTACTTCTGGGTCTGCAAGATCTATAGCTGCAATAAGAGCTCGCTCTCTGACAATATCCGAGGTATCTGTAAAGGCTTTGATCAGTGCTGCTTTATTCTTTTCATTCTTCCTTGCGAGTTTCCCAACCTCGTCTGTTTCGAAATCCAGCAGAAAGCTCCTGATTTTACTACTCACGGATACTCCTCCATGACGCGTGCAATTCGTCCGTATGGTTATCGTATTGTGCAGCTCACTCTCTTAAGAGCCTTAGGTGGGCGAATATTGCTACCCTCTTATATCAGTTAGCACTACATATACAATATTCTCTGATGGATACGGCACCGGAGTAGATTTAGGTACGATGACCAGTTGACTTGGATAGGCTGCAAAGATGACCGAAGATAAACGAACACCTTGGCTTAGACTGCTTCTATTCATGCTCGCAATGTTCCTTATTGTTTTGTCAGCTCCTATTGTTAGTCTACTGGTCTTTGTCTTCATGTTCATGATTACGTGGGCATTTGTGATGTGGGAGGGCGGAAAATCTGTAGAAGAACTGGGGCTTGACATCGACAATCGACTTGTACCTCACATCAGCATTGGTGTAATCGCAGCTGCTCTTGCAACAGCATTGGTTGTAGCAATAGCATTCTTCTTCGGTGGTCAACTTCGTCCGCTCAACGAGGTTGATGGTGAGTTAATATTCAATGTGATTATCAACGCTATTCTGTTTTCCTTCTTCGAAGAATTAACACATCGCGGCTATATTCTGACAAGAATGGAGAAATTGGGTGGACAGGGAGCAGCTATTGTTTTCAGTTCAATGTTCTTTTCACTGCTCCACTTTAGTTGGTGGGGACCTGCTGGCTATGACATTCTCTTGATTGCCCTGTTCACTTTCAATATGTTTCTTGGTGGAGTCACACTGTCTCTCAGTTACTATTGGTCCGGTCGGAAACTATGGGTACCTATTGGCTTTCACTTCATGTGGAATGTTCTTGCGTACATCACTTTTCCTTCGTTCCCCAGAGAATCGGTTCTACAACCGGAGATCTTTCAGATTGAATGGGGAGTGACGACCATCGTTGGATTCCTATTTGGAATATCTCTACTCTGGGGACTACTTCAGTCGAAAAAGAAATGGTGAGAAGGGAACGGGTTTCCCGAGCCCTTCATCGTTATCACATTATTGATCTGAAACTGTAATGTCATCGGTTCTTCTGACGAGCATTGTCATGCCAGTGATTCCTACAACAAAGACTTTCTCACCCGCTTTGATGGGTGGACCAGTAGTCTTCGCCCACCAAATTTCTGCTCCAGTCTTCACCTTCCCTTTGGGATTGACGTCTGTGATGGCAACAATATCAGAGTACTTGAACTGAGTATAGGTTGGCCACTTATCATAATCCCTGAGAAATGCAAAGTACAGTATCATCAGAAAGAAGACACTGCCGGCCATGATGTACACTGTCAGCTGTCTTGTTGGATCAATCAATACTGACAGAAATATCGCTACACCATAGAGTGGGAACAACTTCAACGAAACTTTGGCATCAATGAAACCGCCCTCTACGAAGCTGCTACCGCCTGTAAACATGGTGAACATGAGATACATCACTGCAAAAACAATGATGAGCATCCAGTCCTGGAATGCAAATCCTGTCAACCACACCTGAAAGACGAACAGTATGAGGATGAGCGGGACAGTTACCTGTGCCATCGCCTTTCCTGTTGCTGGTTCAAGGGTCAAAACCATCAGTGTAAGGAGAACGCCAAGAAGTATCAGACCAACGAATGGATCAATATACAAGAATGGTAATATCATGCCAATCGCAGAGAACATCACCATTACAGCTAGGATCTTAATCCATGCATCCATCTTCTTCTACTTCCTATTCATTTGGCATTCCCTTGTCTTTTGGAACTTTGAGCCCTCCAGTGCCCGCTGACATTGCTGCTGCGACACCTGTCGTCACTCCAACCTCTGGAATGTTGGTTGGAACCATGATGATCAGGTTGGCGTTCTTTGAAATCTCTTGCATGATGTTCCAGGTACGAAGGACAAAGCCTACCTGAGATTCCTCATACCTCTTTGCTGCCTTCAGCATGTTCTCAGCAGCCTCAAGCTCTGCTTGAGCAAGGATAATCCTGGCTCTACCCTCTCTGTCAGCCTGTGCCTCTCTACTCATAGCATCCTGTAGAGCAGCTGGAATGACTACATCACGAATCTCTACACTGGTAACCTTGACACCCCAATGCTCGGTCTTCTCATCGATGAGTTCCTGAAGATGCTCTGCAATCTTGTCCCTCTCAGAGAGCAGTTCGTCGAGTGTTACCTTACCAGTGGTTTCTCTCAGTGTTGTCTGTGCCGCCAATTCTACAGCTACTGTGTATCGTTCTACGCTAAGGATTGCTTTCTCAACATCCACGACCCTGAAGTACATAACCGCGTCAACTACGACCGGAACGTTGTCCTTGGTCAGAGACCTCTCTGTCTTGAAAGCATAAGTCAGCAATCTCAATGAAACCTTCATCGCAATCCTGTCGAGGATTGGAGTAATCCAGATTACACCTGGTCCTCGAATATGCTTGAACTTCCCGAGTCTGAGCACTGCAACGCGCTCCCACTCCTTGAGAACTTTAATCCCGCTCGCGACGAACATCAGTACGAAGAATGCGAGCACTACGATCAACATCGTCCATAAGTATGAATCTAATCCGAATAGTTGCAATTCT
>Ga0209536_100000467_pt1 | contig 65606 bp, 44 predicted proteins | sample DeeMarSeWOR28_12_FD_187461 | JGI IMG/M metagenome (GOLD analysis project Ga0209536, IMG submission 187461) | Marine sediment microbial communities from White Oak River estuary, North Carolina - WOR-2-8_12 (SPAdes) (version 2) | ecosystem: Environmental > Aquatic > Marine > Intertidal zone >...
TGGGGCCGTAGCTCAGCTGGGAGAGCGCTGCGTTCGCAATGCAGAGGTCGGGAGTTCGATCCTCCTCGGCTCCACCAGTTTTCCTCGCAGGCCGGGGGCGAGTCGTGTCCGACCGCCGGACCCTAGAATTGTCGTCTTCCCCTGATAACGCAGAATCACCGCAGGTCCTGATGCTGGATCTCGGCGGAGTCCTTGCGGACCTCGGCGATCCTGTTGAAGCCATGGGCCTGGAAATGGGCTCCGGGAGGTTCTGGGAAATCTGGCTGAGTTCGCCATCGGTTCGGGCGTACGAGTCCGGTGAGCCCCGCACGGCGGGGTTTGCCCGTGAAATGGCTCCGGAACTCGGGCTGGAATCGGCCGCGGCGTTCGAGTCGCGCTTCGAGCGGTGGCAACTGAAACCGTACCCGGCGGCGGAAGGCCTGGTGCGTTCCATCCCGCAAGACGTTCGCGTGTGCCTGCTGTCGAACACCAACGAGGTCCACTGGCAGCAGATTCTGTCCCGGACGACGATCTTCGACCAGTTCGATCACCTGTTCCTGTCGTTCCAGACGGGCCACTACAAGCCGCAGGAGAGTGCCTACATGCAGGTTGTCGAGCACTATCAATGTAGTCCCGGCAACATCCTGTTCCTGGACGACAGCGACAGCAACGTCCGGGCAGCCAGCGCGCTGGGGTTGCGAGCAACACGCGTCGACGGGCCGGAGGGCGCGGAAAATGCGCTCAAAATGGCTGGCCTGCTGGCTGGTTGATCTGGACACATTCTAATTGTCGGCGCGGATTTTGGCTCAACCGGGCAGTGCCCGAAAACTGTGACGCAGCTCACACTTTGCGACCGGACAACTGACGGCGCTACAGCGGGCAGAACCTAGTATCCTTACTACTTTCCGGGCTGGCCAACAATTTGGATAATTCCTGATTTGGTTGCGCCGCCGGCAACAGAAAACCAACATGGCCACTACACAATGATTTCACTCTCCGCTGCAATCGGTGCGCCGTCGCACCGCTTCGGCAATTCGTTCTCACTGCGTGCGAGTCGCGTCAGGGCTTCGACGCTTTTGACTCTGGTTCTACTGGCAGCCGCGCCAGTCGCTTTTGCCCAGCAAGCGCCAATAGCTGTCAACGACAGTCCGCCGGCGGTCGACGAGGGAGGGTCAAGTAGCGGTACATTTAACGTGTTGGCCAATGACTTTGATCCCGACCTAGATCCTTTGACGGCTGTCCTGGTCTCCGGCCCGGCCAATGCGTCCAGCTTTGGTTTGAATGCAAGCGGTACCTTTTCCTACACGCACGATGGATCCGAATCCACCTCCGACAGCTTTACGTACAACGCATGCGACGACGAGCTGCCGCCCAAGTGTTCGGGTGCGACAGTATCTTTCAGCATCAATCCGGTTAACGACGATCCGACGCCACAGCCGGACTCGGTGACCGTTGCCGAAGACAGCGGCGCGACAACGATCAACGTACTGGCAAACGATTCAGACCCTGATGGCGATGCGCTGAACCTGGATTCAGCGTCCGCCAACAACGGTACCGCGTCTGCGCTGCCTAATGACCGCGTCAGCTATACGCCGGACGCAAACTACTTCGGTCCCGACACGATCACGTACACCGTATCGGACGGCAACGGCGGCACGGCAAACTCGACGGTGGCCGTCACGGTTACGTCCATCAATGATGTGCCCGTCGCCGTGAACGACAATCCGCCGGCGATCAATGAGGGCGGCTCGATCAATAACTCCTTCGATGTGTTGGCGAACGATACCGATGTCGAGAACGATCCGCTCACGGCGACGATCGTATCGCCGCCATCAAACGCATCAAGCTTCAGTCTCAATGCCAACGGTACGTTTACCTACACGCACAACGGCTCGGAAACCATTTTGGACAGCTTCACCTATCGCGCGAGTGACGGCACGCTATCCAATATCGCGACGGTTACGATCACCATCATTCCCGGCAACGATCCGCCGGTTGCCAACAACGACAATCCGCCAGCGATCAATGAAGGCGGCTCGATCCTCAACACCTTCAACGTGTTGGCAAACGATACCGATGCCGAGAACAATCCGTTGACAGCGGTCCTGGTGGGTGGGCCGGCCAACGCGTCAGCGTTTACGCTGAACGGCAACGGCACGTTCACGTACACGCACAACGGGTCCGAGACCACCTCGGACAGCTTCACTTACCGGGCGAGTGACGGCTCCCTGTCCAATGTCGCGACGGTCACAATCAGCATCAATTCGGCCAACGATCCACCCGTCGCGATCAACGACAACCCGCCCGCGATCAACGAAGGCGGCTCGATCAACGGCACGTTCAATGTCCTCAGCAACGACACGGATGCCGAGAATGATTCGTTGACGGCGGTGCTGGTCGGTGGGCCCGCTAATGCGTCGACGTTCACACTGAACAGCAACGGCACCTTCACTTATACGCACAACGGGTCGGAGACGACCTCGGACAGCTTCACGTACCGGGCGAGCGACGGCTCCCTGTCCAATGTCGCGACGGTCACGATCACGATCAACCTGGTTAATGAGCCACCGGTCGCCAACAATGACCTGACTTCGGTCGATGAGGGCGGAGCGATCAACAACACGTTCAACGTCCTCGGTAACGACACGGACCCCGAAGACGACACGTTGACCGCCGTGCTCGTCAACGGCCCGACAAACGCAACGACTTTCAACCTGAACGCGAACGGTACGTTCAGCTACGTGCACGATGGCAGCGAAACGACCAGCGACAGTTTCACCTACCAGGCAAACGACGGCGACCTGTCGTCGAATACCGCAACCGTCAGCATCACGATCAATTCCGTGAACGACGTGCCAGTGGCGGCAAATGACGGCCCGTTCGTCGTCGATGAAGGTGCCACGTTTGCAAGCGGCGCGGTCAGCGTACTCGATAACGATACGGACACCGAGAATGACCCGTTGACAGCGTTGCTGGTGGCCGCGCCTGCGAATGCCTCGGCATTTACGCTGAATGCCGATGGTACCTTTACGTACACGCACAACGGCTCGGAAACGCTGACCGATTCGTTCACCTACCGGGCGAACGACCCCAGTCCTTCGAACGTGGCCACCGTGTCGATCACGATCACGCCAGTCAACGACGCGCCGACTTTCGGCGGTGTCGTTCCGCCGGGACTCAGCACGCCCGAGGATACGACACTGACGATTGTCATTGGCGACCTGGTCATTGACGATCCGGACAGCGACACGTTCACGCTGACGTTGGAGCCGCCCGCGCTCGATGCTAACTATACGCTGGCGGGCCCCGCCTCGGTGACGCCCGGCGAGAATTTCAATGGCCAGCTCAATGTTGCGGCGACAGTGACGGATGACGGTCAGCCCCTCGGAATCGCTTCATTCACAATTCCTGTTGTCGTCGAGGCCGTGAACGACGCGCCGACGTCGACACCAATCGAATCGCAGAATGCCGTCGAGGATTCCGAATTCACCCTCGACGTCTCGGTATTTTTCGATGATGCCGATGGCGATGTGCTGAGCTACACGGCGAGTTTCGAACCGGCCCTGCCGGCGGAGCGCAATATTTCGTTCGACAGCGCGACCGGCCAGTTCTCCGGCGCGCCGTTTTTCAACGACAACGATTCGGAAGACCCTGTCTACCTGGTAACGATTACGGCCGAGGACGCGGAGAGTTTCACCGAGGAAACCTTCGACCTGACGATTTCGCAATTGGGTCGTGCGAACCTGGGCCTCGAGATTACCGTGTCGCCCGAGACCGCATCGCCCAGCGACGAGCTGCGTTGGACGTTTACGACGAACAATCCCATCGGCCCCGCGCCCGGTGAGAACGTCGAACTCACGGGCCGCTTCGTCGGCGATGGCCTGACCGTCGGTGTCGTTGGCGGCGCCAGCTGCACCGTGAATACCCAGGCGGGCCAGGCCGACTTCACGTGCGCCGTCGGTACACTGCCGATCGGCCAGACGGTCGCCGTGCAGCTGAGCACGACCGCGAGTCAGGCGACGGAGGTCGTCGCGTTTGCGACATCGGCTGGCGCACAACCGGTGCCGATCGATCCGAACCCGAACAACAATTCGGACGTGCGCGCGGTCGGCGTTGCCGAATCGTTCAGCCAGGGTGCGGTCCAGATCCTCGGCAACGCCGCCATCCTCTCCATGGCGGCTGGCGACGTCAACGGCGATGGCGCACTCGACATCGTCGCGGGCACCGAGTCGGGACGGGCTGTGCAGATCTACCTAGGTGCCGCGCCGCGCGAGTCCTGCGGCTGCCAGCGCGACTTCGAGACCGCGCCGCTGACCGTGCCCGACACCGGCGCGAATCGTGGCGTGGCGCTCGCCGACTTCGACAATAACGGCACGCTCGACCTTGTCATTGTCAACGGCGGCGGCCAGCCCGATACCGTGTACGCGAATGACGGCGCCGGCAATTTTTCGCTTGCGGCGACGCTCAGCCCGTCCAGCGGTCGCGACGTCGTTGTCGGCGACTTCAACAATGATGGCAACCTGGACATTGCCGTGGCGGCGGCGAGCCCGAACCCGGTCTACTTCGGCGACGGCGACGGCGGCTTCAGCAACCCGCCGATACTGCTCGGCGACGAGACCAGTCACAGCGTCGCCGTGGGTCGATTCAACGGCGACAACCTGGATGACCTTGTATTTGCGAACACCGGCGCCCAGAGCCGCATCTGGACCGCGACGGCCGGCGGCGGCTTCACCGAGGTGATACTGCCGACAGAGGCCGTCGGCGATGCCGCCTCCGTGGCCGCCGCGGACCTCAACGGCGACGGGCTGGACGATCTCGTTTTTGGCCGGGTGCCGGCGAGTGTCGCCGACATCCCGTCCAACCCAGTACTGATCAACCAGGGCGATGCCACGTTCGGCGCAGCCGCAGCCCGCCTCGGGCTTTCGCCGACGCGCGACGTGCTGATCAGTGACATCGGTGAAGACGGCCAGCCCGATATCCTGTTCATCAACGAAAGCGGCCTCCACCAGGTCTGGACGAACACCGGCGGCGGCTTCGCGCTGCACTCCGAGCAGATCATCGACATTGGCGCCGCCGCGGGCGTGCTCGCCAATCTCGGTTTCGCCGACAGCGGGGACCCGGGTGGTCCCGACCTTGCGCTCGGCGGTGCCCCGGCTGCCGGCGTGGGCGTGTACCTGAACGACAGTGCCGGCAATCTCGGATTCGGCGACGGCGTGGCGCCGGTCATTACGTTGACCGGCGAAGCGACCATAAATGTGCCGGCGGGCACCGCCTACAGCGCCCCCGGCGCGACCGCTGACGACAATATCGACGGCGATATCTCGTCGAGTATCGTCGTCAGCAACCCGGTGAACTCCGCCGTCGTGGGCGCCTACATGGTCACGTATAATGTCCAGGATGCTGCCGGGAACGACGCGGCGCAGGTCACGCGTACCGTGAACGTCACGGCCGCGACAGGGCGCGGTGGCGGCGGCGGTGGCGCCGTCAGTCACTGGATGCTGATGCTGCTGGTGGCATTGCAGTTGCTCGCTCTGCTTTCGGTGCGGGCGCGCGACTCACGCGGTTGTTACAAACGAGCGAGCAGTGCAGGGGGCAGGTAACCATGAAGTCACATCGAGATAGGGCGCGTACCCGCGTTGCGGATGCCGCAGCCCGCCGCGGGCGGCACGTCGCCTGCCTGGCCGTCGTGCTGCTGGCATGGGCGGGCGACCCGGCCGGTGCGCAGGAGATTCGCTATTCGTGGCTCGACATGTCGTACATGGCGCAGGACGTCGCCCGCGCGGGCTCGCTGACGCCATTGCCCGGGCAGCTCGTCGACGTCGCCGCAACCGACGGCAGCGGTGTGCGGTTTCGCGGTTCGGTCGGCACCTGGCACAACCTGTACCTGATGGTCGATTACGGCTCCACGGACATCGACCTGACGGGCCGAGTCACGAACCAGAACACCGGGTTCGAGCAGGACTTTGCCGACGAATTCGACTACACGACGATTCGCGGTGGCATCGGCCTGAAATTGACGCTGTTCGGTTCCACCGATCTCTTCGGCGAACTGACCTACGACAGCCTCGATTTTGACTTCGGCAGCTTCGCCGGCGAGAATTTCGACATGGACCGCCAGGACCTGGGCGGGACGCTCGGCGTGCGGCACCTGTTTGGTGACGATTTCCAGGTCAAGCTCTTCGGCCGCTACTCGCAGGTCGGCGACGCGGACCTGACGACCGGCCTATTCGATCCGGATACCCTGGTCGGCGTCGGCTTCGCGTGGCAGCTGATCCGCGGCCTGTTCATCGTCGCCGACTACGAGTCGGGCGAATTCAGCAGCTGGTCGGTCGGCTTTCGCCTCGATCTCGACGAGGACTAGAACGCGGCCGGGAGCGTGCAGCCACAGCCATCATCGCGCAGGCTATCGGGTATAGTCCGCCATCTCCTGACAAAGGAATCCGCTTTATGAGACTGACGATTTTCGGATCGGGCTACGTCGGCCTTGTTACCGGTGCCTGCATGGCCGAGGTCGGCAACCACGTCGTCTGCGTCGACATCGACGACGACAAGATCCGGCGCCTCAACGACGGGGACATTCCCATCTACGAGCCCGGCCTCGAGGATTACGTCGCCCGCAACGTGGAGGCAGGCCGGCTCGAGTTCACCAGCGATATCGAGAAAGGCGTCGACCACGGGCTGTTCCAGTTCATCGCCGTCGGGACGCCGCCCGACGAAGACGGGTCCGCGGACCTCAAGCACGTGCTGGCGGTCGCCGACTCCATCGGCAGCCACATGCGCGAATACCGCATCATCGTGGACAAGTCGACGGTGCCGGTCGGTACCGCTGACAAAGTCAGGGCGCGCGTCGCGGCGGCGCTGCAGAAGCGCAATGAACCGCTCGAGTTCGACGTGGTGTCGAACCCCGAGTTCCTCAAGGAAGGCGCGGCGATCAATGACTTCATGCGGCCCGACAGGATCATCGTCGGTACCGACAATCCCCGCACGACGGAATTGTTGCGCCTGCTCTACGAGCCGTTCAACCGCAACCACGAGCGCGTGATCACGATGGACGTGCGCTCCGCCGAACTCACCAAGTATGCCGCGAACGCGATGCTCGCCACGAAGATCAGCTTCATGAACGAGGTGGCGAACATGGCGGAGCTGCTCGGCGCCGATATCGAGAAAGTGCGTATCGGCATCGGCTCCGACCCGCGCATCGGCTACCAGTTCATCTGCCCCGGCGTCGGCTACGGCGGCTCGTGTTTCCCGAAGGACGTGCGCGCGCTTGCGCGGTCGGCCGACGAAATCGGCTACGAGGCACAGCTCCTCAAGTCGGTCGAGGACGTCAACAACCGGCAGAAGAGCCGCTTGTACAGCAAGATCGTCGACCACTTTGACGAGGATCTCGAGGGCAGGATGATTGCCCTGTGGGGCCTGTCGTTCAAGCCCAATACCGACGACATGCGCGAGGCGCCGAGCATTACGCTGATTCGCGCGCTGCGGGATGCGGGTGCATCGGTCAGGGCGTACGACCCGGAGGCCATGGACGAGGCGCGGCGCCACTTCCCGGAGGCCTCGGAGCTCGCGCTGTGTGACACGGCCGAGGACGCGCTCGAAGGCGCGGACGCGCTCGCCATCGTCACCGAGTGGCAGGAATTCCGCAGCCCCGATTTCGCGTCGATCAAGGAGCGCCTGGGGACGCCGGTCATTTTCGACGGCCGCAATCTCTACGATCCGAAACTGCTGGAGTCGATGGGGATCGCGTACTACGGCATCGGGCGCGGCCGTTCCGTCAACCAGGACACGTGACTTGCAGGGCGCGATGATCCAACCCGTCATCCTCGCCGGCGGTTCCGGCAGCCGCCTGTGGCCGGCCTCCCGGGCAATGTACGCCAAGCAGCTGCTACCGCTGACCGGCGACCTGACGATGTTGCAGCAGACGGTGCGGCGTCTGGACGGCCTCCCGGACCTGGCGGACGGCGTCATCGTGGTCTGCAACGAGGACCACAGGTTCCTCGTGGCGCAACAGCTGCTGGACCTCGGGACGAAGCCGCGGATCCTGCTGGAACCCGAGGGCAGGAACACGGCGCCCGCGATTGCGCTGGCGGCGCTGCACGCCCTGGAGCATGCGCCGGCGGGCACCCGTCCGATGCTGATGGTGATGCCGGCCGATCACGTCATCGCGCAGGAGGCCGACTTTCGGCAAGCGGTCGTCACCGCGGCAGACGCGGCCGCGCGCGGCGCCCTGGTCACGTTCGGCATCGTGCCGCGTCACGCGCATACCGGCTTCGGTTATATCGAGGCCGCGGCGCCGTCGGGGGCCGTCGTCCCCGTTGCCGCCTTCACCGAGAAGCCCGATGCCGCGACGGCCGGGACATTCGCGGAGAGCGGACGTCACTTCTGGAACAGCGGCATGTTCCTGTTTCGTGCCGACGCCTACATCGAGGAACTGGGGCAGCACGCACCCGGCATGCTTGATGGCTGCAAGGCCGCGATGCAGGTGGCAACCACGGACGCGGACTTCATCCGGCCCGGCCGCGACGAGTTCCTCGGCTGCCCGGCCGACTCCATCGACTACGCCGTGATGGAGAAGACGGCGAAGGCGATGATGGTGCCGCTCGATGCGGGCTGGAGTGACGTCGGTTCGTGGTCGGCGCTGCACGACATCTCGGCCAGGGATGCGGCGGGCAATACGACCATCGGCGACGTGGTGCAGCATGACTGCTCCGACAGCTACCTGAGCAGCGAGAGCCGGCTGTTGGCGGCGGTCGGCATCGACAACCTGGTCGTCGTGGAGACCAAGGACGCCATCCTGGTCGCCGACCGGCGGCGGACGGAAGACGTCAAGGCGATCGTCGATGACCTGAAGGCGGCCGGCCGCCCGGAAACGAACCTGCACCGCCAGGTATACCGGCCCTGGGGCAGCTACGACAGCCTCGAGAACGAAGACGGATTCCAGGTGAAGCGGCTCATCGTGAATCCCGGCGCGGTGATCTCGCTGCAGCTGCACAACCGGCGCTCCGAGCACTGGGTCGTCGTGCGCGGAACCGCGACGATCACCCTGGATGACAAGACGTTCGAGCTGAACGTGAACGAATCGACCTACGTGCCGGTGGGCGTGAAGCACCGCATTGCGAACGAGGGGTCCGACCCGGTGCACATCATTGAAGTGCAGTGCGGCGATTACCTGGGCGAAGACGATATCGTCCGCTTCGAGGACAAGTACGGCCGCGAAGGCACCAACACCTGATACACAAGACGATCCGACATGACCAAGCGCATCGACTGTTTCAAGGCTTATGACGTCCGCGGCCGCATTCCCGATCAGCTCAACAGCGACGTCGCGTATCGCATCGCCAACGCCACTGCGGAATTTCTCGGCGCGCAGCGCATCGTGCTGTGCCGCGACATCCGCCTGTCCAGCGACGAGCTGGCCGACGCGGTCGCCGCGGGAATCACCGATGCCGGCGCGGACGTACTCGACATCGGTGTCGGCGGCACCGAGATGGTCTATTTCGCGACCAGCGAGCTCGGCGCCGACGGCGGCATCATGGTCACGGCGAGCCACAATCCGGCCGATTACAACGGCCTGAAGCTGGTGCGCGAGGCGTCGAAGCCGATCAGTGGTGATACCGGGCTGGCGGACATACGCACACTGGCCGAGCGCGACGAACGGCGCGTCGCCAATACCCGGGGCAGCCGCCGCATGCGCTCCGTCGCGGACGACTACGTGCGCAAGTTGCTGAGCTTCGTCGATACGGACAATCTCTCGCCGCTCAAGGTCGTCGTCAACGCGGGCAACGGCGCGGCCGGGCCCACCATCGACATGCTGGAGCCCCATCTGCCGTTCGAGTTCATCAAGATGCACCACGAGCCCGACGGGACCTTCCCGAACGGCATCCCGAACCCGATGATCGAAGAGAATCGCGCGCCGACGATCGCGGCCGTGAAGGAGCACGGTGCCGATCTCGCGATCGCCTGGGACGGCGACTTCGATCGCTGTTTCTTCTTCGACGAGAACGGCCGCTTCATCGAAGGCTACTACGTCGTCGGACTGCTGGCTGAGAGCCTGCTGGCGAGCAACAAGGGCGCTGCGGTCGTCTACGATCCGCGGCTGACGTGGAACACCATCGAGATCGTCGCCGCCAACGGCGGCCGGGCCGTGCAGAGCAAGTCCGGGCATTCCTTCATGAAAGAGGTCATGCGCAGGGAGGACGCCGTCTACGGCGGTGAGATGAGCGCCCACCATTACTTCCGCGATTTCTACTACTGTGACAGCGGCATGATCCCGTGGCTGCTCGTCACCGAACTCCTGTGCAAGTCCGGGAGCAGCCTGTCGAGCCAGGTCGACGCGTGCATCCGCCGGTTTCCCGCGAGCGGAGAGATCAACCGGGAAGTGTCCGACGCGGCTGCGGCCATCGGCCTGGTGCGCGAACACTTCGGCGACCGGGCACTCAGCGTCGACGAAAGCGACGGCATCAGCATCGAGTTCGAGGATTGGCGTTTCAATCTCAGGGCGTCCAACACCGAGCCGGTCATCCGGCTGAATGTCGAGAGCCGGGCAGACGAGGCGTTGATGCGGAGCAGAACCGACGAGTTGCTGGCGTTGCTGGAGACCCTGCGATGAGGAGTGGATGCGTCGCTAGACGGGTATGGTAATCAATGAGTTAGCCGCTTTTGGTTATGCCGTCGCGACGGTCGTCTTCGGCTGCCTCACGGCGTTGATGCTGACGCTGTGGGCCGACCGGCCGAAAGCAGGCCTCGTCGCACTGGCCGAGGCGGCGACGGCGGCATGGGCGGCGCTGCAGTCGATCGGCGCCCTGGGCCTGCTGAATGACCCGCTGATACTGCTGGTTGTCGAATGGCTCCGCAACCTGGCCTGGCTGACGGCGCTCACGTCGATACTGCGCGACCTCGTCGACGCGCGCATGCTGGAACGGTTGGCGACCCGCTACGGCATTGCGGCGGCGGTCGCCATCACGCTGCTCGCCATCTACTACATGACGCAGACAACGAGCACCGCGAGCGTGGCGGGAATTGTCATCGGCGGCCTGGTGCTGTCCTGTCTCAACCTGGTTCTCGCGGAACAGGTCTACCGCAACGCGCCGTTCGACGTTCGTTCGAGCCTGAAGTATTTCTGCGTCGGTGTCGCCGGTTTCTCGATCTACGATTTCATCGTCTTTTTGTGGACAATCACGAATTCGGACATGAGCGTGAACCAGTGGGCGGCACGCGGTTTCGTGTATGCCATGTTCGCTGTGCCCCTCGGCTTTGCCGCGCGGCGGCCGTTCCGCCTGTCCCTCGACGCGCGCATACCGCACCAGATTATCTTCTACTCCTTCGGCGCGATTGCCGCCGGCTTCTTCGTCATCGTCCTGATGCTCGGGGACTATTACATACGCACCTACTCCGGCAGCTGGGGCGGCGTGGTGCGGATCGCATGGGTCGTCGCGGCGCTGCTGGGCGTGGCGGTGCTGCTGGTGTCCGCGACGGTGCGGGCGAGACTGCGCGTATTCATCACCAAGAGTTTCTTCCAGTACAAGTACGACTACCGCAAGGAATGGCTGCGGTTCATCGGCACGCTGTCGGGCTCGAAACACGAGAATGTCGCGGATACCGCGGTGCGCGCCGTCGCACAGATCGTGAACAGCCCGGGCGGCATCGTCTGGGTGCAGGAAGAAGAGAGCGCCAATTTCGCCCCGGTGGGCGCCTGGGGGGCGGATCTGCCGAGCATGCCGCAGGTTGCGCACGAGGCTTCCCTGGTTCGCTTTCTCAAGAGCCGCCAATGGGTCATCGACCTGCACGAGATGCGCCAGCACCCGGCGCGCTACGAAGGCCTCGTGCTCGACGAGCCGTTCAGCGATGCGCGGGGCTGGTGGCTCGTCGTGCCGATGCTGATCGGTGACAGGCTGCTCGGTTTCATCATGCTGCTCGAACCGCGCATCGTGCCGACACTCAATTTCGAGGATCACGACCTGCTGCGGACCGTCGGCCGGCATGCCGCAACGCACATCGACCAGGCCGAGGCGGACAAGCGGCTCACCGAGAGCAGGCAGTTCGGTGCCTACAATCGCCTGACGGCGTTCCTCATGCATGACCTGAACAACCTGATCGCCCAGCAGTCGCTCGTCGTGAAGAACGCCGAGAAACACCGGCAGAATCCCCAGTTCGTCGACGATGCGATCGACACGATCGCAAACTCGGTGACGCGCATGCGCCGGCTGATGGAGCAGCTTGCGGACACGTCCGCGCAGCGGGCGAAACGAAAAGTGAGCGTGCGCGACGTCCTCGGCAGCGTCGCCAGGCGTGTCAATCTCGGGATGCCGCGGCCGGTCGTCGAGGTCCAGGACGACGGACTATTCGTCGAAGCCGATCCCGAGCGTCTTGCGACGATCCTCGAGCACCTGATCCGCAATGCGCAGGACGCGACCGACGATGACGGCAGTATTCGTGTCGAGGCCGAAACGCATGACGCGACCGTCGCGATACGTATCCGTGATACCGGCTGCGGCATGACGCCGGAGTTCATCCGCGAGCGCCTGTTTCGGCCGTTCGACAGCACCAAGGGCAGCCAGAGCATGGGCATCGGTGCCTACCAGGCGCGCGAGTATGTGCGCCAGCTCGGCGGCTACCTGAATGTCGAGTCACAGCCGGGGGAGGGGACGACATTCAGTATCGAATTACCGCTGGCGTGACGCGAACCCTGCGCCGGCGGGCCGCGTGTCGGCGCGAATTGGCGGTGAGCGGATTATGTCGCCAGAGTGAGAAAGTGTAAGGAAGATCAATAGGTTATGTTTTCTGTACAGGCACCGCAAAGTGTGACAGAGTGTGGGGAGAGAAAAATCCGCCGCACATCCAATCAGAACAACTCGCCAGGGTGGAGGAGGATGCAATCGGTACCGCCGCATTGCACGGAACAATGACAAGCAAACGAATTCTGATAAACGGCGGCCGTCGGGTGTCACTTGCAGGCTTCATCGGCGTTGCACTGGTCGTGGTGGCGCTGCACGGCGCTAGCGAGGCGGCCGAATGGCGCATCGAGCCCGCGATCGGGGTTGCCGGGGAGGTGGACGACAATGCCGACCTGGTCTTCCGGACGGACGAAGAGCAGGAAATATCCGGTTATGTCATCGATGCGAGCGCCGATTTTGCGTACCGGTCGTCGTTGACGTCATTCTCGTTCCTGCCGCGCCTGCTCAGCCGGAATTACGGTGACCCCGACTACGATTCGGATGACCAGTTCGCCAAACTCAGCTGGCGCCGCGAAGGGCGATCGACCTCGTTCAGCATCCGCGGGAATTACGCGCGTGAACTCGCCCGCACGGCGGAACGTGTCGACGTCGATTTCAATGAGAACCCCGATGATATTCCGGTCGATACGACGGGACGGACCCTGGTTCGGGGCCGCCGCGAGCGCATTTACATTACGCCGAATTTCTCCTACCGGCTGTCCGACCTGTCATCCATTGGCCTGGTGCTGCGCTACACCGACACCACCTACGACGAGGAGCTGGCCGGGCTGCTCGACGACTACAACGACACCCGCGTCAATATCGACTACCGCCGTGCGTGGTCCGAACGGAACAACGCAATCCTGTCGGCGACCTTCCGCGAATTCGATTCGAAGGGCCAGGCGCCGGTGACGGGGTACGGCCTGATGGCCGGCGTGGAATCGCGCCTGAGCGAAAAGACGACGTTCAGGGCCGTGGTGGGTGCGGAGAACACGGAACTGGATGACGGCGTCGAGTCATTGAACCCGGTCGGCAGCATTTCTCTCACTCGTGAGTTGCAGACCATCAGGCTCTACGCGGAATACCGTCGCACGATTTCAGGCGGCGGCGGCGGCGCGCTCACGGCGCGTGATATGGTCAACCTGAACTTCACCCGCGATCTCAACGACAGGATCACGGCCGGTCTCGGCGTGCGTGCTTACACGACCACCGCGCTCGAAGAGGGTGTCAGGACCATCGATGAGAGAGACTATGTGCAGCTTCGAGCGACGCTGATCATCAACCTCAGCCCCACGATGTCTGTGCAGACCGACTATCGCTATACGGTGCTCAACCGCGAACAGATCGGCGAATCGGCGAATTCGAACAACATCATGCTGTGGCTGAACTGGCACCCGCGGCCGTTTACGAGGTCCCTCTAGGCGGCTGCGCCAAGAGCGGCCACTGCTGGTCCTTGCGGGACAACGCAGTGACTTCATGTGGCCAGTCGATGCCGATAGCCGGATCGTCGTGGCGGATACCGTCTTCGGCGTCGGGCGCGTAAAACTCGGAAACGAGATACAAGAGCCGGGTATCTTCTTCCAGCGTCTGGTACCCGTGAGCGAAGCCCTCGGGAACGTACAGCAGGCGATTGTTTCTTGCGCTGAGTTCGGTGCCGAACCACTGCAGGTAGGTCGGGGAATCCGGCCGCGCATCGACGGCAACGTCGAACACGCGTCCGCTGGTGCAGGCGATGATTTTGCGTTCCTCGTGCGGGGCATGCTGGTAATGAAGCCCCCGAACCGTTCCCGCCGTCGCGCTGTACGAGGTGTTGATCTGGGCAACGGGGAAAGCCAGGCCTTCCTCGTCGAGTTCCCTGGAGCACCAGAAGCGCGCGAAGTATCCCCTGTCGTCGCCGATGGGCTCGAGGTCGATGACGAAAACGCCGGGGAGCGGGGTACTCGAAATCTTCATGCGGACACGTGTTACTTATTATGGAAAACGAAACGGCGGATAGTGAGGTAGTTCCAGGCGAAGGTTACACCAACCGCGATGAGCTTGGCGATCAGCGGCGCCATGTATCCCGCGAGAACGTATACCGTCAGGTTCGACAGGCCGAGGCCGCCGATGTTGAATGCCAGAAACCGGGCGAATTCTTCGGTGGAGACTTCGCGCGCGCTGCGGCCGGCGAACGTCCAGTACTTGTTCATCAGGTAGCTGTTGATCGTCGCCAGCGAGTATGCGAGCGTATTTGCGACGAGAATCGGCATGTCGAGCAGGTACAGTGCGATGGAGAAGACGGCGATGTCGATCGCGAAATTGATACTGCCCACCGTGGCAAATCGCCAGATCTCAGGCAGCTTGTTCAGCATCGGGCAGGACCTGTCGTTTCGTGAGTTGGCGCATATAATGCTGTTTCGCCCGTACGCTAGAATGGAACCGGCTGCGGGAGGATAACAGGAATCTAACACAGTCGGTTTGAATCGCGGCGACGGCAGGTCGTCTTCCCGGGACCGGGTAATGGACAGAGCATCTTCAGACACATCGCCGGTAATTTCGCTGGTCGTTCCTTTCTACAATGAAGAGGGCAACCTGAGCGCGTTCTACGATCGTGTCAGGGAAGCCCTGGCGGAGGTGGATATCTCCTGGGAACTGGTCTTCGTCAATGACGGCAGCTCCGACGATTCGCTGGTCGAGGCGGTCGGCCTCCACAAGGCCCACGATGAAGTCAAGGTCATCAACCTGTCGCGCAATTTCGGCAAGGAGATTGCGCTCAGCGCGGGACTGGACTTCGCACGGGGCGACGCGGTCATACAGATCGACGCCGACCTGGAACATCCGCCGGAAGCCATGGTGGAGCTGATTCAGAAGTGGCGCGAGGGTTACCAGATCGTTTTTGCGACGCGCGAGAGCCGCGCCGTGGAACCGTTGCTCAAGCGCATCGGTGCGCGGGCCTATTACTCGATATTCGGCTGGCTGTCGAATATCCAGAACCACGACAAGATCGGCGACTTCTGCCTGCTGGACCGGCAGGTTGTCGATACGCTCATCGAGTTCCCCGAACACAACCGCTTCATGAAAGGACTCGTGGCCTGGACCGGCTTCAAGCAGGGCTTCGTGACGTACGAGCTGGGGCGCCGGTCCACGGGCATCTCCAAGTGGAATTACTGGCGCCTGTGGAACTTCGCGCTCGAGGGCATCACGTCCTTCAGTTCGTTGCCGCTGAAGCTATGGACCTACGTCGGCGTCGTCGTGGCGTTCCTGGCGTTCTTCTACACGGCCTTTATCGTGGTTCGCACGCTGATATTCGGCATCGATGTGCCCGGCTACGCGTCGCTCATCAGCATCATGTTGTTCATCGGCGGTGTGCAGCTCATCGGCCTGGGTGTGCTCGGCGAGTACGTCGGGCGTATCTACACCGAGGTCAAGAACCGTCCCCTCTACATCATCCAGGAATCCTACGGATTCGACAGTGCCGGAGAAGCGGACCCGGTCCGTGAGCCCGGGTTCGAAAACGTCAGGAGAATTCGCTAGCCGTGAATCTCGAACTGCACGCTGACGACCTGGGTGCGTCAGCCGGTATCAACAGGAACATCATATCCGCCTGGCAGCAGGGCGCGATTGACGGCGTCAGCGTGCTGGCAAATGGTGATGCCCTGCAGGAAGCGGCGGAGCAGATCAACGGCCGACCGGACGCGGCGCTCAGGATCGTTGCGCACCTGAACCTGAGCGAGGGCAGCCCGACGGCACCGGCGTCCGATGTGCCGCTGCTGGTCGACGAGGGAGGCAATCTGTTTCGCGGTTTCCTGGGACTGTGGATGCTCTGGCTGCGCTCGGACAAGGCCGGGAAGGCGGCGCTGCTGAGCCAGGTCGAGACGGAGTGGGGGGCGCAGATCGACGCGATTCGGCACGCGGTCGCGCCGCGCCGTGTCGACGGGGTCGACGGGCACATACACGTCCACATGTTGCCGTTCCTGTTCGAGGTCGCCGCGAGGCTGGCGCGTGGGCGCGGCATCGGGGAGATCCGGATCTCCCGGGAGATCCGCCACTTCAGCGTTGCGGATACCTGGCGGCCGGGATGCGCGGCGAATCTCATCAAGCACCAGCTGTTGCGGCTGCTCGCGGGACCGGCCCGCCGTATCGCGGAGCGCTACGACCTCGCGTCGCCGGATGCCGTAGCCGGGTTGCTGTACTCGGGGCGCATGAGTCGTACGGCGATAGAAGCGGCCGTCGCGGCCGCGCAGCGATCCGGCACGGACTGGCTGGAGGTCATCTGCCACCCGGGCCGGGCAGCCGCGGAGGAGGCGTCGCGCTGGGCGGGCAGGCCGGAGCTGGCCGGGTTCTATCGCTCCCCCAACCGGGACCTCGAGTACGGCGCGATGCTGGAAATCCGTTCGGCCGGCTGATTGTCCGCTTGCCCCGAGAACCCGGCGCGGCCGCGTCAGTTTTCCTCCAGTACGCCCCGGTAGATCGCGCACACCCGGTCCACGTGGTTGCGGACCGTGTAGTTTTCGGCGACGGACTTTTCGGCCTGTTGGCACAGCCTTGCGGCAAGGCCCTTGTCTCGTGACAGGCGCAGCATGGCTTGCGCCAGCGCACGGCTGTCGCGCAGGGGCACCAGGAGTCCGTTCACGCCATCGGTGATGATATCGCGCGCGCCGCCGGCGTCCGTGGCGATGACGGGTGTGCCGACCGCCATGCTCTCGATGATGACGCGGCCGAACGGCTCGGGCTGCGAGGAGGCGCAGACGATCACGTCGGCCCCCTTCATGATCTCCGGAATATCGCTGCGATGGCCGCTGAACGCGACGGCGTCCGCGAGGCCCAGCTCGGCGATCATCGACTCCAGGTTTGCCCGGAAGGCGCCGGACGCGGCTGTGCTGTCGCCGTCTCCGACAATGAGCCCGCGGATCGACGGGTCCCGGGCCCGCGCCTCGGCGATCGCCCGGATGAAGAAATCCTGGCCCTTCCACGAAACGACGCGCCCGACCAGTGCGAATACCATGGCCGTATCGTCCCAGCCGAATTCCCCCCGGATCGGCGCCGCCCGGACCTGGCGACTATCGAATCGGGACAGGTCGACGGCATTCGGGACGACCACGCAGCGGTCTTCGGCGACGCCCTGCGACACCAGCGTGTCCCGAACGGCGCTGGAGATGCAGATGAAGCGGCTGACCGACCGCGACACCAGGACGCCGGCATGCGGCAGCCGACCGAAGGTCCGCGTATGACAGACGGCCGGTATGCCCGCGACCCGCGCCGCCAGTATCCCGGGTGCGTCGGTGTCCGCGCCGTTGTTCAAATGCACCAGGTCCGGTTTCAGTTCCCGGATCGTCCGTCGTATTCCCCGGTACGCGGCGCGCCGAAAGCGCAGCAGGTGCAGCAGGAATTTGACCGACGCATAGAATCGCTGCGCGGTATTGCCGAATACGCGTCCGACTCTAGCCTGCAGGTTGCGTTTCCTGAATCTCGGCTGCGCTTCCGCTCCCGGGCTGTACGGGCGCAGCGCAATCACGGATGCACCGGTGGATGCCAGGCGCTCGCGAGTCGCCGGCGCCGGCATCGTGTAGAAGAGAATCGTCGCATCGTACGCCGACCTGTCGAGACCGTTGACGAGGGTCAGGAGACTCTCGACGGAACCCCCGGTCGAGAATTCGGCCACATAGAGAACGTGCGTCTTTTGGCTCGACATCACTGGGGCCGCTCAGGAAACGCGAGATTCCAGAATCCCGGATATCTGCCGCACGCGGTGGTCCCAGGTATTCTGCTGTGCCAGCTGCCGGTTTTTCGCCACGCCGTTGCTGGTCGTGGCCGATGCCAGCGCAGCGGCGCACGCCGCGACGAATTCAGCGCTATCGTTGACGATCGCGATGTCTCCCTCGAATGCGCGAGCCGCGGCGAAATTCGTCGATACGATCGGCCTGGATGCCGCGGCATACTCGTAGAGCTTCAACGGGCTGGCGTGCTCGGCGCGCAGGTTGATCCGGTAGGGGATCATACAGACATCGAACTGGCGGACGTAGGCAGGTACTTCGTCAACCGGTTTCGAACCCAGCAAGTGGACGTTGTTCCGGGCGCGAAGCTGATCAAGCTCACGCGCACAGTGATCGTCGTTTATCGCCCCCACGAAAACGAAGTTCCAGTCCGGGTGAATGTCTGCCGTCTGCCCCAGCATGTCGAGATCCAGGCGCGCGGCGACGAGTCCGGAATAGCCGATAACGGGGTGGCGAATGTTGACCATGTCCGCGGGGACATCGAGGCCGCCGGCCGCATACGCCTCGAAGTCGACCGCATTGGGCACGACGAAGGTATCGGGATTGTACGGGCTCTTCCTGTCGAACAAGGTTGGCGTTACGACGATGACGACGTCCGCCGCGCGAAGCATCCGCTGCTCCTGGGGTCCGGGCGTGTCGCTGCGCGTTCTCGAAGGATCCCCGTAACCGCTGTATTCGTCGACGACGTGGTAGACGACGAGCCTGGCGTCGAGTTTGTCCAAGTAGTCCACCATGCCGGGGCGCGAATACCAGACGATCGGGCGCCGCTGCCGGTCGACGCCCGCGACGCGCGCAAGCACCGCCAGCAACAACCGGGTGGCGGGGTCCTTGAACGGTGGCCGCCCGGTCTGCGGCAGCCACCAGGGGCTGTGAAACACCACCACCCCGGAGGCGTCGCGGGTAAACAGGCGGCTTCGAATGGCGTTGCGCGAGCGGTTGCGGCCGCGGCGCAGCCCGAGCAAGTCGCGCAGGAGCACCGGCGGCTCTACGTAAACCACCGTGTTGTGTTTCGCGAGCCGGCTCATCAGCTGGTGCCGGTTTCGCCACAGGCCGGCCCACGGTTCGGGCCCGAAGTAGATCAGCGTCTCGCCTCTGAGATACCCGGCCATCGTCGATCTACACCCAGTCCCCGGCCCGCTGCAGATCGTCCGGTGTGCCAATATCCAGTGAGCGGCCGTCAGCGAACGGCACGGCTTCAATCACCAGGCCGTCCGTCATCGCCAGCTGGAACGCATGGCCGAGATGGCTGCCGCCGGCCCCCGACGCCAGGTCGCGCAGCCGGGAACGGGTCTCTGCGAGCAGCTGCGTCAGGTAGCGGCTGAACGTCGGCCGCCAGGCAGCCAGTATCCACGTGAGCCTCAGCGCCGTCTCGGCAGGCTTGATGTCGATTCGGGTCACGATGCCGTCGTCCCGCAACCGGACCATGTCCATCTTGTGCGGGCTCGCCGTCGGATACAGCCCGAGAACCACGTCCGCGCCGCCCGCTTCGAGCCGCTCGATCATGGCCGGAAACGGGTTCGCCGGTTCGAACAGGATGTCCGGGAACCCGAATACGACGCTGCGCGTGCCGGCGTCCCCGAGGCCCAGCGCGACCGTTTCCGGCACCCCCGACGTGCCCCGGGTCACCTTGTAGGTGAAGTCCATTGCCGACCATTCATCCGCAGAGAGGTACTCCGGTATGTCCCACTTGCCATTGCGAATGACCACGATCGCCTGGCGTACACCGGCGGCAAGCAGGCTCGTGAGCAGGTGTGCGATGACCGGACGCCGCGACTCGCCGGCGGGGCCGAACGGCATCAGTTCCTTGCTGGTCTTGCGGCCCGGAAGGCGGCTGCCCTCGCCGGCGGCCGGCACCAGGGCGACATAGCGGGCAGGGCTGGGGGGCTCGTCGTTGGCTGGGATTTCACTCATGAAAGGCGACTGGTGCCCCGTGGTTACTCGATCGCGAAGCCGTCCGCTGCGCGAGTTATGCAAAATGCAGTCTGGTGCACGCCTGTTGCAGCCGGATTTCGAGTTGCATGATAATCGTGTTGCCGGTCAATTGCTCGCGCCCCGACCATTGTGCATACCCCGGCCGATTCCGCAGCGGGCGCGCGGATATGACAGAGAAGCCACTGGCGAGACCCGATGCCGGGCTCTCGCAACGGGTGGACGCGTCGGCATCGGAGGGAGCGAAGATGAGGCGCAGCATTCAAAATATCGTCATCCTGCTGGTCTTGTCCGCGGCGGGCGGCCTGCTGTTCGTCGTGCTCCGCAGCCATGAAACCGGCAGCGACGATGCAGGCCCTGGTGCCGCGCCCGGGCGTGACACGGAGCAGACTCCGCAGGTCTACTACGCCATCGGCGACAGTATTACGTTCGGAGAGGAACTCGGCTTCTCCGTCGACGAGTCCGGGTACCCGGTGAAATCCGAGATAACGTTCCGCGGCTGGCCCGGCCTGCTGGGCTACCTCCTCACCCGCGACACCGGCGCCAGCACGCTGGTATTGAACAAGGGGCACCCGGGTGACCGCACCGCGGAGATGCGCGAGCAACGGTTGCCCGATCTGCCCCGCACGGATCCCGACGTTAGCAGTGCACTGATACTGCTCGGTACGAATGATTCCAATGACTTCAGGACGACCCCGAGCGGCGAAGGCTGTATCGGGGCCAGCTGCGACGGGACGTTCAAGGAGGAACTGCTGGGTATCATCGACGAACTCCAGGGCAAGGGATACGGGACGATTTACGTAGCCACGATACCGCCGGCCTGGGGGTCGACTGCAGAGACCCTGTACCCGGATCCACTCGCGCACACCGCGACGCGCAACAGGCAGGTCATCGAATACAATCGCGTGATACGCAACCAGATCCTGAGGCGGCCGGCCGTGCTGGCCGGCCCCGATTTGTACGCCTGCCTGCTGGGGCCCGGCGTGAACCGCTCCAGCCTCTTCGAGGATCACATACATCCCAATTCGCTGGGCTACGTGGTATTGGCCGCGCTGTGGCAGGATGCCATCGGCGCGCGCCGCCCTGATTTCACCGGCACGCCGTGTTGGCTGCCGGTCTATACGCTGTCGTTACCGGCTGTGCATGCGCATCGACTCAAGCAGAATCTGTTGGTTGCCGGCAGCCGTTATTACACGGACGAGGAGTACGTCCTTGTCAACGTACCGGATGAACTGGCAAACGGAATCTGGGTCTTGCCGGCCAACAGCGACAGGGACAATGACGATGCCGATTTTCTCGAATTCGACGTCGGTACATCGCCCGTGACCGTTTACATCGCGTACGATCCGGCCGGGAAGCCCCCCCTTTCGTCCAGCCATGAATTCAGTGCGCGCGATCTTTCCTCGGCGCTCCTGGTTTCCGATGCATCGGTCGGCCGGTTCAGTGTCGTCGCGGCAGCGGACGTCACCGGGAAGGTCAGCATCGGCGGCAACCGATCCGCGACGGGTGCGGGTACGCATCAGGCGTACCTCGTCATTGTTACGCCCGAGCCGCAGTGAAAAACGGCCGCCCAAAACGCTGGCGAATCAGTTAACATAATCATAAAATAAATAAGCGATTATGTCGGTAACACAATCTCGATCCAAACACGCGTGATACCGTTCAATGCAGCCAAGGCCGCTTGTTGTGTTGGGGCAACAAACAAAAAAGCGTGATGCACGTCACAGTTTTTATCGGGATTCGATCTAGGAAAAACTCCTTAGGCTCGCGTAACCTTTGGTCAGTAAGTGGCAGATACAGAAAGATCTGAACAAGTGCACATCAGACAAACAGCCGGCAGCAGTCAGTCAGACTCGATAATGCAAATTGGCACAATAATTTGACGTACATAAGCTACAAGGTTCATCCGGGCCCATGACGGCCAGTGTTGTCCGACAGTGAGAATCGTTCAAGAAACAGCCATACCCGATTTTTTAGACGCTTGGTTTGAGAATGCCGGCCGGAGGCAGTTTCCGGGCGCTTGCAGGGAATAAATACATGTTCAATTTCAGCTGGTTCAACAAGAAACTCCTGGCCGTGGGTGCCGTCGCATTCTTCCTCGGAGGCTGTGGTGGAAGCAGCAGTTCCTCGCCGCCCCCGCCGCCACCCCCGCCGCCCCCGGCCAACGTGGCCCCGGTAGCCAACGCGGGCCCCGACCAGTCCGTCGTCGAACTGACCGATGTGACGCTCGACGGCAGTGCGTCCGCCGACAGTGACGGCACGATAAGCAGCTATGCCTGGACGCAAGCAGCGGGCACTGCGGTGACGCTGGATGATGCATCGCTGGCAATGCCGACGTTTACCGCGCCGGACGTCGCCGCCGACGAGGACCTGACGTTCCAGCTCGTCGTGACCGACGATGACGGCGCAGCGAGCGCGGCCGACAGCGTGGTGATTACGGTGACGGCGGCTGTCGGACCGAACGATCCGCCCACGGCCAATGCGGGACCCGACCAGTCCGTCGACGAGCTCAGTGTCGTGACGCTGGACGGCACCGGGTCCACGGATACCGACGGCACGATTGCCAGCTACGCGTGGACGCAGACCGGAGGAACGATCGTGGCCCTGGACCTCGCGACGCCTTCGATGCCGACGTTCACGGCGCCGGACGTCGCCGCGGACCAGGACCTGACCTTCCAGCTCATTGTCACGGACAACGGTGGCGCTTCGAGCGCCGCGGACACCGTGGTGATTACGGTGCTCAACAACGTCGCGCCGACGGCGAATGCCGGGCCGGACCAGGTCGTCAACGAGGGTGACCCCGTGACGCTGGACGGCAGTGCGTCGAACGATCCCGACGGGACGATCGTCGACTACACATGGACGCAGACGACGGGAACCGCCGTGGTACTGGATGAAACGGATCCAGCCATGCCGACGTTCACAGCGCCGAGTGTCGGTGGCGCCGCGGAAAACCTGACGTTCGAGCTGGTTGTCACCGACGATGACGGCGCAACGAGCAGCGTCGACGACGTGGTCATCGCGATCAATCCGACCCTGACGCTGCCCTTCAGCGACAATTTCAATGACGGCAACAGCGACGGCTGGACGGCCGTCGACGACGACATCGAAAACGCCTCCGCGTGGAGCGCCGGCACGGGCCGACTCGTTCAGACCGTGTCGACCAACAACTTCGGCGGTGACGTAACGGAGACCTATCGTCGTGGCACGTACCAGTGGTACGCAGACAGCGTCAACCTGACGAACTACCGCTTCTCCGTCGAAGTCACACCGCGCCCGGGAAGTTCCGACGATATCGGCGTGCTGTTCCGCTACACCGATAACGACAACTACTACCGCTTCACGATGAACTCGGAGGCGGGCGGCTCGCGTCTCGAGAGCAATATCAACGGCACCTTCGTGACGCTGGCGCACGATTTCCGCGGCTACAACCCCAACGCGCTGCAGCGCATCGTGGTCGAGGTGGATGGGCCGCTGATCCAGGTCTACGTGAACGACAACCCGCTGTTCGCAGCCAGGGACGTCGACCACCCGCAGGGCGGCTTCGGGCTGTATACGCGAGACGGCGCACTGTTCGACAACGTCTCGGTGACCGTCAACGACCCGGACCCGGCGATCGTCATCGAGTCGCCGGAAGCGCACAACGTGTGGCCGGAAGGCCCACGCAACGTGCAGATTCGCGCCGTCGCGCGCAACGTGCCGCCGGCGACCGGGTCGGTCATACTCGACATCAACGGCGTGGCCTGCGATCCGACCGTCGCGGTAGAGACGGGCTACTACTCGGCCCTTTGCCCTAACGTGCCGGTGGGCAACTACCTGGTCACCGCGAGGATCCGCGACAACGGCATCAACGTCGACTCGGACAGCAATTCCGATTTCGCGATCGGTGCCGAGGGCGTCGGGGATCGCTGGGACGCGATCGGCGACAGCCTGACGCTCGGGTTCCTCGACCGGTATGCGACGGACAACCTGAACCTGAATGACCAGATCACGATCGGGTTCCAGGGCTGGACCGGCCCGCTGGGTGACCTGCTGACCGATGCCAACGGCGCTCCCAACCTGGTGGGCAACGAGGGCATACCGGGTGACCGCGTGCGGACGATCCGCTTCGACCGCCTGCCGTCGATCTTCGAGCGCAACAGCGGGCCATCGTCAAACCGCGCGCTGTTGCTCGCCGGGACGAACGACTCCAGCGATTTCAACCCGACGCCATCCGGTCTCGGTTGCGCAGGATCCGGCTGTAACAATACCTACAAAGGCGACATGGAATGGATCATCCTGAACCTGCAGGCCGCGGGACGGGATGTCGTCTACGTGGCGCAGTTGCCACCGGTATGGGGTTCGAGCGCGATTGAGCCGGTCGACCCGACGCGCAACCCGCGGATCATCGACTACAACTCCGTCATCGAGACCCAACTCTCGATACTGAACGGCGTGGAGCTCGGGCCGGACTTCTACGAGTGCTTCCTGACGACCGAGAACCGCTTCAGCCTGTTCGAGGACACGCTGCATCCGAACTCGCTCGGCTATGCCTACATGGCGGCGCTCTGGGCCGACGCGATCACGTCGGGCGGCGGCGGTTGTGCGACCTCCGTGTACCTGCTGGACGCGCTCGATTCGTACGCTAACGGACACAAGCAGAACCTGCTCGAAGAGGGCGACGTGTACTACCGGGACGAGAACTTCACCCTGGAGAACATCCCGCCGGAACTGGAGGGCGGTGTCTGGGTGTCGATGAGGAATGCCGACAATGCCAATGCAGACGCGGACTTCCTGTCGTTCGATGTCGGCAGCACGGCAGTGACGGTGTACATCGCCTATGACCCGGCCGGGGGCACGGGACTGCCGCCGACCAACGACTCGGGTCTCGTCTTTGCAGCGGCGACGTTGACAGGCACGCTCGATGTGTCCGACGCGGCCGTCGGCACGATGAGCGTGGTCGAGGCAACGGGCGTCACGGGAACGGTGACCCTCGGCGGCAACAAATCGGGCGGTGGCCCGGATCCGCAACAGGGCTACATCGTAATCGTGGTGCCGTAGCCGGCATGACGCGTTCCTGCAAAGGAGGATGACGCGTCGGTCGGGATCGAACGAGCTATGTTGGGGAAACTGCGTCGATTCTGGGAGCGTTTCTGGATGAGGTACGCAGGACTGAGCAGGTCGGGCCGCTTTGCGGCCCGACTTGCGTCAGCCTTCGCACCGCCCTACATGGACCGCTTCTACCTCGCCCGCTTCGGGCCGAATCCCTATATCGACCCGCGGGCGGTCCTGAACCACGACGATCTGCACGTGGGGTCACAGGCCTTCATTGCCGACCGGGTAATCATTCACAAGGCGAAGGACGGCGGTCCGGTGGAACTGGCGGATAGCGTGCACATTCTCAGGGACGGTGTTTTGGAAACGGGCTACGGAGGCGCGATCAGCATCGGCAGGGACACGTTCCTGCATCCGCGATCCCAGGTGATGGCCTATTGCAGCAACATCACGATCGGCGAGCACGTCGCCATAGCGCCGAATTGCGCCTTCTACTCGTACAATCACGGCACGGCGGCTGGTGAGCTGATCAAGCGGCAGCCGCTCAGCACGCGCGGCTGCATAACCGTCGGTGACGACGTGTGGATCGGCGTCGGGGTGGTCGTGCTGGATGGCGTCACCATCGGGTCGGGCGCGATCATCGGAGCCGGATCGGTCGTTACGGAGGATATCCCGGAGAACGCCATCGCGGTCGGCAATCCGGCCCGCATCGTGTCGACCCGCGGCAAGCAGCACTGACGGGTGGTGCGGACGATGACGCAGACAGGTAGCAGACTCGTTGCGGTCATTACGCCGGTTTACAACGGCGGAGCGTTTCTCGCCAAGTGCATCGACAGCGTACTGAACCAGACGCACCGCAATATCGACTATTACATCGTCGACAATTGCAGCACCGACGACTCCCTCGCGATAGCCAGGGATGCGGCCGCGCGAGACGATCGCATCACCGTCGTGGAGGCCGGGGAACATGTCGGGCCGATACAGAACTGGAACCGGTCGCTCGCGAACATCCAGCACAAGCACGAGTTCGTCAAATTCGTCCATGCCGACGACTGGCTGTTTCCCGAATGCATCCAGAAACTGCTCTCGGTAGCCGCGAGCGACGACAGGATCGGTATGGTCTCCTCGTACCGGCTTGAGGAAGACCGGGTGTCGCTCGATCGGCTGCCGTCCCGGGCACCGCTCGTGGCGTCGGAGGAAGCATTCGTCATGGACGGGCGCGAAGTCGGCCGCGCCATCCTCGCCGAGCACGCGTCCGTTCTCGGCTCGCCGACGTCGATACTCTTCCGCACCCGTGCGATCGGCGATCCGTGCAGCCTGTTTTCCACCGAGTTCCTGCATGCCGACAAGGAGGCCTGCCTGCGTCTGCTGCAATCGTGTGATTTCGGCTTCGTACGCCAGGTTCTTGCCTACACGCGCCGCCATAACGAGTCGGTCACGTCCCTGACCCGCGTACTCGATACGCGTCGCCAGGAGAACCTGCTGTTCCTGAAGAAATACGGGCCGGTCTTCCTGTCGGGCACGGAGCTGGAGACTGCACTGCAGCGCGAGGAAAACAGCTACTACCGGTTTCTCGCCGGCAACGTGGCCACGGGCAAGAGCCGGCAATTCTGGGATTCGCATGAAACCGTGCTGCAACAGGCAGGCCTGGGGTTCAGCCGGTTTCGCGTATTTTCCTGTTTCCTCCGGCGCTGGCTGAACCCGGCACTTGCCGCGAAGGAGCTCGCCGACGCCCGTTCAGTACGGCGGCCGGACAACGATACCGAGGCGTACCGTTTCCTGGAAATGAGTCGACGCCAGGACGGCGTCCGCGACGACGCGGACTAGACGGGCACCGCACAGGACACCTTGCATGCGACAATTCCTGCTCGTCAGTATGTTCGCAATTCTCCTCAGCGACATCATGCTGGGCCTGGGGTTGACCCTGGCGCCCGGCCTGAGCCTGAAGAACGCCATGCTGTACGTGCTCTTCATGGCACTGGTTCTCGAGTTCACCATGGGCAACCGCGATCCGCTGTCCGAGGTCTGGCCACTCCATATCGCGTGGATTGTGCTCATTTCCTTCGCGACCTTCACATGGCTTTCGATCACGCTGCTGGGCCTGCATCGCGGCTATAACGTGGTGCAGGGCTTTATCGCGCTCAAGTCGCAGCTCGTCGACCTGTTTCTGTTCCTGCTCGTTTACATGTACGGCCCAAAGGACACCACCAAGACCCTGAGTCTGCTCCGCTGGCTGATTGCCGTCCTGGTTGTCGTGAACGTGGTGACCCTGATCGACGCGTTGAACATACCCGACCTCGGCATCATCCAGGACCGTGACGACGGCCGTCTCGCCGGTCCTGTCAACGAAGTCAACCAGTACGGCGCGGTGCTCATTTTCATGATCCCGATCACGGCCGGCCTGATGCTCGGCTCGAAAGGTATGCCGAGGATGGTCTTCGGAGCCGGGGCACTGGTGGCTTTCGTCCTCCTGGGACTGACGGTATCGCGGGGATCCTACGTCGGACTGGCGATCGGCGGCGTGTGGGCACTGTACCTGGCCAGGCATCACGTCAGCCGCTCGGCGGTCGTGAAAGGGGGGCTCGCGGTATTCATGCTCATACTGATCGTTGCGGCCGTTATCGCGTACCAGAACCCGGAGGGATTCCTCGACAAGATCAATGTGGCGGGTAAGACGCTCGACACCGCCAGCTCCGGTCGCATCGACTTCTGGCGCCAGTCGCTGACGATGATGTCCTACTGGCCCATGTCGTTCATCAGCGGCTACGGCTGGAATGCGTACACCACGCTCTTTGTCGGCTACGGCGATCCTCATAACACCTACCTGAATTACCTGTTCAACCTGGGGGCGATCGGGCTGTCGCTGTACCTGTTCATCGTCGTATGGATCGTGCAGTACGCCGTCGGCAGCCTGAATTCGGTTTCCAACGACGGCAAGCCGCTGGTAATCGGATTCCTCATGGGGTTCCTGTCGCTGCACATCGCGTTGTTTTTCGTCGGGCTCTATGCGCCGTGGCTGTTCATCTGGGCCATTACGGGGGCGGCCTTGCGCCTTGTCGTCGAGGACCGGCGACGCCTGGATGCAAAAGGAAGTTCACCTGAGAGGTCGGAGGACCACTGATGCCGAGTATCTGTTTCGTGGAGTCGACGATGTACTCCGTGCTGAACCCCGGGTTCCGGCGCTCTTCGTCCGGCGGGGAGGCCGTGCAGACGACGTTGCTTGCACGCGAGTTTGCGCGGCAGGGATGGGATGTCCACGCCGTATGCAGGGACGTGGGCCAGCCGGATGGCGAAGTCATCGACGGTGTCCGCGTATGGAAGACGTTTCGGTTCGACGCCGGCCTGCCCGGGATGAAGTTCCTTTATCCGCGGCTGTTGAAGGAGTGGCGCGCACTGGGCAAGGCCGATGCGGATATCTATTTCCAGTCCTGTGCCGGGCACATGACGGGTATCGTCGCGAGATACGTGCACAAAGCCGGCAAGGGAATGATTTTTCGCGTTGCGCACGACACGGACTGCATACCCGGACAGCAGCTGATCAAGAACCGGCGAGATCGATGGCTGTATGAATACGGTCTTCGGTCGGCGGACCTCATTTCAGTGCAGAGTCGGTACCAGGCCGCCGAGCTCGAGAAGAACTACGGGCTGTCGTCGGTCCTGGTGAACATGGTCGTCGGAGCCCCGGCGGAGAGCGCCGCAGAGCGTGATATCGACGTCCTGTGGGTCAACAACTTCCGGCCGTTCAAGCGGCCCGAACTGTTGATCGATATTGCGAAGCAGCTGCCGGACGTAAAATTCGCGATGATCGGCGGCAGGATGCGTGGCGCAGGGGAACTGTTTGACGAGGTAAAGCATGCGGCGAAGGGCCTGCCGAATCTCGATTTCATCGGACCAGTGCCGTACAGCGACGTAAATGACTATTTTGCGCGGGCAAAGCTGTTCCTGAACACGTCGGACTCCGAAGGTTTCCCGAACTCCTTCCTGCAGGCCTGGATCCGGTCGGTGCCGGTGATTTCCTTTTTCGACCCCGACGGCCTGATCGAGTCGCGCGGCCTGGGCATCAAGGCGGCCTCGCAGGACGCGTTCTGTGAGCCGATACGCCGGTTGCTCGCCTCGGACGAGACACGGGAAGAGATGGGCAGGCAGGCGTGCAAGTTTGCCAATGACAACTACTCGGCAGAAGCCATTGTCGGTCGCTACGCCGCGATGATGCGGGACAAGTTCGAGTTACAGGGCGGCCATGACTAGACGCAGGGTCCTGTTCATCGTGCCTTCGTTGCGGAGAGCCGGTGCGGAAAATCAGGTAGTGCAGCTCGTAAACGGACTGGACCCGGAGCGCTACGAAAAGCACCTCGTCTTCTATTTGCCCGATGACGAGTTGCGGGCGAAGATCGACGAAGACAACGTCACCGTCCACGCGTTTCCCCGAAGCAAGAAGATCGACATGCACGTGACCGCCAGGATTGCAGCTCTGATCGATGCGGCGCGGATCGAGATCGTTCATTGCACACTCGAGAATGCGTTGTTGTATGGGGCGATGGCGAGCTTCCGGGCGTCCCGGAACCCGGCGTTGATCTGTGCCCTGCATACGACCAAGCATATCGGCTGGAAACATATCGCGGCCGACGCGATGATCCATCGCCACTTGCTCAGGAATTGCGAGCAGGTCTGGTTCATGAGCGAAATCCAGGCGTCGATCTGGATTCGGCGCATGAAATTCCTGGGTTCGCGATCGGCGATCGTTCACAACGGAATCGATAGCGACGCATTCAGTCGTTCAGATTTCATTCAATCGGGCCATCAGCTTCGCGAGGAATACGGTATCCCCGGCGATGCTCGCGTGCTCTGTTGCATCGCCGGTTTTCGCCCGGTCAAATTGCACGCCGTCATGCTTCGCGCAATGCGGCAGTTGAAGGATGTAGGGGCCGGCCGGTACTACTTGCTGCTGGCCGGGTCGGGGCCGCTCGAGCCGGCGCTGCGCAGACAGGTGACTGAACTCTCCCTGGAGAACGCGGTGTTTTTTCTCGGCGAGGTAGCGGACGTGAGGCCGGTGCTCGCAGCGGCTGACTGCAAATTGCTGGTATCGGAAGCCGAAACATTCTCCATGGCCATGCTTGAGGCGATGGCCATGGAGCTGCCGGTGATCGCCACGTCCGTCGGAGGAAGCGGCGAAGCGATACAAGACGGCGAGACCGGTTATCTGGTATCTCCCGGCGATGCCGATGATCTCGTTGCCCGAATCCGGGATGTCTTTGCGAGCGCGGAGCAGCGGGAGGCCATGGGCCGGCGCGCAAGGAAAGCGGTGGTCGATCGCTTCAGCCGCTCACGAATGATAGCGACGAGCAGCGAGTTGCTGGATCGATTGTAGTGCGTGACGTGGTGGGGTGTCGGTAACTGGAGACAGTTGACGGCGGTGGTGAGGATCAAGACAATTTGTCAAATTTTTCGACTATGCATTATTTCAAATTGATGCTTACGTGGATCGTGGGAATACAGGATCTGTGCCAGGTTATTGGTGCAGAACGAGTTTTTGTATTAGGGCGTTGATTGGGCAACGGTTATCGTTTTGCTCGCCGTTTCGGGCGGAGCGATGAACGAATGAATAGTGTGCGCTGCGTCACACTGCGGCGTGTGAAACTTGCCTATTGTCTACAATCGCTGTTCCCCGAGATCTGAACCCCGTTGAACGCAAAGGAAGGTTTACTACATGCCCGGAATGACAAACAGGATCGAATTCGGCCAGAAATGGGCCACTGCGCGCGGTTGCAGTGGATTGCGACGCGCTGCAAAGTTGGGCGGAAATCTACGGGCGGTGTTTCTGCAGTCTTTCCTCGGATTGCTTTTCGTCGCCGTGTCCGCCGCAGATGCCGCCGAACTCAAGCAGACGTTTCCGCGCCTGGGCGCCATCGAAATCGCCGGCACCCGGCGCGCGGTCGACCCGGATTATCGAGAGGCGCTTTCGAAGCACGACATCGTCATTCTCGGAATGTGGCGGCGGTGGTCGGACCAGGATTCCGAAACGGGCCAGACCCTGACGCTTCGGGACGTGGTCGTGGACGTCAAACGACGGGCGGCCGCCAATAGGCACAAGATCCTCGTCGGGAAGTACACGATGTTCATGGAAAGCGGCGCGCCCTGCGAGAGCGGGTCCGCGGGCTATGACAAGTGCGTAAAGCTGGGCAGCGAAACGGGCCCGGGGTACCGGACGAACAACGACTGGTGGGCACGGAAGGCCAACGGTGAGCCGGTGGGAAGCTATCCGGGAAACTGGAACACCAACATCACCGAGCACGTCCAGCGTGATGCAAACGGGGATACCTGGCCGGAGTGGGCGGTTACGCGTGATTACGAAGTCTTCTTCAGGGATATCCCCGAGCTCGACATCTGGTATTTCGACAACTGGTTCTACAGGCCCAGGACCAGCGCTGACTGGGACGGTGACGGAAACAACGACGATCGCAACGCGGAGGACGTCCGGCGAGACTACCGGAAAGGCTTCGTCAACGGCTTGAATCGTGCCAGGCAGCTGGCGCCCGATCGAATCTTCATGGGCAACGTGGATGGCAGTCCGCAGACCGATGACGGCATGCTAACCGAGCCGGAGTATCGCCGCCAGGTTGCCGCGCTGTACGAGGGAGCGATTGGCCTTTCGTATTCGCAGGAGACCTGGGGCACCTGGGAGTCGATGATGGCCCAGTACCAGACGACGCTCAGTAATTCGCGAGACCGTTTGACAATAATGAGCGTTCACGGTGAGCCGGACGATTACGCGCAGATGCGCTACGGACTGGCATCCTGCCTGCTCGACGACGGCTACTACTATTACACTACGTACGATACCGAATATCGCTCGGCGCTCTGGTTCGACGAATATGACGTGAACCTAGGCAGGGCGATCGATCCGCCGCAGTTCCAACCATGGCAGAATGGCGTGTATCGGCGCCGATTCGAAAATGGCATGGCGCTTGTCAACCCCAAGGGTAATGGAAGACAGACCGTGCGAATCGGCGATGGATACTGGCGGATCGATGGCACGCAGGACAGATCGGTGAATAATGGACAGGCGGCCGATTCGATAACCCTCAATGAGCGGGACGGTATAATCCTGATCGCGGATCAGCCTGCGAAATTCATCAGGCCCAAGCCTCCCGTGCTTCTCGAGGCCGGCTAGACAGAAAGACAGCTATTGGTGCGACAGGACGAGCCACCGAAAATCTGAGCGTGACCCCGGCCTTCCCGGTCTGTTCCGGGAAGGCCTCGTCACAGCCGGCCCGAAGAAGCCGCTGACCGGTATGGGTGAAATTAGCGCCTGAGGTCTGCATGGCACGATCAAAAGAACAATAATGATGCGTCGACAACCTAGAGTACTGTTCCTGATCGAGGACGGGTCGTATCTCTACGACAATCGCGTCCGCCGGGAAGCCACCTGCCTGCGGCAAGCAGGCGCAACCGTCAGTGTCATCTGTCCCAATGCCGGGAACGAACCGTATCGTTCCCGGGTCGATGGCGTAGCGGTCTATCGCTATCGCAAACCGTCGCTGGGCGAAGGGCTGCTGGCGCACATGGGCGAATACGTCGTCAGCCTGACGTCGCACTTTTTCCTGTCGTTGCTCGTCGCTCTGCGGGAAGGATTCGACGTCATCCATGCGGCGAATCCGCCGGATCTCCTGTGGCTGGTCGCGGCGCCGTATCGTCTGCTGGGCAAGCGATTCGTCTTCGATCATCACGATCTCGTTCCGGAATTGTTCGAAGAGAGATTTGGCGCCCGGCGCAGCACGCTCGCGTCAGTCGCAAGGTTTATGGAGAGGATGTCTTTTCGCCTGGCCAGCCACGTGATCTCGACCAACGAAAGTTACCGTAATGTCGCCCTGTCCAGGGGCGGCCTGAACGAAGACCAGGTGACGGTCGTCCGCAACGGCCCGGATCCCGATGACTTTCGGGTAACGGCCCCGAACGAGGCGATCAGGAACCTGGCTCCGAAAGTCGTCGGGTATCTGGGTAACATGAATCCCCAGGACGGCGTCGACCTGGTCGTCAAAGCCGCCGCCATCATTGCACAGACTTATCGCAGGTCCGATATTGCCTTCGTCTTGATCGGAAGCGGTGATTCGTTCGAGGGCCTCCGCGAACTCAGGGACAGCCTGCAACTGCAGGACAGCGTCGTCATGACGGGCCGAATCCCCTGGCAGGATGTGATAGCGACACTGGCCGCGGTCGACATCTGCGTGCAGCCCGATCCGCCGGGTGGCCTGAACGACCATTCGACAATGAACAAGCTGATGGATTACATGATTCTCGGCAAGGCGGTACTGACGTTCGACCTGCCGGAAACCCGGGTGAGCGGCGGCGATGCCGTCGAATACGTGTCCGGCGGCGGCGCGGAAGAACTGGCTGCATCGATCGTCGAACTCGCGGACGACGAGGAACGGATCGCCCGTTTGGGGCAAATGGCGCGGCGGCGTGCTACCGACGTCCTGGCGTGGCAACACCAGGCGCCAAATCTGCTGGTGGTCTATCGAAAACTTTTTCCGGAAGCTCGGCTCGGCCAGCCGGGCAGGGTAAATACAGGGAATGATTCATAATGGAAAATCAAAAAGTTAGCGTAGCGATTTTCGGTCTCGGCTATGTCGGCAGTGTCACGGCGGGCTGTCTCGCACGCAATGGCCACAAGGTCGTCGGCGTCGATATTGCCGAAGGCAAGCTCGACAGTATCAGGAACGGTCGTGCGCCTCTCGGCGAAGTAGGGCTCGACGACATTGTCCGGGATGCGGTCCGCTCGGGTCGTCTGACGGTCAGCAGCACTGCATCCGAGGCTGTAAAGAGCAGCGATCTCTCACTGGTGTGCGTCGGTACTCCGAACCTGGACAGCGGGGCACTGACGACCGGACACCTCGAGCGCGTCTGTACGGAAATCGGGGCGGCGTTGCCGGACGCAAAGCCGAATCACGTGGTATGTATCAGGAGCACGATGCTGCCGGGGACGCTGCGCAACGTCATCATTCCGGCGCTCGAACGGGCATCAGGGTTGTCGTCCGGAAGCGATTTCCATGTCGCCGTGAATCCCGAGTTCCTGCGGGAGGGGTCGGCCATCGATGATTTCGACAATCCGCCGAAGGTCGTCATCGGCACCGACTCCGACTATGCAGCCGACGTCGTCGAAAACCTCACCGCGGGCATCGATGCGCCGGTATTCCGAATCTCTTCCGATGTCGCGGAACTGGTCAAGTGCGTCGACAATGCCTGGCATGCGACCAAGATCACGTTCGGAAATGAAGTGGGCGAGCTGTGCAGGATTGCAGGCGTCGACAGTCACGAATTGATCGACGTGTTTCTCGCTGACACACAGCTGAACATCTCGCCCGTATACCTGCGGCCCGGGTTCGCGTTCGGGGGATCGTGCCTGCCGAAGGACGTCCGGGCACTGAACTATTTTTCCCGGCACGCGGACACGGAACTTCCATTGCTGAATCACGTTCTGCCCAGCAACACCGTGCAGATCGAACGGGCGGCAAAACGCATATTGTCACTCGGCCTGAAGCGCGTCGGAATGTATGGCCTTTCGTTCAAAGTGGGCACCGATGATCTCAGAGAGAGCCCGCTGGTCCGATTGGCCGAGCATCTGATCGGAAAGGGATGCGAGCTCCGGATCTACGATCCGAACATCGACCCGACGGAATTCGTCGGCGCAAACAAGGACTACATGGACGAGCATCTGCCGCACCTCGAGAAGCTGCTGGTCAAGCAGGCAGCGGACATGCTGGAGTCCTGCGACATCGTCCTCGTGGGCCACCGCACCGCGCGCTCCGAAGAATTCGTCCAGTCCATCCCGGATCGAATACGGGTATTCGATCTCGCACGGATCAACAGCGGAATCGGGAAGGACAACGTGATCGGTCTGTACTGGTAGTCGCGCGACACGGCGATGGCTGTGCAGTCGGGCAAGGCGACCAGGCAAGGGTCACTGGCATGGTACCTGCGGCGACTGCAGATCATGCCGCCCGCGGAAATCCCCCATCGGGCCCGCGAAGCCGTCCTGCGGCAGGCGTGTCGCGCACCGCTGGTCGCGGCACGGGACCAGCGGCTACCACGCGGCCTGTCCGCCGGCGACCTGCCGCGCCTGCCAATGCCCCGCAACCCGGCTGGACGCATCGTGCCCGAGGGATGCCTGCAGCAGCTCGAACGGGATGTCGACCGACTGTGCGCTGGCCATCTGGACCTGCTCGGGCAGAGCTGGTCCGGCCAGGAACTGACGGACTGGGCGAGAGACCCGGAATCAGGCAGGCGTTGGCCCTGGCACCGATATACCTATGCCATGTCCCGCAGACCCGGGGCGGCGGCAGGGGATGTCAAGTTCGTATGGGAGTTGTCGCGGCTGCAGCATTTGCAGGTGCTCGCCCTCGGCGCGCACTTGCTGGGACGCGCCGACGCAGCGTCGTTGTGCTGCCGGCACCTTTCCCAATGGCTGCAGGACAATCCTCCGTACAGGGGGCTTGGCTACGCGAGCGGGATCGAAGCTGCTTCGCGGGTCGTATCCATCGTCCTGATCCTCACTTTCCTTGAGGAGCACCATCTATCCGGGGATCTCGTAAAGGACATCGGCCGAGCCCTGGCCAGCCATGGCCGCTGGATCGCCCGGTTTCCCTCGCTCTATTCCTCGGCGAATAATCACCTGGTCGCTGAATCCGCCGCCCTTTACCTGCTCGGTTCCCTGATGCCGGTGCTGCCGGAGGCCGGCAACTGGAAGGACGTCGGGTGGGCTCGACTGGTGAAGGAGAGTGAACGGCAGGTACTGTCTGACGGCACCGGCGCGGAACAGACACCGCAATACCTGGCATACACGCTGGAATGGCTGTTGCTCGCCCGCACGGTCGATCGTGCGGGCGATACCGGCAATGAATCGGCATTGGACAAGGCGTTGTATCGCGGGGCAAGGTATTTGTCACACGTTGCCGACCAGCAGGGCAATATTCCCTTCATCGGCGATTGCGACGATGCCGTTGTCGTACGACCTGTAATGGAAGACGCCAACCACCCGGGGTCCGTCGTGATTGCCATCGCCAGCGCCCTGCAGGACGGCTCACTGGTACATCCGGCCTTCGCAGCCGATGTCCGGACCTGGCTGCTCGGCGGCAAGGAGGTTCCGGCCTCCGGCTACGGCTTCGCGAGTAACACCTTCGAGGAGGGCGGCTATTCGGTCCTGCGCTCACGGTCGAAGGACGGCGAACTGTTCCTGATGATGGATCACGGACCGCTCGGCTTCGCGGAGACCTGCGGCCATGGCCATGCAGACGCGCTCGCCGTCTGGCTGCATGTCGATGGCGTACCGCTGCTGGTCGATTTCGGGACCTTTCGCTATAACGCCGACGCGGGCTGGCGCGACTGGGCGCGGAGCACGGCGTCGCACAACACGCTCGAACTGAATGATTGCGCGCAGAGCGAGATGACCGGGCCGTTCGTCTGGGGACGCCGCGCGCGGACGACCCTGATCGAGTCCGGAACCGGCCGCGATGCGTCGTTTGTTCGCGCGAGGCATGACGGATATTCGGGCAACTTCGGTGTCGTGCACGAGCGGCTGGTCGAACGGACCGGCGAATCCGGGTTCGTCATTCACGACGAATTGACCGGCGCCGGGCGACACCGGGCCAGGCTGAGCTTCCATTTCGCACCCCACGTGGGGCTTCGGCCGCTTGGGAACGGCCGCTTCGAGGCACGCGTTGCGGACAAGCCGGTCGCGCAGATCCGTTTCGACAGCCCCGGCCTCGAAGTCAATTTAATACAACAAAAACAGCCACTTAGGCCGGGAGCCGGGGCAGTCTCCCCGGGTTACAGCCGCCTGAGTCCGGCGCCTTCGCTTGTCGCCACCGGGATGATCGACGTGCCGTTTTCCTGTCGAACCACGATCAGCAGAGCGTGAGGACAGGTCGCCATCGCCTCCGGATTACACCGGCGGCGACCCGTCGCGAGCGGTTTTCACGTAGATGTCCAGCATCTGCCGCGCCACGGACGACCCGACCAGGTTGTCTCGTGCGTATTCGTGCGCGTTTCTGCTCAGGGTGCGCCAGAGACCCGGATCAGCGATCACCTGCTGGATCAGGTCGGCCACGGTTCCGGGGTCCCGGGAATCGCTGAGGAATCCGTGCTTTCCCGGGACGATCAGGTCCTTGAGGCCGCCCACACGGGTCGTAATGATCGGCAGTCCGAAAGCCATCGCTTCGAGCACGGAGATCGGTAATCCTTCCCGTTCACTCGGCAGGACGTACAGGTGCGCACTCGAGAACGCTTCGATTTTCGCATCGCCCCGCACATAGCCGAGGAACCGGACGCTGTCCCCGAGCACCTGCGTCCCGTACTCCCGAACCTGGTCGGACAGCGAGCCGTCTCCTGCAATGTCGAGAACGACATTGATGTTTCGCCGGCGGAGAGTTGCACAGGCATCGATCGTGGCAAAGACACCTTTCCCGCGCTCGAGCCTCGCCAGGAACAGGACGCGGCATTCCTTGTCCACGTCGGACCGTTGCAGCTTGTTGCTGATGTCGAAATCACCGATCAGATCATCGGGTATCATTGTCGTCTGACGATAGACGGGTACCGAGACTCCCCAGGCTTTCAATCGCTCGGCAAATTCCGACGCCAGAACGGCGATGGCATCGGAGCGGCCGAACGTCGCGCGGAAGAACCCGAGCCACTTTTCCTCGACCTGGTCCGCGAAGCTGTCCGACCAGCCGTGGAAAAAGGTCAGCACCGGCAGATTTCTGTGTTTTGCCTGCCATGCAAAGACCCCGTCACGGAGGAAGCTCTTGCCGAGCAATGACGGGTTGATGTGGACGAGATCCCGGGGTTCCGACCGGATTTGGCGCCGAAAGCAGGCCTGGTCGCTTAACGGGTGCAGGAAACGCCCGCGCGTTGCGCCGATTTCGAGGCAGTCGATATCCACCTCGTGTCGCGGCATGTATCGCGTGAGGCTATCGACATACGCCGACACGCCACCAAGGTCCTTGATAGACGGCCGCGTAATCAAGACCCTGATCACCGGGTTACTCCTTGCCAGTTCGTTGCAGCAGGAATGCTGTACAGGCCTGCACCATCCGTGGCAGCAGTCTAAATGAACTGCGAACGTGCGTCATCGACTCGTGTATCCTGCCGCTGTGATCGCGTCTGCACAGAGAAACCCGACGGCGGTCACAGTCGCCATGTATAACTGCGACAACACGCTCTGTTGTGAACTTGACCATAATGTCTGCCCCCTTCGCGCGGACCAGCTGGTAACAGGATTCAGGCAATGGATTTAGCGAAATCGCGACCGCTGTCGATGTCGTTTGCTGTGGCTGTCGTGCTCGCTGTCGGTCTCGGGCCGGCCGTTGCCTCGGACCTGCAGGACCTGATTACCGCGCGGACCACGCTGGCCGCCGGCCTTGCAGCGGTAGCGGCGATGTTCGTGATCGGGATGGCGATGTCGCTGCTGGCGATATACCTCGGGTCGGGGGTGCCGGTGCCGGTATCCCGGCGGGTCTACGCGAAATCGATTGGAACGGGGCTCGTGCTGGCCGCGCTGTCGCTTTTCTTCAGTGCCATTGACGGGGAAAATTCGACAGCCTGGCGAAACGCCAATTGGCTGAACCCGTCAGATGGCGTCGAGAGTCGCCGCCTGGATGAATACGGCAATCACTTCGGTCGCCTCGTGACGAACGCCGGGGGCGCAGGCAACGAGTGGCTCGCCGAGTTGCCGGTCCCGATCCGGGTCCTGCTGGTCGGTGGCGAGTACAGGACGCTCGTCCGCATCAATGCAGCCGGGGGCACGAGTCCGCCTGACTTGTGCCGCGCGCAAGCCGTCCTGGTCATTCGGGCCGCCGACGATGCCGGCGCCCGTACCATCGAATCGGCCGATGGCCAGGATCTGTGCGGCAAATGGGCGCGCATCGATCTCAGGGTGCCTGCCGGCGTCACCACGTTGCGCATCGCGGCGCCGGACTTGAAAATCCCGTCTTTCGCGAGCATTGACTGGATGATCGTCGAGGTTCGCCCGGCCTTCGCCTGGCTGTGGGCAGCGGTTACCTTCGTCGGCGCTGCGATCTTCTTCGGGCTCCTCTTCCGGCTGGCGCAGGCACTGCGGCAAGACGGGCGGCCCGTGTCGCATCCGGTCCGCGGTGGCCCGTCCTCGCGGCAGCTGCCTTCGTTACTGGCGTTGCTCTTGTTCCTGTGTGCAGGAAACCTGTTCGTGTACTCGTTTGTTGCAGAGGAGCAGACGATATACACCTGGGACAATGCAGGATACTGGCGGTCGGCGATCGGTGTCAGCCAGTTCCTACAGGGATCCGAGCGGAAGAGTGTCATCGAGCAGAACAAGGACCGAAGCCGTCGTATCGATGATGCTGGCGCCGCCGGTCAACCCGGGGTCGTGCTGCCAAAGCCCGGCCCTGTCGCGGCGCTGATCCGCAATATTCGCTTTACGGAATACAACGTGACGACCAGCCTGCCGATCGCCCCGGTAATGGCGCTCCTCGGCGAATCACGGATGGTCTACGAACTTTCGCTACTCAACGTATACGCTGTCGCTGCGATGATCATGCTGATCCTCGCAATCCGTGCCAGCGGATACGCTGTCGAAAGACCGTGGCCGACTTGGTGGCCGTTCGTACCTGTCGTCGTCGCATTGTGTTTCGTGCCGTTCTGGGTGCCGCTCATACGCGGATATATGGGCATCAGCACGGTCGCGCCGAACCTCGCGATTCTCTGGCTGTATTTTCGCCGTCCGCCGGAGCAGGCACGTGATGGCGCTCTCCTGGCGATGGGTCTTCTGCTCGTCGCCGGCGTGCTGTTACAGAGATGGAACGCCTTCTGGGTCATCAGCTTTTTTGTGCTGGCCGCGACAGACAGCCTGTATTCCTTATGGCGACGCCGGGAGTATACGATTCCCGCAATTTTGCAGTCATTCAGGGTTCCCGCATTTGCAGGACTCATAGCGTTATGCGCATTCGCCGTACTCGCATGGCCCAAAATCGTGACGATCGTCACGACGGACTACGCAGACATCTACTCGGCATATCTCGAGCATTCGAGCCTGCTGTCGGCGGCACTGAAATTCGTTGGTGATGCGGGCCTGTTGCTGTTCATCTTCGTGATCGCATCATTCCTGTATTTGTTGTCCGTTCGGTCGACGCGCCGAACAGCAGCGCTCCTTGCGGTCCAGGTTGTCGTCGTGTTCGTCCATATGTCGAGCACCCAGACGATGGGGCCACACCATTTATACGTTTTGATGCCCGCGCTCCTGATGGTGCTCTGCCTGGCGTTCATTCAGTTCGTGTCGTCCAGTCAACATCTCAGGAAGCCCGTGTCGATCGCCCTCGCAGGCATATATACAGTCGTGGGGATATTTTCCATGGCCTCGGTGTTCACGCCATCGGCGGCCGATGCCGTGGACACGACGACGATTCGGCTGCTCTCGAACGACTATCGTCCCCCTCTGGTCCGTGGCGATCTCGGGGAATTCGACCGGCTCGCCATGTTCCTCGATCGGCAGCTGGAGGGCACGCCCGACTCTGCCGGCGTCTACGTGCTTGCCGGCTCGCAGGTACTCAATCCCGAGCACCTGCAGAACATCGGCCCTTCCCTGGGGCGCGAATTCGACGTCCAGGATCGGTTATTGCGCGCATCGATCGTGGACAAACGGGACGGATTCCCGGGCGAGTTGCTCGATGCGGCTCTCGTCGTGACAAGTGACCCGGTGCAGTTGAGCCGACGGCCGGAAGACCAGCAGGTCATTCAGATTCCGGCCAGGCAGCTGGAGCAGAACACCGGGATCGGCCCGGCATTCGAGCGCTTGCGGCAGGTCTTTTACCTGGACAACGGTGTCGAGGTGTCTGTGTTTCGGCGAATTCGCGAAAATACGAGCGCCGAGATAGCTTCGCTCAGCGACGAACTTCGGGCCGTCTACCCCGACCGGCCCGATGTCTACGAGCGGTAGAAACGAAAGTCAGGTGGAATAGCCGAAAGATCTCATGGATCGCCGGTGGACGATCTCGATAAACCGGGCGGAGAATTTCGAAATCGACGTGCGCCAGCGTTCCAGCGAACTCGGTGAGATACCGCGGCTGACCCGGCCCGGCTTTTCATACGATGAGCCGAAGCGTTTGGGCGAAAGCATTTCCGGAACGAATTCGATGTCGAGGAAGTTGCAGATGCCCCGGATTTCCGTTTCGGGATCGGAGACCATGTCCTCGTAACGGACCAGCCTGTAATTCGAGCGCCCCCGCAGGCGGTTGTGCAGCCGGGCGGTCCGCGATATCTGAAGATTGATATGCACGAACTGGCGGAATCGCATGAACTGTCGCCGGAACCAGTTGAGATCGTCGGAGATGTACTTCTGGGCCTGCGACGAGTACACGGCCCTCGGATCCCGGGTCGTGTGCAGCAACAGGCAGTCGGGATACCACTGGAGCAGGCGGTCGGTGAAGGAGTAATGCATGGGAAATTTGGCGCCCACCCGCGGCTTGCCACGCATCCGTGCATGAACGACGAGGATCGCGTCGAAGATCGACTGCAGACTCAGATCCCTGCCGGCGAGCTCGTTGCGCAACATCTCGCGGTCAAGTTGCTGGTCGACGGTCTGCCAGAACCAGCTTATGGTAATCGGCGTATAGAACAACTCCAGCAGCCTGTCGATGGCGTCCGGGCTGTCCAGTGACCCGACGTGGCGTCGAATGCGAGTGGCGATGTCCAGGCGCAGCCACCGCGGCGCGAAGAAGTGAATCTCATCGGCTATGTCGACGTCTTTGCTCTGGGCAAGAAGCGTACGGAGCATCGTTGAGCCGGTTCTCGACCCACCAATGATGAAGACCGGCCTGTTCTCTTGTGCGCTCATAAACTGCCGCGAATTCTAGCGTCTGGATTTCTGCTACGCTAGCCATATTATTGATACGGGTGTCGACGGACATTGCGGAGCGTTCTGCCAGGTTCTGCTGCATGCGTCTCGGCTGACCGATCGTGATTCAGGACGTTGAATCCCGAAGCGATGATTCACCGGCCAACAACGGCCGTTCCTTCCCCGGACAGGACATAAGACGAAGCTCGAATGATGCGAGAGCAAGTTCGTAACTGGCAAATAGCGTCGAGCATTGCCGACGTTCAGGCCCTCGAGGTCGAGTGGCAACGCTTGTTTCAAAGCAACCCGGCTCACAGCCCCTTTCAGGCATGGGGCTGGGTCACCGCGTGGATCAGGCATCTGGCGGCCTCGCCGGAGTTGAACGTCATTTGTGGACGAGACGAACACGACCAGCTCTGCTACGTGCTGCCGCTCGTCGTCGGCCCCCGCAACGGGACGTTCGACCGGTGCACGTATTATGTAACCGGAGGGTACGGCCCCGATTGCTCCGATTACATAGGCCCGCTTCGATCGCCGGATCTCGACGACGGACTTGCCGGAGTGACGATGGAAGCTATCCGCCGCTGCATCGATCCGGCATGTCGAATCGTATTGCCGGCCCTCGATCCGTCCGGCGATCTCCCCGAGCGAATCGCCGGTCGATGCAGGGAGTCTGGAAGGATAGCGAGGCTGCTGAACGACAATGTGTGCCCGACTGTGCAGCTGCCCGAATCGTGGGATCAATACCTGGCTGGCCTGAGCAGCAATTTCAGGTCGCAGATCCGACGCCATTCCAGGAAGATACGCAAGGTCCCGGGAATTTCGGTCCGGCGTATCGAGTCGACAGAGGCACCGCAGTTTGCCGCCGAACTGATGCGCCTCAACAGGACGAGGATCAGTGACAAGGGCAACGAATCGTCCCTCGAAGACGAGAGGTTCAGACGTTTTCTCGCGGACGCCGTGCCGGCGCTCGTCAATGAAAAGGTGGCATGGATGGATGCGATAATTGACGGCGATAACTATATTGCCGCCGCATTCAACATGGTATTCGCAGGGCGAGTCTACTATTACATGGGAGGTTTCGAGGAAAGCGCGAGTCAACTGCGGCCCGGGACGGTACTGTTTGCGGAGGCCATCAAACGCAGCATTGAGCAGGGTATGACTCGTTACGACTTCCTGAGGGGCGCGGAAAGCTACAAGTACCGTTGGGGCGGCGCCGATGTGCGGACTTGGCAACTGACCGTGTACCCGGACCGGCCGGTCCGCGCGCGGGCGGCCCTCGCCGTCGACGCAATGGTCTCCTCGCTTCATGCCGCTGCAGTGAGATTCAGGGAGAAGTGGCATAAACAATAAGCGTCGGCCGGCGCGATCGTGCGTCAGCATCGTCATTCCTCTCGCGCATTGCACAGCTTGGCAAGTCAGCCTGACGCGCCTGTTGCAGCGCAAGTTCGATCGCGACATCGACGTCATCGGTCTGACGGGATTCAGCGCTCCGCAGCCCGCGTTCGGCGCGCGTCTCGTGCGTCGCTGGCAGTTCCTGGATGCCAGGGTCTTCTCATCGGGTCCCGTCAGCAGTGAGCGCCGCGCGTTCGAGGAAGTGACGCAGGCATTTCCGGAAGGCGACGTTCCCGTCGAACGGGTACCGGCCGAGTGCCTCGCCGATGCGCTCGGTCTGCGACGGCCTGATCTGCTCATCTGGCTGGTCCCGGGGGAGCCGCCGCTTCTCTTGAGAAACAGAAAAGGGACCCGGGTTTGGTGGCTTTCGAGCAACACGGTCGCGTTTCCCGGTTTTTGGGAGTTGATCGAGCGCGTCCCGATCGTCGCGGCGGAGATCCTCGAGGCGGAGCCCGGAGCAATGGCGCCAAGGGTCGTCGGCAGGGTCTTCGCCAAGACAGATCACTGGTCACTGTCGCGGACCGTCTGCAGGCTGCGCGCGCTCGAGGAATCGCTGCTGCTTGCCAGGGTCGGAGAATTCCGCCGCTCGGGATGCATCGAATCCACACCGGCGCCGGCGGATGATCGGCGACCCAGCACATCGGCAGTGCCGAGCGTGTTCCAGTTATGCCAGGGTCTGGCGGCTCTCTACGGCAGGTACCTGTTGAGTCTCGTTACGCGGCGTTTCCACAGGAAACAGTGGCAGCTGATCGTCGGCGCCGGCGACGTCGCACACGAGGAATTGCCGAACCTGCCGAGACTGGCGCCGCGCAAAGGCGACTTCTGGGCAGACCCGTTTCCGATCAGCAGGAATGGAAAGTCGGTCTTGTATCTCGAACACTGGGACGATGCCGCTGCAAAAGGCCACATAGCCGTTGCCGAACTCGGCCCGGGCGGCACGCTCGATACCCCGGTCAAGGTGGTCGACAGGGATTATCATCTTTCCTATCCGTTCCTGTTCGAGCACCAGGGCGAACTTTACATGGTTCCCGAGTCTGCCGATGCAAATCGCATCGAGGCGTATCGCTGTGTCAGCTTCCCGTACGACTGGGAGCCCCACGCGGTACTCATGGACAATGTGCGTGCCTTCGACGCGACGTTATTCGAGTACGCTGGCAGGTGGTGGATGTACGCCGCCATCCAGCATAACGGCAACACGGTCTGCGACGAACTGCACCTGTTCTCTGCGCCCGGGCCGTTCGACGAATGGAGGCCGCACCGGGCAAACCCGGTCTCGCTAGACATACGCTGCGCCAGACCCGGGGGCTCCGTCTTCGTCCGTGACGGCATGATCTTCAGGCCGGCCCAGGATTGTTCCGAGGAATACGGCTACGGGCTGGCCATGCAACGGGTGCTGCATCTCGAAGAAGAGCGATACGAGGAAGAAACCGCGTGGAGGATTGTCCCGGACTGGGCACCGGAGCTGTGCGGACTGCATACGTTCAATCGGGGAGGCGGCGTCACGGCCTGGGACGTGCTCGTCAGGCGGCGGCGATAGCCGGACCGGGATCCCGGCATCGAGCGGTCTGGCGGGAGCAGCGGATGCGGCGCTTTGACATAATCAGCCGACGGCGCTTCCGGAAGGCGTTGTTTTGACACAGGCCGCAGCCCGGGACGGTCACAGGTCTCAATCGCCAGTGAGAGGCCATTCACATCCAAAATCCGCCCATGCTGCCATACTGTTGCGGCTTTATCGGAAAGCCACACGTGGCAGCGGATCGTCAGGTATTATCACGTGCCGGTCAGCTCACTGCCGTCCAAACCGTGTCCAGAGTCGAGCAGCCCGGAGCCTCTATCTGGTAGTTTCTGACTAGAATTCGCGTTTTGACCGAAGGACAATAAGCACATGAAAGCCGTTATTCTGGCGGGGGGCTTCGGAACCCGGATATCCGAGGAGACCTCGGTGCGCCCGAAACCGATGGTCGAGATCGGTGACAGGCCGATCCTCTGGCACATCATGAAGATTTACCATGCGCACGGGATTCGTGACTTCGTCATCTGTTGCGGCTTCAAGGGCTTTGCCATCAAGGAGTACTTTGCCGACTATCGTCTGCACGCATCGGACGTCACTTTCGAGACGCGGAGCGGGGTGGTCGAGGTTCACAGGACCGACGCTGAAGACTGGCGCGTCACGCTGGTCGATACAGGATTGAAAACCATGACGGGGGGGCGCCTTCGTCGCATCCGGGATTACCTGGGCGACGAGACCTTCTGCATGACCTACGGCGACGGCGTAAGCGACATCGACGTGTCGGAACTGGTTCGCTTTCACAAGCAACAGGGGTGTGTCGCGACCATGACCGCCGTGCAGCCCCCGGGCCGTTTCGGCGCCTTCAGCCTTGGTGAATCGCAAACCCGGGTGGCCCATTTCAGGGAGAAGCCGAAAGGCGACAATGCCTGGGTCAACGGCGGCTTCTTCGTGCTCGAGCCGTCGGCGCTCGACTACATCGAGGGCGATGCAACGTCCTGGGAAGGGGAACCGCTGGAACAGCTGGCTAGCGAAGGAGAGTTGAGCGCCTTCAAACATGCGGGTTTCTGGCAGCCGATGGATACGCTTCGTGACCGCATGTATCTCGAAGAGCTGTGGCAGTCCGGCGCCGCTCCCTGGAAGAAATGGTAATTCACAATTCGGTTGGAGAAAACAAGGCTTCGAGGAGGCCTACCAAGCACAATGGCTACAGAATTGGTTGTACAGGAAGATCTGGATTACATATGCCGGCAGTTGAATCAGGAGTTCCCGACGCTCTCGGGCAAGCGCGTGCTCATTACAGGTGGCGCCGGCTTTCTGGGGTACTACCTCGTACAGGCGTTGCTGCACTGGAACGCGACGTCGAAGGCAGACCCTCTGCAATTGGACGTATACGATAATTTCTCACGCGGAACGCCCGATTGGCTGACCCGGCTTTCGCCGAACCCCCATTTGCGGCTCGTCAGGCACGACATCACCGCACCGCTGCCCGGTGAATTCGGACCCTACGAGTTCATCATTCATGCAGCCTCGATCGCGTCGCCGATCTACTACCGGCAACACCCGATAGCGACGATGGACGCCAACGTCGACGGCCTCAGGAAGCTCCTCGACTGGACGCTGCAGCAGCAGCACGGGGATGTTCCGGTCGAAGGGTTCCTGTTCTTCTCGACCAGCGAGATCTACGGCGATCCTACGCCGGAGAACATTCCCACGCCCGAGACGTACCGGGGAAACGTGTCGTGCACCGGCCCCAGGGCATGCTACGACGAGTCGAAGCGATACGGTGAGACCCTGTGCGTGAACTTCGCACGCGAATACGGCCTGCCGATAAAGATAGCCCGTCCGTTCAACAACTACGGACCAGGGCTGAAGATCACCGACGGCCGGGCGCTCCCCGACTTCGCCCGGAATATTTTCGCCAACGAAGACCTGGTGCTGTTTTCGGACGGCAGTCCGACAAGGACTTTCTGTTACGTGGCCGACTCGGTCATTGGTTACATAAAGATACTGGTCAACGGGAAGAGCGGCGAGTCTTACAACATCGGGACGGACGATGACGAGATATCGATCCGGGATTTCGCGGAGCTGGTTGTCCAGACCGCAGCGGAACTGTTCGATTACAGCGGCAGGGTGAAGTTCAACGTCAGCTCGGATGCGGACTATCTGACGGACAACCCGAACAGACGCTGCCCCGTCATCGACAAGGCGCGCAAGGAACTAGGCTATGAGCCGAAGATCGACTTGCAAGAAGGCGTTCGCCGCTCATTGTTGTGGTACAGCGTGAATCAGGAGGCAGAGGCTGCATAATGAAAGTTTCTATCGTGGGCACTGGTTACGTCGGCCTGGTCAGCGGAGCTTGCCTCGCTGACAAGGGCCATGAGGTTGTATGCGTCGACGTAGACAGCGACAAGGTCGACAAGATCAATGCGGCCGTGTGTCCGATCTACGAGGCCGGGCTCGAGGATATTCTGAAAAGGAACGTCGGCTCGCGGCTGTCCGCTTCGACCAGTCTCTACGACGCCGTGTTGGAGTCCGAGGTAACGCTGATTGCGGTCGGCACGCCGTTTGACGGCTCGTCCATCGATGTCAGTTTCATCGAAGAGGCATCGCGTCAGATCGGCCGGGCGCTCAAAGACAAGGATGATTTTCACGTGGTCGTCGTGAAGAGTACCGTGGTGCCCGGCACGACGGATAAGGTCGTGACTCCGATTCTCGAGCGGGAGTCCGGCAAGAAGGCGGGGGCCGATTTCGGGGTTGGCATGAATCCGGAGTTCCTGCGGGAGGGCGAGGCGATATCCGACTTCATGAATCCCGACCGTATCGTCTATGGCGGATCCGATGCGCGTTCGATCACCGTGCTCGACCGTCTCTATGGCGTTTTCGAGGGTGTCGATATCGTGCGGACGACGAACAAGACAGCCGAGATGATCAAGTACACGGCCAATTCATTGCTCGCGACGCTGATTTCGTTCTCGAACGAGATCGCCAACCTGTGTACGGCGCTCGGCGAAATCGATGTCGTGGACGTAATGAAGGGCGTTCATCTCGACCGGCGGCTCAGCCCCATCCTCGATACCGGGCAGCGAATCGTGCCGACCGTCACGACGTTTGTAGAGGCAGGATGCGGATTCGGCGGAAGCTGTTTCCCGAAGGACGTCAAGGCGCTCATCGCGCATGGAAAAGCCGTCGGCGAGGACATGAGCCTGCTGCGCGCCGTGGTCGACATCAACAAGTCGCAGCCCATGCGCGTCATAAGCCTGTTGCAGGAAAGCTGCGGGTCGCTCGCCGGACTCCGGGTAGCCGTACTGGGGCTGGCGTTCAAGCCCGGTACCGACGATATGCGCGAGTCGCCCGCTATCCCCATCATCCGGTCATTGCACGGGGAAGGGGCTCTGATCACCGCGTACGACCCGATCGCGATCGACGAAGCGCGCAAGGTCTTCACCAGTATCCCGGTCGACTATGCCGATTCGATGAAGAGCGCGATTGAGAAGGCGGATGCCATTGTCCTGGTTACGATCTGGGACGAGTTCAAATCGCTACCCGACCTGCTGAACGGGATGAGCACCGCGCCCCTGCTGGTGGACGGCAGGCGGATGATCAGGAAAGACGCGGTACCGCGTTATCGCGGGATCGGGCTCACGCAGGCGGAAGACGCTGCATGATAATCGTAGATACCGCATTAAAAAAGCGCGAGGCGGACGGTACGCCGGTCCAGGTCGGGATCGTCGGTGCCGGCTATATGGGGCGCGGCATGGCATTGACCATTCAGACCGCAATCCCGGGAATGCGCGTTGCGGCGATCAGCAACCGGTCGATCGACAAGGCGCGGTTTGCGTTCGAGCAGTGCGGTATCGAGGACAGCATCGAGGCCAGCAAGGCCGCGGATGTCGACGCTGCCATAGAGCAGGGCAAGTACGTGTATGCGACGGACCCGGCGATCCTGGCCCGGGCGGGCCGAATCGACGCAATCGTGGAGGCGACCGGGGAAGTCGAATTTGGTGCCCATGTCGTGCTGGATGCCATTGCCCATGGCAAACACGTCGTTCTCATGAATGCGGAGCTCGACGCCCTCGTCGGGCCGCTCCTGAAGGCCTACGCGGATCAGAGCGGCGTGGTCGTCACGAATGTCGATGGTGACCAGCCGGGTGTCATCATGAACCTGTTCCGCTGGGTCGAGACCATCGGCTACAAACCGGTTCTGGCGGGCAATATAAAGGGTCTGCAGGACCATTACCGGACGCCGGAAACGCAGCGCGGATTCGCGGATCAGCACAAGCAAGGCGTGAAGATGATTACATCCTTTGCGGACGGCACCAAGATCTCCATGGAGATGGCCGTGGTGGCAAATGCGACCGGTTTCGGCGTCGCTACGCGCGGCATGAAGGGGCCGGAATGCGCGCACGTGACGGATGCGCTCGAGTGCTTTTCGGAATCGGATCTTACGGCCGGCGGCATCGTCGACTTTATCCTCGGGGCCGAGCCCGGTCCGGGGGTGTTTGTCATCGGCTACAACGACAATGCGGTGCTGAAGCAGTACGCGAAGTATCTCAAGATGGGCGATGGCCCGTTCTATACGTTCTATGTGCCGTACCATCTGCCTCACCTGGAATCACCGCTGACTGTGGCGAGGGCCGTGCTGTTCAACGATGCCGCGACATCGCCGATCGGTGCGCCGGTCGCCGACGTCCTTACGGCAGCGAAATGCGACCTGAGCGAGGGCCAGACGCTGGATGGCATAGGGGGCTTTCATTGCTACGGGCTCATAGACGGGATCGACGTCTCGCGCGCGGGCAACTGTCTCCCGATGAGCCTGAGCGAAGGTTGTGTCCTGACCCGTGATGTCGGGAAAGACGACATCATTTCCTTCGACGACGTCATACTGCCGGAAGGCAGAATGTGTGATCGTTTGTGGCGAGAGCAGCAGGACCGTTTTTTCGGCAAGGCTTCCTGACACGATGGCGGAAATGACTCAAAGCGAGAATGTCACCGTAATTTCGGCAGAACGGGGCTGGACCCTGTTCGACTTCGCCGAACTGCGGGCGTACCGGGATCTGTTCTACTTCCTGGTGTGGCGGGACATCAAGGTCCTGTACGCGCAGACGGTCCTCGGATTCGCCTGGGCGATACTCAATCCGGCAGTACAGATCGTCGTTTTCTCGGTCATTTTCGGGCGGGTCGCAAATGTCGGTACGGACGGTGTGCCCTACGTGCTTTTTTCGACCGTTGCGATCATTCCGTGGACATACATGTCGGACTCGATGACCGCCGCAAGCCAGAGTCTCGTCGCCGGCAAGCAGATGCTGGGCAAGATCTATTTTCCCCGCATCCTGTACCCGCTGACCCCGATTCTCGCGAAGCTCGTGGACTTCGGCATCTCCCTCGTTATCGTCGTGATCGTGATGGTCTACTACCAGGTCGTGCCGACCTGGAACCTGCTGCTGCTTCCTCTGCTGATCCTGGTGATGATGCTCGTGCCTACCGGGATCGGCATGTGGCTGGCGGCGCTTGCCATCCGCTATCGTGACATTCGGTTTGCGATGACCTATGTGATCAAGTTGCTCATCTATAGCGCACCGATTCTCTATACGGCGTCGTCGATCCCGGAGAACATCCGGTTCTGGTATTCGCTCAATCCCATCGTTGCGGTTATCGAAGGCTTCCGGGCCAGCCTGCTGGGCGGCGAGATACCCTGGGAGTTCATAGTGCCGGGGCTGGTGACGTCCGTGATCGTGTTCCTGAGTGGTGCAGCGTACTTCCGCCGGATGGAACGGGTATTCGTCGACGTCATCTAGCGGGCGGCTTGTCGGCGCCGGATGATCAAACAGGACACATGGCTGGTGATACGGACTCCAAATGAATGATCTTGCAATCAAAGTCGAGGGCGTAAGCAAGGTCTATCGAATCGGGCTTCGTGATCAGGCCGGCGATTCGATAGGCAAGGCCGCGATCGACTTCGTGAAGAGCCCGGTAAAGAACTACAGGAAGTACCGGTCACTGTACCGCTTCACCAGGGAAGAGCTGTCGGATGCCTATGCCGGCGACGACATTCTTTGGGCATTGCGAGATGTATCGTTCGACGTCGCACAGGGCGACGTCATCGGAATCATCGGCGTGAACGGTGCCGGGAAGTCGACCCTGCTGAAGGTCATTTCCAGGATTACGCCGCCCACCGCGGGGCGGATCACCATTCGCGGGCGCGTAAGCAGCCTGCTGGAGGTCGGCACCGGATTCCACCCGGAATTGACCGGGCGAGAGAACGTCTATCTGAACGGCACCATTCTCGGCATGCGCAAAGCCGAGGTCGACCGCAAGTTCGACGAGATCGTCGACTTCGCGGCGATCACCAAGTTTCTCGATACGCCGGTCAAGCGCTATTCCATGGGTATGCGCGTACGCCTGGCATTCGCCGTCGCTGCCCACCTGGAACCGGAAATCCTGATCATCGACGAAGTCCTCGCGGTCGGCGATGCGGAGTTCCAGAAGAAGTGTCTAAGCAAGATGGAGGACGTGGGCAAGGAAGGCCGTACCGTCCTGTTCGTTTCGCACAACATGGCTGCGATCACGCGACTGTGCCAGCGCGGCATCCTCCTGTCGGCGGGTCAATTGGTCATGGACGGCGAAGCACACGAGATCGTCAGCGCGTACCTTACCCATGGTCTCGGCACGGCTGCCGCGCGCGAGTGGCCCGATACGGCAGATGCGCCGGGCGACGACGTCGTGCGCTTGAGAGCCGTGCGGGCAATCGATGAGCAGGGAGAGGTGACCGAAGGCCCGGACATTCGAAAACCCGTAGGGCTGCAGATCGAGTACGACGTTCTCCGCGCCGGTGAGATCATAATGCCGTACTTCAGCCTCAACAATGACGAAGGCGTGATGCTGTTCTCCACGATCGACCAGGACATGCGCTGGCATTCGACGCCGCGTCCAGTCGGCCGGTACGTCAGCACGGCCTGGATTCCGGGCAACCTGCTCAGTGAAGGGATGGTCTACGTCACGGCAGCAATGCGTACGCCCGTTCGCAAGCATCGGCGGTTCTATGTCGGCGACGCAATTGCATTCAATGTGGTTGACAGGATGGAGGGCGATTCCGCGCGCGGAACCTGGGCAGGGCGGCTCATCGGTGCGGTTCGCCCGAAGCTGGAATGGGCAACGGTTTACGATGCCGAAAACGAAGCGCCCCGGGGTTGACAGCTTGGTTGCCTCGAGAATGACACGAATTCTGCTCGAGCCGCTGGAGTGGTTTTACCCGACGGCCAAGGCACTGTTCATGTGGCGCAAGGGACGGGAGCTCGCGTCATATCGCGAGGGCCCGGTCCTCGTCCTGCAGATGGGAAAGGTCGGGTCGAAATCGATCCAGGCGGGGCTGGAGAAGCTGTCGCTCGATCGCCCGATCTACCATGCGCATTTCCTTTCCGCCGCAAGGACCGCGGAGACGGAGAGGGAGCGCAGGAAGTTCTTTCGCACAGACCGGCAAAGCTACCTGGAGAGACCGTGGCTCAACCAGTTCCTGTTGCGTGCCTACAGGGACAGAAAGGCCAACGGCCGATGGAAAGTGGTGACCCTGACGCGAGAACCGGTCGGGCGGAACATTTCTGCCTTTTTCGAGAACCTGCATGTAAAGCCCGAAACGGAAGCAGGCAGATTCATCATTTCCTCCGACTATTACCGGATTGAGCCGACCGAGGTGAGCATCGATGATGTTGGGCCGCTTCGCGACCTGTTCTATGAGCGGGCCACGCATGATTCGCCGGTGCGGTTCTTCGATCGGGAGATACAGGATATCTTCGGAATCGATGTTCTGCGGACGGGCTTTTCGGTGCAGGCGGGCTACCAGATCTACAGCGGGGACCAGGCGGACCTGTTGGTGATCCGCCTCGAGAGCCTCGGCGAGTGCGTGGGTCGTGCATTTTCCGAGTTCCTCGGAGCCGACGATTTCACGGTGGTCAACAGGAACGTCGGCGCGAAGAAGGAGTATGCTCCGCTCTACGACGCCTTCAAACGTAAAGTCAGCGTTACGGCAAGCTATGCGGATAGCCTGTACACGTCGGAGTACATGCGCACCTTTTATACCGGCGATGAAATCGCGGCGTTCCGTTCCAGGTGGGTAAGGGATGTTGACGAGACTGCGGCGTAACGGGAGAAGACGTCGCCAGGTCTTCTGCGGCCGTTCCCGGCCCGACCGGGCGGTCGTTCATTCATGAATCTGTTTGCCGTCGGCATTCGATTGGACCGCGCCCGGTCCGAATTGCTGCAGCCGGTCCTTGCAGACGTTGCAGCCGCTTTTCCGGTGCTCGCCAGCGGGAGGCGTCATTTCTGGGCCAGCGAATGCGGCACCATCGCCGTCGCAAGTCAGGTTCCCGAGCCCGGCTGGTCGGGCCCGAGGAACTACGTTGCCGACACGGCTGATATGTTCAGCCTGTTCGACGGGCTGCCGATCGACCCGTCAGGTTCGTGCAAGGCCCACGATGCCGCTGACCTGGGGAAATGCTGGGAGACGGCCGTAAGCGACCTCGACGGCTTCTTCTGTTGCCTGAGGATCGACAAGGCTGCGCTGACCGCCGAACTGCAGCTCGACAGTTTCGGCACCTACCCGGTCTTCTACTGGAACGAGGGCGATGCGCTGCTGATCAGTAACAGCGTTGCCGTGCTGGACCGCATTACGCGGTCCACGGCGCTCGATCCCGAAGGGGTGTCGCGCATGCTGACGATGGGTTGGGTTGCTGGCGACAGAACGCTGCGTGCGGGAGTCAGGGCTTTCCCGGCCGGGCAACGATGGACGTGGTCCGCTGCGAGCGGGCAGGCGAAGACGGCGTCGAGCTACGGTTATCGCGACCTGGCCGGGGTCCGAAAGACGCCCCTTACGCGGCAGCGAATCGCAGAGCTCGCCGACGGCCTCGGCAGGCAATTGAGGGTGATCGGAGACAATTTCGACAACGTGCATTGCCCACTGACCGGCGGCAAGGATTCGCGGGTGATCGCCGCGTTGCTGGCCAGCAACGACATCGACGTGCACTTTTACACCTATGGCAACCGCGTCGGCAGGGACTCCGAAATCGCAGGCCAGGTGGCCGATGCGCTGGGGATCGAGCACGAATCGGTCCTCACGGAGACCTCCTCGCTGTTGGCGAACTGGGACAAGGAAGTCGAGTCCTTCGTCTTCCAGGGGGACGGCATGTGCCCGCTGCAGTTGATCGTCGGCGCGATCTCGGCGCGCAAGGTGGCGGCGCCGCCGATGCCCGTTCGGCTGTGGGGAGCGGGCGGCGAGATCGGGCGCGCCTACCACTTCAATCCGCTCAGAGCGATGCAAAGGGATTCCGTGGCAGGCATGAAGCGCACGGTGCGGCGCCGCTGGCTCGGTGACTGCGACGGCCTGATGCGACCGGGAGTCTACGCCAGCGCCGCGTCGTTCATCGGTGATTCGATCGATCGTTATGCGGACGCGGGCTTCGGCACGTCGGACCTCGCGGATGTGTTCTTTCTCTATCAGAGAGGCGGGCGACGGGTCGGGAAGAACCTGCGGGCGAACATGAGCCTGCGTGATTCGTATTCGCCGTTCTTTACCAGGCAGTTCGTCGAAGTGGCATTCTCGCTCGGAGAGTCAGAGCGACGGACCGAGCCGCTGCATCACGATTTGCTCGCCGCCATGGCGCCAGAGGCCCTGGCAATCCCGTTCGACAAGGGCGGCTGGTCCAGCAGGTCGGCGACGGTAAACCGGTACCAGGAGCTCACCAGAGTGGTCTACGGCCGGATTGCGCGCAATTTGCAGGGTCGGTTCGGTGTCGGGGGCAGCTCGAAACCCGACAATATTCTCGTAAAAGACACGAATTTCGAGCGCACGGCCTGGCTCGACAGGCTGCAGGAGACATTTCGGCAGATGTGCCTGGATGAGAGCCAGGGCGAAATCTGGAATTATGTCGACAAGAATAAATTTGCGACCGTTACATCGGGCAGACGCAACGCGCGGTCCATTGCGCATAACGCAAAGGCGCTGTTTCTGATTGCGACGCTATATTTTTACGACCGCCAATCCAAGTTATCCTGAAACGGTTTCTTCGCTAGGACGACTCATGTCACATGATCCCGGGCCAATTCGTTTGCTTCGTGTGCTGCCGGTCCTGTTCGCATGCGCGTTCCTGGTTGCGCGTCCGGCCGCAGCGCATACGCCGCAGGACGCGATTGATTCACTGCAAATATCGCCGAGCTACGCGAGCGATCAAACGGTTTTCGTCCTGGTGCAGAATTACCTGTTGCGGTCGCAGAATCGTGGCGCGAGCTGGAAGCAGCTGGTCAGCGGACTCGACAGTCCGTACGTCTACACGGACATAGCCATCTCGCCGAGTTTCGTGGACGACGGTACGGTATTTGTTGCGACGGACGGCGGCGGCATTTACAGGTCGGCGGACCGGGGCGAGTCCTGGGGGCGATGCAGCGATGGCCTGGCAAATCGCAACATCGGTCTGTTGCTGGCAACGGGCAATGGCAGGCTGCTGGCAGCCGGTGCCCGCAACGGCATGTTCCTGTACGGCGGGGACTGTTCCGTGTGGCAGCGAGTGTTGAGCGACGATGTGCAGGTGACTGCGCTGCACGTGCTGCAGGACGGGGCCGGCCCACGAATACTGGGCGGTGACTCCGACGGCGGCCTCTGGCTCAGCGATCCGTCCGGTGACGAATGGCGGCGAGTCGCCAGGCTCGAAGGCGTCGGGGCGATAACATCGCTCGCATACGACAGGGAGGGCGGAGCCGGCGGTGTCCTGTACGTGGGCACGGCAGACGCGGGGCTCCTCCGTTCGCCGGATTTCGGCACGAGCGTTGTGCCGCTGTCCGATGACTGGCCCGACCGGACGGACGACTGCCTCGGGCGCAAGCTGAGCGATCCCCGACCCGACCGGCACGTGCGGGATATCGAGGTCGTGCGAGAATCGGGCGGCGCACATACGCTGTACGTAACGACTTGGTACAGCGCCGTGTACGTATCAAAGGATTCCGGAGAATCGTGGGATCGGCGGTCGAACGGCATCACCTGCGACAACCAGGCGGGGACGTATGACAATGAGGTACCGCACTACCGAGATATCGACGCCTCCGGCGCGGAGATCGGCGAATTCTTCGTAGGCGGTTTCGACGGCCTGTACCGATCGTCGGACATGGGCCGGTCTTGGACGCAGCTCGAGACGTTGCCGGTCCATCTCATTCGCGGGATCGACGTATCCGCGTCACTTGCCGGGGACTACGGGATCGCGCTGGGAACGTACGGAGGCGGTGCCTATGTCAGCCTCGACCAGGGCCGGAGCTGGACGATAAAGAATCACGGGCTCGTGACAACGCGCCTCGCGGATCTCGAGTTTTCGCCCCGCTATCCCGAGGATTCGCGGCTGTACGGCCTGTCGAAGGAACACCTGCTCGTCAGCCCGGCTCCGGTAGCGGCGTGGTCGGCGGATTCGATGGTCTACCGGGGATGGCGCAAGCGACTCGGGTCGGGCCTCGAGAGGCATTTGAACGTTCCCCCGAGGTTCGGTACGAAGCTGTTCCTGAGCGAATCGGAACGCCGTCGCGTGTGGCCCATGCAGATCGAACTGTCGCCCGAGTTTGCCACGGACGGGACGATGCTTGTCGGGCTGCGCGCGCACGGTGTGTGGAAGTCGACGGATGCCGGGGCGAGCTGGCACCGTGAGTGGGACGGACCGACGGACTTCGTCACCGCGTTGCAGGTGTCGCCGGATTTCGCGACGGACGGCACGGCATTTGCCGGGATCAGGGACAGCGGTATCTACGTGACCAGGGACGCTGGCGAGACATGGCGGTCAGCCAACACCGGCTTCGAGTTTCTCGCGAACATCGAAGCAACTGTTGCCCCGAATTATTACATCGACCCGCCGTTGCACACGGCTATCAAGGACGTATTGCTGGTGGTGTCGCCGGACTTCAGCAACGACCAGGCCGTCTTCGCGAGTTCGTCAGAAGGCCTGTTCAGGTCGAGCGACGCGGGCCGCACGTGGTCGGAATTGTCGCTCGGCGATTCGGCCCCGGACATCCCGGTCATAGCGCTCGGCATATCCCCGGAATTCGGCGATGACGGGATGATTCTCGTGAGCCTGAAGGGACATGGTCTGGTACGCTCGACAGACGGGGGAACGACATTCGAGAGGATCGGCACGGATCTGCTCAGGCAGAATCACGACCTGAGGTTCATCGAATTTTCGCCGCATTTCGCCGACGATGGCGTGATTTACGGTGCAACTGACGAGGTTCTGCTCCGCTCCGCGGATCGCGGGCTGACCTGGTTCGCGATCGAACGGCCGATCCGGTATGAAGACTGGCGCGGCGAGGACCGCGGTCCCGTCCTGTTTTCGGGCAACTGGGTGCGGGAAGCGGCAAGCGGCTTCAGCGCGTCCACGCAGGCGGTTTCCAACCAGCCGGGGGCGACAGCGATGCTGAATTTCGCAGGAACGTCGATATCGTGGATCGGTGCGCGCGGTCCGGACGGCGGTACGGCCAGGATCAGCATCGACGGCACCGTGATCGACGAAGTCAGCTTGCGCAGCGCAAACAGCGAGGCGAGCGTCGAACTGTTCAATGTCGATGACCTGTCTCCCGGCAGACACACGATCGAGATCGAGGTGGTGGACAGCAGAACCGCGAACCCCGCGGCCGGCAACGTGTCGATCGACGCATTCGATGTCAGGGGCTTCTAGGGTGATCCGCTACATACCGATAGACAGTTGGCCGGACCTCGCGTGGTGCGCGATCTGCACCGCAGGACGTCCGAACGTGCAGGTATTGCACGGCAAGCGGGTCGAGACGCGGCGCCAGTGGTTCGGTGAGATAGCCTGGGCGGGGGAATTCGAGCAGGCGGCATTCCACGGGACCGATATCGTCTGCGGCAGCGGAGGAAGAACCCGGGGGACATCGGTCGTTTTTGTCGGTGCCGGCTCGATCGTCGACAGGCTCCACCGGGCAGAGGCGGGACAGAACCAGCTCGTATCGAACTCGTTGCCGTGCCTGCTTTCCGTCGCACAAACCGACCTTGATCCCACGTACCCGAAATACTATGAGGACCTGAGAAGCATCAACGAAGGAGTCGACCGGTACGTCCGAAGGTTCAAGTGCTCGCGAGGGTATGTCGAGTTCGTCTATTTCGACAATCTGGTCTGGAACGGGTCGCGCATGCAACGTGAACCCAAGCCGCATTCGAAGACCGCTTTTGACGATTATGCGGATTATGTCTCGTATCTGCATTCGTCGATGCGCGCCATCGCAGAGAATATACGGTCGCCGGACCGGGAGTTTCCGTACGAGATGCTTGCGACAGTGTCATCGGGTTATGATTCGGCGGCGACCGCCGCGATAGCGACTTCTGCCGGCTGCGAGCGTCTCCTGACGATCGACCGAAGCCGAGCTGGAGATTCCGACAGTGGTGAAGAGATCGGCAAGCACCTGGGCGTCGAGACAATCGTGGCCGGTCGCGATGACTGGCGGAGTACGGAACTGGCCGAGAGGCCGTTCATTGCAGGGGGGCCGGGTGGCGGCGGCAGCGTCTTCATCAAGTCCGGGGAGGAGCACCTCCGCAATACTGTGCTTTTTACCGGGCTGGGCGGCGGCCTCATTTGGGGCGACGCCGATGAAAGCCCGGAGGCGGGCTACCCGCCAGTCGGATTCGCCGATGCAAGTCTTACGGAATATCGATTATCGACGCGCTTCCTGCATTGTCCGCTGCCTCTCTGGGGCATGCGGACACCGGATGACATCTATCGAATCACCGGTTCCGACGAGATGAAACCATGGCGTATCGGCGGCAACTACGACAGGCCCATACCCCGCCGGATCGTCGAGTCGGCAGGCGTCCCGCGGCAAGCGTTCGGTATGAAAAAGAAGGCAGCGGCATTCAAACTGCACCAGCCCCATGCGAAAGAAGAAGCCCCGTTACCATCCTCCCTGCAGGACTTCAACGCCTGGCTGAGAGAATCTCGATCGCAATGGCTGAAACGAGGCAAGCTGCCGCCGAGCCCCATGGTCAGCGATATCGTCGACAGTATCCTGTGGGCGGGTATTACCGGGCTGCGCGTTACGCGCAAGCTGATACCGGTGTCCGGCGTGCAGGACTATCTCGCGGTCAAGGTCAGGGAATTGCGACACCGCGCGAGGCGCCCCCCCGGTTCCGTCAGATGCTTTACGTTTCCCTGGGCCGTCGACCGGGTGAGGAAGGAATACGACGCTGGTCGGTCGCTGTACCCGGCTGGACCCGGCGACTAGCGGATATGCGAGCGACACTGCAGAACTCGTTGATCGTGTCGTGCACGGCATTGCTTTTGCCGGCGATAGCGGCCGGCCACTCGCCGCACGATGTCATAACGGATATTGCCGGTGCGCCGGCGACGGGCCCGTCTCGCGGGCATCTGTTCATCGTCGTAACCGACCAGGTATTCAGGTCCGAGGACAGCGGTGCCAGGTGGAAGAACCTGGTCAAAGGGCTCGACAATCGCTTCTCGTTCACGTCGATCGCGGTATCACCGGACTATGCGAGCGATGACACGGTCTTCGCCGCGACCGCCGGTGACGGGGTATACCGTTCACGGGATGGCGGCAATTCCTGGGCCGGGATCAACAGTGGCCTGGATCGTCTCGATATATCCGGTTTGAGCGTATCCCCCCGGTACCGCGAGGATGGGCGCATTCTCGCCGCGTCGCATTCAGGCGGCGTCTGGCGCAGGGTGGCCGGCGCCGCCGACTGGCAGATGGTGTTGACGGAGACGGTAATAGCCGTCGCCTTTGCAGAACGCGACAGACCGGGCGGCCAGCCGTGGATATACGCAGGCGACGGCGATGGCAACGTCTGGCGATCCGTCGACAACGGGCGTCTGTGGGAGATCACACACACGTTGCTGGACGGGGTATCGATTACGAGCATGCACTTTTCGGGCGGCACGCTGTTCCTGGGCACGTCCGGACACGGACTGTTCCGGTCCGACGATGACGCCGTCTCGTTCCAGCGCGTTGACGGTCTCCGTCCCGAGCGCACGAGGGACTGCCCTGACGAAGAACTGCCGGAGCCGGTCGTCGATCATCACGTAACAGCGATCACGTCGTCGGCGGACGATGACGAACTGTTCGTGACTTCCTGGTACAGCGGCGTGTTCAGGTCCGCGGACGGCGGCAAGAGCTGGTCGAGCTGGAACGAGGGCGCGAGCTGTGATCCGCAGGCGGATCACATGTCTGTCGCTCATTTCACGAAGGTCATCGAATCAGGAGGCACGGCAGGCCAACCGGTATTCTGGCTGGCCGCGTTCGACGGCTTGTTCAGGCGAGACGGTGATGGCAGCGACTGGGAGCAGGCCGAAACGCTGCCGGTGGGACTGATCAAGGGCATGGCGGTTTCCGATCGTCGGGCAGCCCCCGTGTCGATCGCGCTTGCCACGTACGGCGGCGGCTTCTACATCACGGACGACGCGGGCAGTACCTGGACGATCGGCAACAAGGGACTGATTACGACGCGCCTGACGGCGCTGTCCTTTTCTCCCGACTATCCGGATGACGGCGTCATTTACGCAGGCGCGATCAGGCGATTGTTGAGATCCGACGACAGCGGCAGGTCGTGGCAGCCGATCGACCTGCGATTTCGGAGTTTCGGTCACCGGGTGGTCAACAAGCTCGAAAGGATGGGCCTTCCGGTGGACTGGCTGCGGTCGGACACGGGAGTGACGCTGCCCGTGTACCCGACGGTGACGGCCCAGCCGCGCGGCAACGGGGAGCGGGTCCTGTTCGCGTCACGATTCCACGGGGTCCTGCAATACCGGAATGACACGACTGAACTCAGCAGGCTGTGGTCGGGCACCGACGAGATCATCAACAGTTTCGAATTGTCGCCGGATTTCCCGTCGGACCAGACCGCGTTTGCAAGCGTAAGGGGTTCTGGCCTGATCAGGTCCACCGACGCTGGCGCCTCCTGGGCGCCGGTCAATGACGGCCTGGACATCGTCGACCTGTGGAACGCGACCCCCGCGCGCGGCGACTTCCGGCGCGACATGCTGATTGCCCTTTCCCCAGCGTTCGACAGTGACGCAACGGTTTTCTCGGGATCCCCGGCAGGGACCGGGCTCTACCAAAGCAGCGACGCCGGTGACTCATGGACACGAGTCGCTGCGCTCGACGAGCTGGTTCGGGCTCCCGTGCTGGCCATAGCACTGTCCCCGGAGTTCGCGTCCGACCAGCGCATGATAGTGAGCATGCAGGGACACGGACTGTTCATGTCGCAGGATGCCGGAAGGAGCTTCGTGCCCATCGCCCGGCGGCTGTACGACTCGAACGCGTCCGTGGAATGGCTCGAATTCTCTCCGGATTTTGCCAGGGACCGGACGGTCATTGCCGCGTCCGATGAGCAGCTGTTCCTCTCGGGTGACGGCGGCGCCTCGTGGCGCCGGATCGCACGACCCGTCCGCTACGAAGACATGCGCGAGGTCGTGCGGTACCGGGGATCCCGGGAACGGCTGCGCGGTGACGACTACAGCGCCTCGACGGAAACCCGCCTTAGCGGGACAGGCAGCCGCGCCCGGCTCGATTTCGTCGGTACCGGTGTCGCCTGGATGGGATCGAAGGCCCCGTCGTTCGGGCGCGCGGAGGTGTTCATCGACGGCGAGACGGCCGGTGTCGTCGATTGCCGGTCCCCGACCGCCATGCCGTTGCAAGAGCTTTTCGTCGCCGATGGCCTCGAGTTCGGCAAACACCGTATCGAGGTGCGGCCGGTCGATGACGGGACCGGTTCAACGGACCCCGTTGCCATCGATGCATTTGACGTCCTGCCGGACACGGGCCAAACGGATCGATGACCAGCAGCGCGGCCAATCCATACAGGTACAGGGCGCGCGGGAAACACCTCGTATCCGTCGACCAGGGCCTGTTGCAGGCCGTCCTGAATCTCGTCGTCCGCTACTCGGTCAATGGCCTGGCGTCGCTGGGGCTGTCACGCAGGAACAGCCTGCAGCTGCTGAAGACCGTTGCGCGACCGGGTAAACGGCACGATGCGCCGGGTCCCGTCGAATCGTATCCGGTATTCGGCCATATCGCGATGCGCGTCCATCGCGGGTACAAGTTCTTCGATTTCAATCAGGGCGTGGTGACGAAGCTCTTCAACTGCAATGGAGAGACCGACAAGGCTGCAGCGGAAGTTGCGGCATCCAGGACGGCATCCGCGATCTCGGCAGCGCCGCGATTCATCGCGGCCGACGAAGACCTGCGCTGGTTTTCAGAGGAGCTAATCCGTGGCAGGCACGCCACGAGTCTCGTTTCCCGGGCGTCGAGTGACTACCTGAAGTACTACGGTGATATTGAAGAATGCCTGGTCGAATTGGCGCTCTCGCAGGATCCGATCCGGGTAAGGGTCGACGATCACGTAGGCCGCGTTTCGTCGTACGAATTCCAGGGCCGATGGAAAAAGGCCGGCTGTGCGAGCAGTGATATAGCCCGGGTAACGGACTATATTGAACGGGTCGGTGGCTTGTTGCATGCACACTGTGGCGCTATGGAGGTCGAACTCGTTCCGACGCACGGTGACTTCTCTCTCGTCAACGCGATACTCACTAAGCAGGGGCTCCGCTTCATCGACTGGGAGGGCATCGGGCCGGGGATACTCTATTCCGATCTCTACAATCTGATGTTCGCCGAGCGCTATTACGGCAGAACGAGCGCGAATTTCGTCGCTGAGGTACAGGCGATTCTGCGGCAGTTTCGGGAGGCGATAAGCAGACGCGCGCCGGTCCTGCGGCAGGTAGCGCACCAGGATGAGGATGTCCTGAGAAGGCTCTATTACCTGGAGCGCGTGCGGCTGCTCGTCGACCGGGAGGTCACCGAGAACCTGGTCAGAGTGGTAACGAAGTCGATCGGTGTGTTCGACGAGTTCGACAGCCTGTCCGGGAAACTCGGCGGTGTGAATGCGTGAAATGCCGTTAGCGAGGGGCCGGCGCCGCGGGTTGTTCAAGCGCGTGGCGTCGCGTGTCACCCGGTGGGCCGGGGGCGTGTACGCGAGGTACTTCGGACCCAGTGTGCGTTCCGTCCGGGACGAGCCGGAGCCGAGGTTCCTGGCCCTGCTCCGTACCGCCGCTGAAGACGGTCCGCCCGGGCCGCGGGACCGGGCGCAGCGAGACAGCGTCCTGGCGCACTTCCGGGATCGAACCGCCGGCAACTGGCCGGAGGTGCCGGACACCCTGACCGACCTGCGGCTGGACCTCGGCTCGTTGTCCGATGCAGAACTGCAGGACAGGGCGGCGCGAGCGCTGCAGGGCGACTTCCACCCCTCGGGTGTCCGCGCCATCTTGAAAGAGGATGGACGCGTCGACTGGAGCAGCAATCCCGCGGGGCGCAGGGAGTGGCTCCTGATGCTCCACCGGCATGCCTGGTGGGCATTGTGGGCCGAATGCTACCGGCGCACGCAGGACGAGGTTTATGCCAGGGCGTTCGTTTCCCAGATCACGGACTGGATCGAACAACATCCGCTGCCGGCGCGCCATTCAGAGGATCACGAGCCGTGGCGCCTGATGGAGGCGGGGCTGCGGCTGCGCCTGAGCTGGATTCCCGCATTCGGGGTGTTTTACCGGTCGGCCGCGTTTACGGACGCGGCCAAGATCCGGGTTCTCCGCGCATTGTATGACCATGGCCGGCTCCTCAATACGTTCTTCACCAATCGCAATCACCTCATCCGCGAATGCAACGGATTGCTGACGCTGGCGTTGTGTTTTCCGGAGTTCGCGGAGGCGGACGAGTGGCTTTTCAATGGCATGGACCGCATCGACCGGGAGATCCGCAACCAGGTCAATCGTGATGGCTCTCACATCGAGATGTCGGTCGGGTACCAGTGGCTCGCGATCGATGAGTTCGAGGTGACCCGGACGCTGCTCGAAGACAACGACCTGGCGCTGCCGAATGTCGATATCGAGTACGTGCTGCGCCAGATGTACGCGTATCTTGCATCCGTCATCCGGCCCGACGGCAGCTTTCCCCAGCTCAATGACGGATTCATCCTCTGGGACGTGTCGAGAATGTTGCAGGCGGCAACACGGGCGGGCTGGCGCGATATCGAGTATATCGGTTCCGGTTGCGCCCGCGGCGAAGAACCCGAATTCTGTTCGCGATCGTTCCCCAATGCGGGACTGCACGTGACACGTTCGCATTGGGGCAGGGATGCCCATTATCTCGTTGCGGACACCGGTCCGTACGGGGGGCCGCACGGACACGAGGACAAATTGAGTTTCGAGCTCTGCGCCTTCGGTGAACCGTTCATTGTCGATCCGGGTTCGTATACGTATCAGAAAGGCGATCCGTATCGTTTGTATTTCGTGGGCTCGCAGGGACACAACACGGTGCTCGTCGATGGCAAGAGCCAGGTCCGGCGCTGGTCCCGGAAACACATGAATCCGCGGGTCTCGGACCGGACGTACGGCGAGTGGTACAGCGACCCTGACTGGGATTACGCATCGGGCCGGTACGATGAAGGTTATGCGGAATTCTCGCTGTCGAGGCCGGCGGGTCGGGTGGCGGACGAGGATGTCACGCATCGCCGCGACTTCGTTTTTGCGAAGCCCGACTACTGGGTGATCATAGACAGCCTGGTCGCAACGCGAGACCACGATTTCGAGTTCGTGTTTCACCTGGCGCCCGATATCGAGGTCAGGACGCTCGATGGGCCGGATGTAGTGCTGGTGTCGCGTCACAGCGGTGCCCGGCTGCTGCTGAAGGCCCTGGCGGACGGCCCGATTTGCTGCGACGTGATGGCTGGTTCGGAATCGCCGATCCAGGGCTGGTATTCGCCCGACCACCACCAGAAATGCCCGGCGCCGACACTCGTCTTCCGAAGCCAGGGTCGTCGAACGATGTGTGTTCCCTGGCTGTTGTTCCCGTTGCCGAGCGACTGCGAAGCGGACGAGATCGGGCTGGTTCGGGCGGAAAGCCGGGCGCCGGGTGAGTGTTCCTTTGTCGTCACCGGACGCGGCGGGAGGGATTCGTTCTCGGTTCACAGCAGGTTCGCCGCGGGTGGGCTGGATGACGAGGACCTGGAGGAGCGCATCGTCATCCGCAGGCAGGATGGGCGGACCTGGTCGTCCGACAGGCTGACTGGCGGGGATGCATAGGCAGGGCTATTATTGTCAAATGACGTTACTCTTTTGCCCGCTCTTTCACTATGCTTTACGTGACGGGTCGGATCGAATTCGGCCGGCCGAACAATAAGAATCTCACGCGAGAAGAGATCCGCAGCGAGCATGCCCAAATTGAATCGAGTTTCCGTTAGCGCCTCCTGGCTGGCAGGCCTTGTTGCCGCCGTTTCCTGCTCCCAGGCCGCGGCACAGCCGTTCCAGCCGTCGGTGGACGGTCTGGTGGTGATGGAGGCGGAGCATTATTCGCTGAACGTGGCGCAGGGCTCGCACACGTGGTCGGAGAGCCTGATCGCG
>Ga0209536_100000468_pt1 | contig 65413 bp, 55 predicted proteins | sample DeeMarSeWOR28_12_FD_187461 | JGI IMG/M metagenome (GOLD analysis project Ga0209536, IMG submission 187461) | Marine sediment microbial communities from White Oak River estuary, North Carolina - WOR-2-8_12 (SPAdes) (version 2) | ecosystem: Environmental > Aquatic > Marine > Intertidal zone >...
CGTACGGTCCGGATGCGATCTCCGCCCGGATCGGGCCCAACCGCATCCTGGAAGACGAAGGCTACATCTTCGCCTGCCAGGATGTGCGCGGGCGGTATCAGTCGGAGGGAGAGTACGACAACATGCGCCCGCACGTGCCGGGCGAGCTTCCGATCGACGAGAGTTCCGACACCTGGGACACGATCGACTGGCTGGTGCAACACGCTCCCGACAACAACGGTAAGGTCGGGATGTGGGGGATCTCGTATCCCGGTTTCTACGCTGCGGCCGCGTTGCCCGAGGCGCACCCGGCGCTGGTGGCCTCTTCGCCACAGGCGCCGATCTCGGACTTTTTCTTCGACGATTTCCATCATCACGGGGCCTATACGCTCGCCTACTGGTTCATCACTCCCGTATTCGGGTACCAGCAGGACACGTTGAACACCGGAAACTGGTTCACCTTTCCCACCCGGGGTTCACGCGACGGCTACAAGTACTACATGGACCTCGGACCGCTGAAGAACGCGGACGCGACGTTCGATTCCACCAACTTTTTCTGGCGCCAGCTGGTGGAGCATCCCAACTACGACGAGTTCTGGCAGGCGCGCAGCATCCTGCCGCACCTGGATGGGGTGGACCATGCGGTGCTCACGGTCGGAGGGTGGTACGACGCCGAGGATCTGTACGGCCCGTTGAACATCTACCGGGCCCTGGAGAAGAACAATCCGGATATCGCCTACAACGGGCTGGTGATGGGACCCTGGGGCCATGGCGACTGGGCTCGAACGCTTTCTCCGCACCTGATCGGAGACATCGTCTACGGAGATGACATTTCGGGCTGGTACCAGCGCGAGGTCGAGGCGCCCTTCTTCCGATACTGGCTGAAGGGTGAGGGCACGCCGCCTGAATTCGATGCGCTGACCTTCGATACCGGACGGAAGGAATGGCGGTCGTTTCCGGCGTGGCCTCCGACCGAGGCGCAGACCCGGACCCTCTACCTCCGCGAGGGCGAGAGCCTGCAGTGGACCGGCCCGCTCGCGAGCGAGACCGAGTATACAGAGTACGTCAGCGACCCGAACGAGCCCGTTCCGTACACGGACGACATCCGCTTCGTGTTCACGCCCCGCCGCTACATGAACGAGGACCAGCGGTTCGCGGAGCGACGGCCCGATGTGATCGAGTTTCAGAGCGGAATCCTCGAAGACGAGCTTACGCTCGCCGGTCACATTCTCGCCCGGCTCGAGGTATCGACTACCGGCACCGATGCGGACTGGATCGTCAAGCTGATCGACGTCTACCCCGACTCGTTGCAGAACGACGAGCACACGCCCGAGGGGGTGGTGCTGGGTGGATACCAGCAGATGGTGAGGAGCGAGATCTTCCGCGGCCGATTCCGTGACAGCTATGAGATTCCGAAGGCCTTCGTGCCGGGCCGGAGGACGACTGTCGAATTCCCGCTGCAGGACGTGCTGCACACCTTCAAGGCCGGGCACCGGATCATGGTGCAGGTGCAGAGCAGCTGGTTCCCGTTGTTCGATCGCAATCCGCAGACTTTCGTGCCGAACATCTTCAAGGCCGACGAGAAGGATTTCGTGAAGGCGACGCAACGGGTCTGGCACATGCCGGGAGCCGCCAGCCGGCTCGACGTGAAGGTGCTGCCAGCCGGCGCGGGCCGGGAAGCGGGGATGCCGGGTGCCACCGACTGAAACGTCCCCCGGAACACGGCTGTATCGCTAGGTCTCGGTCCGGGACCGGCGGCTCGCCCGGAGCAGCAACGGCCTGACGCCGAAGCCGAGGAGCAGCAGGGCCGCCAGTGCCGCGAGCGGGATGGTATCCTGTGACTCGATCCATTGCAGCAGGAGCGCGATGCCGGCAACGCTGGCGCCCAGTGCCCCGGCAATCGCGGGCAGGCGGCGCGCGCCCTGAAGTTCCACGGCAGCAATGATGTTGACACAGGCGAACGTGCCGAGGAAAACGATGCTCGCCGACTCCACGAGTTCCCGCAGCGATCCGACGGCCAGCAGAAGAACCGTGCATGCCGTCAGCAGAACGATCGCCCGGACCGGAATGCCGCGCGAGTTCCGGCTCTCGATCCACTCCGGCAGTTCACCGTCCCGGGCGACCCGCTCCGCAAGACGCCCGGTGGCGAACAGGGTGGCGTTGATGGCGGAAGCCGTGGAAAATGCCGCCGCCACGGAGACCGCGAACAGGCCGGGAGTGCCCAGGGCGGCCTTCCCGGCCTCGGCGAGCGCAATTTCCTGTTTCTCGATCAGAGCATCCGCGCCCGTGAGCATGGCACTGCCCAGAGCGACCGCGACGTAAATGGCGACCACGGCGAGAATCGAGGTGATGATCGCCTTCCGCAGAACCCGCTCGGGGTCGCGGATGTCGTCGTAGTCGTATGTCAGGAGCTGGAACCCCTCGTAGGCCACGAAGACCGAGGCGGCGGCGAGAAGCGTCGCGCCGGGGCCACCGCTGTACCCGGTCGGAGTCAGCTGCGAGGTGTCCCAGCGCGCCAGGCCGATCGCCGCGAGGACCAGCAGCACGGCGAGCTTGCCCCACACCGTGACGATCTCCAGTCCGGACGCGTCACCCACCCCTCTGAGGTTCACCGCCATGAGGGTGATCAGGACTGCTGCCCCCAGAGATCGCCCCGCCCACGCAGGCATTCCCGCCACGTCGCCCACGTAGTGACCGAAGGTGGCGGCGTAGACCGACATCGTCAGCATATAGCCCACCAGGAGCAGCCACGACACGCCGCCGGCGAGATACTCCCGGTCCATTTCCCTGAGAAAGGTGAAGGCGCCACCGCCCTCTCCGTATCGGCGTGCCAGCCCGACGTAGCTGAGGCCCGTGCAGAAGGCGATCGCGCCGGACATCACGAAGCTGAGCCAGGCCCGGGGACCGGCGATGGAAATCACGACCCCGAGTACGGAGAAGATGCCGCCTCCGACCATTCCACCGACTGCCATCGCCCACGTGGCGGCGAATCCCAGCCGCCGGTCAGTCATCGGCGGGACTCCCCCCCGCGTTGTCTGCGGCCCGCGGCCCGTGCCGGAGCCAGACCCCCGCGTAGACGGCGACGTTGAACAAGAGCAACAGGGTGCCCAGCCAGAGGTGGAGGTTTTCCCAGTCGGCCGGATAGAGGATGGGCCCGAGGTAGTGCTCCATGAAGCCGCCTTCGATTCCCGCCTGACCGGCCCGGGATCGGAATTCCCATTCGAGCGGCGTGAGCGGGCAGACCCAGCCTACCAGTTCGATGGCGATTCCGTAGACGAGCACCGGAAGGTGAAGCCAGGCCAGCCGCGGCCTGATGAGAACCGCGAGGCCGCCGAGAACGGCGAACACCACGAAGGTGAAGTGAACCAGCATCACCAGGTCTGCCGCGACCGACCAGGCCAACGATAGTCCTCTCGCGCTTCAGGTCAGCCGGTGTACGCCCCTTGGCGGACGCTCAACGGCTGCGCAGTGAGTGGGCGCCGCCCTTGGCGGATTCGGCGGTCACCGTAAACGGGCCGCTGCCGCGCACCACCCACTTGACGGCGACCGTTCCCATACCCGGAATCCGTTCGACGTCGATCCGCTCCGGACGGTGCTCCTGTTCCACTGCGAGCTCCTGGAGCGGGTTCTCGATCCGGAAGCCCGCGACCACCCGGCCTCCCTCGATCCGGATACGATCGGGAGGGCTGATGCCGGCCACGACATCCTGCTCGGTCCGCGTCGGAGTGAGCTTCCGGTTGGATACCAGCGCCCGGACCTCGCTGAGCCCCCCGCCGAGCGATCGGACTTCGATCGAGTCCACGCGGACCAGCGGCATCTGGCCGGCCTGGTAGAGCGTGAAGGCCATGTTGCGGTGCGCTTCTTCGCGCAGCATGAAGCCCGGTATCGCACGCGTGTACTGCCGCTTGACGCCACCGACCTCGATCGGGCCGTACTGCGGGTGATCGACCGGAGTCCACGGAACCACGGCCTCGCCGAACAGCAGGTAGCGGTCGAATCGATAGTCGGTGCGGTCCCAGCGGTCGTCCTCCGCCTGATCACGGAAGTAGTTGAACGAGGTCCACAGCTCGTTGCTGAACGTGATGATCCCGCGACCCCCGTAGAACCAGTCCAGCTCGTTCCCCCAGGTCGTGTAGAGATCGTCGACGATGTTGATGTACCGATATCCCGGCAGGATCAGCTCGCCGCGCTCCCCGATCTCGTCCATCACCCGCAGGTCGGCCGCCCGGACGCTGTCCTGCTCGGTTCCGGGTCCGCGGAGGATCATGCCGCCGTTGTTGTGGTAGGTCTGGGCCGCGGCGATGTTCGGGTGCGCGAGAACGAATTCGACTACCGCCCGGGTCTCGGGCAGCGACGTGGGATAGGCGTCGGCGCCCGACTGCACGTAGGCGGGCGCCCAGTTCCACGGCCAGTTCCGATTCGGGTCGTAGTAGCCGGCGCGGTCCTCGTTCACCTGCCCGTCGCCGTCGTTGTCGAAGCCCTCGTAGCCGAGGAGCTCCCACTCACCGGGTTGATCCGCGCGCGCGCGAACCATGATCCGGGGATCTTCGGGCGATGCGATCCAGCGCCCGTGCGCGCTCCGGCGGCGCATCATCGTGATGTGACCATCGCCGTCCAGGTCATCGAAGTCGTCCTCGTCGTACTCCCCGTCTCCGTCGTCATCGCGCGGGGAAAGACCGCTGCGCGGGCTGTGCGGCGTGTTCGGCTGGAAGAGGAAGTTGTCCCTGCCGTCCGGGTTGATCGTCGGCACGATGTAGAAGGCCCGATCGCGGATCAGTTCGGCGATCCATTCCACCCGATCCGCCTGCTCGCACAGGTACCACGCCGTGTAGAGCGCGATCTCGGAGCCCTGGATCTCGTTGGCATGGATGTTACCGTCGATCCACATGGCGGGCTTGGTGTCGGGATCGCCCGTGCCGTAGTCGGTGACGGTGAGGAGCCAGATCTCCCTTCCCTCGACGCTGGTTCCGATCGTGGACAGTCGGCAGCGGTCGGGCCAGGCGGATTCCAGCCTGCGCCCGATCTCGCCCAGGGTCTCGTGGTCGAAATACCGATCCCACGACACCTCGACCTTCGGGTCCGGCGGAGAACCGAGACCGGCGAGCGCCCCTGCAGGCGACTCCTGGGCGACCAGCGGGCCCGCCGGGCCGATCAGAAAACCGACCCCGAAGCCGAGAACGCAGACGCGCGCCATGGAGAGGGTTGTCCTCGTCATTGCAGTGTCACCTCCTCCCGGACCTCGCCGGCCGACGGCGCGCCCGCGCGCACCGTGACCCTTCCGTTCCCGCGGTCGATTACGACCCACGACAGCTCGGCGGCCGGGCCTCCGCCCGGGAGCGCGTCGAGAATCTGGACCTTACGGCCGCCGGCGATCTCCTGTCCGTTCGTCTCGAGATCCACCCGGATCGATCTCGGTCGCCCCAGCCGTTCCGCCACCTCCGGACGCGTGGGCAGGAATCCGGTGTTGGCGATCTTCGCGGTCACCCGCCATGTGCCGCCGCCCAGCGACTCCGATCGTGCCTCCACGATCTCAAGTGTCGGCAGCAGCGTGCCCAGCTCGAGCAGAAACTCCACCTCGCCGGCGACGATCGAGTCCCGGACCGCTACCGGGGGTTCCCATTCGGTGAACGGCACGAACCCACCGACTTCCACCCGACGGTCGGGGAAGTCGGGGTGGTCGACGGGCTCCCAGTCGATGAAATCGTCCGGGCGGTTCGCCCGGGTCCAGCGCAACCGGCGTCGCTCCGCCGCCACGGGGTCCACATCCCTGCCACCAGCCGGCTTCGAGCCACTGGGACTGTCGGTGGAGTCGGGTCGCGCGGCGGCGCTGTCGGCCGCGCTCTCCGGGGTATCGGCAGCCACGCCGGGAATGGTCCAGACGGAAGAACCGAAGGCCCAGCGACCCATCTGGTAGTACGCCCAGGAAAGCGGGTCTCCGCCCGGGGACCGGATGCCCAGCGTGTCGGCTTCGGCGCGGCCCGTCGTCTCACGGTACCGCCGTGAGATCTCCGCGAACCAGGGAGCGTCCGGCTCCATCACCGACTCCAGGGGCGCGAGGATCCGCGCCGCTTCGTCCCCGGAACCGCCACCGTCCGGCTTCGCCTTCCACGCCGACACGAGATTGTCGCGGGTTCCGAGAACGACCACGGTGCCGATCTCGTCGTGTCCGGCCAGCAGTTCGGCCAGGGCGCGCGACTCGGGCGCGGAAAGCGGGTGCGTGCCCGCTCCCGGTGTGAACCAGGGGTATCGACGCGGAAAGTTGACGCCGATGTCGGCTCCGCCGGCCGGATCTTCGTTGAACCGACCGTCTCCGTCGTCGTCCACGCCCTCCGTCATCACGAGCCAGGCGGACCGTTCTCCCTTCGCCGGCACGGCGCTCCGCATCAGTCCGGGATCCTGTTCGTCCTCCATCCACGCTCCGGCCGGATCCGCGATCCGCATCAGAGTGATCCGCCCATCGCCGTTCAGGTCGTCCGGGCCGTCCTCGTCAACGTAGCCGTCACGGTCGTCGTCGTACGGCTGTGCATTGCGATCGCCGTCATGTGCGGGACGGCCCTCGGCGGCTCTCAAAGCATCGGGACTGAGGGTGGGAATGACGTGGAACGTGACCCGGTCGAGCAGGCCCCGGACGAGCGTGTCGGAGGTCTGGCTGCGGGACAGTCGCTCGACGAGAGCGATCGCCACCTCGGTGCCGATCCGATGGGAGGCCCGCGTGCCGGCGATCACCAGGATGGCGGGTCCCTCAACCCCGTTTCCCGGGCCGGTCACGCTGGCCATCAGGATCTCGCGTCCACCTGCGGAACGCCCGATCGAGCGCACCTCGACCCGGTCGGAGCGGCCTGCATTCCTGAGTCGCGCATCCGCCTCCTGAGCGACGGCCGGATCGTGCGCGAGGAGAACCTGGCCGCCGAATGCGATCGCCGACAGGGCGGGGGAAATCCTTCCCGGTAGCCGGATCGCCATCTGGTGACACCTCGTTTCGCTGAGACTCTGACAATTCGGTGAGATCCGTGATCGGCAACGTCGTGTCGGATGTGCGCTTCGGCAAGCGGCGCGGATCGTTCGCTGGACCCCGCCGGCCAACCCGAGGTATACCTGCCACGGGGGAGGAGACTGATGAAAGCGATTCGGATCCTGCGTCCGGGAGAACCCGGGGTGCTCGAACTGGTGGATGTCGAATCCGGGACACCCGGCAGCGGGCAGGTAGGTGTGTCGATCCACGCGACGGCCGTCAACCGTGCCGATCTCCTGCAGCGGCGGGGAGGCTATCCCGCGCCAGAGGGCTGGCCGGCGGACATTCCGGGTCTGGAGTTCGCGGGAATCGTGGAGCGGGTCGGCGAGGGGGTCGACGAGTCCGTGGTAGGGTCATGGGTCATGGGGATCCTCGGCGGCGGCGGCTATGCGGAGCAGGTGGTGACCGACGCCTCGCACACGCTGCGCATTCCGCCGGGCCTGCAGTTCGTCGAGGCGGCGGCCGTGCCGGAGGCCTTCTTCACTGCCTACGACGCGCTGGTGCTGCAGGGGGGGCTGAAGGAGGGAATGACCGTTCTGGTTCATGCCGCGGGCAGCGGTGTCGGGACGGCCGCTCTGCAGGTGGCACGGTCGTTCGGTGCAGGCCGGATCTTCGGCACCGCCTCGAAGGGCAAGCTCGATCTGATCGCTGATCGTGGGCTGCCGCTGGACGTACCGATCGATTACACGAGCCAGTCGTTCCGGGACGTGATCCGCCGGGAGACGGCCGGACGCGGAGTAGATATCGTACTCGACCTGGTCGGCGCCACGTACTGGAGCGACAACATCGCGAGTCTCGCCCCGCGCGGAAGTCTCCTGCTCGTGGGGCTGCTCGGCGGCGCGATGGCTCAGATCAATCTGGGAGTGCTGATGCGTCGTCGGCTCACCATCATCGGGACGGTGCTCCGCTCCCGGAGTGCGGAGGAAAAGAGCTTACTGACCGCGCACGTGGAGCGGGACCTGTCACCCCTGTTCGCGAGCGGAGAGCTGGAACCGGTCGTGGACCGCGTGTTCCCGCTGGCGGAGGCGGCGGAGGCTCACACCTACGTCGAGGAGAACCGGAATCTCGGCAAGGTGATGCTCCGCGTCAGACACTGAGCGGGTCGGCTGCGCCGACCCGCCCGGAGATGCCGTCGAAGTCCGGCAGACTGAGCCCCTCCTGCAGGCCCACGATCCCCTCTTCCATCCACAGGTGCTCGCCGTCCAGCACGGCCCGCGCTGTATCGTAGATCCGGCCGTCATCGTTGCTGTCCAGCATGCGGAAAAGGTCATCTACCCTGCGGCGCGACTGCCGGCAGAACAGGTCGGCCAGCGCCACGGCCTGCCGAGCGTGCGGGTGTCCGATCCGGACCATCATCCGGGCGCGACCCGTGGTCGCGGCGATCGCGAACAACTCCGCGCCGATGTCCACCGCTCTGAACAGGAGCATCTGCCTCCGCTGCAGACCGGCTCCATACCGGACCATCTTGTGGAACAGCTTGCGAGCCAGCCGGCGCGAGGTCCGGCCCACATAGCGTACGTGGCTCCTCAGCTCGCCGTATTCCCGCGGCGCCCGGTCGGTCGGAATCCACTGCTTCGGGTACCACCACAGGTAGAACCAGCCGACCTTCGGCAGCATCGCCAGCTTCTGCCCCGGGGTGGCATCCCCTTCCACCAGCGGGCCGGCGATCTGCAGATGCTTGTCCACCGCCTCGCGTGCGATGAACAGGCGCATGATCTCGCTCGAGCCCTCGAAGATCCGGTTGATCCGGAAATCCCGGAGCATGCGCTCCAGCGGTACCGGCTTCTCGCCCCGGGCGAGAAGGGAGTCGGCTCGCTCATAGGCACGCCCTCCGCGAGCCTGGACAGCCTCGTCCAGCAGCAGCCAGCCGAACTCGGTGTTGTACAGCTTCGCCAGCGCGGCCTCGAGCCGGATGTCGAATCCTCCGCGGTCGACCATCAGGGCGGACAGCTCGGAGACGGCTTCCATCGCGAAGGTCATGGACGCGATGAATGCGATCTTCTGCGCGACCGCCTCGTGTCTTCCGACCGGCTGGCCCCACTGAACCCGCTCGGTTCCCCACTCGCGCACGAACTGCAAGGCCGTCTTGCCGCTGCCGACGGATACGGCGGGGATCGACAGACGACCGGTGTTGAGGGTGATCAGCGCCAGCTTGAGCCCCCGACCCTCGCCCCACAGCAGGTTCTCCTTCGGGACCCGCACGTTCGTGAACCGGAAGTTCGCGTTCTCGATCCCGTTGATGCCCATGAAGTGGTTCCGCTGCAGCAGTTCCACCCCTTCCCAGTCGCATTCCACGATGAAGGCGGAGATCCTCTTCGTGGCCGGGTCGCGGGCCATGACCACCAGAAGTTCCGCCAGAGACCCGTTCGTGGTCCACAGCTTGTCACCGTTGAGCACGTAGTGGGTGCCGTCGGCACTGAGCTCGGCCGTGGTGCTCAGCCGTGCCGGGTCGGAGCCCACGTCTTCCTCGGTGAGGGCGAACGCGGAGATCGTTCCCGCGGCACAGCGGGGCAGGTACTTCTTCTTCTGTTCCTCGGTGCCGAACATCTTGAGGGGCTGGGGAACGCCGATGGACTGGTGCGCGGAGAGCAGCGCCACGAGGCTTCCGTCCACGCTTCCGAGCGTGGCCATCACCTGGTTGTACTCCACCTGGCCGAAGCCCATGCCGCCGTATTCGGTCGGGATCTTGAGACCGAACGCGCCCATCTCCCGCAGTCGGTCTACGATCCTCGACGGGACCTTCCTGTCGCGGTCGATCTGCTCGGAATCGACCTCCGTGCGCAGAAACACGCGGAGCTCGTCGAGGAATTTCCGACAGCGGTCGGAGATGAAATCGGCGGGATCGGGGTAGGGGTCGATCAGCTCGAGTCGGAAATCGCCGAGAAACAGGTCGCGCACGAACGTGGCATCTTCCCACTGGGCTTCCCGGGCGGATTCGGCGACCCGCCGTGCCTCCTCCTCGCTGACGTGAACGCGTCCGGCGTTGCTGACTCGATCCTCGGCCATGATATCTCTTCCCGTGCTCGATGGGCGGCTTGATCTCTGTCCGCGACGTACCCGTCCCGGCGACTGGAGTGCCTCCTGCCGCGGGTGCCGCGGTTCCGGCGCGCTTCACGTATATTCGGCGGCAATGGCCGCAGTCCGGCGAATCCGAGCCAGAGGAAAGGTGCCGCAAAGCTTGGAACAGCGAAAGATGACGCAGGCCCGGGGCGGACCTCCCTCGAGGGATGAGCTGCGAGCGGACCTGGAATCCGTCCGGGAGCGGACGCTGCAGCTCGTCGATCCCCTGTCCCGCGAGACACTGGAGCGTCAGCACTCACCGCTGATGAGTCCGATCGCCTGGGACCTCGGCCACATCGCGGCCTTCGAAGACCTGTGGCTGGTCCGGCGCCTGGGGCAGGTGTCCAGCGAAGCGGAGATCGAGCAGGCTTTCGATGCCTTCCGTACACCTCGTGCGCAGCGCGGCGAACTGGAGATTCCTGCGCTGGATCTCCTGCTGCGTCGCCTCGATCAGACCCGGGCGCTGGCACTGGCAGAGCTGGAGCACGTGGACCTGGGCTCGGCCAACCCGCTGCTGCGCGGCGGCTATGTCTACGAGATGGTGCGGGACCATGAAGCCCAGCACCAGGAGACCATCCTGCAGTCGATCCTGCTGCTGACGGAGGCGCCGTACGTGCCGGCGAGGCGCGAGCCGGTTCCCGCATCCGATCCGGATGCGCCGGGGCCCGGGTACGTCCGGGTGCCGTCCGGGGTCTTCCGGATGGGCGATCAATCGCAGCGCTTCGCCTATGACAACGAACGGCCGGCATGGGACGCCACGACCGCCGAATTCGACATTGCCCGCTACCCGGTCACGAACCGAGAATACGTGGAGTTCATGGCGGCCGGGGGGTACCTGAACGATCGCCTGTGGTCCCCCGAGGGGTGGAACTGGAGGCGGAAGGCCGACCTGGTCGCCCCGGGTGGCTGGCGGCCCCGGGAGTCGTCCGCACGCGAGCAGCCGCTACCCGCCGAGACGGCGCGCGATCTCGCCCGCGACGATGGGCTCGCGGCCTGGGCCTTCGTCTCGGGCCTCGGTGAATTCGGACTCGTACCGGAAGCGCCCGTGGTGCACGTCTGTTTCTGGGAAGCCGAAGCCTACGCCCGGTTCGCGGCGGCGCGACTGCCGACCGAGGCCGAATGGGAGAAGGCGGCTGCCTTCGACCCCGGGACGGGTCGCTCGCGGCCCTTTCCGTGGGGCGAGCAGGCGCCCGACGCGGCGCGGGCCAACCTCGATCAGCTCCGGTTGGCGACGGCTCCGGTGAGCGCGTTTCCGGAGGGAAGAAGTGCACTCGGGTGCTGGGCGATGATCGGCGACGTGTGGGAATGGACGTCGTCCGAATTCCGGGGGTATCCCGGCTTTCGCGCGTTCCCGTACGACGAGTATTCGGCCGTGTTCTTCGGGTCCGACTACCGGGTTCTACGGGGGGGATCGTGGGCCACCCGCAGCACCGTGGCGCGGAACAGCTTTCGCAACTGGGACTATCCGATCCGGCGCCAGATATTCTCCGGACTGAGGCTGGCGCGCGATGTCTGATGCCCGGTCGCCCGGCCCGATCGTGCTGCACAACCGGCTCGAGGAGCGTGACAGCCCGTTCCGTCTCGCCGAGGACGCCAGGCGCGGTCTCAGTTCTGATCCGAAGGTGATGCCGCCCAAGTACTTCTACGATGATCGAGGTTCCCGGCTGTTCGAGGCCATTACGCGTCTTCCCGAGTACTACCAGACCCGGACCGAGCGCCGCATCCTGGAGAGAATCGCCGCCGACATCGTTCAGGAGCTCGCGCCGGGGATTCTCGTGGAATTCGGTTCCGGCGCCGCCGACAAGACGCGCACGCTTCTCAGTGCGATGCGTGAGGCGGGCACCCTGGAAGGCTATGCGCCGCTCGACGTCAGCCCGGATGCGTCACGTCGTGCCGCGGAATCGCTGATCCGCGACTATCCGGCGCTGCGGGTGGAAGGTGTGATCGGGGACTTCGAGCGACCGCACGACCTCCCGTTCCCGGGTCGACGGCGGCTGCTCGCCTTTCTCGGCTCGACCATCGGGAACTTCGAACGAGACGGCTCGGTCGCGTTTCTGAGCAGCATCGCCCAGGAGATGACCCCCGCCGACGGCTTTCTGATCGGATTCGATCTGGTCAAGGACACGGAGCTGCTGGAGAGCGCTTACAACGATGCAGCGGGAGTCACCGCGGAGTTCAACCTCAACCTGCTGCGGGTCATGAATCGGGAGCTGGGGGCCGACTTCGTGCCCGCCGCCTTCCGGCACCACGCGTTCTACGATGCGGACCGGGCGCGTATCGAGATGCACCTCGTGTCCGAGATCGCACAGACCGTCCGTCTGCCCGCCATCGATCTGACCGTCGGATTCGATCGCGGCGAGTCGCTGCGCACGGAACTCAGCCACAAGTACGATCGGGCGAGCGTCGAAGCACTGTTGTCGCGCTCCGGGCTCCGGCTGGCCCACTGGTTCACCGATGAGCGGGAGTGGTTCGCCCTCGCCCTGGCGCGCCGGTCTTGAAGCGAGCCTCCCGCCCGGTGCTCCGCGAGGCCGTCGAGGAGCTGTTCACGCCGCCGGCGGATCGGGGTGCGGGACCCGGAGCAGTGGGCGTGGAGCTGGAGCTGATCCCGCTCCGTCGCGACGTCCGCGGAGAACCGCGCCAGGTGCCACTTCAGGCAGTGCTGCCCCTGGTGCGCGCGGCCTGTCCGGAGGTTCTCCCGGGCGGTGTCGCCGGGCCGAAGCCGCTGCACGAGCTCGCCGGGGGCGGCCGAATCACTTTCGAGCCCGGCGGACAGGTCGAGTACTCGGGCCCGCCGCTCTCCACCGCGGAGGCGGCCGGCCGGGATCTCCGTGAGGTCATGGGCCGTCTCCGCCGCGCGGGTGATGCGGCCGGGATCGACTTCGCGGACATCGGCATCGTGGATCCCGTTTGCTCCGGTCCCTTCGATCTGCTTCTCCCGCACATCCGCTACCGGGCGCTCGAGGCCCGATTCGACCAGGTGGGCCCCTGGGGCCGCGTGATGATGCGCCGGACGGCCAGCATGCAGTTGAACCTGGACTTTGGCTCGCCGTCGGAGAGAATCGAACGGCTCCAGTTGTCCAGCCTGCTCGTCCCGGTGCTCGGCGGGGCGTTCGCAAATTCACGCCTGACTCTGCCGGACGGGCGCCGGGCGGCCAGCGGCAGGCTGTGGATCTGGCGGCGATCCGATCCGGCTCGCACCGGGTTCGTGAGACCGGGGCCCGGGGAGACTCCCGCGGACGCGTTCTTCCGGTTCGCGCTGAGTGCCCCGGTCGTTCTGCGTCGACAGAGCGAGGGGTATGCGCCGGGGGACGGGCGTCCCTTCGGCGTGTGGCTGGGAGAGGAAGGGAGGGAAGGGCCGACGGTCGAAGACTGGGCGGTCCACCTCACGACGCTGTTTCCGCACGTGCGGCCACGCCGCTGGCTGGAACTCCGCTTCATCGACACGCCGCGCGAGGAATGGTGGGACGTTCCGATCGTCATCACGTCCGCCCTGATCTACGATTCCAGCGCGCGACAGAAGGCCCTCGAACTGCTCGCACCGCTCACCGACCGGCTGGAGGAGGTTACCGAGGCTGCCGCGTTGCGAGGGGTTTCGGACCCGGAGATCGGGAACCGGGCCCGGGCGCTGTTCGAGCTGGCGATCGGCGCGACCGAGCGGATGCCCGGCTACTTCGGGGCGGCCCAGGTCTCCGCGGCCGAGGAGTTCCTTTCCGGCTTCACCGCCAGGTTCCGTACCCAGTCCGACGAGGACTTCCGGGGCAGTGGATAGAGCCCGTTCCGGCGGGCGGCCACGATTCGGAGGAGGTCCCGCACGCCCCGCCAGGCTTCGGTCGCGGGTCGCACCCGGTCGGAGGCCATGTGCTTCCACGACACCGGGATCTCCCTGACGTCCACTCCGAGACGCCGCGCTACCAGAAGGCATTCCACGTCGAATCCGCTCGTGACTCCCGCGCCCTCGATACCGGCCGGCCGGTCCGGCGAGTAGACGACCAGCTGGTCGAGCACGTCGAGCAGCACCCGCCTCCGCCATGCCTTGAAACCGCACTGGGTATCCGTGTAGGGGAGTCCGAGGAGCAGCCGGCTGAGCAGCATCTGACCGAGGCTCAGGACGTAGCGCTTCGGCGGTGCCCCGGGCCGGGCGAGTCCGCGACTGCCGATCGCACCGTCGGCCCCGGCGCGGATGGCCTCGAGCAGCCGGGCCCCATCCTCGATCGGGGTCGCGAGGTCCATGTCGGTGAGCAGGAGGATCTCTCCATGTGCCGCGCGAGCCCCGGCGCTCAGCGCTGCGGCCTTGCCGCCGTGACGCAGGTCCAGGACGGTGTCCGCGGTTCGGCGCGCGAGTGAAATCGTGTCATCGCTGCTGCCGTCGTCTGCGACGATGAGTTCCGTCTGGAAGGGACGGGCATCGAGCCAGGCACGCACGATCTCCAGAGCGCCGGCGTTGATCGCCGCGCTTTCGTTGTACGCCGGTATCACCACCGACAGGGCAATCGGCATTTCCTCTCCGCGGGCCGCAGCGAGTCGACGGGACCGGTGTATTCGCCAGTGGCTCATGTCCGATCCTCGCTTCCGGATGATTACGGAGCAAGCGGAGTGCCATGCCGGACACGCCGGAATCCCGGCGCATCGGGGGTCGCCGCAGTGCGGCAGAGCGCGATATTCGCGCGTTTCGCACGGTGGCCGGGCGCTGCGCGCCCTCAACGGACGCGGGCCCGCCTCCCCACCGGGAAACGGGCCCGCCAGCGTTCCTGCTGTCGCACTGCGGTCGGCCGCCGCAGCGGCCTTCCTGCCGGATCAGAGCTGCTTGACCTCCTCGAGGATCCGGCCGATCGAGTCGCCCGCGTCTCCGAACAGCATCATCGTGTTCCGGAGGTAGAACAGCTCGTTGTCGAGTCCCGCGAAGCCCGGGTTCAGGCTCCGCTTCATCACCACGCAATGCTTCGCGCGGTCCACCTCGATGATCGGCATGCCGTACAGGTCGCTGTTCGGATCATCCCGCGCCGCCGGGTTCACCACGTCGTTGGCACCGACCACCAGGCAGGCATCGACATTGGCCATGTCCGGGTTCACGTCCTCCGGCTCGTACAACTGGTTGTAAGGCACGTTCGCCTCGGCCAGCAGCACGTTCATGTGCCCGGGCATCCGGCCCGCCACCGGGTGGACGACGTACTTCACGTTGACGCCCCGGCTTTCCAGGTTGTCACACAGTTCCCGCAGCTTGTGCTGCGCCTGGGCCACCGCGAGCCCGTATCCGGGCACGATCACGACCTGCTTGGCATAGGCCAGCAGCATGGCCACGTCGTCGGCCTGGACGTCGTTCACGTCGGCCATCGTCCGCTTCTCGCCCTTGGCGACCGGGCCCTTGCCCGCCGTCTGCCCGAACGAACCGAAGATCACGTTGGCCAGCGAGCGGTTCATCGCCTTGCACATGATCCGGGTGAGGATCAGGCCGGAGGCGCCGACCAGGGCACCGGAGATGATCAGCACGTTGTTGTTGAGGACGAAACCCGCCGCCGACGCCGCCAGGCCGGAATAGGAGTTGAGCAGCGACACGACGACCGGCATGTCCGCGCCGCCGATCGGAATCACCAGCAGGATCCCGAGCAGCATCGCGGCGCCCCAGAGGCCCCAGTACGCGAGGTTGACCGTGCCGGCGTCCGCGGCCGCTATCGCGAGCGGCGTCTCGTAGATGAGCCAGCCCATCAGGGCGAGAATGCCGAGGAACAGACCGGCGTTCAGCGCCTGCTGGCCCGGGAACTTGACGGCCTTCTCGGTCACGATCCCCTGGAGCTTCCCGAACGCGACGAGGCTGCCGGAGAAGGTCACCGCGCCGATCAGGGTGCCGAGCATGATCGACAGCGAGGCGTCCAGCGGTACGTGGGACGTGCCGGCCACGCCCATGGAATAGCGCAGGTATTCGGCCGCCGCGACCAGCCCCGAGGCGAGGCCTCCGAAGCCGTTGAACAGCCCAACCATCTGCGGCATGGCCGTCATCTTGACGAGCCGCGCCATCAGCCCCCCGACGACCGTACCGATCAGCAGTCCACCGATGATCCACTGCCACGTGACGATCTCTCCGCCGACCAGGGTGGCGACCACCGCGATGAGCATGCCGATGGCCGCCAGCTGATTGCCGCCGCGGGCCGTGTCCGGATGGCTCAGGCGTTTCAGCCCGAGTATGAACAGCACCGCCGAGAGCAGATAGGCGAGCTGCATCATCAGAAATCTCGTATCCATCAATCTGCCTCGGGTTCGCTAGTTCGTGTCGGTGTCCCGCCGGAACATTCGCAGCATCCGGTCGGTGACCATGAATCCGCCCACCACGTTGATGGTCGCCGCGATCACGGCGACCATCCCGACGATGTCGAACATCATGCCCTCGCCCATACCGGCGATGAGCAGCGCGCCCACGATCGAGATGCCGGAGATCGCGTTGGAGCCGGACATCAGCGGAGTGTGCAGCGTCGGCGGGACCTTCGTGATGACCTCGAAGCCGACGAACATCGCCAGCACGAAGATGATCACGTTTACCAGAATATCGGGCATGGTGGCAGTCATGACTCGTACCTCACCGTTCCGTCGTGCGTCACCACGCACGCTCCCATGATGTCGTTGTCGAGATCGACAATGAGCTGGTTTTCGTCGTTGAGCAGATAAGCGAGGAGATTGGAGAGGACCTTCCCGTACATCTGCGAGCCGTGCACCGGGACCGAGCTCGCGAGGTCCGTCTCGCCCATGATCAGGACGCCATGCCGCTCGACGGTTTCGCCGGGCACCGTCAGCTCGCAGTTGCCGCCGGCCTCCGCCGCCAGGTCGACGATCACCGATCGCGGCCGCATGCCGCGCACCATGTCCTCGGTGATCAGGACCGGCGCCTTGCGGCCCGGTACGAGTGCGGTGGTGATCACGACATCGGACTTGGCGATGTGTTCGGCGAGCAGCTGGCGCTCGTGCTCCTGCTCCTCCTCCGAGACCTCCTTGGCGTAACCGCCCTCCGTCTCGGTGTCCTTGTCACCCTCCCACTCCACGAATTTCGCTCCCAGGCTCTGCACCTGTTCCTTCGCTGCCGGCCGGATGTCGAAGGCCTCTACCACCGCGCCCAGGCGCCGCGCCGTGGCGATCGCCTGCAGGCCCGCGACGCCCGCTCCGATGATGAAGACGTTGGCCGGCGCGATCGTGCCCGCCGCGGTGGTCAGCATCGGGAAGAACCGGCTGCCCGCGGCTGCGGCCCGCAGCACGGCCGCATACCCGGCGACGGTGCTGAACGCCGACAACGAGTCCATTCGCTGGGCCAGCGTCGTGCGCGGCATCAATTCCATCGAGAACGCCGTGACGCCGCGATCGGCGAGTCGCTTCAGAGTTTCCGCATTGGCGTGGGGCTTCAGCTGTCCGATCAGAAGTGCGCCGGACGGGATGAGCTCCACTTCGTCCGTTCCGTCCGCCCGCTTGACCGGACCGTTGACTTTGAGGACGACATCGGCCCCCTCGAACAGCTTCTTCGGGTCCGCGACGATCTCGGCCCCCGCTTCCCGGTACTCCTCGTCCGAGTGCGAGGCGGCCAGTCCGGCGCCGCTCTCGACGACGAACTGCAGGTCATCGGAGGCGAGGCGGCTGATCGCGGACGGTGACATGGCGACGCGCCGTTCGCCGGGCGCGTGCTCCTTTGGAACCACGATTCGCATGGTGATCCGCTCTGTGTATAGGGTTCGCTTGTTCCGGCGGCTCGTTTCAGCCGCGGCGTGCCGCTGCGGCAATCCAGCTTGACACCACCCCGGCCCCGAATAGCTTGACGCGGGTCGACGACGGACGTTCTGCGCTTCCCGACCCGGGAGGCGCTTTTTCGTTTCCGCGTTCCGTTTCGCCCGCGACGGAGGTGCTGCAATTGGCCGGCGAGCGTAAGCGAGAACCGTGCCGCCGTCCAGTTCGTCCGCGCGTCGTCATTGACCGGTCCGGGCCGTTGCGGACTTCTGCCGCGTCAGTGGTTCAACTGGCTGTGACGTATTCGTTTGCAGCGCCCCGAAGGGTGCCCGGCAGTCGATACAGGTTGAGAAACGCGGTCCCATTCCGGACGGGCCCGAGACACAGTAACCCCTCGCGGGACATCCTGACCATAGTCCGGTGGGAGCCGCGAATTTTCAAGGTCGATGCGGCTTCCGGCCGACGACCAATCAGGAGGTCGTGGATGTTGAGAATCGTCGTGGTGACGTTTCTGTTCGGACTCGCCGCCGGGTCCGGCGGGCAAGCTCAGCAGACGGATGCGGCCGAGCAGATCGAGGGAGCGCTGCTGGCGGCTCCGCCGTCGCTGCGGGAGGGCGCGGCTGTGCTGGGTATCGGGGGAGCGGAGCGGGAGGGGGACGTGCTCACGACACTGAGAGCCGGCACGAACCAGCTGATCTGTCTGGCCGATGATCCCGAGGAGCCGGGATACCAGGCCTCCTGCTACCATGCGTCGCTGGACCCCTATATGCGGTTCGGCCGGGTCGCCCGCGCCCGGGGACTGGACCGCGCTGCGGTGATGGATGCCCGCTACGAGGCGTACGGGAACGGTCAGCTGCCGATGCCCGCTTCGGCAGCGCTCTACAACGTGAGTGCGGAATCCGGACCGGCGGCTGGAGACCCGTCCGATCCTCCAGGGCTCAGACGGCTCACAGTCGTGTATCTTCCGAATGCGACACTGGAGGAAACCGGACTTCCCGGCCGCCCTGAAGACGGAATCCCGTGGCTGATGCTGCCCGACACTCCGTGGGCCCACATCATGATCTCACACTGAGGACGATCGTGCCGCAGCTGACGCGACAGCAGATCGGCGGAACGCTCCTGACGGCGCTGAGGGGCGCCGGCCTTGGCGTGCGGGACCTGTTCGACGGGCGACAAGAGCCCGTCACCTGGTTCTTCCGGTGCCTCGCTTACGATCAGTCGGAGCTCGACATCCTGGAGTCGGGCGCCCTGGACATCCTCCATGCGCCATCCGCGCTGGTAGAGCTGGCGCTGGATGAAGTCGCCCTGGCCGGAGCGCTGATCGGTCCCGAGGGGCTGGCGGCGTACCTGACCAGCGGAATGCCCGATGATGCAGCCGACCTGTTCGCGGCAGACCTGGACGATCTGGATTCCGAGCTCGAGTCCGGCGCTCCCGAACCGGCGTTCGCCTTTCACCCCGATGTGATGCTCGGGAGCCTGGTGGTCGACGTCGCTCCGCCGACGCTCTGGCTGGACGAGCGGCCCGCCGACCCCGAGGGGAACGAGCGGCTCGCACGCCGCCTCGGCATCATGGCACAGGAAGTCGGCCGCGAAGCCGATGCGGTCGAGGTACATATCGAGGGTGCCCTGGATGCGTCCGAGGAGGGCTGGGCCGACAGCGCAGCCCGCGTTCGTCCCGCCGGGGTCTCGGTACACTTCGCCTTCGACATTCCGCTGCTCGGCGCGGACGAGCGAGAACTCGCGAAGGCGTTCGACGCGGGAGCGCGCGCGGCCGCCCTGTCCCTGGAGGCCATCCGGAGGGTGTTCGAGAGGTTGGGATGAGGCTCGCGCTACGCTCCGGCACCGAGCGGCCGAAGGTCGCGCCGGGTCATCGCCCCGGCCCCTTCAGGCCCCGCGCAGCCAGCACGCTGTCCACCGCACTGCGGAACTGCTCCGTCGATACCGCACCCCGAATGGCGATACTGTCCCCCACCACGAAGAACGGGGTGCTGGTGATCCCGGACCGAACCGCCGAGTCGTAGTCGGCGACCTGCAGCGGGGCCGTCAGGTCGTTGCGCAGGCAGGCCGCGAAACTGTCTCCATCGACACCGATCTCCACGGCCCAGCGGGTGAACAGCTCCACGGGGTCGGCGGTGCGCGTCCATTCCTCCGTCCGTTGGAACAGAATGTCGTGCATGGGCCAGAAACGGCCGGCTGCGCCCGCGCAGAATGCGGCTTCGATCGCGGGCCATGCCCGCGGGTGCGTGGAATTCGGAAACGAGATCCACAGGTATCGCGCGATTCCGGACTGCACGTACAGACTGTCGATCACGGGCCAGCTGTCCGCGAAATACCGCGCACAATACGGACATTGAAAATCCGAGATCTCGACGATCCGGATGGGTGCCGCCGAGTCACCCTTCACACGCGCCCGATCGGCCCGCTGCAGCACGACCTCCTGCTCGGACGGCACGACGCGCGGGGGCTCCTGGGCCGTCCCGACGGATGCCACCAGTCCCTGCATGACCAGCGCCAGGCACACCGCTGGCAGGACGGCGAGTCCCTGACGCCGGGTCACCTTCACGCGGACAGATCCGTCAGGACCTGGACCGCGTGCTCGGCGGGCTTGACCTTAGCGTACACTTTCTCGATGCGACCTTCAGGGTCGATCACGAAGGTGGATCTCAGCACGCCTTCGTACTCCCGGCCGTACATCTTCTTCTTGCCCCAGGCGCCGTACGCTTCGGCCACCGCGTGGTCCGGATCCGAGAGCAGCGGGAAATTCAGCTCGTACTTGTCCCGGAACTTCTCGTGCGAGGCGACTCCATCCGGGCTCACTCCGAGGACCAGTGCGTTCCGCTCCTCCAGGGCCTGCGAATTGTCGCGAAAGCCGCAGGCTTCCTTCGTGCAGCCCGACGTGTCGTCCTTGGGATAGAAGTAGAGAACCACATGTCGGCCACGAAGATCCGACAGCTTGACCGTTTCGCCCTCGTAGGTGGCCAGTTCGAAGTCCGGGGCGAGATCTCCCTCTTTCAGCATCGATCACTCCGTCGTCGGGGGTTCATCGGCTCGCAGCGACTCGTAGGCCGCGATCAGCTCCTGGAACGCCGCCTCGATGTCCTCCGCCCGGACCCAGGCGCTCCCTACCGCCAGGCGGAGGACGAAACGGCCTGACAGTTCCGTGTGTGACAGGAACACGCGACCTCGCCGGTTTACCATGTCCAGCAGCCTGCGGTTCCAGCTGTTTCTCGCCTCGGTGTCGTCTCGCTCTCCGGCAGCAGCCGGAGGAACAGCCGCGAAGCAGACGGTCGAGAGGCTCGGCGGAGCCGCCAGCTCGAATCGATCGTCCGCCCGGATCCTGTCCGCGAACTCCATGGCGAGCGCGATGTGCGACCTCAGCATGTCGCGAAGCGCCTCCGCTCCCTGGCGGCGGAACAGGAACCACAGCTTGAGTGCCCGGAATCGCCGGCCGAGCGGCAGCCCGTAGTCCATCAGGTTCCTCGCCTCGACCCCGGTCTCGAGGTAGGCGGGCGTGGACGAGAGCGAACTGCGAACGGCCTCGGAATCGCGAAACAGCAGCACGCTGCAGTCGATCGGAGTGGAGAGCCACTTGTGCGGATTCAGCACGATGCTGTCGGCTCGTTCCCAGCCGTCGAACAGCGGCCGCAATTCCGGCAGGGAGGCCGCCGGGCCGGCGTATGCCGCGTCAACGTGCAGCCACACTCCGTGCTCGGCACTGATGGCGGCGATCTCCGCCACCGGATCGACGCTTGCCGTGGACGTGGTCCCGATGGTCGCGCAGATCATGACCGGAAGCTCGCCCGCCTCCCTGTCCGCCGACAGCTGCCTTCGAAGGGCCTCCGGATCCATCCGGAATTGCGGGTCGCTGGAGATCCTCCGAATCCCTTCGAGACCGATTCCGGCGGCGATCACGGCCTTGTCGATCGACGAATGGGCCTGGTCGGACTGATAGACACGGGGTCTTCCTTCGGCATTCCACCGGGGCCGCAGTCCCTGCTCACGGGTGCCCGGCAGAGCCCGCTCTCGAGCCGCCAGCAGCGCCGTGAAACTGGAGCTGGATGCGGTATCCTGAAGCACCCCTTCGAACTCCGACGGAAGCCCCGTGAATCGGCGGATCCACTCCACCATCCGCGTTTCCAGCTCCGCGGCCGCCGGTGCGGTCTTCCACAGCATCGCGTTGACGTTCAGCGCGGCGGCGATGAACTCCGCCAGCACGCCCGGGTCCGAAGAGCTGCTGGAGAAGTAGGCAAGAAACCCGGGGTGATTCCAATGCGTGAGACCGGGAACGATCAACCGGTCGAGATCCTCCAGCAGGGCTTCCAGCGGCTCGGGCCCTTCCGGAGCGCTTTCGGGGAGCTTCGACAACACGTCTCCCGGCGCGATGTCGGGCAGCACCGGAAGGGACGGAAGTCGTTCCCGGTAGTCCGCGATCCACTCGGCCACGCGAGCCGCGGAGTCGATGAAGCGAGTCCGTGCAGCGCTCAACGGCCCGGCATCCCGGTGGGTCGCACGGCGGTGAGAAGCTGCACGTCAGCCGAGATCGTGCGGCAGCGAAAGCGCTCCAGCCCGGCCTCGCGAAGCCAGCTTCGATACTGCTCCACGGTCCAGGTGCCCCCCTCTTCGGTCGAAAGCAGCATCGTGAGCGCAAACAGCGGAGCGAATTGCGATACCCCCCGCACGAAGTCCACGATAGCCAGCGAACCTCCTGCGGCAAGAGCCCGGGCAGCCCGCGCCAGCAGGTCTCGATTGCGGTCCGGACCGTAGATGTGGCTGACGTTGGAAAGAAGGACGACGTCGAATGCACCGGCGGGCAGCTGTTCGAGAAAATCCCCCGCTGCCAGGCGGATGCCATCCGCCCGCGACAACCCGTAGCCTTCCGCTACCAGGTCGATGACTTCGGGCCGATCGAACAGCGTGACCTGGAAGCCTCGCTCCGCGAGTGCCCGGCTCAGGACGCCGGGGCCGCCACCGACGTCCAGCAGCGTTGTCGCGCCGGGCGTCGCCTCACGGACGGCATCCGCGACCGCAGCCGTCCGCGCGGGGACCCGGTTGGCCATCGCCGCCATGAACTTCTCCAGGTCCCGTCCCGTCCGGCGTCCGTCCACCGGAGTCTTCCGTCCCGGCGCCGGACCTCCCGCCCGTACCACCGGCTCCAGCTCCGTCGCCCACCGGCGGATGGTGTGCATCCAGTGCCGGAGGCTGTCGGCCTCGAAATCCGGGGTATCGCGATCCACGAAGCGGGCTCGGGCCTCACCGGTCAGCCGCCACCTGTCCGCTTCACGCTCCGCTCCGCCCAGGGCCTGCAGCGCCCCCATCAGGGTCTCTACTCCGCGCACATCCAGCCCGAGTCTGGACGCCAGTTCCTCGCTGCCGGCCGGTTGCTCCGCGAGCTGCTCGATCAGGCCGAGTTCGAGCGCGACCCCTGCGGCGATCGCCCATTCCGCGCCCCGTCGGTATTCCGGAAGGTCGTTCAGATCGGTCATGCGGAAAGGCTATCCCTCCCCGTCGCCAGTCTCAAGCGGTGGCCGGTGTGCCGGTCCGGACCGCGGGTGCGTACTTTGCCTCGCGTGAAAGACACCGAGCATCTCCGGGACGACGCACTCGATGCCCTGATCGATGGAAGCCGGCTCGCGCTGGAAGAGGAAATCGAGGCGGTGCGAGCCGATCTCGCGTCCCGCGGCCTGGCGGAGCCCCTCGCCGCGACCGGCGGCCGTCGGGTAAGCCCCCCGGGCACGCCGCCCCAGTACGAGTGGGAGCTTCCTCCCGGTCGGTATGGAATCCGGGTCGACGATGCAGCCCAGGTGGAATCCGAGCGGGGAAGAGGCCTGGGGGTGGTCACGCGGTACGACGGGTCCCGGCCCGCCGTTCGAATCCGGCTCAGCGAGTGGCTGGGTCCGAGCCCCGGTCCGGCCATGCTCGCCTTCGATCCGACGTGGCTTCTGTCCGCTCTGCTCACGCGCCTCCTCGAGATCGACGAGGACCCGGATCGCTTCCACCCGCATACGGCCCTTCGACTGTTCGGACGCTCGTTTCCTCGCACCGGCATTGCCGAGTTGCCCGAACGTGTCGATCCGCGACTGAACGAGTCCCAGCGCCGGGCGCTGTCCCGAATTCTGGGAAGCGAGGCGCAGCTGGTATGGGGACCACCGGGAACCGGGAAGACGCGGCTGCTCGGATCGGCGGCCGCGGAGCTGGCGGAGCGGGGCCGGGTGCTGGTCGTCGCGACCACCAACGTGGCCGTGGACGAGGCCGCAGCGCGGGTCGCCCACAGCCTCGGAGACGAGGCGGTCGAACTGAACCGCGTGATCCGGGTCGGTGCGGAGTTCAGCCCGACGGGCGACCGAAGGCTGTCGCTCGAGGCATCTGTGGACCGGGCCGAGCGTCGCCGGCCCTCGAGGCTGTCTCGTTCGCTGCTCGAGCTGGAGAGTGTGCTGCTCGACCCCAGGGCGAGGGCGGGAACGGGCGAGCTCGGGCTCGCGGAGCGCCAGGCGCGCGTGGCGGGACGGGCACGGGAGGCGTCCGATCCGGGGCTCCTGCATCGGGCGACCCGGCTGAGCGGCGAGCTGACCCGGGCCACCCGCGCGCAGCTGGACAACGCGCAGGTGGTGCTCTGTACCTTCGCGAAACTGGCCGTCAGCGACGATCTCGCAGCGCAGCGATTCAACTACGTCATCGTCGACGAGGCGAGCGCGGCCCCGTTGCCGCAGGTGCTGCACGCGGCCTGTCTCGCGGACACAGCCGCGGCAGCCTTCGGCGACTTCCAGCAGCTTCCGCCGGTGGTGATCAGCCGAGGCAGGCACGCGGGCCGCTGGCTGAGTCGCGACCTGTTTCAGGAGGCGGGCGTGCTGGAACACGGCGACGGCGGGCTGCCCTCTCCGTCCGATGGGCTCTGTTCCATGCTGGAGGAGCAGTACCGGATGCGACCGGCCATCCGAGCCCTGGTCAGCGACCTGTTCTACGGCGGTCGGTTGAAGGACGCGGCGTCCGTCTCGCAACGGGAGTCCGGCGGGGCGGCCCTGGTGCTGCTGGAGACCAGTGGACTGGGCCCATCCGTTTCGCGCGTCGACGGCTCCCGCGAGAACCCGGCACACGTGCAGGCCGTCACGCAACTGCTCGAAGTGCTGAGCCGCGAAGGAGCGACGGATGTCGCGGTCGTGACTCCGTATCGCGCCCAGACCCGGGCCCTGTGGCGCTCCGCCCGAGGCAGCCTGGGCCGCGCTGCACCGGCCGGGCTGGAGATCAGCACCATCCACAGGTTCCAGGGTCGCGAGAAATCGGTCGTCGTGTTCGACACCGTGGATGCCCCGCCCGGTCGGAGCTGGTTCCTGGACGAACGGCGCAACTCGGACTTTCCGCGACTGCTGAACGTGGCGCTTTCGAGGAGTCGCGATCTGCTGATCATCGTCGGCACGCTGGACGGGCTGGCGGCGACCCTGCGAGAGGACGCGCTGCTGAATCGGGTTCTTCGCAGGGTGGCGGAGCGCGGCGTTACCGTCGATGCCCGGCGAGCGATCGACATCCGACCGATGGCGCGCGCCGCGTTCGGAAGGCCCCTTTCGGATGAAACGCATCCCGATCTTCCTGCAGAATAAGGGCGAGCGACGTCATTTTTCAAAAAAATGTATTCCAGCTGCCCGCAAGTATTGACAGGCCAAGAACGAGTTTTTACATTTCGACCGTGCCGTGGAGGAGGCACCGGCGGTCATGAACGACGCCGCGCCGGAACAGCGACGGCAGGTCGCTCGATGTGGCGGGACGGATCTCTGGCGAGAGTCGAAACGGCACACAGCTGATCGAGCAGAGGGACCCAGACCTGTCGGATCCTGGAAGGAAAGCGCAACCGACCGGGAACAGCGCTACGACGCGGAAAAGATATCCTCTCTCAGCCCCCGACGCTCTTCGGAGTGACCGGGGGCTGAGTATTTGGACCTGTCTCGCCGCCGGTGGACTCGCACCGGCAGGGTCCCATTCGCCGCATGCCGGCATCTCGGACCGTCGCAGCCGGGATCCGTGCCTCCGAGTTTCGCCGCACGGGTCGAACGGGCGACCCGGGCAGCTTCGAAGTTTTCAAAAAACATATTGTTGAGAAGCTGTGGAAAGCTGGTGGAGAAGATGTGGAAATACATCCACTGGGCACGGATGCGTCCGGTTGACGCAGGAGTGAAGGTTCTGCACATGGATGCGAAGAGGCGCTCGATTCAACGTCCGTAGTCGAGTCTGGCCGGCCCGGCGGACTCGAATCGGACCGAATGCATGGAGCTTGAGCGGGGAGGTCGAATGCGTGCAGTCGTGCAGCGGGTGAGTCACGCCGCGGTCGATGTGGACGGGGAGACGACGGGCGAGATCGGCACGGGCCTCCTGGTGCTCGCCGGATTCGCGCCCGGAGACGCGGATCCCACGCTCGAGTGGATGGCGAAGCGGATTCTCGGCCTGCGCATATTCCCCGACGCGGACGGCTTGATGAACCGAGACGTCTCGGAGGCGGGGGGTGAACTGCTCATCGTCTCGCAGTTCACGCTGTACGGCGACTGTTCCAGGGGTCGACGGCCGAGCTTCGCAGCGGCTGCGCCGCCGGACGAGGCGGCCGATCTGTATCGGAGGTTCGTGGACATGTGTCGCCGCAGTCCGGTCCCCGTCAGGGAAGGCCGATTCGGTGCGATGATGCGGGTCCGCCTGCTCAACGACGGTCCCGTCACCCTGGTGATCGAGCGGTGAGCTTCCGCCTGGTGCTGGCCTCGGCATCCCCGCGACGCGCCGAGATTCTGACGCGACTCGGGATTGCGTTCTCGGTGCGTCCGCCGGATGTGTCCGAGGCCGTTCGGCCCCGGGAGCTGCCGGCGGTGGCTGCGCGCCGGCTGGCGATCGAAAAGGCCGAGTCGGTGTTCCGCGAGCCCGGCGAGCTGGTGCTGGCTGCCGATACGATCGTAGCGCTCGGCGACCGGATGCTGGGGAAGCCGGCGGGGCAGTCGGATGCGGTGGAAATGCTGCGGCTGCTGGGAGGCCGGGATCATCACGTATTTACCGGCCTCGCACTTCGATCGGACGCACGGATCAGCTCCGGTGTCGAGCGCACGAAGGTCCGGTTTCGCGCGCTTGCTCGGTCGGAATGCGAGGAATACGTTGCGACCGGCGAACCCGCCGACAAGGCCGGAGCCTACGGGATTCAGGGGCGCGGGTCAGCGCTCGTCGAAGGAATCGACGGAGACTTCTTCAACGTCATGGGGCTCCCGGTGCAGCTTTTCCTGCAACTGCTGGATCGACAGGGATTCCGGTACGACTTCGACGCCCTCGCGGTCAGGCCGACGCCGGGCGCGGACCGATGATTCGCCTTCCAGGCTCCCGCCGATGACGCACCCGGTGGCAGTACTCGCCATCGACCAGGGCACCACCGGCTCCCGGGCCCTCCTGCTCGATCACGATGGTGCGATGATCGCGTCGGCCTACGAGGAGTTTCCCCAGTACTTTCCCGCGCCCGACCGGGTGGAGCACGACGCCGAGGAGATCTGGACTTCCGTTCGTTCGGTAGTGCACCGCGCGCTGGGCGAGTCCGGATTGCAGCCGGCCGCGGTCGCTGCCATCGGGATCACGAATCAGCGCGAGACGACCGTGGTCTGGGACCGGATCACCGGCCGCCCCCTCGCTCCCGCGATCGTGTGGCAGGATCGCCGGACGGCCGGTCGTTGTCTGCAGCTTCGCGACCAGGGGTTGTCCGCCATGATCCGGGAACGCACCGGGCTGGTCATCGATCCCTACTTCTCGGCGACGAAGCTGGAGTGGCTGCTGAACGCGAATCCCGACTGGAGAAGGCGGGGGAGCGACCGGGAAATCTGTTTCGGCACGATCGATTCGTGGCTGATCTACCGGTTGACGGGGGGAGCCGTCCACGCCACCGATCACACCAATGCCTCCCGAACGCTGTTGTACGACCTCGCCTCGCGGACCTGGGACCCCGAGCTCTGCGACCTGTTCGGAATCCCGGTCGGCATGCTCCCGGAGATCCGGCCCTCCGCCGGGGATTTCGGACGCACGGAGCCGTCCGTGTTCGGCGCGGCGGTGCCGATCGCCGGAGTCGCCGGAGACCAGCAGTCCGCGCTGTACGGGCACGGGGGCTGGAACGCGGGAGATGCGAAGAACACCTACGGTACCGGCTCGTTTCTGCTGCTGCACTGTGGAGATGACCGGGGGACCGACGACGAGGGGGTGCTGAGCACGGTCGCGTGCGGTCCTCGCGGCGAGCCGCAGTACGCGAAGGAAGGTTCGATCCTGGTGGCGGGCGCGGCCATCCAGTGGCTGCGGGACGGGCTGGGGCTGATCTCGAGCTCGGCGGAGAGTGAAGCGCTGGCCCGCAGTGTCGCCGATACCGGGGGGGTGGTGTTCGTGCCCGCATTCGCCGGGCTCGGCACCCCGTGGTGGAAGCCGGGTGCGCGGGGCACCGTGTTCGGTCTCACGCGGGGCACCCGGAAGGCCCACCTCGTGCGGGCGGCGCTGGAAGCCATGGCCTGTGCGACGGTGGACGTGCTGGACGCGATGACGCGATCCTCGTCCCTCCGCATCGGGCGGTTCAGGGCCGACGGTGGCGCGGCGGCGAATGACTGGCTCATGCAGTTTCAAGCCGACCTGCTGGGCCTGGAAGTCCACAGGCCCGGGGCGACCGAACTGACGGCGATCGGAGCCGCCGGGCTGGCCGGGGTGGGCAGCGGATTCTGGAGCCGACCCGTCGAGTTCCTCGGCGCGCTGGGCAACGAGAGTACTTTTCGCCCGGGGCCCGACGCCGCAGAGGTGTCCCGCCGCGCGATGTCCCAGTGGTCGCGCGCCATGCGGGCGCTGATCGCATGGACCGAGGACGGCTGACCGGGTTGGCTGACGCCGCCGCGCCACGCCCGCTCCGGATCGGTGTCATCGGCTCCGCCGACGCATCCCCGAAAGGGCGGGAGATCGCGTACGCGATCGGCCGGGCGCTGGCCCTGGCCGAGGCGGTTCTCGTCTGCGGCGGGGGGGACGGCGTGATGGCGGCGGCCGCCGCCGGTTCCGCCGGACAGGGAGGTCTGGTGCTGGGGATCCTTCCCGGTACGGATCCGGAATCCGTGGCGGACGGTGTGACGATACCGATCGCCACAGGACTGGGAGAGAGTCGCAACGCTCTGGTGGTCCGGGCATCCGAAGCTCTGATCGCGGTCGAGGGCGAGTGGGGTACATTGAACGAAGCGGCCCTGTGCATGAAGATCGGCAGGCCGCTGGTCGGCGTGAGCGACAGGCTGGGGGAGCGCTTCCCGATCGAACGATTCGAACAGCCGGCGGCCGCGGTGGCCCGTGCGCTTGAACTCGCTTCGGCCGGTCGTCGCTCGGGCGGCGGGCCGGTGCATCCTATCGCATAACAGGCGGTGCAAACGTGTACGCAGTCTACATATTCGGCGGTATTCTCGCTCTTCTGCTCGCGGCCGTGATCTTCGCACCGATGGTGGAGCGCAAGAGCGTCCGGGAGGCGGAAGCCCCCACACCCGAAGGTCGGAAAGCCAGAGCCCTGGATGCACTGCGGGAGCTCGAGTTCGAATACGAGACCGGCAAGATGGCCGAATCGGACTACCAGCGGCTGCGAGCCCGCTGGGCGAGGGAAGCGATCGAAGCGCGTGACGCGCTCGGGGAGACGGGGTTGGAAAGCTCGTCAGCCCGGGCCGGGACCGGGGCCGAGACCGGAGCCGCGACCGCTTGCCCGGTCTGCGGGGCGGACCTGAGACCGGGCGCGAAGTTCTGCTCCCGCTGCGGTGAGGCCGTCGCGGGCGCCGACGCCTGAGCGGGGCCGGAGGCCGCATGAACGGAGTCGTGGATCTGCGCAGCGATACCGTCACCCGCCCGCCACCCGGCATGCGGGCGGCGATGGCAGGGGCGGAAGTGGACGACGACGTGCTCGGCAAGGACCCGACCGTGGAGCGCCTCCAAGGCCGGGTGGCGAAGCTGCTCGGCAAGCCAGCGGCCCTGTTCTTTCCGTCCGGCACGCAGGCCAATCAGGCTGCCATGCTGCTGCACACGACCCCCGGAACCGAGGCGGTGTGCGAGGCGGAGTCGCATGTGTTTCACTACGAGATGGCCGACGCCGCCTGGCTCGCGGGCGTTCAGCTCCACCCGGTCCCGTCCGAGGCGGGACGTCTGAACGCGGCGGATGTCGGCCACGCCATTCGGCCGGGCGACAGGCATCACCCGGTGACCTCGCTGGTATGGCTCGAGAACACCCACAACATGCACGGCGGGATCGTAGTGCCGGTGGAGGCGCTGAAGGAAGTCCGTCAGCTGGCGCTGGACCGCGGATTGCCCCTGCACCTGGACGGGGCGCGTCTGTGGAATGCCGCCGCGGCATCCGGGACGTCGCTGGCCGAGTTCGCGGCTCAGGCAGACACGGTCATGGTCTGCATCTCCAAGGGACTGGGATGCCCCGTCGGTTCGCTGCTCGTCGGGGAGACCGAACTGATCGATCGGGCCTGGGCCGTCCGGAAGCGACTGGGCGGGGGCATGCGACAGGTCGGGATCCTGGCCGCTGCGGGCCTGTGGGCGCTGGACAACGTGCTGCCGCGTCTGCCCGAGGATCACGCGCGAGCGAAGAAGCTCGCGGAGGGGTGCCGGACAATTCCGGGGCTCGAGCCGCTCGAGCCGGAGACCAACATCCTGATGATCGACCTCGTGCGGCCCGGCCTGGAGGCCGGGGCGCTGGTCCGACGGCTCGAGGATCGGGGCGTCCTGACCATCGCCACCGGTCCCGCGCGGGTCCGGGCAGTGACCCACTTCGATGTGGACGATGAGGGCATCGATCGGGCCCTGACCGCACTGCGGGCGGCGCTGGCCTGAACCCGTGGCCGTCCACGGAGTATGCTATACTGCAGGTCCTGAAAGCAGGAACCGCAGAATACCGCTTCCCGAACGGAGGAGAGTCGAAATGTCCGTCGCCAAGGTCACAGAAATCACCGCTTCATCACCCAAGAGCTTCGAAGACGCCGTGAACCTGGGGATCGAGCGGGCCAACAAGACGCTCAAGAACGTCAAGGGTGCCTGGATCAACGAGCAGACGATCGAGGTCAAGGACGGCAAGGTGTCGACCTACCGGGTGAACATGAAGGTCACGTTCGTCCTGGAGGACTGATCCGGCAGACTGAACGGCCACGTCCTGTGACCGCAGGAGAACGCTGAAGGATTCGACCGGCCGCGGCCCGGGCCGGTCGGTAATTTTCGGGGCCCGCAGCCGGGCCCGCGATCGAGTTCGGGGACCGGCCCTACTCGGGTTCCCAGGCCAGGGCCACGAGTTCCACTCCGATCTCGCTCTTTCGCGGCGCAAGGCTGATCTGCTCGATCTTCAGCTGATCGACCGCCCACTCCTCCCTCAACCGGTCCAGACGCTCCGACAGTTCGATCTCGATGTCCGCCAGCTGCGAGTTCAGCTCCTCGATCGTGCGTTCCGCCCGCTCCACGTCGTCCTTCCGGGTGGCTGCGCGTCCGACCTGGCGGGCGGCGGTCGCCGCTTTCGAACCGGTCACCGAACGCTTGCCGAGCAGCGCACCCAGGATCGTGGATCCGAGGCTGACCGCGCTCTCCAGGCGCTGGGAGTCGTACTCCGATTTCTCGCGCTCCAGGCGTTCGCGGGCCGTGCTCAGTTTGCGATCGATGGCTTCCACCTTGCGGCGGTAGCCGTCACGGAGCTTCGCCGCCGCCTCGTCCCTCGACTTCCGGGCTTCCTCCCTCACGCGGATGCGGAACTCCGCCTCCGTCTCTCCGGGCCGCGACGTCAGCTTCAGCGCCGGGAACCTGTACAGCCGCAGCGGCCTCTCCCGGTAGAGCCAGGCCTTGAGCTGCGATGGCCACCCGCGTCGCTGCTTCGCTCCGAACGCGCGTGCCGGAAACGCACCGTAGAGCGCCGGTTCGGGTGCGGGCACGTCCAGGTCGGGTATCCAGCCCAGCTCCCGCGCTTCGCCCCACGGATCCGACTCGGTCGCCCCGGAGACAGGCGCCAGAACCGCCACGTCCTGCCAGACATCCACATCCAGCGACGCCCTGACGTAGTGGAGGGCGGCGAGACCGAGCAGCGCGGGCCGGAGCACGACCGGCGCGGCCTCCGGTCCGGAGACCTCTCCGCTCGAAAGGAACACTTCGGTAATCTCGGGCGGGACCACCGGGCGGTCGGCCGACAGCTCTGCCATGCCCCCGCGATCGGCCGGGGAGGCCGGGGCCGTCGACCGTTCCGCCGGCGCTTCGGAGCTCCTGCGCCCTTCCATCAGGCGATGGATTTCGGGCCGGGTGAGGGGGCCCCTGAGGTACGACATGGCCCAGCGGGAGCGAATCAGCTCGGGCGCTTCGGCGTGTACGTTGCCCACGAGGAAGCTCCGCTTTTCGAGACCCGACAGGAGCCGGTCCAGCCGCTTGCGGTCGAGGCCGCCCTCGGCAGCGCCCGAGGCGCTCTCCAGCCCTTCGATCACCCGCTCCTTGTCGCGCTCCGTCTGCAGGCGACCCAGAAACCACGTGCCGGTGTTGCCGAGGCCCTTGTAATCCAGGTCGACGGGATTCTGGGTCGCCAGCACGATTCCGAGACCGTAGGCACGCGCCTGCTTGAGCAAGGTGAGAAGCGGGGTCTTGGACGGCGGGTTCTTCGTCGGCGGCAGGTATCCGAGGACCTCGTCGATATACAGCAGCGCCCGCAGCGAAGACGTGCCGGGCTGCGTCCTGGCCCATGCCAGCAGCTCGTTGAGAAGCAGGGTCACGAAGAACATGCGTTCCGGCTCGCCGAGATGCGCGATCGAGAAGATGGCCGTCCGAGGCTGGCCGTCCGGGCCCCACAGCAGTGCCGGGATGTCCAGGGGCGGCCCCCGCAGCCACGCTTCGAATCCGGGCGCCGCCAGGAGGTTGTTGAGCGCAGTCGCGAGCTCGAACCGGTCCCGGGAGGGGAAGAAGGACTCGAGGTCGAGCACGCCGACCCGCTCGAAGCCCGGCTCCTGGATGCCTCGGATCAGCGCTCCGAGGTCGAAGTCCCGACCCGATGACCAGCCATTCTCGATGATCCGGGACAGCAGGATGTGCTCCCGGCTGCGCACCGGATCCGCTTCGATCCCGGCGAGTGCCAGCAGGCCGGAGACGGCGGTGCCGATCCGCTCCCTGAGCGCATCGGGATCATCCAGAATCATCGGCCCCGGCGCCTCGAACGAACGGAGCACGGCGATCGGCAGGCCATGATTCGCGCCCGGCGTGTAGATCGGCATGTCCACTGCGGCACGCAGACGAGCGATGCGCGCACCGTTCTGGCCCGACTCCTCGAGCCCTTCCCGCCACCGTCCGGCCGTGCGACCGGCGTAGTCGTCGGGCGTGATCCCCTGCCGAGCCGCCTCGGCTTCATCGATCCACGGCCGGAACTCGGCCGCCGTCAGACCGGGAAACGTGAGGAGCAGATTGCCGATGTCACCTTTCGGGTCGATGACCAGCGCGGGGATTCCATCGAGGCCCGCCTCTTCCAGCAGGGTGATGCACAGCCCCGTCTTTCCGCTGCCCGTCATGCCCAGCACCACCGCATGTGTCGTCAGGTCGCGCGCATCGTACATGAAGGGCGGGGCACCGGCCTCGTCCTCCCTTCTGCCGAGATAGAAAGCTCCCAGGCCTTCGATCGCCGTGGCCGGAACAGCCGGCGGGCCCTTCGCTTCGGAATCGGGCATGTCTCTCTCCACGGGTCTCCCGGCTCGGTCTGAGCCGCCAGGCCGGGCTTCTGCTCGGGTGCGTGCTCGAGAATCGTTGCTCCGGGGCCCCGTCGTGGCAAGTCGCCGGGGATTCCCGCGCGCCGGTGATAACACGATGACAGACCTCTCGAACCTGCTCCGGGTGGCCGCCCGCAGGAACGGTACAGGCTCGTGTCGATTCCCGACCCGAACAAATTGCGAAAGTCAGAGCCCCCCCGTATACTGCTCCGACCGACAACCGACCCCGAATTAGAGGACGATGCGCGATGGCACTGGATCTCAGCGAGGAACGAAGGAAAGCCCTCACCGTGGCGATCAACCAGATCGAACGACAGCACGGGAAGGGGGCCATCATGCGGCTCGGTCTCGACCGGGCCCGGGTGAAGACGCCGGTCATTTCGACCGGTGCGCTGGCTCTCGACCACGCGACCGGGGTGGGCGGCATTCCGCGGGGCAGGGTGACCGAGATTTTCGGGCCCGAGTCATCGGGCAAGACGACGCTCACGCTGCACGTGATCGCCAACGCGCAGAAGGACGGGGGCGTCGCCGCGTTCATCGACGCGGAGCACGCCCTGGACGTGCAGTACGCCGAGCGGCTGGGCGTGGACGTGGAGAACCTGCTGGTCTCGCAGCCCGACACGGGCGAGCAGGCGCTGGAGATCGCCGAGGTGCTGGTCCGCTCCGGCGCGCTCGACGTGATCGTGGTGGACTCGGTCGCGGCGCTCGTTCCCCGGGCCGAGATCGAAGGGGAAATGGGCGACTCCCACGTCGGTCTCCAGGCCCGACTGATGTCGCAGGCGCTGCGGAAGCTCACGGGAGCGATCGGCCGTTCGCATGCGGCGGTGATCTTCACCAATCAGATCCGCGAGAAGATCGGCGTGATGTTCGGCAACCCGGAGACGACCACCGGCGGGCGGGCGCTCAAGTTCTACTCGTCGCTGCGGCTCGACATCCGGCGCATCGCTTCGATCAAGGACGGAAACGAACAGGTCGGTAACCGGACCCGGGTGAAGGTCGTGAAGAACAAGTGCGCGCCGCCGTTCCGGATGGCCGAATTCGACATCATGTTCAACGAGGGAATCAGCCGCTCGGGGATCCTGGTGGACCTCGGGGAAGAGCACGGGATCGTCCAGCGCTCCGGGGCCTGGTACTCGTACGGTGACGACGTCCGGCTCGGACAGGGGCGAGAGAACTCGAAGCTGTTCCTGCGCGAGAACCCGGACATCGCCGACGAGATCGAGCACAAGCTCCGGGTGGCGCTCGGAATCATCGCGATCGAACCCGATGCGGCCGAGACGGCGGATGCCGGCGATGAGGTCCCGGAGGTCGCCGAAGCCTGAGCGTTCCGAAGCCCGTGCCGACGATCACCCGGCTCGAGCCGGACCGCCGCCGGGGGCGAACCCGGCTCGAGGTCGACGGCGTCGAACGGGGAGCGCTGCCTGACGCCGTCGTGGCATCCCGCCGGCTCCGCCAGGGCCTGCCGGTGGACGAATCGGAGCTCGCCGAGATCCTCCGCGAAGCCGCCTTCGCCGAGGCTCTGGAGTCGGCGCTTCACTGCCTCGCCTATCGTGCCCGCAGCCGAATGGAGCTCGTCCGGCACCTGCGCGGGAAGTCCCACACCGAGGAGGCGATCGAGTTCGCCGCCACCCGCTGCGAGAAGCTCGGCTACCTGGATGATCTGTCCTTTTCGCGGTCGTTCGTCCGGGACCGGGTGCGGCTCAGGCCGCGGGGTCGATTCCGCTTGCGCCAGGAACTGATGGCGAAGGGCGTGTCGGCGGAAGTCGCGGAAGCCGCGATCTCGGAAGTGCTCGCTGAACAGGGAAACTCGGAACGAGAGATGCTGCGAAGGGTCGCGGAAGGCAGGGCCCGCGCTCTGGAGAGCACCGGGACGGACACCGCCCGACGAAGACTGACGTCCTGGCTGCTGCGGCGGGGATTCGCCCGCGACGCGATCCGGGACGTGGTGAACGAGCTCGTGCCGGAAGACGACACGGATCGTCCACCGGGATCGATTGTATAGCTCACCACCCGGGTTCATATTGAAGGTTTGCGGTGATTCGGGAATCAGGGACGGGCCAACCGGGTGAGAGCCGAACGGACGACATGACATCGAACGAGATACGGAACCGCTTCATACAGTACTTCGAGCGCCAGGGGCATCTGCACCTGCCGAGCAGTTCACTGGTTCCCGAGAACGACCCCACCCTGCTGTTCACCAACGCCGGGATGGTCCAGTTCAAGGGCGTGTTCGTGGGCGAGCAGGAGCGGCCCGCGGAGCGGGCCGTCACGTCGCAGAAATGCCTGCGGGTCAGCGGAAAGCACAATGACCTCGAGGAGGTGGGACGGACCGCTCGGCACCACACCTTCTTCGAAATGCTCGGCAATTTCTCGTTCGGCGACTACTTCAAGCGGGACGCGATCCGGTTCGCCTGGGAGTTCGTTACCGAAGAACTCGGCCTGGAGCCGGACCGCCTGTGGGCCACCGTGCACCACACCGACGACGACGCGGCCGCGCTGTGGCCGCAACTGACGGCGATTCCCCCGGAGCGGGTTCTCCGGCTCGGCGACAAGGACAATTTCTGGCAGATGGGCGATTCGGGGCCCTGCGGACCGTGCTCGGAAATCCACTACGACATGAGACCGGACGAGGAGCGCGGCCGCAGGCTCGGCCCGGAAGAGTTCGAGGCCCTCGGCGAGGCCGACGAATTCATGGAGATCTGGAACCTGGTCTTCATGCAGTATAATCGCGGCCCCGACGGAGATACGCCTCTCCCGAGTCCTTCCATCGACACCGGTGCCGGGCTCGAACGGATCGCCGCGATCCTGCAGGGGACCCGCACCAACTACCACACCGACCTGTTCCTGCCGATCATCCGGCGGGCCGAAGAGATCATGGGGATTCCCTACTCCACGGCTCCCGAGGACTGGGACGCGGGTCTGCCGTTCCGTGTTCTCGCCGATCACGCGAGGGCAGTGGCTTTCATGCTGGCGGATGGCGTGTTCCCGTCCAACGAGGGGCGGGGATACGTGCTCCGTCGGATCCTGCGACGGGCCGGTCGCTACGCCTGGCTGCTCGGACGCCGGGAGCCGACGCTGGACCGGCTGGTCGGCGTGGTCATCGATCTGATGGGGGACAGCTATCCGGAGCTCAAGGCCCGGCGCACCCTGATCGAACGCACGACGCGGGCCGAAGAGGAGCGCTTCCTCGCCACGATCGAAGCGGGCATGGACCGGTTCGACGAAGTGGCGCCGGAGGGCGGAAGCGGCACGATCTCCGGCAACGAGGCGTTCAAGCTGTACGACACGTTCGGGTTTCCGATCGACCTCACAGAGCTGATGGCCGCAGAACGCGGGTACGGGGTCGACCTGGAGGGATTCGAGGAAGCGCTCCAGGCGCAGCGACAGAGGTCCCGCGACATGTCCGGTGGGATCGGCTCTTCCCTGCTCGGGTCGGGCAGCGGCCCGAGTGAGGAGGTCCTGCAGGTCGCCCGCACGGTCTCGGCGGACGAGGAGCAGGAATTCGTCGGCTATGAGCAGCTGCGGGTCGAAACCCGCGTCGTCGAACAGACATCGCTGGACGGCATGCGGGCATTCCTGCTCGCCTCGAACCCGTTCTATGCCGAGGCGGGAGGCCAGGTGAGCGACAGCGGCTTCCTGCGCGGCGAGGGATGGGAGCTGGCGGTCGAATCGGTGGTGCGGAACGACCGGGGCCAGACCGTGCTCGTCGGCGAGCCCACGCACGGGGAAGTACCGGAAGCGCCGGGCGAAGTGCTCGCCGTCGTGGATGAGCACGCACGCCGCGACACGGAACGGAATCATACGGCCACGCACCTGCTGCATGCCGCGCTGCGCGCCGTGCTCGGAGAGCACGTCCACCAGAAGGGATCGCTGGTCGCTCCCGACAGGCTGCGGTTCGACTTCAACCACCATGGGCCTCTGACGGCGGGCGAACGCGACGAGATCGAGAAGCGCGTCAACCAGGCGATCTGGGCAAACACGCCGCTCGAGATCGCACATCGCCCGTATCGAGAAGCGCTGGACGACGGAGCGATGGCGCTGTTCGGCGAGAAATACGGCGACGTGGTCCGCACGGTCAGCGTGCCCGGCGTGAGCCTCGAGCTGTGCGGAGGCTGTCATGTCAGGTCCACCGGTCAGATAGGGCTGTTCCGCATCGTGTCGGAGACGGGCGTCGCAGCGGGTGTCCGCCGCCTCGAGGCCGTAACCGGGCCGCGTGCGTATGCCCGGCTGCTGGATACCGAGAAGCTGGTATCGGACCTGGCGGAGCGCCTTCGTGTGCCCCCGGCGGAGCTTCCGCGCCGGGTGTCGGCCCTGCTCGAAGAGCGGGATGCGCTGGAGGGCAGCCTGGCGGAGCAGCGAGGGGCGGACGCGGAAGATGTCGCGAACCGACTGGTTCAGGAGGCGCAACCGCTCGACGGGGGACGCGCCCGACTGGTCCGGGCGAGCATCGAACTGCCGGCCGGATCGGACGTGGCGGAATTCGGAGACCGGCTTCGTGCCGGGCTCGGATCGGGAGCGGCGGTGGTTCACGTGCACACGGACGATGGAAAGGACTCCATCGTGGCCGTGGTCACCGATGACTGGATCGGGCGGGGTCTCAAGGCAGGCGACCTGGTCCGCACCGCCAGTCGCGCCACCGGATCGGGAGGGGGAGGCAAGCCGCACTTCGCGCAGGGAGGCGTGGGAGATCGGAGCCGGATCGAGGCGGCGCTGGAGGCGGCGGCAGAGGCGGCGAGGGCGGGAGCGGCGACCGGGGAATGACGACCCTCGAAGCGACCCTGACGTGGCTGGAATCGCGACTGGCGGCCGCGCCGCCGGAACTCGCTGCCGATGTGCGAATCCTGGTCCGCGAGGCCGAGGGTGATGGACTCGATGAGTCGGGAGATGCGATCGCCGCGCTGCTGGCCCATGCAGCCCTCGACGGCCTCGCGGAGGTCGTGGAGGGTCTCGGCCGCCGCGATTCCGCGCTTCGGCTGCTCTCCGCCGACGCTGCGCTGACCTTCGCATTCGAGGCGGCGGCGGACCTCGGGGGAGACGTTCGGACACTGTGCCACAATCTCGGGCCGCGTGGCAAGTTCGGCAGGCGGCTGTCGGGATTCGCGTTGCACGGGGCCCGGCCGTGACCGGTCGCAAGACTCCACCCGTGCCGCTGGTCGATATTCACTGCCATCTGGTGCCGGGAGTCGACGACGGAGCCCGAACCACCGAGGACGCGATCGCCTGGCTGCAGTCCTTCCGTGACAACGGTATCCGACGGGTCGTCACCACGCCACACCTCTCCGCCAGTCACGTCGCAGGTTCGTGGCGCGATCGAATCGAGTCGCGCTACCTGGATCTGAAGGAGGCGGCTCGTGAACAGGTTCCGGATGTCGAATTGAGCCTCTCGTTCGAGCTCCGGATCGATGAGCCGGAGGCGGATCTTTCGGACCCCGGGCTCGGTCTCGGAGGTGGTGCGCTGCTGGTGGAATTCCCGCAGCTGATCCTTCCCGCCTATCCGGACCTGATGCTCGCCAGCGTAACGGACCAGGGGTGGCGTCCCGCCCTGGCCCACCCCGAGAGATATGCGGGAATCGGCCGCTCCTACGAGTGGGTCGAACGCTGGCGCGAAGCCGGTGTGATCATGGTCGTGAACGTGGGAAGTCTGCTGGGCGACCACGGTCCCGAGGCGGAGCGTGTCGCCCGCCGGATGGTCGCCTCCGGGCACGTGGACTGTCTCGCCTCGGACCACCACGGTCGGGAGTCGCGATCCACGTCGCTGCGAATGGGCTGGGACTGGCTGGCCGAAGCCGGGCATGCCGCAGTCGCGGATCTGCTGACGTCCGTGAATCCGGCGGCCCTGCTGAAGGGAAAGCCGTGCGAACCGGTGGCGGCCGTGGACCTCTCTTCGCCCCTGGTGAAGCGGTTGCGTCGAATGGTCCAGAGAGGGTCTGAATGAACGAGCATCGACAGGCAGTCGCCCGGGAGCACATGCTGGCGCTGTCGGAGGCGCTCCAGCGGTCCGCGGACGCACTGGCCCTCCAGGCGGCGGAGTATGCGGAGCGGGTTATCGCTACGTTCGACGGCGGCGGACGCCTTCTGATGTGCGGAAACGGCGGCAGCGCCGCGAACGTGGAGCACATTGCCACCGAGTACGTGATCCGGTTGAAACGGGACAGACGCCCGCTGCCGGCGATCGCGCTTACCGCCGGCTCTGCCCAGCTGACCGCTTCCGCCAACGACTTCGGCTACGAAATGGCCTTCGTCCGGCCCCTCACGGCCTTCGGGAGACGGGGCGACCTGCTGGTTCTGCATTCCACGTCGGGCGAGTCGGACAACCTGCTGGCGGCCGCCGTGGAGGCGTCGCGGATGGGGATCGGCACGGTCGCCCTGCTCGGCGAGCATGGGGGACGGCTGGGCCCGATCGTCGATCTGCCGATTCTCGTCCCGTCCGGCGAGACGGCCCGGATTCAGGAGATCCACCTCGCGCTCGAACACGCCGTCGCCGACCTGGTCGACGAACACTACGCCGCGGATTCCCATGCGGGGGAGTGAACTGGTCATCCCGGCCGTCTGCGGCGCCCCCCGAAGGTACGGGGTCCGTCACGGTTGCACCCGTTGAGGGCGGTACGGGAATGAAGACGGATCGCGGGCCCGGCGCCCCTGAGCTCCATCCTCCCGAAGGTCTCCTGTCGATCGCCGTCCGTCTGGAATCGGCCGGGTTCGAGGCGTGGGCGGTGGGGGGCGCGATCCGTGACGCCTGGCACGGCACCGATCGCGCCGACTGGGACCTGGCCACGGATGCGCTCCCCGAACAGGTGCGGGGGCTGTTTCCACGCACGGTGCCGCTCGGCATGGAGCACGGAACGGTCGGGGTGAACTCACCGGATGGGAACCTGTACGAGGTGACCACCTTCCGGCGTGACGTCGAGACCGACGGTCGTCACGCCGTCGTCGAGTTCGCCGAGACGATCGACGAAGATCTTTCCCGCAGGGACTTTACGATCAACGCGCTGGCCTGGCGGCCCGCGACCGGGGAGTTCCGCGATCCTCACTCCGGCGTTGAAGACCTGGACCGGCGTGTTTTGAGGGCCGTCGGTGATCCGGCCGAGCGGTTCGCGGAGGACTACCTGAGGGTGCTGCGCGGGCTTCGGTTCGCCGGGCGCTATTCGCTCGACATCGAGCCCCGCACCCGTCGAGCCCTCGAGGCGGCGGTGCCGGGCCTGGACCGGCTGTCGGCGGAAAGAGTCCGCGAGGAGCTGATGAAGAGCCTCTCCGGGGAGCGCGCAGGCGAAGTGCTGAGGCTGTATGCGGACGTCGGCGCACTGGGCCGGTGGCTCCCGGAACTGGCTGCGGTCGCGCGCTCCGATCCGCGCTGGGAGACCACGCTCTCTGCCGTCGACGAACTTCCGGCCACCCGCAGTTTCCTGCGTCTCGTGCGCCTGCTGCTCGCCCTGCCGAGGGAGGACGGAACCGCCGGCGAGCCGGTAGCTGAGATCATGGAGCGGCTCAAGTTCTCCCGGGCGGAAATCCGCCGGGCGACGAGCCTGTGGAACCGATACCTTCCGCTGCTCAGCCCCGTGGACTCCTCCGCCTCAGTGCGGGAGTGGCTCTCCGAAGTCGGTCGCGAAGACGCCCGTGACCTGTTCCGGCTGCACTTCGCGCTCGCCCGTGCCTCCGGAGCGACCGAGTCGGAGCGGGCGCTGATTCACACCTGGCGGCGGGTCCACTCGGAACTGGCGAGCGGCGCACCGATCGCCCTGTCGGACCTGGCGGTGGACGGAAACGACCTGATGGAACTCGGCCTGCCCAGGGGGCCGCTGGTCGGTCTCATGCTGGAGGAGCTGCACGCGCAGGTGATCGAGGATCCGTCCCGCAACGAACGGCAGACCCTGCTGGACGAAGCCCGCGAGCTGATCGAGCTCGGCGCCCTGGATGGGATCGATGACGATGCCTGACTCTCAGGTGGGTGCCCCCGGCCTGTTCGACGCGGATGCCGGTCGTCCGGCCCGCGTGCCGATCTCGGCGGGCCCCGGAGCGCCGCTCGCGGCGCGCATGCGCCCCAGGACGCTGGATGAATTCGTCGGGCAGGAACAGCTGGTCGGACCGGATGGAGCGCTCCGGGAACTCATCGAACGCGACCGCGTTCCGAGCCTGATTCTCTGGGGACCGCCGGGCTGCGGAAAGACGACGCTGGCTGCGATCCTCGCCGGCCGCACGGGTGCCCGGTTCGAGCCGTTCAGCGCGGTCACCGAGGGCATTCCCCGTGTGCGGGAGCTGATCGCGCAGGCCGCCGAGCGGAAGCGGGCGGGCGGCCCGGACACGATTCTGTTCGTGGACGAGATCCACAGGTTCAACCGGGCCCAGCAGGACGCGTTTCTGCCTCACGTGGAGGCCGGCACCATCGTACTGGTGGGGGCGACCACCGAGAATCCGTCCTTCGAGGTGGTGGGACCGCTGCTCAGCCGGACCCGGGTGTTCGTCCTCGAGCCGCTGCCCCCCCCGGCGGTGGAACAGCTTCTGCGCCGAGCGCTGACCGAGCCCGAGCGCGGTCTGGGGCTCCTCGAACTGGAGGCCGATCCCGAGGCGCTGCGTCTGCTGGCTGAGGCGGCGGACGGCGACGCGCGCCGCGCCCTGAACGCGCTGGAGACCGCGGCGGAGCTCGCCGGAGCCGGCGGTCGGATCGGCCGGGAGGAAATCGAGCGGGGCCTGCAGCGGAGATTCGCCCGCTACGACAAGTCCGGCGAAGAGCACTACAACCAGATCTCGGCCCTGCACAAGGCCGTGCGAGGGTCGGATCCGGACGGAGCGCTCTACTGGCTGGCCCGGATGCTGGAAGGTGGGGAGAATCCGATGTACATCGCGCGGCGGCTGGTGCGGATGGCGATCGAGGATGTCGGGCTGGCCGATGTCTCCGCGCTCCGGCTGGCGATCGCCGCCCGTGACGCCTACCACTTTCTCGGCTCACCGGAGGGAGAGCTGGCCCTCGCCGAGGCCTGCATCTACCTGGCCGTCACGCCAAAGTCGAATCGGGCCTACGAGGCGTTCGGAAGAGCCAGGCAGGCGGCAGCCGAGACTCCCGCCGCGCCCGTTCCGCTGCACATCCGGAACGCACCCACGGGCCTGATGAAGGAGCTCGGCTACGGGGCCGGTTACGAGTACGATCACGACTGGGATGAGTCGGTCGCGCCGCAGGCATACCTTCCGGACGCCCTGAGCGGCAAACGCTTCTATCGCCCCGGCGATGCCGGTACCGAAGCCCGGATCGCCGAGCGACTCCGCGCGATCGCCGCCGCCCGCCTGAGGGCGGCAGGTGGTGGACAACCGGACGAGTCCGGATCGAAGGAGGGTTGAGCCACGGGTAAGACGATCGAACTCAGCCCACCCGTCGAGCGGGCCATCCTCGTCGGCGCGCCCCGCCAGGATGAGCCGGAGCGACTGGTCGACGAGCACCTCGAGGAGCTGGCCCGTCTGGTGGACACCGCCGGTGCCGAGGTGGCGGGCACCATGGTGCAACGGCTCGTTTCACCGCACCCGGCCCTGTACATCGGTCGCGGCAAGGCCGATCAGCTCCTCAAGCTCAGCGAGGAACTTTCCGCGACGCTGGTGGTCTTCGACGAAGAGCTCACTCCAGCCCAGGGAGCCGCTCTCGAGAAGAAGCTCGGCGTGCGGGTGATGGACCGCACCGAGCTGATCCTGGATATCTTCGCCCTCCGGGCCCGGACCGCCGAGGCGCGGTTTCAGGTCGAGCTCGCCCAGCTGGAGTACATGCGTCCCCGGCTGAAGCGAATGTGGACGCACCTGTCGCGGACCCAGGGCGGAATCGGCATGCGAGGGCCGGGTGAAACACAGCTGGAGACGGACCGACGAATGATCGACCGCCGGATCGCCCGCCTCCGGAAGGAGCTGCTGCACATTTCGAGGGCGCGTGGAACGCGTCGGAAGAGCCGGGGCGAGGAGTTCCGGGTGGCGCTGGTCGGGTACACGAACGCCGGAAAGTCTTCGATCCTCAAGGCGCTGTCCGGCAGTGACCTGTTCGTGGAGGACCGATTGTTCGCGACCCTCGATTCGGCTACCCGCGCCGTCGAGCTCGAGGACGGCTACCGGGCTCTGGTGACCGACACCGTCGGTTTCATTCGCAAGCTTCCGCACGGTCTCGTCGCCTCCTTCCAGGCGACCCTGGAAGAGGTGGTGGAGGCCGACCTGCTGGTGCACGTGATCGATGCTTCCAGTCCGTCGTGGGACCACCAGGTGGAGGCCGTGGAGGACGTGCTGCACGATATCGGAGCGGCCGGCCACCCGACGCTGCTGGCCTTCAACAAGGTGGATCAGCTCACCCACCGCGAGGAGGAGGCACTGCGCATGCGTGCGGCCGATCTGTTCGGTCCGCACGTTCTCACTTCCGTGCGGGAGAGCGGCGGGCTGGACGCCTTGCGATCGGCACTCCGGAACCGCCTGCGGGCGGAGAACCCGACGATCGAGCTGGCGATTCCGGTCAGCGACGGGCGCACGCTCGCACAGGCGTACCGGGAAGCCGAGGTGCTGGCTCGGACCGACACGGACACGGAGATCCGGTTCACGGCGCGGGCGTCCCGCGCCCTGATCGGAGCGTGGGAGCAGCAGCCCGGCGTGCGGGTCCGCATACTGGAACCGATGGCGTAGACCTCGCCGCACGGGGCAGCGCCCGGTACAATCCGGCCCTCGGCGGAGCAGCGAACGGATGAGCGGGAGTTGCCGATGCGGCTGTACATCAACATCGACCACGTGGCGACGGTCCGGCAGGCGCGACGCACGGACGAGCCCGATCCCGTGCGCGCGGCGGTGCTGGCCGAGCTCGGCGGTGCGGACGGGATCACCGTCCACCTGCGCGAGGATCGCCGCCACATTCAGGACCGCGACGTGGAGCTCCTGATGCGCACGGTCCGGACCGGAGTGAACCTCGAGCTCGCCGCCATCGAGAAGATGGTCGACCTCGCGCTGGACTGGAAGCCGGCGGCCGTGACCCTGGTGCCCGAAAGGCGGGAGGAAATCACGACCGAAGGCGGGCTGGCCCTGACGGGCGAAGCGCACCGGCGGACCGAAGCCGCCGTGGTCCGACTCAGAGCCGAGGGGATCCGCACCTCGCTGTTCATCGACCCCGATCCGGCGGCGGTGCGCGTGTCGGCGGAGATCGGTTCGGACGCGGTCGAGCTGCACACGGGGGATTATGCCAACGCCTCCCATCCCGGACCGCGGAACGCAGCCGTCGACCGTCTGCGGGCAGCGGCAGACCTGGCAGCCGATCTGGGCCTCTCGGTGCATGCGGGCCATGGTCTGACCTACGAGAACGTGGCACCGGTCGCCGCCCTGGACGCATGCGAGGAGCTGAACATCGGGCATTCGATCGTCAGTCGCTCGGTGTTCACGGGACTGGAGCGCGCGGTGCGGGAGATGAAGGAGATCGTGTTGAGGGCCCGGCGATGCTGAAACAGTCGGCCGATGGGTAAGCACCGGTGGAAGACCGTGCTGGGCATCGCGATCACGGTCGCCCTGCTCGCCTGGGTGCTGCGCGACGTTTCGGCGCAGGAGGTATGGCACGAACTGAGGCAGTCGAGTCCTCTGTGGCTTCTGCTCGCCGTGGTGCTGGCCACGCTGAGCTTCGCGTTGCGCGCGGTCCGCTGGAAGATCCTGCTGGAGCCGGTGATTTCCGAGACCAGCTTCGATTCACGCTTCGGGGCGGTGTGCATTGGTTTCGCCGTCAACAACATCCTGCCCGCCCGACTCGGGGAGTTCACTCGCGCGTTCGCGCTCACCCGGATGGAGCCGCTTCCGCTCAGCGCCTCGATCGCGTCGCTGGTCGTCGAGCGGATCCTGGATGGAGTCGTGCTGGCCATCTTTCTGTTCGTCACGATCTCACTGCCGGGGTTCCCACTGGGAGACGGAACGACCGCGGAGCTGATCCGACGCACGGCGAACATCGGTGCCGTCGTGTTCGGCGTCGGGCTGGGTCTGCTGTGGCTGGCGGCCCGTCGGCCCGAGGCGACCAGCCGGCTGTTCGACCGGACGGTCGTCCGCTGGCTGCCTGACCGTTTCGCCGAGAAAGCGAGCCGCGCCGCCGCGTCCTTTGTCAACGGACTGGGGGCCCTCGCGAGCGCCCGGGTATTCGTGCGGGCGCTGTTCTGGAGCTTCGTGGTCTGGATCGATCTGTCGCTGTCGGTCTGGGCCGGGCTCGAGGCCTTCGACATCACCGGCCCCGGTATCGCCGGTTCACACTTCCTGCAGGCCGTGATCGCTTTCGCCGTCGCAGCTCCCTCCAGCCCGGGTTTCTTCGGCGTGTTCGAGGCAGCGGCTCGAGTGGGGCTCGGGCCCTGGAACGTCTCGGCGGCGCGGGTGGTCAGCTTCGCCACCAGCTATCACATCCTCACGTTCATTCCGGTAACCCTGATCGGCCTCTGGTACCTGCAGCGCCTCGGACTTTCCTGGTCGGATGTCGGCCGGGCCGAGATGCAGGTGGAAGCGGAGTCGCCGAAGGTCGTAGAGGGGAGCGGAGCCACGGAACGGCCCCGTTGAGCCCGGCGCAGCCTTCCCCCATGGAGTCTGGCGATCAGGTGACCCGGGAGGCGCCGGCGAAGCTCAATCTCCGGCTGCGGGTCCTGGAGCGGGACGTCGCCGGCTACCACGCCGTCGAGACCCTGCTGCTGCAGCTCCAGCTTGCCGACAGGGTCTCGGTCCGGTCCGGGAAGCCCGGGATCCATCTGGAAGTCGTGGGGGACGAGGGCATTCCGTCCGACGCGAGGAACCTGTGCTGGAAGGCGACCGAGGCTCTCCATCGAGCGCTCGATGTCGAGCCGGCCGTGAGCATCCGGCTGGAGAAGCGGATTCCGACGGCGGCTGGACTCGGGGGCGGCAGCATGGATGCCGCGGCCACCCTCCGGGCACTCACGAAGCTGCCTGGACTCGAAGCGGATTCCGAACGGCTGATCTCGATCGCGGGGGAGCTGGGGAGCGATGTTCCGTTCGGTCTGTGCCCGCTTCCGCTGGCACTCGGCTGGGAGCGGGGCCGTCGGATCCTGCCGCTGCCGCCGCCACCGGCACGTCCGGTGCTCATCGCGATCCCTCCGTTCGGGGTGAGCGCTGCCGATGCGTACGGCTGGCTGGCCGCGGACAGGCGGACGGGCTGCCGCGGAAACGGCGGCTCGGACCCGGGCACCGGCGGAGAGGTGTTGCCGCCGCCGGCGTCGCTGGCCGACTGGGAGGTGCTATACGGGCTGGCGGTGAACGATCTGCAGCCCGTCGTCTTCCGCCGGCACCCGGAATTGCGGGTAATACGCGCCGCCCTTTCCGAAGCCGGCGCCCGGATCGCTATGCTGTGCGGCAGCGGGTCGTGCGTGGCGGGGATCTTCGACACCGTCGTCGACCGGGACCGGGCGGGCGAGGTACTGGAGGCAGGGGCCGGCATCCAGACCATTCGGACCTCCACCCGGGGGCCGGAGCCAGGTTGACGCCTTCGGGGGCGCCGCCCAAGTTCGCAGCGGGCCGCCAGGCCCCGGCGCCGGGCGACCGGCAGCGACCCTGGCCCCTCGTCTAACGGCAAGACCCCGGCCTTTGGAGCCGGTAATCCAGGTTCGAGTCCTGGGGGGCCAGTTCAGGGTCCGGCTCAGCCTCCGGGCATGAGCGTCATGCTGACGTCGGGATCCGGTTCCGGCCCGTCCGAAGATGCCAGCTCACTGTCCGGCGTCTTCGGGATGTGAAGCTCCCACCATTCCAGGGCCTGCTCCGGGCTCCACTCCGGCACCGGGCAGCTTTCCAGGCGATCGAGCAGCTCCAATGCCGATGCGGGCCTGTCTGCCGGCTCCTTTGCCAGACAGTCCAGGACGATCCGGTCCAGTTCCGGCGAGATCGCCGTTTCGCTGAGAGTGGACGGCGCGGGCGGGGCGTCCCGCACGTGCTGGGTGATGATCGCGATCGGTGTCGCGCCCTCGAACACGTTCCGCCCCGTCAGCATCCAGAAAGCCACGCAGCCAAGCGCGTAGAGGTCCGCGCGGTGATCCACGGACCTGTCACCCACGGCGATCTCGGGCGCCATGTAGGTGGGAGTACCGGTCGTGACGTTCGGCGACGTGAGCTCCGTGGGGGCCGTGGCCCCGTCCGAGGATGCCTTGACCAGCCCGAAGTCCAGCACCTTCATGAAGTCCACGTCCAGCCCCATCCGGCAGGCGACCAGGTTGGATGGCTTGATGTCGCGATGCACCAGGCCGCGCTCGTGTGCTTCGCCCAGCGACAGGCAGACCTGCTTCAGGAGCGCCACCGTGCGTCCCGCCCCGAGGGGTCCGAATCGACTGACCAGTCGGTTCAGGTCCAGTCCGTCGAGCAGTTCCATCACGTAGTAGAAGGTACCATCCTCCGTCGTCCCGAAATCGTACAGCTCGATCGTGTGTGGAGACCTGAGATTCGCCGCGGCGCGCGCTTCCCGTCGGAACCGTTCGATCACGATCTCAGCCCGATCGGGCCCCTCGGAGCCGAGTGCCTCGGAACGGATCAGCTTGATCGCCGCCGGGCGGGCGAGGAGTCTGTGGGTCGCGCGATAGACGTCACCCATGCCTCCCTGCCCGATCCTCTCGCCCAGCTGGTAGGCGCCCAGCTCCCGTTCCTGCGACACCCGCTTCCCGAGTCCCCGGATCACGGTCGCCGGAACCACGGCGAGCAGGGCGCAGACGTAATTCGGACCGAAGGTCCAGAGCAGATCGAAGGCGCTCAGATCGTAGACGTTTCCCCGCGCCCGAGATATCCCGAACACGAGCGGGTCCATTGAGGCCGCGAGGAATGCAGCGGCGAGAGTCCTCCACGGGCCGGCCGGAGCGATCGTCGGATAGAACAGGACCACGATGCAGATGAAGCTCACTCCGGCGGCGGGATACCACTCGGGCGGAATCACCAGCCAGTTGAACAGAGCGATGAGAAATGCGTTGGCTGCCTCGTACCCGAGACCGATATCGATGAGCAGGGTGGGGCGGTGGTGCAGAGCGCCGGCGACCTGCACCATCGCAAGCGAAAGTCCGATGCCCGCTACCGGGATGAGATTGCCGAGTCCGCCCGCGTGCCCGAATACCGATGCGCCGCCGGGTCCGGCCACTCGCCAGACGATCGTGTTCATCAACAGCACCCATGCCCAGACCCCGGCGAACGCAAGACTGGCAATGCCGACTCGCTTGCAGGTCTGCTCGAGTATCTCGGCCGGGAGCGCCCGGAAGCTGCGCGCCGCGCCCCCCGGGGCTGTCAGGTGGGGCTCGATGAACCTGTCACTCATCGGACGGCAGCGGGTTCGAAGATCGTGCCCGGCTCGAGGTCCAGCCAGGCTCTCGCCAGCCGATGCGCCGCGGTGAGCGGCGGAGGAAGCCGGAAGCCGGACGTTTCGGACCAGCGGGAGAGCGCTCCCGATACCTCGGCGCGGTCGAACCAGCGCGCCTCTTCCACTTCGGCAGGATCAATGCGCACGGAATTCGACAGCGCTTCCCCGAAACAGCCGATCATCAGGCTCGAGGGGAAAGGCCATGGCTGCGATGAATGATACGTCACCCTTCCGATCTCGATGCCCGCCTCCTCCCGGACCTCCCTGCGGACCGCTTCCTCCATGGACTCGCCGGGCTCTACGTAGCCCGCCAGGCAGGAATACAATCCCGGGGGAAAGGGAGGCTGCCGGACGGAGCGGCCCAGCAGGGCCTCGTCGCCCCTCACCACCATCATGATCACTACCGGGTCGGTCCGGGGAAAGTGGGACGCGGCGCAGTCCATACGCGTGCAGCGTCTGGCATAGCCCGCCTCAACCGCTCGGGTAGGACCGCCGCAGCGGGAGCAGATCGGATGATCACGGTGCCAGGAGAGGAGCGAGCGGGCCTGGGCGACGATCGCCGATTCCGCGAACGGCAGCGAAGCAGCCGCCTTGCGCGTGTCGGTGAACGACTCGGAATCGGGTCCGACATCGACCGGATCTTTCCAGACCTTCGGATCGACATCGATCCCGAAGTGCGCCGCGCCAGTTGTATCCACGCCGAGCAGAACGGTCTCGGCTGCTTCGCCGACGCCTGCCGGAGATGCGCCGTTCTGCCCCGTCCTCCATGCGATCCTGAGTCCCGCAGTGCCCTGCCGCAGCAACGGCTGCAAGTCGCGCAGCAGCAGAAAACGGCTGTTCGGGTCCGCGAGCCGGGCGCCAACCCAGTCCGGGTCCCGGCGGGCCGCTGCCGCCCGATCCAGCGGATTGCCGGTGAAGGTCTGTTGCACGGTCACGCGGGAATCACCTGGCTGTCCCCGTTCGTCAACGGACCTCCGGAAGTCTGACGCGTGCAGATCGTATCGGGCGCTGTGCAGTCGGAATCATGAAGGGTACAGGATGCGCCAGATTCGTCCGCCGCTGTCGTCGGAAACGTAGAGCGACCCATCCGGACCGACGGCGAGCCCGGTCGGGCGGTGCCTGGCCCCACGCGGTGAACGGTCCGGCCCGGCGAAGTCCTCCGCGAACAGCTCCCACGGCCCGTCGGGGCCCTCCGTATCGAAGGGCTGAAAGACGACGTTGTAGCCTCCCTGGGGCAGTGGAGCGCGGTTCCAGGAACCGTGAAACGCGATGAATGCGCCGCCGCGGAAGCGGGCCGGGAACATGTCCGCTTCATAGAACACCAGCGCATTGGGCGCCCAGTGGGCAGGATACGCCGCGATCGGTCCCGTCCGGGAAGCGCAGCGGCCCGCCGTCTCTCCGTCTCCTCCGTATTCGGGCGCGAGCACGAGCGCGCCGATTCGCAGGTCGTGATAACACTCCGGCCACGAGTAGCGGTTCCCCTTCTCGATGCGCACGAACTCCTCGGAGGGCGTCTCTGCACTGCTGCTCTCCGAATACAGCTCCGGCCAGTTCTGGTGCAGCTGGTCCCGTCCGTGCACCACTCCATACAGCGCGCCGTCCGAATCCCGGATCGCGAGGGCCACCGTATTGCGGAGTCCCGAAGCCCAGTGCTCGCCGTCCTGCTGACGGAGTCCCCTGGCCCCGATCGGGAAGCGCCAGATTCCGGCCTGCGTCGCAAGTTCCGGACAGGGCTCGATTCCCGGAGATCCCCGCGACCGGTCCTGCACCTGGCAGGAGTTCGAGGCGGACCCGACGTTGACGAACAGGCCACCCCTGCCGTCGACCGCCAGCGACTTTGCCGCGTGCCCGCCGGTGGCGGGGAGCCCGCTGACCAGCGTATCGGCAGGCCCTTCCGCCCCCGGGCCCTCCGCCGAGAGGCGGAATCGCAGTACCGCATCGTCCCTTCCATACAGCAGGTGGTCGCGGTACAGGGCGATGCCGGTGCCGCCGCCGTCTTCCACGATCCGCAGGGAGAGGTCGGCCCGGCCGTCGCCGGTGGTGTCGCGCAGGGCGATCGCTCCGCCGGACTCGCCGCGGCGACCGCGGACGGCCACGTAGATGTCTCCGTTCGACCGTACCGCGAGGTGCCGGATGCGGCCCAGGTCATCGGCCACGACAAGCGCGCAGAAGCCCTCGGGCAGCGTCAGGCCCCCGTCGTCGGGATCACAGGCAGGAACCGGTTGCTGTGCCTGCAAAGGCTGCAAAGCGAACAGTTCGCAGCCGATGGCGAGGAGCGCGCCCGACACCCGGGGCGCACGGCGCGCCGCAGCGCGCATCCGGTACAGCAGGTGATTCATCAGGCCCGCCCCGTGCGATCGTCCGAAGTCTCCGTCACCGCCATTCGATCGCCAAACTACGACCGCAGTGCCGGCTGGTTCAACGGAGGGAAGCGCGACCGCCGGCGCCCTCCGCTTGCATGAGTGCGCGGGGACGACAGATTGGAGGCCCGGCCGGCAACGGCCTTCTCTGCGACTTCAGATCGAACGGCTACCGGAGCGACTCTTGGAATTCCTCGACACCGTATTTTTCGGCAATCCCGTTCGAAGCTGGCTCGGCTCGGCGGCCGTGCTGCTTGCCTTCTGGCTGGCATACCTGATCGTCCATCGGCTCCTCTCCGGCTGGATCGTCGCGTTGTCGGCCCGGACCCGAACCGGACTGGACGACGCACTGGCAGCCGTCATTCAGGCCACGAAGCCCTGGCTGCTGATGGTCATCGCTCTCCAGTTCGCCGCGCGGCCGCTGTCCCTGTCCGACAACATGGACGTCTGGCTGACGCGGATCGCGCTGGTCGCGCTCGGGATCCAGATCGGATACTGGACCGCCGCATGGCTGAACGTCGTGCTCAGTTCGTGGAAGATTCGCCGCTGGGGAGACGACCCCGAAGCGACCATGACCTTCAATTTCGTGTCGTATGTCGTGAATACGGCGGTCTGGGTCTTTGTCTTCCTGCTGATCCTGGAGAATCTCGGGGTCGACGTCTCGGCGCTCGTCGCCGGTCTCGGAATCGGCGGCATCGCCGTCGCCCTCGCCGTGCAGAACGTTCTCGGCGACCTGTTCGCCTCCCTCTCGATCCTGCTGGACAAGCCGTTCGTGATCGGGGACTATCTGGCGGTGGATGACCTCGGCGGGACGGTCCGCTCGATCGGACTCAATTCGACGCGACTCACGAGTCTCACGGGCGAACAGCTGGTATTTTCGAACAAGGACCTGTTGCAGAGCCGGATCCGCAACTTCGGCCGGATGGAGGAGCGACGGATCCTGTTCCTGATCGGGGTCGTGTATGGTACGCCCCCCGATGTGATCAGGCGGATACCAGGCATGATCCGGACCTCGATTGAGGGCCACGAACTCACCCGGTTCGACCGTTCACATTTCAAGGAGTTCGGAGACTCGGCGCTCATCTTCGAGACCGTCTACTACATGACGGTGCCGGACTACGGCTCCTATATGGATGTCCAGCAGGCCGTGAATCTGGACATCCTGCAGCGGTTCGCGCAGGAGGGCATCGAGTTCGCCTTTCCCACCCAGCACGTCTTCGTGGAGTCGGTCGGGGGGAGCGAAACACCGGCGGCCGCGGGTCGCGATTCGGTTGACGTTCCGCTACACGAGGCGTAAACTGCTCGGCTGTTTTCCGAGCGCAGGCGGCACGCGAAAGGGAGCGAAACGGAGCCATGACCGAAGTGTCGGCAACCGGCACGCCCATGATGGTGCTGACGGGTACGGCGAATCCGGCCCTGGCGGAAGGGATCGCCGAGGAGCTCGGGCAACCGCTCTGCGAGGTGACGGTCAAGAGATTCGCGGACGGCGAGATCTTCGTTCGGATCGATGAGAACGTGCGCGGCCGGGACGTGTTCGTCATTCAGCCCACGAATCCGCCGGCCGAGAACACGCTGGAGCTGCTGCTTCTCATCGACGCCGCGAAGCGGGCGTCCGCCGCCCGGGTGACCGCGGTCGTGCCCTATTTCGGTTACGCCCGGCAGGACAGGAAGGACCAGCCGCGGGTGTCGATCGCGGCCAAGCTGATGGCGAATCTGATCGTTGCGGCGGGAGCGGATCGGCTGATCACGATCGACCTGCATCAGCATCAGCTGCAGGGGTTCTTCGACATTCCGGTGGACCATCTGTACGCGTCTCCGGTGTTCATGGAGCACTACCGCTCCACGGACAAGGAAGACTTCGTCGTGGTGGCGACGGATGTGGGAGCGGCAAAGATGGCCCGCGGATACGCGAAACGCATGGGAGCCGGACTGGCGATCATCGACAAGCGGCGTTCCGGGCCCAACGTGGCGGAAGTCGTAAACGTGGTCGGCGAAGTACGAGGACGAAAGTGCCTGATCCCCGACGACATGGTCGATACGGCGGGGACGATGGTGAATGCGGTCGAGGCGCTGCGCGAGCGGGGCGCGACCGAGGTCTATTGCATCGCCACCCATGCGCTGCTGTCCGGCCCCGCGGTCGAACGGCTGAGCGGCGCGGACATCGTCGAGATCGCGGTCACGGATACGGTGGCGGTCTCCGAGGAGAAGCGGGAAGCGCTTCCGAATCTTGTGGAAGTATCGGTCGCGCCGCTGCTGGCGCGGGCCATTGAAAGCACGCACTACAATCGCTCGGTGAGCAAGCTGTTCGATTGACGGCCCGCGGAAGCGGGCTCGGAACGCAGTTCGGAGCGAAAAAAGGCAGAACCATGACGAAACAGGTTGCGTTGAAGGCGGAGTCCCGGCACGGACGCGGAAAGGGCCCGGCCCGTCGACTGAGGCACGCCGGGGCGATTCCGGGAAATGTATACGGACGGGAAGTGGAGCCGATCGCAGTCGCGCTCGACGCTCGCGAGTTCGCGGCGCTGGTGAGCGCCATCTCGGTGGAGAACACGATCCTGGACCTGTCGGTAGACGATCAGGCCCCGCGACGGGTGCTCATCCGTGAAATCCAGAGGCATCCCGTCCGTTCGGAGTATCTCCACGTGGATTTCTTCGAAATCCGCGCCGGCGAGAAATTGAAGGTCAACGTCCCGCTGAACCTGGTCGGTACGCCGATCGGAGTGCGCAACGGGGGCGTGCTGCAGCAGATCCGGCACGAGCTGGAGGTCGAGTGCCTCCCGTCGGAGATTCCCGAGTCCTTCGAAGTGGACATTTCCGGTCTCACGATCGGAGACTCCCTGCACATCGGCGATATGGACCTGGGCGGGGTGGACGTGCTCGAGGATCCGGAGCGGACGATCTGCCTCGTGGCGGCGCCGCGCGTGGTGGAGGCGGAAGAGGAAGATCTGGAAGGCGAGGTCGGGGACGAGGACATGGAGCCGGAGGTCATCACGGCCAGGGGCGATGACCAGGAGGAAGACGAGGACTGAGCCCAGCGCCGTCCGGGCACTCGTGAAGCTCCTCATGGCGCTCGGGAATCCGGGTGAACGCTACCGGGACACGCGGCACAACGCCGGCTGGTGGCTGGCGGATCACCTGGCGAACCGCTGGTCGTTCGGTCGATTCCGGCGACAACGCCGGACCGCGGAGACGGAAGGTCGGGTGGCGGGGACCGAGGTCAAGGTTCTCAAGCCCCTGACGTACATGAACCGAAGCGGGCAGTCCCTGCGACCGTACCGCGGGGCCGATGGCTTCGTTTCGTCGCGCGACCTGCTGGTGCTGGTCGATGACGTCGCGCTCGAGCCGGGGCGATTCCGGCTCCGGGCTTCCGGATCGGCGGGCGGTCACAACGGACTGCTTTCGATCGAAGGAGCGCTTCGCTCGCAGGCCTATGCCCGACTTCGAATCGGAGTCGGCGCACCGGCCGATCGCGGAGTCGACATGGCCGACTGGGTGCTGTCGGCACCGCGGCCGGATCAGGAGGAGGCGATACTCACCGCCTTCGACACGATCGCGGAAGCGGTGGAGTGCTGGATGTCGGATGGAGTGGAGACCGCCATGAGCCGGTACAACAGGGGCTGACTGCGCCCCATCGCAGCCGGACGGTCAGGGGAATCTACCAGGAGAGAGCGTCCCGTGGAGCATTGGATAGACTGGGCCGTATGGCTCGGACTCGGCGGACTCGTGTTCGCGCTGGCACTTTTCGCGTATGTGCGGAGCCAGCCGTCGGGCAGCGAGGTGATGAACGATCTGGCGGAGGCGATTCAGTCGGGGGCGATGGCGTTTCTGCGCCGCGAATACTCCGTTCTGCTTCCCTTCGTGGCCGTGGTGGCGGCGATGCTGTGGTGGCTGATCGGAGGGCAGACCGCCGCCGCCTACGTGTTCGGCGCGTTCTGCTCCATCCTGGCGGGTTTCATCGGAATGCGGGCCGCGACGCTGGCCAACGTCCGCACTACGGAAGCCGCCCGCGCCGAAGGGCAGGAGAAGGCGCTTCGCGTCGCCTTTGGCGGTGGAGCGGTCATGGGCCTGGCGGTCGCCAGTCTCGGGCTCGCCGGGCTCGGAGCGGTGCTGCTGATGTTCGATCCGGAGGCGGTCGGCCTCCGCTCGTTCGGTGAGATCGTTTCCGGATTCGCCATGGGCGCTTCGTCGATCGCCCTGTTCGCGCGAATCGGTGGCGGCATCTACACGAAGGCCGCCGACGTGGGCGCCGACCTGGTCGGCAAGGTGGAGGCAGGGATTCCCGAAGATGATCCCAGGAACCCGGCGACGATCGCCGACAACGTGGGCGACAACGTCGGGGACGTGGCGGGAATGGGAGCCGACATCTTCGAGTCATACGTCGGCTCCGTAGTCGCCACGATCGTGCTCGGCGTAACCTCGACGGCCATCCTGCCGGAGAAACAGCTCGCCTCGGTGGCGCTTCCGATCCTGTATGCCATGGTGGGACTGGTCGCCAGCGTGGTCGGCATCGTTTCCATGCGGGTGCTCGAGAAGATGAATCCCGCCGCCGCACTCCGGAACACCACCTTCGTCGGGGCGATCGTGTTCTGGATCGGGGCCTGGTTCATCACGGTTCAGCTGGACGTGTTCGGCGGTGCTGCGGGCAGCTACTGGAGCTGGATCGACCCGGCGGCCGGCCCGTTCTGGGCGATGCTGTTCGGGTCCCTGGTGGGAATCGCGATCGGTCTCGTGACCGAATATTACACCGCCGGAAGGCCCGTGAAGGCAATTGCCCAGGCCTCCGAGACGGGCGCAGCCACGAACATCATCACCGGTCTCGCGGTGGGCCTCGAATCGGTGGCGCTTCCGTTGCTGCTGATCTGCCTCGCCATCTTCCTCGCCTTTCAGTTCGCGGGCCTGTATGGCATCGGCATCGCGGCGGTCGGGATGCTGGCGACTGTCGGCGTGACGATGTCGGTTGACGCCTATGGCCCGATCGCGGACAACGCGGGCGGGATCAGCGAGATGAGCGGCCTCGGACCGGACGTGCGGAAGATCACGGACGGACTCGACGCGCTCGGGAACACCACGGCAGCGATCGGAAAGGGCTTCGCTATCGGTTCCGCTGCCCTCACGGCGCTCGCCCTGTTCTCGGCCTACGCCAACGCGGTGGGCCTGACTCGCACGGGGATCAACATCGTCGACCCGGACGTGGTGATCGGGCTGTTCATCGGCGGCATCACCCCCTTCTTCATCGCCTCTTTGACGATGACCGCGGTCGGCCGGGCGGCGGCAGGGATGGTGGCCGAGGTGAGACGTCAGTTCCGCGAGATCGCCGGCCTGATGGAGGGAACGGCCAAGCCCGATTCGGCGCGCTGCGTGGACATCTCGACCCGCGCGGCCCTGAAGGAGATGGTGGTCCCGGGGACCGTGGCGATCCTCGTGCCCGTGATCGTCGGTCGGTTCCTGGGCGTCGAAGCGCTCGGCGGAGTGCTCGCGGGTGCCACGCTCAGCGGCGTGCTGCTCGCGCTGTTCATGGCCAACGCGGGCGGGGCATGGGACAACGCGAAGAAGTACATCGAGGGCGGCGCACACGGCGGAAAGGGCTCCGAGCCGCACAAGGCGGCCGTGGTGGGGGATACGGTCGGCGATCCGTTCAAGGACACTTCGGGTCCCTCGATGAACATCGTGATCAAGCTGATCAGCGTGGTCTCGCTGGTGCTGGCTCCCTGGTTTGCACGAGTGCACGGCATTCAGACCTCGGAGGGAATGGGAGAAGTCGTTCAGCAGCTCGCCATCTGGCTGCCGTTCATCAACTGAGCGACGGGACGCGAGCCCCGGCGGCAACGCCGGCTTGTAGAAGGCCGGTTGGCAAGGTAGTTTCGCCGGCCCGGCGCGATCGATCGCGCCGGGCCGGTCGGTTCCCGGCGGCGGATGGTTCGCCCGGAATCGAGATCCGACGGAAAGGCAGAAGTCTCAGAACTCCTGCCACGGCGCGCGCGTCCGTGGCCGACTCAGACCGAGGGAGGAAACATGCGCGACTACGAAGTCGTGTACATCTTCAAATCTGCGCTGGGCACCGAGGATATCGACGCCCGGCTCCAGAGGTACCACGAGAAGATTCTCGGCGCCGAGGGCGCGGAGATCACGGCCGTGGAGCACTGGGGCAAGCGGCAGCTCGCCTACCCGATCGACCGCAATGACAACGGGTATTACGTAGTAGCTCAGTTCAGCACAGAGCCGGATGAGCTTCCGGAATACGAACGCATGCTGAAACTGGACGAAGAACTGCTCCGGCACCTGGTCGTGATCAGCGAGGGCGAACTCGCGGTTCCATCTTCGATGCACGATGACGAGGATGAGTCGCCGCGCCGCCGGCGTGACGATGACGACGATGATGACGATGACGACGTTGAAGATATCGACGACGAAGAGGACGAGGATTGACCATGGCCTACCGTAAGGTCTGCAGGTTCTGCGAGAAGAGCGTGGCGAAGATCGACTACAAGGACGCGAAGGTCCTCGAGCGATATCTGACCGATCGCGGGAAGATCCTCCCCAGGCGTGCGACCGGTAACTGCGCCCGTCATCAGAGACAGCTGGGCACCGCCATCAAGAGGGCGCGTTACCTGGCTCTGGTGCCGTATATTCACGGCTACTACGGCTGAAGAACCGAACGCGGAAACCCGGCATCGGACGGGCGCCGTGACCGGAATCGGACAGGCGGGGCGGAGCGGAGGTCTGGCAGCGATGCTGGCCCTTCTGGCAGTCGCGGTCCTGGTGTCGCCGGTCAGCCCCTTTCCTCTGCTCGCCATACCGTTCGCTCTGATGCTCGTGGCGTTCCGGACGAGGGATCTGTTCGGGCTGGGGGCAGCGCTCGTGCTGCTGTACCTGGTGTTCCGTTCCGCCGGTTGGGAAGTGGACGCGGGCTGGTACCTGGTGCGAGGCTGGTGCCTGGTCACCGGTGGCCTGTTCATCGGGCTCACCGTCTTCAGGCGTCCCGCGCGGATGCTGGACCGCACATTTTCGGCGGTGGTCGCGGCGACCGTGATGTTCGCGGCCGGCTCATACATATGGACGCAGTTCGGCAGCTCGATAGACGGCTGGATGAACGAGCAGATCCGCGAAGCGGCGAACCTGGCCCGAGCGATTCTGCTGTCGGACCCGCAGATCTCGTCGGGTTCGCTGGCCGACTCGATTGGATCGGCGATCGACGGCTGGGCCGTGTTCCAGCACGATGTCTATCCGGCGCTGCTGGCGCTGGCGACGATGGCTGCCCTGGCGCTCGGCCGGTACTTCGTCTGCCGGCAGGGCGCAGACTGCGAGCGCCCGACGGCGGTGCGGGAATTCGGCTTCCGCGACGGGTATGTGTGGTTGCTGGTCGCGGGGCTGGCGCTCCTCGTCCTTCCGCTCGGAGCCGAAGCGTTCCGGGTGGGCGAGAACGCGACGCTGTTCATGGCGCTCCTGTACCTGGCGCGGGGTGGAGCGATTCTGTTGTGGATCGTGACCGCCGCGACGACGTCGGCCTGGACCTGGGTGCTGCTGGCCGTGGGCGTTCTGCTGGCGTATCCGTTCGTTTTCGGGGCGGCGCTGTTGCTGGGAATCGGTGATACGTGGCTGCATCTGCGCGAGAAGCTGGCGGCGAAGGCCGCGGGTGGACCGAGACGATAGAACCTGGAATAGAATACAGAACAGAAGGACGGAGACTCATGGTTCAGATCATCCTGCGACAGGACATCGAAAATCTCGGTGACATGGGCGACATCGTCGATGTAAAGCCGGGCTACGCAAGGAACTACCTTCTCCCGCAGGGGTTCGCCTACGAAGCGACGCCGGCCAATCTCCGGCGCCACGAGGAGGAGCGCGCCCACCTCGTGAACCGGTCCCTGCGCGATCGGGAGCGGGCCGAGAAGTCAGCCGAGAAGCTGGCCGGTGTGTCGGTCACGCTGAAGGTGAAGGCGGGGGAAGAAGGACGGCTGTTCGGGTCCGTCACGTCTTCGGACATCGCCGCGGCCCTCGGCACCCAGGGCATCGAGGTGGATCGGCACATCATCCGGCTCGAGGAGCCGATCAAGCAGCTCGGCGTCTACAAGGTCCCGATCCGGCTCCATGCGGAAGTCCAGCCGGAAGTCAGCGTCTGGGTGATCGCCGAGGACTGATGTCCGCAGCGTCGGGACAGCCGACCTCGGACCCGAGCGCACCCGTCCACTGATTCGAACCGGAGGAGCTCGCAAGTGACGGCGTCTGAATCCGTTGTCAGCCTCTGCGCAGAATGGGTCGCGCCGTGAGAATCCGGCCGAGGAGGATCTCCTACGTCGACGGGCGTCGCTTGAGGCGCGCCATCCTCGCGGGCGTGACGCATGTGACGGGCGATCGTGAGGAGCTGGATCGGATCAACGTCTTTCCGGTTCCCGATGGAGATACGGGAACGAATCTGGCCCTCACTCTCGCGTCGATCGCGGAGGTCGTTCACCCGCTCAACTCCCGATCGCTGAGCGAGGTGGCGGACGCGGCCGCCGAGGCCAGCGTCATGGGTGCCCGGGGCAATTCCGGGATGCTGTTCTCGAGATTCCTGCTTTCGTTCGCCGACCTGGTGCGCGGCAGAGACCGCATCGGCTCGCTCAATCTCGCGGAGGCCATCTCCGGTGCATCGCTGTCGCTCGAGTCGGTCCTCGAGAATCCCCGCGAAGGCACGATCATCACCGTCGCGAGGGACATGGCCACCGAAGCGCGTCAGCGTGCCGCAGCGGGGACAGGAGACATCTACTACTGGCTCAGCGACATGCAGGTCGCCGCCGAGCGCTCGCTGGGGCGGACGAAGGAGATGCTGGAGGCGCTCCGGAACGCAGGCGTGGTGGACGCGGGCGCGAAGGGATTCGTCAGCTTCTTCGAAGGTGTGATGCAGTTCATCGAGGGAGGGATCGAGGCCGAGGCAATCGAGTCGAACGGGGACTCGAAGTCCCTGTATCACGCTCGCGAGGCGGGGGTCGGAGCCGACGAAGGTCGATATTGCACGCAGATCGCGATCCGCTCCGACCAACTGGCGCCGGAGAAGGAGATCCGCGCCGCGATCCACGATCTGGGCACGTCCACCATCGTGCTGCGGTCCGGAAAGCTCGCCAAGATCCACATCCACGCCGACCAACCGGCCGAGGTCGTCGCGGTGCTGTCGGGATTCGGTGAGATCGTTTCGGAGCGGGTCGAAGACACTCTGCTCTCCGGGACGACGAGGCACATCTCCGTCGTGGTCGATTCGGCCGCGGACCTGCCGCGCGAGTGGTCCGAACGGCACGGTGTCTCGATCGTTCCCCTGCAGGTCACGATCGGCGACACCACCTATCGGGACGGGGTGGACATCGACGCGGCGCGGCTGTACGAACTCGTGCACGAGGCCGACACCGAAGCGCCGGTCACGACATCTCAGCCTCCTCCGGCCGCGTTCACCGAGGCGTATCGTCGGGGATTGGATCGCGGCGCCGAGGGAATCCTGGCGATCTACATAAGTTCGCAGATTTCGGGCACCTACGGCACGGGCGCCACGGCGCTCCGGTCTCTCCCGGGGGTCGACGGCCTGGCCGTGGACTCGCATTCGGGCTCGTTCGGTTCCGGCCTCCTCGCGGTGCGGGCCGTGGAACTGCTGGATGAGGGAATGGAACTGCACGACGTGGCCCGGGAACTGGAGCGGGTGCGCGACCAGTCGAACGTGTTCATTTCCGTGGACACGCTGGAATACCTGCTTCGCTCAGGACGAGTCAGCAGGGTCAAGGCCTTCCTCGGCGGGCTGCTCGATCTGAAGCCCGTTCTCTCGCTCTCCGATGACGGTCGGCTGGAGGCCCTCGGACGTGCGAGGGGCATGGAGGCCGTGCTCGACAAGGTGTTCGACCTGCTGGATGAACGGTTGATCGATGCCGGCCGGTATCGATTCGGGGTCGCGCATTTCGCGGCCGAAGACTGGATGCGCCACGTGGTCGCAGAGCTCGAGCGCCGCTATGACCCGATTCAGATCTTCAGCGGACCCGCGACCGCGGCGCTCGGCGTTCACGTCGGACCCGGGGCGTGGGCACTGGCGTACCAGATCGAAGACTGAAGCGCGGGCGGTCGCGTTCGTGGCCCGCAGGCCGGGGCAAACAACGGAGGATGTCACTGCAGAGGAGAGGAATGTCGAAGACGAACGGGACGCGAAAACGCGACAGGCCGGCGGGGCTGGATGTCATCTGCGATGCCCTGCTGGAGCGTAACGCCCGCGACCCGGTATTGCTCGATCTTCGTGAGTTGTCCGACGCGACCGACTGGTTCCTGATCGCATCGGGTGATTCCGACACCCATGCGCGCGCCATCGCCGACAACGTTCTGGAGCGGGCGAAGCGTCATGGCGAGCGCCCGTCAGGCGTTGAAGGCAAGGGGACCGCCTCCTGGATCCTGCTGGACTTCATAGATGTGGTCGTGCACATCTTTCAGCCGCGGGTGCGGGAGTTCTACCGACTGGAAGATCTGTGGGGCGACGCTCCCGCAACCACGATCTCGGACGCTCCGCCGGAGGAATAGGATCGAGTTGCGCCGCGCGATTCGACGAATTGCGATGACCGCCGTGACGGCGACGATCGGGGTCGCATCCGCGACGTCGGCGCACGCGCAGGTCGGTCCCAACAAGGTCCAGTATCAGCCCCGCGAATTCCGGATCATCCAGACGACGCACTTCGATGTGTTCTTCTACGAGGAAGAGCGCCAGGCCGCGCTGGATGCGGCACGCATGGCGGAACGCATATACGGACGACTGAGTCGCCTCCTGGACCACGACTTCCAGGATCGGAAACCGATCATCCTCTACGCTTCCCAGTCCGATTTTCAGCAGACCAACGTGCTGGGCGGGCATATCGACGAATCGACGGGGGGGGTGACGGAGTCCCTCAAGGACCGGGTGCTGCTGCCGCTCACCGGTTCCTACGCAGAGTTCGAGCACGTGCTCGGCCACGAGCTGGTCCACTCGTTCCAGTTCGACATCCTGAAGCGCAACGCGGTCCAGGCCACGGCATCGCCATTCGCCTTCGTGCCGAGCCTGTGGTTCATGGAGGGGATGGCGGAGTACCTGTCCGTCGGCGAGATCGACGCCAAGACGGTCGCCTGGCTGCGCGACGCGTCCCTGTCCGGCTACCTCCGGACGATCGACGAGATGGAGCGTTTCAACGACTTCCTGAGCTATCGGTTCGGGCAGTCGCTGTGGAATTACATAGGGACCAAGTGGGGTGACGAGACGATCGGGCTGCTGCTGAAGCGGTCGGCGGCGATGGGCCCGGATCGCGCTTTCGAGCGTACCCTGGGTCTGAATCTCAAGCAGCTGTCCCGCGAGTGGCACGACGCGGTGCGCGCCGCGTACCTGCCCAGCGTCTCCGATGCCGACGAAGTCTCGCGCGTGGCGCGCAAGATCACATCGCATTCGTTCCCCGTCGGACGGGGCAAGTCTCCGACGTACATCGCCCCGGCATTGTCGCCGGACGGGACCGAGCTCGTGTACCTGTCGGACCAGGGGCACGACCTGTACAGCTTCTACGATCTCTACCTGGCGGATGCGGCCACGGGCACGCCCAGGCGCACCCTGGTGAAATCGGCGAGGGGTGGCAGCTTCGAGAGCCTTCGTTACCTGACCTCTTCGTCCTCGTGGTCTCCGGATGGCGATCGAATCGCCTTCGTCGCCGGGTCCGGCGGCCGAGACGCGATTCACGTGATCAACGTCCGCTCCGGGGAAATCGAGCGGAAGTTCACGCCGGATCTCAACGGACTGCAGGGACCGGACTGGTCACCGGACGGCTTCCGCATCGTGTTCACCGGCCTGCTGGGAGGGCTCAGCGACCTGTACATCTGGGATTTGCGCACCGATGGGATCGAGCAGCTGACGGCCGACCGGTATGCGCAGCTGCACCCCGCCTGGTCGCCCGATGGGCGGACGATCGCCTTCGCGACCGACCGAACCCCGGAGTCGGACCTGGAGTCCCTCGTCTTCGGGCCGCTGCGGATCGCTACGATGGAGCTGGAGTCCGGCGATCAGCGAATCCTGGCGGACCAGGCGGGGGGCCTGGCGATCAACCCGGCCTGGTCACCCGATGGCGAAGCGATCGCCTTCCTCTCCACGCGCGAGGGGCTGTTCGATCTCTACGTCCACGACCTGGCGTCATCCCGGACCTCCCGTGTGACGAAGGCGATGACCGGGGTGATGGGCGAAGGTGCACTGCTCACCAGTCCCGGGCTGTCGTGGGCGCGGAACGCCGACAGAGTCGCTTTCTCGTACTTCGAGGAAGCGGGCTTCAACATCTACACGATCGACGACCCGCGCTCGCTCTCCCGTCCGGCAGGGCCGCCCCGCGAACCCGTCACCGCGGCTTCGCAGGTCGGGAGGGAACGGCTGGTCGAGACACGGGAGAGCGCACGCGGACAGGCTCAGGGATCGGAGGGCGAGCCGCGCTCCTTCTATCTCACCGAAGCGGGATTCCGACGATCCGACTACGGCGAGGATCCCGAGGCGCTCGCGGCGCTGCGCGACCCGGCCAGATTGTCGGTCGCGGCCCTGCTCGATTCGACCTCGCTGGGACTTCCGGACACGGCGACGCTCGCGTATCGCGACTATCGCGTCAGCCTCAGTCCCGACGTCGTGGGCCGTCCGACGATCGGTGCGCAGGCGGGCGGATTCTACGGCGGCGGGATCTACGGCGGTTCGTTCATCACCCTCTCCGACATGCTGGGCAATCACAACATGGTGATTGCCGGGGACATCCAGGGCTCGTTCGACAACGCCCGGATCATGACCCAGTACACGTATCTGAAGAACCGGCTGAATTTCGGGGTGTCCGCGCAGCAGTATCCCTTCTACCGCTATCTGGGCCGCCGCTTCGGAGAGGTTCCCGGAAGGCCGGGCCTGATCGGCGAGTACGACCGGTTCCAGCGGGACCAGTTCCGTTCGGTCGGGATTCTCGGGCAGTATCCGTTCAGCACTTTCGCGCGTCTGGACTTCGGGATCGAGGCCTCGAGCATCCAGACCGATCTGGTGCTCCGCGGACTGGTCCGGGAGAGCGGCGAGAGCTTCTCGTTCACCCTGGACGGGCCGACCCGCGCTTTCGTGAAGCCATCGGTCAGCTACCTGTTCGACAACGCGCTCGGCGGCTTCACGGGAGCTCTGGGGGGCAGGCGCATCCAGCTGGGAGTCTCCACGTCGTTGGGAGACCTGAATCTCGCCGACGTGATCGGAGACGTCCGCCACTATACCCCCCTGGTCGGACCGTTCCTGTTCGCGCAGCGACTGCTGTCTTTCAACCGGTTCAGCACGTCGAGCCAGGACGACGCCCGCGAGTTCGAACTGGCGTGGGGGAGTCCCTATTATCTCCGGGGCTACGATGTCGGGTCGTACGGGGCACTGGAGTGCGAGGTCTCGAAGGCGCAGACGTCGGGCGACTATTTCTGCCCGGCGCAGGAGCAGGTGATCGGCTCGAGCATTCTGCTGCTCAACTCCGAGCTGCGACTCCCGGTGCTCAATCCGCTGAAGGACTCGTGGTTGCCCCTGAATTTCCCGCCCGTGGATGCGGCCATCTTCTTCGATGTCGGCGTCGCCTGGACACCTGGCTTCTCGCAGCTGACCTGGAACCGCACGGCGGAGCAGGACATCGTCCTGTATCGAGAACCGTTGACGAGCTACGGGATCGGACTGCGGGCCAACCTGTTCTTCGCGATCCTGCGGCTCGACTGGGCTACGGCTCCCGGTCGCGGATCGCAGTTCGGCCGGGGGATCTGGTCGCTGTCCCTGGGTCCGATCTTCTGATCTCCGCCGGGCCGGGCCCCGGCGGACGCCGATGCAGGTTCTTTCTTGCGGCTCGCCGTTCTGCTGGACAGTTTGCCGCGGCCGGGCGCCAAGACGTGGCAGACCCGGTCCGACGCGAATCATCAGGGGCATCTCACTTGACGTCAAAGCTGCGAAATCTGTGCGGAATCCTCGGGGTCGCCGCTCTTGCACCGGCATGGGCCTGCGGCGGGGACAACGGCACGACGGCCGACACTCGCAACCCGAGTACGGAGCTCCGGGGCACGGCGCTGGTGGTCGGATCGACTCTCGACGAGGTCGGGCTCCTGGTGCTGAGCCCTGCCGGCGGAAAGGCGATCTGGAGGCCGCTGCGCGACGTCTTTGCCCCCGCCTGGGAGAGTTCGCTGGAACTGCCGGCCTTCGAACAGGCGCACACGGTGGACGGCAGCTCGGTCGTGCTTCTCGAGCGGGGTGGTCAGGTGTCGCGGTTCGTGCCCGGAGCCGAGTCGATCGACCGGC
>Ga0209536_100000469_pt1 | contig 65386 bp, 63 predicted proteins | sample DeeMarSeWOR28_12_FD_187461 | JGI IMG/M metagenome (GOLD analysis project Ga0209536, IMG submission 187461) | Marine sediment microbial communities from White Oak River estuary, North Carolina - WOR-2-8_12 (SPAdes) (version 2) | ecosystem: Environmental > Aquatic > Marine > Intertidal zone >...
TTGCGGAAAAATCTCTGAGGCGATGCATGATCCTGCCGGCCGCGAGGATGAGCCTAGAGGCTAGAGTTCGAGTCACGCCTCAAAGATGACTTGCGTTTCAGCGCGGATCAACCCGAAACTACATGCCAGCGCGGGCGTCCTCCTCGTCTTCACCCGCCGCACCATCAACCCGACATTCCCCGACTTCGCGAGCAGTAGACGTACCCGTCGCGGTCGGACTACACCTTGTCGGAACGGTCCTGGACCACCTGCCCGCGCCCGTTGTACTGACGCTGCCAGACTGCGCATCCCGCCAGCGGCTAACTCGCGACGACTTCCGTACCGCCCCCAGCGACTTCCGGTCTGCGACGCATCAGGGCTCTTTCCGGATGTCCACCCGGCGTAGACGGTTGGCGTTCGTCACCACGTTGATCGAGCTGAACGCCATAGCAGCCTCGGCGATGGCGGGATGAAGGAACCCGAGTATCGCCACCGGGATCGCAATGACGTTGTAAAAGTAAGCCCAGAAGAGGTTCTGCCGAATCTTCCGGAACGTCGCCCGCGAAAGGCGGATCGCTCTCACCACCGCCGACAGGTCTCCCTGCACCAGCGTGACGTCCGCGGCCTCAATAGCGATGTCGGTGCCCGTGCCAATGGCGATGCCCACGTTCGCCTGCTTGAGCGCAGGAGCGTCGTTGATGCCATCACCCACCATGGCGACCGTGCGACCTTCCCCCTGTAGCCGCTTGATCTCCTCCACCTTCTGATCGGGCAGGACCTCGGCCAGCACCCGGTCGACACCGACACCCCGCGCGATGGCTTCCGCTGTCCGCCTGTTGTCGCCGGTGAGCATCACGGTCTCGAGTCCGAACTCACCCAGCTCGGCAATGGCCTGCCTCGAATCGTCCTTGAGTTGATCCGCCACGGCGATCACACCGGCAAGCCCACCGTCCACGGCGACGTACATCGCGGTCTTCGCCTCGTCCTCCAAACGCTCGAACTGGACGTCCAGGTCGGCTACCGACACGCCCTCCTCAGCCATCAGTCGACCGCTGCCGACCAGAACGTCCCTGTCATCGACCCGGGCACGGACACCGCGACCCAGCAAGGCCTCGAAGCCGATCGCATCACTGGTCTCGACACCCTTGTCACGCCCAAACTGTACAATCGCCCCTCCCAGCGGATGCTCCGACCCCAATTCGGCACTCGCGGCATAGCGCAGCAGATCCCTATCCGCCCAATTCGCCGCGGCGATGACATCTGTGACGCCCGGTTCGCCTTTGGTGATGGTGCCCGTCTTGTCGAGAACGATCGTGTCGATCTCTCGCAGCGTCTGGATCGCGGCGCCGGTTCTCACCAATACTCCGTTCTCCGCGCCCACGCCCGTGCCGACCATCAGCGCGGTAGGTGTGGCCAGCCCAAGGGCGCACGGACACGCGATGACCAGCACCGCGACCGCGGCAAATATCGCAAGCGAGACCCGGCCCAGGCTGGGATCGACCCAGGGCAGGAACGCGGATGCCCACTCGGCGATCCCGGCAAAAAACGAGGGAAAGATCAACCAGGCTAGGAAGTTGGCGGTTGCCACCGCCAGCACCGTGGGAACGAATACCGCCGTCACCCGGTCCGCAAATTCCTGGATCGGTACCTTCGTCCCCTGTGCCTCTTCCACCATGCGGATGATATGCGCGAGAAAAGTGTCTTCACCGACACCTGTGGCGCGGACCTTCAGCAGTCCTTCTTTGTTGATGGTGGCACCGATAACCCCGTCGCCTTCACCCTTCCCCACTGGCATCGACTCGCCTGTGGCGAGCGACTCGTCGACCGAACTGCGGCCACCGACGACCACGCCGTCAGTAGGGATCTTCTCGCCAGGACGAACGACCATCACGTCGCCGACCTCGACTTCTTCGATGGGTGCCTCGACCTCTTCGCCGTCACGCTCGACCCGTGCGGTTCGCGCTTCCAACGACAGCAGCTTCTGAATTGCGGCGGACGTGCGCCCCCGGGCCTTCGTTTCCACGAACCGGCCGGTGAGATGGATCGCCATGATCATCGCACCCACGCCGGCGTAATTGAGCAACTTGGGCGCGAAGCCGAGGTTGTACGCGACCGTGACGAAGCCGGTGGCGAACGCGACGGTCGAGCCGATGGCGATCAGCGTGTCCATCGTCGGCGTACGGTTCACCAGGCTTTTGATGCCGGCGACGATGGTAGGGCGTCCCCAGATGAACAGAACCGGTGCTGAGAGCATGATCATCCCGAGGTTGAAGACGAGCGGCGACGGCCACATCACCCCGAATACCATCTCCGGGATCATCCAGGCCACGATGGGGGCCGTGAACACCCAAGCCCACTTCATACGGTCCTGGGCCCGTTCGACCTTCCGCTGGTCTTCCTCGAGTCGCTCGCGCTCCCGAGCCAGGCGGCGCTCGGCGCCGGCACGCTCCACCGCCGCGACACCGAAACCCACATCCTCCACAGCCGCCCGCAAATCGTCAACGCGAACCTGCTGAGGAAGTAGCTCGACGGTGGCCTTCTGGGTGGCGAGGTTCACGTTGGCGGAGAGGACGCCGCTGACGCGACTGAGGGCCTTCTCGACGCTAGCCGAGCACGAGGCGCAATGCATCCCCGTGACGTCCAGCGCCACAGTCTGCGGTCGCGCTTTCACCTCGAAGCCGGCATTCTCGACGGCACGACGCAACTCGTCGTCGAGTCCGCGGCTGCCGTCGTGCTCGACCGTGGCCTTCTCCGTGGCCAGGTTGACGCTCGCACGCTCGACACCGGGTACACCACTCAAAGCCTTCTCCACCGCCGCCACGCACGAAGCGCAGTGCATTCCACCGATCTCGAGAGTGTCCGTCTTCGTTCCGCTATTCGCCATGGTCCAACGATCCAATCAACGCACGTAGCGGTGCAGCAAGTCGACGATCTCGCGTCTCGCCTGCGCCGCCGCCTCGCCCCCTTCCACCATCGCGTGGGTGGCACAGCGCTCCAGGTGGTTCGCCAACAATTGGCTCTCCGCCGCCCGCAGCGCCGAATGCACCGCCGCGAACTGCTGCAGGATGTCCGGGCAGTAGCGCTCGTCCTCCACCATGCGCTGAATGCCCTCGACCTGCCCACGCACACGCGCCAGTCGCTTGAGGATGTCTTTCTTAGTGGGCTCGGCGATGCCCATAGCATGAGCCGGCATATCAGCCATCAGGGCCTCCTTATGCTATACTAGAGTACAGTATACACGGCCTCGAGCCCAACGTCAACCCCTTCCCGACCGGCCACAGAATGCGAAAGGCGCCGAGCCCCGTTTCTGGGGCCCGGCGCCTGCGCGCCCACGTTCTGCCTGCCGGCGCGACTCTACTGTGACTGAGCGGAGTCGGCGTGAATGCGCATGCGGCTCTGCATTCCCCTTCCCTCACGCATCATCCGCCGGCCTTCCATCCGCTGCTGCCGGAACAGCCGCGCGCCTTCTTGCCAGGTGTCGAACTTCTGGCGCTGCGCGTCGCTCAACACATCCCAGGACTGACGCTCGACGTTCACCAGCCCTTTGGCCATCCCGTTCATCACCTTGGCCGCCTCATCGATAGCCGCATCGACGGCATCCCAGTCGCGTTTGGCTTGAGCCTCTCTGCCCGACTCGTGCAGACTCCGAAGGCTTTCCATCTGCGCCATCATCAAGGAGTGATGACCCTCATGGATCTTCTCGAGCTGGCTGACCTGGTCCTCGGTGAGCGCCAATTCGCTCTTCAGGTTCAGGAACATCCGGGGGCCGACGTGGCTGAGCCCCAGCATGCCGCCCATCCCCACACCCATGCCCCGATGCATGCCCTGCATCGTTTGCGCACCGCGCATACCCATTCGCCTCATCCCTGCTGTGATGTCTTGAGGCATATGCATACGGGCCTGCGCTTGTGCCGTATCTTGCGCGCTCAAACTGGACCCGGCCGACCACGCGTAGCTACTGGCCCCCGTCAGCGACAGGAGCATGATCGGCAACGCCAGCAGAGCCCCGACTACCATTATTTTCTTCATCTTCTTGACTCGGTTAGAGTTTGCACCTCGGTCCCTCATCACTTGCACCACAAGATAGACACCTAACCGTGCCGAAACGTTAGCGTGATCAGCGCCGAGCTCTAGCGCACCGCTCGAGCCCGCAGATAGCCGGTGATGGCGTCCAGCTCGCTGTTGCTCAACGGGTTCACGTCGCTAATCGCCATGTGGGCCTGCATTTGCCCGACCACGCGATCCCAACCGGTTGCCGTGTGGGCTCTGGGCGATGGCGTTTCGTGACATATCGAGCAGCGGGCGATGAAAAGATCGCGTCCCGGACCCTGCGTCAGCTCACCGGGCTCGGCAACAGGCAGCGCGTACGTCTGCAGATAAGCGATCAACGTATCGACGTCCGCCTCAGACGGGATCTCCGGGTTCTGATACCCGGACATCACGGTCTCGCCAACCATCCCCGTTGTCAGCGGGCCACCCAGCCGGTTGTTCAGCTGCTCCATGCGCAGGAGGTTCCGGCGGACGAGAATCGGCCATTCCGCTGCGCTGTGCATCTGCGGCGTGGGCAGCCAATGACACTGGATGCAGTAAACCTGAAGCAAGCCGGCGCCGCGGGAGCCCGCCTCGGGAAGCTCGTCCGGCTGGAAATCTCTGGGCGGCAGCCCGACGCCGATCGAACTGACCATTCGCCAGCGCTGGCCCCGTTCGAGCCCCGCTGTCAGCGGACCACCCAGCTCGGCCAGTAGGCTGTCGACCACGGCGACATCGACTTGCTGCTCGGGCTGAGATTGCTCGCAGCCCGTCGAGACCGCGGCCACGAGAATGAACGCGAGGACGCCAGCCGCACCCACCCAGCGGCGTCGATGCGGCGCGCACATACCGTTGACGCTGTCAGCCCAGGCTCTCATGTGCATTCTCTCTCCCCTCTAAGCTGCCTTCGCTCGTCTTCGAAGTCCGGCCACACCCGCGGCCGTATAATCCACGATAGCGATGGCCGAAGCCACGCCCACGGCCACCAAGAACACATCGACCTGCCCGGGCGCCAGAAGCAGAACGAAAAGCGTCACGATCTGCAGTACCGTTACCAGCTTTCCACTGGGTCGGGCCCGGATCTCCAGATCGACCGTCAGAAGTCCAGCCAGCAGATAGGCGAACCCGACGTACAGGTCCCGCGATACCAGGACCAGAAAGCCCCACCAACCCAGATACGGTCCTGGAAGGAACGCCGCCAGAGCGATCGTTACGAACAGTTTATCGAACAAAGGGTCGAGAAGAGCGCCCGTCCTGCTCTCGACCCTCAGATACCGGGCGAGCCAGCCGTCCAGCAAATCGGACAATGCGCCGACAAAAAGCAGGACACCCCGCCAGAGCACGTCGTCCACCGCGAAAAAGACGATCGCGATCGGCAGTCGCAGGGCCGATAGAAAGCTCGGCACGTGTGCCAGCTTGTTACTGCGCTGTGCGTTCGCCTGCACATCGGTCACACCTGAGACTCCCCGAACAAGTAAGCTACGGCTCGGCCGCCACTACTATATCTATCCGCTACGCCTGCCGCGAGGGCGGCCCTCGGCGCGGCGGCGCGCCCGAGGAAAACGCTGCAGTACCGAGCGAAACGAGTTGGGCTCGATGCCGAACACCTCGCGCAGCGCACTCCGGTCCCCTGGAACTATGCTCTCCTCGAACAGCATCGTCAGTTCGTCCGAATTGATGGGAGTCGGTAGCCGCCAGTTCGACGCCCGATCGATGACCGGCCGGATCAGCCCCATCGGCACGTTTATCCTCGCACGCCGCCAGCCGAACTCTTCGCATAAGATCTCGAGGACGCGGTTATACGTGAGCTTGTGCGGCCCTCCGATCTCGAAGCACACGTTCCTCAGGTCCTCGCGCTCGGTTCCTTGTACGAAGGCCGCCGCCACGTCCTCTACGTCCACGGGCTGCATGCGATAGCGGCCGTCTCCGATCACCGGAGTCAAAGGGGACAAGCGCAGAAGGCGCGCCAGCAAATCCACGAACTCTCCGCCGGGCCCAACGATGATCGAGGGGCGAAAAATCACATGTGGAATCCGCGACCTGCGAACCAGTTCCTCCGCCTCGAACTTGGTGCGCTGGTAAGCCGTACCATCGGGCCGTGCTCCCAAGGCGCTCATGTGAACGAACTTGCTCACGCCGGAACGTTGAGCGACCTCCACAACGCGCATCGTGCCGCGCGTGTGAATCTCCTCGAAGGTCACGGCCGGTGGCCGCTCCCTGATGATACCCACAAGGTGAACCACCGTCTCACAACCGTCGATAGCTGAAGTGATCGTCTCGCTCCGCGTCACATCACCTTGCACTAGCGCGACGCCCAACTCGCTCAGACCCTCGGCCGCCGACGGCTCCCGGACCAACGCGCGCACCGCGTGTCCACGCTCGACAAGCTGGCGAGCGATGCTCCCGCCGACGAACCCGCTGGCGCCCGTGAGAAGGACGGACAGCCGACGCGGCGCTTCCATTAACCAACTTCTCCCGACGCGATCTCGAGGGCACGCCTCAGAATCTGACGAGCGTTGACGTACGTGATCTGCTGGAGGGCTCGGTCGGGACCCATCCAGACGCAAGCTTGTATCCCCTCATCGCTCTGCGGCTGCGCCAACTCCGCCGGGTCCGCTTCCAACAAGAAATAGTCACAGTACTTGTGCACCAGCGTCCGGCCCACACGGAAATACCAGTCCGAAGTTCCTATTGAACCGACGAGTCGAAGGCTCTTCAGCCCGGTCTCCTCTTCGCACTCGCGGATCGCCGCCTCCTGCAGGCTCTCGTTCGCTTCGACGTGACCTTTGGGGAAGCCCCAGTTCCCATAGCTGTCTCTGATCAGCAGCACCTCGAGCGTGTCGTCTGCGGAGCGACGGTACAGCACTCCGCCCGCACTCAGCTCGATCTGCGACAGATTCATCTCGGGCATCTAGACCTCCAGAAACCTCGGAGCCGGCGCACCCCCGATCTCGCCCAGCTCGGCGGCCCTCCGGTAGAACTCCTCTAAGCCGGACGCCAGCTCTTCGCTCCAATCATAACGCAGGCTTTCCCAATAGCTGACGAGCTCGTCTGTCGACCAACGGTACTCGTCCGCATAGCGAGCGGCCAGTTGCGGAAGGCGCTGCTGCGACCATTCCCGCGACTCGATCAACTCCCGGACCAGGCCTCTCAGCTCGCCATGACGCTGCGGCTCGACCCCCGTCTGCCAGAGCGCGAATACGAACGGTAGGCCGGTCCACTCAACCCAGAGCTCCGCCAGGTCATAGGCGTGACGATCCGTGCGGCGGCGCTGGCGATAGGCGATGTCGCCTATGTACAAAGCCGCGTCGGTCCCCGTGGCGAACGGATCCTGCAACTCTTGCTCGAACCATACATACTCCGGCTGGATGCCGAACCGCTGGCGCATCATTATCTTGAGAAGAGCCACCGACGTGGCCGACGCCGTAGGGAGCGCCAGGTGCGATCCGTCGGCCAAGTCCTCGATCGGCCTTCTGGTCAGTAGCTGAATCGTCTGAACCGGACCGCGGGCCGATATCGAGAAGCTCGGGAGTATCCGATAGGCGTCAGCGTGGCGGGCGTATTCGATGCTCGAGGCAGGGGCGATGTCGATTTCACCGCAGGCCAAGCGCCGATTGAGCTGGGCGGGCACTCCGTGGACCAGCGTCACCTCGGGAGGCGGGCCCTGTTCGAGGAAACGACCGTGCACCGGCACGCAATTGCTGTAGGCGATGTGTCCGAGCTTGAGCATGGCTGGGCAAGCTACGACGAGTCAGGTACGACCGGCAACGCCGGGCGTGTGAAATACTAAAGGACGGCGATGATAGCCTACAGTCGCATACTCTGGTCGCAGCTGCGGATCGGCCTGGTGGTCAGCATGTCGGTCGCCGCCTGCGCCATCGTGGTCTTCTTTATCGATGACGTCCGCGATGCCGTCGAGGACCGCTATTCGCTCCATTTCCATACGTCGACGACCCAAGCCCTGCGCCCTCGCGCGCTGGTCTGGCTCGCCGGCCAGCCGGTGGGCTACGTCCGAAGCTTGACACTCGATCCCCCGACGCGCGACAGGGCAGAGCTGCTGCACGTTGAGCTCAGCATCAACACCGACAAGCAGCGGTTCATTACGGAGGGAGCCGCCGCCCAGGTCATCAGCGCCAGCCTGCTCGGCGAGCCGCTCGTCAACATCGTTCCCGCCAACGATCCAGGATCGCCTTTGCCGGACGGCGACGAGCTACCCACGTTTAGAGAGCTTGACCCGTTCCAGGTATCGCGAAGCCTGCAGGTCATCTACGACTCGATCGTGCCGGTCAGGAACCGCTGGCGTCAGGTTTTCCAGCAGATGCAAAGCGGCCGGGGGACTTTGCCCCTGCTCGCGCGGAACCGGGATGGCATGCTCGACCTCTACCGCCAGTTCCAGGGAGTTCAGGCCGTGGTCGACACAATCCGCCTGGCCGCGGAGGGTTTCTCTGACCTGATGACCGATGAACAGGCCCGAGCCGCCTTGAGCAGAATCGGGCCGCGCCTCGACGAGCTTCGGGGGCGCTGGAGTGCTGGGGGAGGCAGCGTGGGCCGCTTCGCCCGCGACACCGTGCTCGAACCGCGCCTCGAAGCGATGGCCCGGAAGGTCAGCCGCATTACCGATCGCCTCGTCACAGGGCGCGGCACGCTCGGCCGACTTCAGTACGACCGGGCGTTGGCCGATGAACTGGCGAAGACACGGCGGATGTTACAGGAGTTGAGGGCTGAGCTCAGAGGATTGGCTGGAGACGGGCGAACGCCACCCTAGCGCCCGCGTCGTCGTCGAGCCTTGCCCAAGTCACCGGGCTTGGGCAGCGAGCCGTCGATGATGAAGGTGATATCGCCTTTTCCGTCTGCCGCTCGCGACGTCACCACGACCTGGTCGACGTGCCCCGCCTTGTCGGCGACCGTAACCTCGAAATCGAGCTTGCCATCCTTGGATGTGACCCGCGTACGCACCTTTTCACCGGGACGGCGCTCTGCACACGGCGACGGATTGCGAAACAGTGTCTTGGTGGACTGGCGACCACCTCCCGAGAGCGTGCGAGAGATCTTTATTTGCCGCAGCCAGTCCGGCTGGTAGCTGACCTTGTACTTGGCGCCGTGTTGGTCGGTGCCTTCTCCCTCGCGGTTATGCCGGCCCATGCAGACTCAATTCCCTCCAGACACGCGTACGCCCCTCGAAGATTTTTCGGAAAAGGAACACCAATCTCTCGCAACACGCCGGGCACGTCAAGGCATCGCTAGAGCCGGAACGGCACCGGTACGAAACAGAGCACAAAAACAACCGCTGTCGCCAACGCCATGACCGCACGGGCTCGGGTCAGACCCGGCTCGGCATTGAAGATCGGTGGATGCCACATCCGGCCGCGCCCAATCCCAAAAACCAGCACCGCCCAGATCCACCAGCCTGGCCACAGATAGCCCAACGGTAGAAGCGCGAGGAAGAATACCCAGGCCAGTAGCTTCTGTCGCGCGCCCAAGGCCGCGTACAGGATATGGCCCCCATCTAACTGGGAGATCGGCAGTAGATTGAGCGCCGTGACGAATAGGCCCAGCCAGCCCGCGAAGGCGACCGGATGTAGGGCTACAACCTGGCTCGATCCCGACAAACCGAGCACGAACCGGGCGATCGTCGACATCCCCAGCGAGCCACCCAGCCAGAATTGTTCGGAACCGAACCGCACCAGATACGGGCCGTACGTTTGCGAGGACACGGAAACGACTTCGCTATTCACGAGTCCCCACCATAGCAGTGGTAACGACGCGAAGAAACTCATCAGTGGCCCGGCGACACCCACATCGAGCAGTTGGTTACGACTCAACACCGGTGACCGCAGTCGGATGAATGCCCCCAACGTGCCGATGATCGAGACGTAGGGAGGGAATGGGATGAAGTACGGCGGCGTCACACTGATCGAGTGATGCCGTGCCGCGAAGTAGTGACCGGCCTCGTGAAGCGCCAATACCAAGACCAGCGCCAGACCGAACGGCAGTCCGGGAACGAGCGCCGCTGCGTCTAGCTCTACCGGGGCCGGCAACCACCAACCGCCCACCAAAGGCACCGCGATGAAGCCGATGGGAGAGAATCCGGCCAGCAGGCTTCCCGCCACGGTGGTGCTGAAGAGCGTCAATACCAGGAGCAGGGCGTGTAACCACCACCGCTCACGGCAGCGCTCAGGCTGGAACAGCAGGAGTTCCCACCCGAACGCCCCCCGACGCAGGCTATGGCCGCCCGTCCAATGCTCCAGGTAGTCGCGAACGGTCGGCGACTCAGGGTCTAGACCCGGCCAGAGCTGCCCAACGATCACTCGTCCGCGCCGAACCTCATCGATCCGGTAGGCCGCGAGTACAGTATGAAAGTCGTTCAACCCTTGACCGGACATAGTGTCATTATTAACATTTTGTGTCACCAGCCTGACGTCCGCGCTGTGCGCCGCGCGTTCTTACTGCTCTTCAGCACAAAACAACAGGTACCAGCAGAAGGCGTAAGGTAAAGAGCCCTAATATGTTATCGCTGTTGAGCCGTGCCCGGCCGCTGGCGGGCGGACTCAGGCTGCGCAACAACCCTATCGATAAAGCACTCCCCAGACTGACAGCTTAACCCATTCTTGGTAGAAACAAATGAGTACGACTTCCCTTGATATCGCCGAGCTAAAGGCCAAGTCCGTCCAGGACCTCCACGAGATGGCCGAGGAGCTGAACATCCAGAACTACTCGTCCCTCCGCAAGCAAGACTTGATCTTCCGGATTGAACAGAACCTGCTCGATTCCGACGTGATCCTTCGCGCCGAAGGCGTACTGGAGATCCTTCCAGAAGGCTACGGCTTCCTACGGAGCCAGGACTGGAACTATCTATACGGGCCGGATGACATATACGTGTCACCGTCGCAGATCAAGAGATTCGACCTGCGCACGGGCGACACCGTACTGGGTCAGGTTCGCCCCCCCAAAGAAGGCGAGCGTTATCTCGCGCTCCTCAAGGTGGAGGAGGTCAACGGAGAGGACCCGGAGAAGTCGAAGCATCGAATCAGCTTCGACAACCTGCGGCCCCGCTATCCGGAAGAGCGCCTCAAGCTGGAGCGAGAGAACGGCGACATAGCGAACCGGGTCATGGACATGATCGTTCCCACCGGTAAGGGGCAGCGCGGCTTGATCACTTCGCCGCCTAAAGCCGGTAAGACGATCCTTCTACAGAAGATCGCCAACGCCATCACCGAGAATCACCCCGAGGTCCACCTGATTGTCCTCCTCATCGACGAGCGACCTGAAGAAGTCACTGATATGGAGGAACACGTCGCGGCGGAAGTCATTTCCTCGACGTTCGACGAGCCGGCTGACCGCCACACCCAGGTCGCCGAAATGGTGATCGAAAAGGCTAAGCGTCTGGTCGAGCACAAGAAGGACGTCGTGATCCTCCTCGACTCGATCACGCGCCTCGCACGTGCTTACAACGTGGTCGTGCCGCACTCCGGCAAGATCCTGTCCGGCGGTGTGGACGCCAATGCCCTGCACAAGCCGAAACGCTTCTTCGGATCCGCCCGCAACTTGGAAGAGGGCGGGAGCCTGACGATCATCGCCACCGCCCTGATCGAAACCGGGTCACGCATGGACGAGGTGATCTTCGAGGAGTTCAAGGGAACCGGTAACATGGAACTCGTCCTCGATCGCCACATCGCGGACAAACGAATATTCCCGGCTATCGACCTCAACCGATCGGGCACACGCCGCGAGGAGCTGCTTCTCCCGGAGAAGGAGCTCAACCGCATGTACCTGATCCGGAACTTCCTAGCCGACATGCCCCCGGCCGAATCTATCGAGTTCCTGATTCAGCGGATGAAGCGTACCGCGGATAACGAGGAGTTCCTAGACTCGATGCAGGAAGGGTAGTGGTGGGAATCACTCGCCCAGCAGATCCTGATATTCCGGATTAGTCACCAGTCTGTCTTCCTGCCAGACCTCGCGATCCCAGGGAAAGACCACGGTCGCATCCGTCTCCAACGCATAGTAATCGGGCTCGAAGCCACCTTCCCGGACCAACGACGTAGCCGTACGCACCTCAGCGGGGCCCACATCGCGCACGGCGGCTAGCGCGAGCCGGATGGTTTCACCGCTGTCGCAGATCTCATCGACCAGCAGCACCCGCCGCCCAGCGACCTGCGGCGGCGCTGCGGAGAGTATCTCCGGGCGGCGCTGCGCTCCACTTTCATCGCTGGGGCGCGTGATCTTGATCGCGTAAAACTCCTTCTGAAGCATGGCCGAAATAACCGCGCCCGGGATCACGCCAGCCGCAGCAATACCCACGACGACTTCTGGATCGTAGTCACGCCCGACGCGGACAGCCAGCGCTCGACACAGCTCGCCGAACAACTCCCACGAGAGCTCGAGAACATCGTCTTGCTGATTGTCGGTGAAATACGGCTCGGTCACGTTGGTCACCTGGTTTGACGTTGGAGCGATAGTGATCGAATGGCGATCGCTAGCTCAAGTTACCGGGGAACCGATGTGGCAAGCAAGCAGGGACACCGCCGGCAGCTCAATGCTTGAGATAGAGAAGCGAAGGCTTTAAGTTGCCTACGTCTTCGGTGTATCTTCGCGCCGGCCTACCGAGGGGAAGAGGAGAGGGGTTGTGGTCAAGGTCGAGAATCCGCGCCGCGAGCGTATCGTTCAGCGTTATCTGGAAGAAGAGCTTCGCGAGTCGTTCATCGATTACTCGATGAGCGTCATCGTCCAGCGTGCGCTTCCTGACGCACGCGATGGCTTGAAGCCAGTACAGCGTCGCATTCTGTACGCGATGCACGAATTGGGGCTATTGCCGCAGAAATCACACAAGAAAAGCGCCACGGTCGTCGGTGACGTGTTGGGTAAGTACCACCCGCACGGCGACGTCACGGTCTACGAAACGCTGGTGCGCATGGCTCAGCCCTTTTCGATGCGCTACCCGCTGGTCGACGGTCAGGGCAACTTTGGGTCGATCGACGGCGACGGCGCTGCCGCGTACCGCTACACCGAAGCGCGACTCGCTCCCATCGCCACGGATATGCTGCGTGATATCGAGAAGGACACGGTAGACTTCAAGCCCAACTTCGACGGACGGTTGCAGGAGCCAGAGGTCTTGCCGGCAGCGCTTCCCCAGCTTCTGGTAAGCGGCACAGACGGCATCGCCGTCGGTATGGCGACGAAAATACCGCCGCACAACCTGCGCGAGATCGCCGCCGCGGCTTCGCAGATCCTCGCTCGACCCAATACTTCCTTGAACAAGCTACTCGAACTCGTCAGCGGCCCCGATTTCCCTACCGGCGGCTATATCTGGGGACGCGAGGGCATCGAGGACGCTTTTCGGACGGGCCGCGGCCGTGTGGTCATGCGCGCGCGCTCCCATGTTGAGCAGGGCTCGTACGGTAAACCGTCACTGATCATCACCGAGCTGCCTTACCAGGTGAGCAAACAGCGCGTCATCGAATCCGTCGTTCAGCTTGCCAAGAAGGGGCAGCTGGCCGGCTTGACGGACCTACGGGATGAGAGCGATCGAGACGGTGTGCGCATCGTCCTGGAACTGAAGCGCGACGCAAACCCGCGGAAGATCCTGGAAAAGCTGTTCACGAAGACACAGCTGCAGACCACGTTCGGTGTCATAGCCCTGGCGCTAGTCGATGGCATTCCACGTCAACTCAACCTGAAGGAAGCTCTCGAGGTCTGGATCGACCACCGCCTCAACGTGATCGTCCGCCGCGCCCGCTATAGCCTGGCCCAGGCTGAGGACCGGGCTCACATCTTGGAGGGACTGATCAAAGCGCTCGACCGGATCGACGAGGTTGTCGAGATCATCAAGTCGAGTCGCACGCCGGAGACGGCGGCCAAGAAGCTACGTTCCGCTCTCAAAATCACGGCCAGGCAGGCTTCCGCGATCCTGGCCATGCGTCTCAGTCGTCTGACCGGCCTGGAGAGCCGAGCCCTTCGTGACGAGCTTGAGGCCGTGAACAAGCGGATCAAGACGTTGCAGGCGATCCTTTCCGATGAAAAGAAGCGACGCGACCTGGTTCGACGCGAGCTCAACGCCATCGCCGAACGCTACGGCGACGCACGTCGCACGGAGATCCTCTCGGACGACGGACGCTTCCCGCTTCCCAGCGGCGACGCCGCACAGGAGATGCACGTCTTCCTCACGCACCAGGGCCACCTCAAGACGCTTCCCGCTCGAAGCGCCAACAACGATGGCGGCCTTTCGGCGGCAGAGTCGCTAGAGTCCGGAAGTGGTGATTTCGTCCAACGGCTGTGGCTGTGCAAATCGGACGAACAGCTGCTGGCCTTCACCCGCGACGGGCAGGTCCACGCCGCACGCATCGCCGACCTTCCCCAGGGGACCCGCTCGTCACGAGGTAAACGCGTCGGCGACCTGCTTGAACTGGACTCCGAAGTGACCGCCGTGCACACAGTCCGCGATTTCGCGGATGATCGTTTCGTCGTCATGGCGACCCGCAAAGGACGCGTGAAGCGGACCCCGCTCTCAGAGTACCGCAACATCAGGAGCGGCGGGATCATCGCCGCCGGTGTAGAGAAGGACGACGAGATCATCGAAGTCCAGATCACCGACGGGGGTGACCAGATCGTCCTGGCCACACGGCGCGGGCAAGTCATTCGCTTCGACGAGGTGGAAGCCCGCTCGATGGGAAGATCCGCTTCGGGTGTGAAAGGAATTGAACTGGCTCAAGGCGATGCCGTCGTAGCCTTCGTGGTCCCACGCCGAAACGCCCGGCTTCTAGGAGTCACGTCTGAAGGCTATGCGAGGATCATGGAGGTTGAGGACTTGCGCGTGCAGGCTCGTGGCGGAAAGGGCGTTCGCTTGCTGCCCGGGCGTCTGAAGGCGGGGGACATCATCGGTTTCCTCGATCTACTGCCCGACGACTCGGTGATCGCCGTCACGCAAACGGGTGATACCGTCTCCATCGATCACAGCGAGGGTGGCAACGGCCGGCGAATCGGCAAACCGGTGATGCTACCGCTGGGCGGACGCAGACTTTCCGCTATCAGCCGAGCCGCGATTCGGCGCTCGGCCGGCCAGCCCACGGAAGCACAGATGAGCCTGCACATATGAGATACCGCCACCTCGGGAACTCCGGGTTACAAGTCAGCACGGTCTCCCTGGGCAGCTGGCTCACCTTTGGGCACAAGACCGGCGCGGCAATCACGGCGAAGTGTGTCCAGCGCGCCTTCGATTTGGGCGTCAATCTCTTCGATACGGCAAACGTCTACGCCGCTGGGCGAGCCGAGGAGCTATTGGGGGAAGCGCTGAAACCGCTGCCGCGCCACTCGTATGCGCTCGCCACAAAGGCCTACTTCCCGGTTGGGCCGGGGCCTAACGACCAGGGTCTGTCCCGCAAGCACATATTCGAGCAAGTGCATATGAGCCTGCGTCGCCTCAAAACGGATTACGTCGATCTCTTCCAGTGCCATCGCTTCGACGCGGCGACTCCTGTGGGAGAGACGCTGCGGGCGATCGATGACCTGATCGCGCAAGGGAAGGTTCTCTACGGAGGTGTGAGCAGGTGGTCGGCCGAGAACATCGAGGCGGCAGTACGGCTCGGGAACGACCTGGGAATCCGCCGGCTCATCTCCAACCAGCCGCAGTATCACATCTTCCAGCGCGAGATTGAAACGAATGGCGTGCTGGACGCCTGCGAACGTGCGGGTCTCGGTATTCTGGTCTACTCGCCGCTGGCGCGCGGGATGCTTTCCGGAAAGTATGCTTCGATCGACGACGTCCCGAGCGATTCACGCGCGGCGGATGAGACCGGCAAGACCTTCATGGGACCCTGGTTCAGCGAGGAGGGGTTGGAGAAGGTCGGAAGACTCAAAGTCATCGCCGAGAAAGCCGGAATGACTCTGGCCGAGATGTCTATGGCCTGGTGCTTGCGACAAGTGCAAGTCTCGTCGGTAATCATCGGCGCGACCAAGGTTCAGCACGTCGAGGAAAACGTTCGAGCCGCCGACATCGATCTACCGGACGACGTCGTGGCCGCTATCGATCGGGTGGCCCCCGCCTTAACCTAGCTTAGCTTGGCTTCACCGGCTCCACGAAGACATCCATCACTCCACCGCAGACGGCAGGACTCCAGGACAGGTAGTCATCGGTGAGGTTTACGCGGACCAGTCTCGGTACGCCTGTCTCGATGACCACGCGCGCCGCTTCCAAGACCTCGGCTTCTCCGCAACCGCCGCCGATCGTACCCACCAGCGCTCCGTCGGAGCCGATCAGCATCTTGCTGCCCGTGTCGCGCGGTGTGGATCCCTTGACCCTCACCACGGTGGCCAGCGCCGCTTGCCGGCCCGCCTTTACTTCTGCCAGCACCGCAGCGTAGACATCCCGCTCTTCAGACATGCGCCTATCCTTCTCCGCGTTTCTCCTCTCGGGCCCGGGCCACTCGGCCCAGCACATCCTCGCCATCGCTCAGCCCGCCGCCGCTTCCACCCCGGCGCACAGCGACCAACTCAGCGGCAATAGCGAGAGCGATCTCCTCGGGCGTCTCGGCCCCGATGTCCAGACCGATAGGCGCGTGTACTTCGGCTAGTCGCTCGGGGGCGACGCCATCGCGGACCAGGGCCTCGAACGCTGCCCGCACGCGGCGGCGGCTACCGATCATACCCAGGTACGCCGGTTTAGCGTCCAATGCCAGCAGCTGCTGGATGCAATCGTAGTCATACTTATGTCCACGGGTCACAAGAACGATGTAGCTTCCGGTTTCGACTCTGACATTCCTGAAGGGCTCGCTAAAATCCACCACCTGAACGCGAGTCGCCTCCGGGAACCAGCGCTCGTCAGCGAACTCGGTCCGATCGTCGACGACGGTGACCCGAAAGTCCATCATCGAGGCGATCCGGCAGAGCGGCCGTGCGATGTGCCCCGCTCCGACGATCAAGAGGTCCGGTAGCTCATGCTGCGACTCGACGTACACCTCCCACGGCTCGCCTTCCCACTCCAACCCATGCAGCCCACGCTCGCGCGTAAACAGCGCATCGCGCGCCAACGCCACAACTTGCTCGTCTAGCCCGGCAACACCCAACGTACCGGTCACCGCCGCTGCGGTCACCAGAAGCCGTCGACCCAACGCTCCGCGATCCGGCGCGCTGACGACCGTCGCGAGGGCTACCGGCGGACCGCCGTCTTGGACCGCAAGAACTCTTGCGGCGGCATCCAGAAGTGAGAAAGGTTCAGCTTTCTTCTCGCTCAAGGCAACTCTCCGAATTGCTTCTCATACTCGGCCGGTGTGTCAATGTCGATAACGACGCCGCGATCTTCCACACTTACCTCCTCCAACTCGTCGGCGTGATCTCGTACCACCGATCGCGCCCCCTCGCTGAGCTGGCCACTGATGAAGTCCTCGAAGATTGCCGCAGCGAACAGCACCGGGTGACCGGGTCGACCCTGATGGACCGGTCGAACAACCGCCCTGCCCCTACTTCGATACGCGCCGATCAGGGCCCTCACCGTCCCGGGCTCGACCAGGGGATGGTCCACCGGCAGTACCACTGCCGCTTCCGTCGCCGCCGACAGGACTCGCAATCCCGCCCGCAGCGATTCGATCTGTTCAGTGCCAGGCCCACCTCCAAAAGCAGAACCGGCACCGGCGCTCGTGATCAGGTCGCCGATGGCACGATCTTCGACATTCACGACGACCACGACGTCGTCGCAGCCTCCGCGCGACAGCGTCTGCAGCGCGCACTCGAGAAACGTGCGATCCCCTGCCCTCAGCAGTGCCTTCGGCTGGCCCATACGCTGCGAGAGCCCACCGGCAAGAACGATTCCCGCAATCATGCTCGCTAAGATGAGAGGCCGGGAGTTTCGCGTCAAAAGCCCGCTAGAAAACGTTGCTCTCCACAGGGAGAGTCAGCGAGGGGACACCCTCGGTGGGATCCGCGCTCAAGGGGCCAGGATCGTATACCCGGACGAGCGGCACTACCATCTCCGGCCTTTCTGTCGGTTGGTCCAGTCCGAAGAGAAAGATCTTCTTCGGCACCCACTTGTCGCTGCCGTGGATCGTCAGCTTGATCTCCGCAGCCTCACTCTCTCTCAGTTCGCTCCTTCTGAACGGAGCATCTACAGGGATCTCGTAGATGTTCGCGCTGTCAATCTCCAGATCGGTCTGCGGCGTGTCGCTGATAATATATTCCGCAACCTTGGCCTGCTTCGTTGTAACGCGGAGGGAGATGGGGTCGTCGGTCCCCGCGTAGGGGGCATCGTAGGTCACCACGACCAGCAACAGGCGACGGATCAGCGTATCATCCGTTCCGGCATAGACGCGTTGCAGCGGCGCGGAAATCACTCCCTCACTAGGATTGCTGCTCAGCGCGTACTTGGCGTCCGTTTCCAGAGCCAGCGGGACCGTGCCCAGCGTCTTCGAGCTGCCCCACACGATCGCGAGCTCCGGTTCCCACATGTCGGCACTCGTCGTCGAAAAGCGAACGTACAGTTCGTCCGGGGCAAGACGATCATCACGAAGATCGCCCCGCTCGTCTACAGGAAGAGGCTGGTAGTAGTACAGAGACTCCCCCCGACGCACGCTGCCCACAGTCCCGACGGACAGCATCTCGTTATTCAAACGATCCACACCCAATTGGTTGATGACTATCCGGGGCCTGGCGGAGGTACCGCTGAACCGTCCATGGCGAGTACGTACGGCTGCAGATATTGAAGTGAAAAGACCCATCTCTCAAGCTCCATCTAAACCGTTCGTCGCCGACGACGTCAGGTTGCCAAGGGACGGGAGTCCAGGGTCCGGCCTCTACCCACCGGGCAATATACGGCTCGACTGCTGGGAACAACATGATCTGCAGGCCTAGCTACGACCCAGCGCCGTGAGCATCTCCTCGACGGTCGTGATCTTGACCCGCGGCCTCCCCGCTTCCTCGCCTCGTCTTTCTTCCTCTTTCTGCAGAAGCTTCCAGTCCTCCCAGGACACATACGCCGCCTGGGCTCTGCCCACCATCTCCGCTGCCGCCTCGGGACCGGGTTGGGCCGGGTCGAGCACTGCCCCTTCTGCCAGGTCCTCGAGCATACTCTCGACAGTCTCCACGGCATCGGGCTTGTTCGTGCCGATGATCCCCGTCGGTCCACGCTTGATCCAGCCGGCGACGTAGACGCCTGTCACGGGCTCGCCGGCTTCGCTATTCACGACGCGCCCCTTCTCATTGGGCACGACGCCCCAGCTGTCGTTGAACGGCAGGTCGTCCAGCCGTGTGCCCCGATACCCCACCGAGCGGAACACCATGTCGATGTCCAGTTCCTCGAAGCGCTCCGTCGCCTTCGGCCGAAGCGACCCGTCCTCGCTGACGTATAACTCGTTCTTGACAATCTTCATCCCGCTTACCTCGCCGGCCGTGTTACCGTACAACTCGACCGGCGAGACGAGGAATCGAAGTGTGAGTTTCTTGGACTTCCCGCTGGCTGGGCGATCGGCGAAGCTTTGCAGGATATCGATCTTCTTCCGCAGGTTTCTGTCGCCGCTCTCCTCCACTGATTTCGCGCTCAGAGGATCCAGCTCGACTTCATCCTTCACCACGGCGACGTCAGCGCCGGCCAGCTCTCCAAGCTCTCGAACCTCGGGGTTCGTAAAGGCCGCCTGGGCAGGACCGCGGCGCCCGAGGATGTAAACCTCCTTGATACTGCTGCCGGCCAGAGCTTCCAACGCGTAGTCCGCAATGTCAGTGCTGGCCAGCTCCTCGCGGGTTCGACAGAGGATGCGTGCCACGTCCACTGCCACATTGCCGACACCAACAACGGCGACCCGCTCCACAGAGAGATCGAACTCGTAATCGCGGAAGTCGGGGTGACCGTTGTACCAGGCGACGAATTCGGTGGCCGGATGGCTCCGCTTCAAGTCTTCTCCGGGTACGCCCATGCGACGGTCGGACTGGGCACCGGTGGCGTAGCAGATCTGATGGTAGTATTGCCTCAAATCGTCCAACGCTATGTGCGTGCCGACATCGACGTTCCCGAAGAAGCGAAAGTTCGGGTCGGCCGCCACCTTGTCGTAGACGCGTGTCACGTTCTTGATCTTCTCGTGGTCGGGGGCGACACCGAACCGGACCAGGCCGAACGGGACCGGCAACCGATCGTACATGTCAACCTGTACCGTGACACTATTCTGTTTCAGCAGCTTCTCGGCCGTATAGAAGCCGGCCGGACCTGAACCGATAATCGCCACACGCAGCGGGTAAGCGTCCGTGCCCGGTCGCGTCATGGACCCTCCATGTTAATGCATTGGCAACGCGTCGAGGCTGCGCGGCAGCACGACACTAACGGTGCCTGAATAATAGGAGTCCGCACTTCATCGGGCGAGCCGACCCCTCGAGAGCGGAGGTCGCGGCGCCCGATAAACGTGGTTAGTTTGCCGCGGCCTCAACGTCACCCAAGGAGATCATCGAACCATGAAACGCCTGTGCCTCTTCGCCGCCATTCTGACCCTGTTGCCGGCCACGCTCGCGGGCCAGGAGCGCCCTCTCGGCACGCTCCGAGAACAGTCCGAGATTCAGCAAATGTGGTTGACCCTGCGTCTCGAGACCGTTCTGCCCCGGCTGATGCGCGAACACGGAGTCGACATGTGGATCATCCCCGTGCGGGAGTACAACGAGGATCCCGTTTTCGACGCGCTTGTGTCACCCACGACTATGGCGGCGCGTCGGCGCACGATCTACGCCTTCTGCGATCGCGGGCCTGACGAAGGCGTGGAGCGGATCGCCATCGGTGGGAATTCACAACGAGGTCTCTATCGTGTCGTTCGCGATCCCGAAGCGCAGCTCGATGCGGCCGCCGGCCAGGCGCGACGGGCCGAACCGTTCGGCCCCGACCAGTGGAAGCTATTACCGCCCGTCGTGGAAGCATGCGATCCGCAGACCATCGCGGTGAACACCTCCCACACCTTCGCGTTCTCTGACGGCTTGAGCGCCGGCGAGTGGGAGCAGATGGAGGCGGCCCTACCCGAGAAATACAAGGACAGGATTGTGCGCCGCGATCGGCTGGCCCTCGACTATATCTCGGAGCGCCTGCCGGAGATGCTCCCCATCTATATCGAGATGATGAAGATCGCTCACGAGATCATCCGGACTGCGTTCTCGAACCAGGTGATCACGCCCGGCGTTACGCACACCCAGGACGTGATTTGGTGGATGCGCCAGCGGTTGAATGACATGGGCCTCGATACCTGGTTCCACACATCTGTAGAAGTGCAACGGAGGGGAGTCCAGATGGGCGACTCGGCCAACGCGGTCATCCTGCACGGCGACGTCCTCCACTGCGACTTCGGCGTCACCGCCCTCGGTCTCAACACAGACACCCAGCACATGGGCTACGTCCTCAGGCCCGGCGAAGCGGACGCGCCGGCCGGCCTCCAGGAGGCTCTCGCCGTCGGCAACCGCCTCCAGGACATCGTGATGGAGGAGATGGAGGCCGGGCGAACGGGCAACGAGGTCTTGGCAGCGTCACTAGCCCGCATGCGCGCCGCGGGAATCAACGGGACGGTCTACAGCCATCCAGTGGGTGACCACGGTCATGGGGCCGGTCCGCTCATCGGGCTCTGGGACCGCCAGGAGGGCGTGCCGGGCCGCGGCGACGTGCCCGTCCGGCCGAACACCTGGTTCTCGATCGAGCTTCAGGCAACGTCGCCGGTCCCCGAGTGGGGCGACCAGCAAGTGCGCATGGCGCTTGAGGAAGACGCCTACATCGATGCCAACGGCGACCGCTACTGGGTGCTGAGCCGCCAGGAACGGCTCCACCTGGTACACTAGTCCTGCTTGCGTAATGGGGGGCAGTGTATCGTCACGCCCCCCCCATTGCGCGCCCGTTTTACGCCGCCTAGTGTCAGTTATCCCACAGTGCGATTAGCCACAGCCGGCTAGCCCCCGAGCCGGAGAGTCATCGGCTGTGGCCGAAAGATATATCCTCCCGACCTTTCGGGTCAGCTCGCCTTCACGACGTGCGGGAATTCATCTGCCCCACGACAGAGCTCACCACTTTGCCCACAGTCATAGCACCGATCCACAAGTAGAGCTCCACTTGCTTGTACAAGGAGGACAGCTGCCATGTCCAGAAGAGCAGCGGTATTGATCGCCCTGATGCTCGCGGCCGGTGCGGTCGTGGGATTGGCACAGGCGCTTGGTCCCGGCGATCCCACGACCGTCTTCGCCAGCGGTTTCACGAATCCTTGTCGAATGGCCTTCGACGCATCGGGGGATCTCTTCGTGGCCGACCTAACCGTAGGCCAAATCTATCGGGTCACACCCGACGGCACCCGCTCACTCTTCAACGATGATGTACCCGACCCTCGCGGAGTGACCTTTGATGCCTTCGGGGATCTGCTGGTGACCAGCCGGACTGACACCGCTGTCTACAAGATATCGGCCAGCGGTCAGGCCACGAAATTCTTCGACGTGTCCGGTGCAAGCGGCATAACAATCGGTCCCGACGGCAGTATTTGGATCGCCGCAGTGGACTCGGTCCATCACTTCGACGCGATGGGACGTTACCTCGAGACCATCGACGTTACCAGCGGCGGTGCCGCTGCATTCGGAGTCCAGTTTTCTCCGGCCGGCGAGCTGCACATGTCGACTTTTGGGGCCATGCACAAGCTGGTGAACGGTATTCCCGTGCCGGTGGCGACTGGACAGCCTATACAGATGCGCGGTTTCGCCTTTGACGAGCTCGGCAATTTCTACTGGGCACATCGAACGCTCGATCCCGACAGCGTCAGCAGGATGCGACTGTACAACAGCCTCGGCGCGGTGCTGGAGGACACGTTCATAAGTCAGCTGCAGGAGCCCTGTTCTAGTAGGTTCGCGCGCGACGCCGATGGCACGACCACCAGGCGAATGTTCATCGCGCAACTCGACGGTGTCATACGGGAAGCGAATTCGGCGGGCTTTGCGGCCCCCGGGTGGCCGGTGGTCGGTCTCGAGCTTGCCCAGATATCCGAGATGGACGCCGCGGACCAGATCGTCGGGGCGACCGACGAACTCGACGAGAACCATGCTAGCTTCCTCGACGTCATCGGCAACAACGACGGCTCCTACGACGTCGGTGACTTTCGTGCCTATCTCATTGCAGCCGGTGTCTTAGGCACAACGACAGCTGTCGCCAGGTAGGAGGGGATACCCATGTTGAAGAAGAAAGCGCATATGGTCATTGGATTGGCCCTCGGACTCGTGGCCGGCATCGCGTGCTCCGATGACGAGACGCCGGCGGGGCCGACAGCCGGTACCCTGTCCGTCACGCTGGCTACGCCGAATATGGATGACGGTGCTATTCTGTTCGAAGTGACCGGTCCTGACATCGTCGCTGTCACGGTCACGGTCCCGGAACTCTATACGCACGTCGGGCGGGATGGATCGACGCTAACTATCGTCGTGGTCGGCGACATCGCATCCGGTTTACTCGTGGGATTCGATGTGCCGGACGTCGGTGCCGTTGCCTCGTACGGCGCGACGGTGCTACAAGTTGCCGACCGCACTAACGCCCCGCGGGGTGCGCTCTCCGGTTACAACCTGACTGTCGAGTGAGCAACCGAAGCTGATTCCACCCCTACGGCAATCTGCGCGACGGAGGAATGTGAGATGATCGAAGTCGTGAAGCGGGACGAAGTCCACCCCTTGTGTCCGCACTGCTCGACCGAGCTGCGATCGATATGGTTCCAGCAGCTATCCGGGTTCCTTGGACGCCGCTATGTCTACTTCTGCGCCTCTTGTCGAAAGGTGCTCGGCGTATCGCACCGCAAGGGTTTCTGGATGGGCTAGCGACTTGCTGGATATCACAAGTGTAGGACCAACAAGACGTTACGGTCACGCGCCGAAGCGGTAATCCTTGACGCGGGGATCGCCCATCCGTTAGCATCAACAGTCCCCAGGGGGCGCCAGCTGCTTGCACTATGCGGACCGGCACGGTCCTGCAACTTCAGAGGTAGCGGTTGATCGAGGCCATTCAGCTCACAGTCAACGGCGACACGCGCGAAGTCGGCGTCCCGAGCCATTACACCTTACTCGAGACACTGCGCTACGTACTCGGACTCACCGGCCCCAAGCAAGGATGTGACAAGGGCGACTGTGGAGCCTGCACCGTCCTCCTGGACGGCGTGCCGACCCTTTCCTGCATCCTCCCTCTGCAGGAGGCTATCGGCCACGAGGTGACCACGATAGAGGGGCTAGCGGATCGCGATGCCCCTCACCCGCTGCAGGACGCGTTCGACATCACGGGCGGCGCTCAGTGCGGGTTCTGCACCCCCGGCGTGCTACTGTCCGCGGCCGCGTTGCTGACGCGGAGCGAGAACCCGACCCGCGAAGAGATACGCAATGCGCTCTCAGGAAACCTCTGCCGCTGCACGGGCTACACCAAGATCTATGAGGCGGTGGAGCTTGCCGCTGCAGCGCTGCGCGAGGAGCGCGCCTCCCAGGAAGAAGCGCCCTGATGAAGCTCGAGGATTTTCGGGCCAAGCAGGCCGAGAGCGCGGCCAGCGAGGAAGAACTCCACGAAGCTCTGGAGCGAGAGTTCCATGTCATAGGCCGCCGACTCCGTCGCACCGATGGTCTGGCGAAGTCAACCGGAGCCGCCGTCTATACCGACGATATCGCGCTGCCGGGTATGCTCCACGGGAAGATCCTACGGAGCCCACACCCGCACGCGAAGATCGTCTCGATCGATGTCTCCGCCGCTCTGGCCCTCAAAGGTGTGCACGCGGTGATTACCGGCAGCGATATGCCGGAGACCTTTGGCATCATCCCTTGGGCACGCGACGAGTACCCCCTTTGCCTCGACAAGGTGCGTTATGTAGGAGATGGCGTGGCGGCCGTGGCCGCAGTGGACGAGGAGACCGCTTGCGAGGCTCTCGATTGCATTGAGGTCGAGTACGAGGTGCTTCCTCACTTCCTCGATCCCGAAGAGGCGCTGGCCCACCCGGAGACTCCGATCCACGACCCAAAAAAGCCGGGGCAGAACGGAAACATATCTAAGCAAGTGCGCCTCGAGTTCAGTTACGTGGATGCGTTGATGGAGCAGTCCGACGCGGTGGTCGAGGGCGAGTACTATTTCGAGGGTACGAATCACACCGCCATCGAGCCGCACTGCGCGATCGGGTACTTCGCGCCTGCGGGCAAGCTCACCGTCTGGTCGACAACCCAGGTACCTCACTATCTGCATCGAGAGTTGGCGCGTGTGCTTGACCTGGACGTGGCAAGAGTCCGGGTCATTCAGCCACCTATCGGCGGCGCCTTTGGCGGTAAATCGGAACCGTTCGACCTGGAGTTCTGCGTCGCCAAGCTCGCCATGATAACGGGCAGGCCGGTGAAGATCCTCTACACGCGGGAGGAGGTCTTCTACGCCCATCGCGGTCGGCACCCGATGCTGATGCGCTATAAGACCGGCGCCGTTTCCGACGGACGTATCAAGGCGGTGGACGCGAAGACGATACTCGATGGAGGCGGCTACGAGTCTTTTGGACTTGTCACCACCTACTACTCCGGCCAGCTCATCACGGCACCTTACACGATGGAGTCGTACCGTTTTGATTCGACTCGCGTCTATACGAACAAGCCTTGCTGCGGGCCCAAACGGGGACATGGATCGGTGCAACCGCGATTCGCCATCGAGGTTCAGCTCGACAAGATCGCCGAGCGCCTCGATATCGACCCCATAGAGTTGCGGCGCCGTAACATCCTCGAGCCTGGCGCTCGCACCATCAACGAATTTCGCGTGAACTCGAACGGATTCCTTCAGTGTCTCGATGCCGTGGAGGATGCCGCCGATTGGAGGGCGAAGTATCGAAAGTTGCCCTACGGGCGTGGTGTCGGCGTTGCTGGCTCCTGCTACATCTCCGGCACCAACTATCCGATCTACCCCAACGAGATGCCGCAGTCGGCCGTACAGTTGCAGGTGGACCGGTCGGGGCGCGTCGCCATCTTCTGTGGCGCCTCCGAGATTGGACAGGGCTCCGACTCGATGCTCGCCTACATCGTGTCGGAGGAGTTGGGAGTCCCGCTCGACTACGTGCGCATCCTGTCGGCCGATACCGACCTCACACCGGTGGATCTGGGCGCGTATTCGTCGCGCGTCACCTTCATGTGCGGCAATGCTTGCATCGACGCGGCACAGAAGATCAGGCAGCAGGTTCAGCAAGCGGTGGCCGAAGAATGGCTGTGCCGGCCGAAACACGTGAAGCTCGCCGGCGGCTGGGCCTTCAACGCACTGGACACCGAGGCGAAGGTGCCGATCTCCGAGGCCTTCAATATGGCGGAGGCCAAATACGGTGCGCTGGGAGCCACCGGTTCTTACAACACGCCCAAGGACATCCACGGCAGCTATCGTGGCGGCACGATTGGCTCATCACCCGCGTACTCGTTCACCGCGCATGTGGCCGAGGTGGACGTCGACTCTGAGACCGGGTTCGTTGAAGTGCAGAGGATCTGGATCGCTCATGACTGTGGGCGAGCGTTGAACCCCATACTGGTCGAGGGTCAGATGGAGGGCTCCGCCTACATGGGGTTCGCAGAGGCAATCATGGAGGAGCACATATTCAAAGAGACCGGGCTCCACAACGCGCCATCGTTGCTAGACTACAAGATCCCCACCAGCCTCGACACGCCCGAGATGCACTCCTTGATCGTGGAGTCTATCGATCCGGAGGGGCCGTACGGAGCCAAGGAGGCCGGCGAAGGACCGCTCCACCCCTCGATCCCGGCGATTGCCAACGCGATCTACGATGCCGTCGGCGTTCGCATCGACCGCCTGCCCTTCTCGCCACCGCGAGTCTGGAAGGCCATTCAGCAGCGCGCCGAGGTGGACTAGATGCTGAGGTTGCATCCCTACCAGTACCACAGGCCACGTGAGCTGGGGCAGGCTCTCCAATTGTTGAGCGAGCATGCTGGTGACGTCATGCCCATAGCCGGAGGCACCGACCTGGTGCCGAACATGAAACACAAGCTGTTCACGCCGGCACACCTGGTGGCCCTAAAAGGGATCGATACGCTTCACGGCGTGGAGCGACGAGATGGCGAAATCTCGATCGGCGCAGCCGAAACTCTGAACGCCATCGCTACCCATCCACTGATCCGGCAGCTGCTGCCGGCGTTAGCGAAGGCGAGCGGTGCCATCGCGCATCCGATGATCCGCAACCAGGCGACCATCGGCGGCAATATCTGTCTGGACACCCGCTGCACTTACTACAACCAAACGCTTTTCTGGCGCAAAGCACTGGGCTACTGCCTGAAGAAGGACGGCGACGTCTGTCACGTAGTCAAAGGCGGCACCAAGTGTGTGGCAGCCCACTCTGCGGATACACCGCCGATTCTCATGGCACTGAACGCCGAAATCAACCTGGCGTCGGCTGACGGGTATCGAAGCCTGTCGCTCGATGACTTCTTCACAGCAGACGGCGTCTGCAATACGGTGCGCCAGCCGCACGAACTGGTTACACGCCTGAGGGTTCCGGTACCCTCGCCGCGGCTGAGCATGAGCTACCAGAAGCTACGGGAACGGAAGTCGGTGGACTTCCCACTGATAAGCCTGGCCCTGGCGCTAGAGTTGGACGACAAGCAGGTGGTCGAGTCCATCGCACTCGTCGTCGCCGCGCTGGGCGCGAAGCCACGTCGCATAGGTGGGCTGGACAAACTGACGGTCGGCGAGCGGGTCACGGCGGAGAAGGTCGAGGAGGTTGCCCAACAGGCCTACCGTCAGTGCAACCCCCTCGACAACATCATCGTCGACGTGGAATGGCGTCGGGCGATGGTCCCCGTCTACGTTCGACGCGCCTTCCGAGAGATCCTCAGCTGAAGAAGGCGAGATTACGACAGCCTAGTTACTGACCACAGACTCCGCGAGTATTTCCAACCTGGTCGCGGCATCCCAGGGTCCGAACTCCCAGATCAACGTTTCACCGTCACGTTCGTGAGAGTTTGACGATGTGACCCGACCCGGCATGTTCAGCCGGAAGATGATCTCCGAGTTGCCCGCCAGCTGAACACCCGGAAGTTGTTGCTGAATGAAGTCTCCGAGTTCGTCGTCCTCGTCGTCGTAGTGGTGCCTGAGCATGGAACGAAATAACCCTTCCTGGGCATTCGGGTAGCTCTGGCGTACGATCCTCGTCGCCTGTAGTGCCGTACGATCGATGAAGGTCGATACCAATTCCCTCTCCTTTTCGTCGCCGGCCTCAAGGAGGCCCTCCTCCATAGCAGACCACAACCCGAATTTGACCAGCCCGGCTAACTCACCGCGTTGCTCGGCTGCGAGATCAGGATACTTCGCGTCCACAGCGACCATGAAAGTCTCTACGAAGTACTCGACCAGAACATCGTAGAGATTCTCCCAGTAGAAGATCTCCCTGTATGTGAACGAGGTATATTCGCCGACCTGACCGATCTCGACGCTGACCGTATTCCGGAACTGCACGTCCACAAGCGAGACGTAACCCACGGTGGCTTCGGCGTCAGCTGATCGGGTACCCGCAATGCGAACGCCATCGCTCAGATCGGGCCACCGAGCAAGCTCACCAAGCCGAGTCTCGCGCTCGAAGACGTGTAGTGTGTCGTCCTCCTCCGTTTCGGTAGAATACTCCCAACCACGATCCTCGGTAACGAACATGATATCGGCGAAGTCGCTGTACGAGATGTGGAAGTCGGAATCCTTGATCTCTTCCACAACCATGCGCTCGCTTCGAGAACCGCTGCCGTCGGCCTCAAGCGTCGTCTCGATCGTGTACTCGACACAGCCGCCCAACCAGAGAAGAGGTATCGTCAACGCGACAGCCCGTGGCCACATATAAGCATTCAACAAAGTCATTAATCTCACCCCCTGATCAATCCGAGAATGCGTGACGTCCGAAGTGTCATCTCCCGGTCAACATCCAACGACTCGAGTATCTCCACCAACTCGCCGGCTCGGACACCGTCCCCGACCTCGATCTCGCTGATCGCTTGCTTCCAGCCGGGAGGCGCCCACAAAGAAACCACGCCCATCAACGTCTCAGCCTGAGCAGTCGTGAGGACGGTTGCACGAGCCGGCACTCTCCGTAGCAACTCGCCCAACTCGGCGATGCTCATCTCCTCACGGCGGGTCAGCGCTCGCGCCCAGCCGCGGCTCGCAAGGCCGGCGGCCAGTACGTTCGTATTGGCTGAAGTCCGCTCCTCCAGCTCGGCCAGCCATCTTTGTTGTTCGGCCACAGTTTGGGCCAGCACACGTTCCCGTGCTTTCACTCTCGTTAGCTCTGTGAACACGAGGCCGGATGCCACAGCCAACGCCAACATCGCGGCCGCCATCACCGGCAGAAGCCACGCGCGTCCGCGAAGGTCCCATCGGCGGTCAGGACGCTGAGACCTTCGAACCGCCAATTCCGCCTCGACCCCAGGCCATATCGAATCTGCAAACCCATCGGGTACCGCCATCTCCAGGTCCGCCGATGTGGACGCAGTCAGATGTTCGTGAACCCTCAGCGACATGGCGCATTCGGAACAGCTGTCGCTGTGAAGCCTGAGCTGTGCCATACCCTCATCCGATAGGCTCCCGGCCTTGAGCGCGTCCAGCTGATCCTGAAACACATCGCAGTCGATTCCCTTATTCACAGCGCTTCCTCCATACTTCGTAGTAGTGCAGCCAGTCGCCTGCGGCCGAAATGCAGCGTCGTCCGTAATGTCGTGTACTTCATCCCCAGAGCGTCTGCGACCTCCTGCTGGTCGTTCTGTTCCAGGTCCACCCTGACGAATACCTGACGCTGGCTCTCGCTCAATTCACCCAGCACCGTCACTAATCGTTCATGAAACTCGCGGCGCTCCAGCTCCTCCTCCGGGTTTCCATCACCGGAAACCGACCGAAGTCCTTCCATCGCTTCATCTCCCGGCGTGGCCTCGTAGCGGACCCAAGCGCGCCGCAGATGATCCAGACAACCATTGCGATGGACGGCGAGAAGCCAAGCCCGAAAAGACTTCGTGGGATCCCAACGGTGAATTCGCTCGTAGACTTTGAGCCATGTATCCTGAGTCAGATCTCGAGCCAACTCCCAGTCGCGTGTGTACCGGTAGGCAAACGCGATGAGGGCACGAGTCTCGGAGTTGACCAGGGCCTCGTAACTGCGCCGGTCTCCGTCTCGACAGGCGATGGCCAAAACTCTTAAGTCGTTATCCACCACCATCTTGCTCCCGATGCCCGACCCTCGTACGCCACACAAGCTCGCCAGCCTCCGCAATGAAACTCTAACACAAATACGTGCCGCCCTGCGATAGTGTTTATGACCCCTTGAATAGAAGGGTGCGTTTCGTTTTCTTTTTGCCTTCTATCGACAGTGGGCGACACTTGCAGGCCGGCACCGGGTGTCGGCGACGGGCGGCCGAAGCACCCAACAATCAGTCAGGTCGTGCGACCTGGCGTGGACATACGAATCGAAGACATGGCAGTTCGTTTACGACGGATTCTATACGCAGCAGCGGGTGTCCTGGCAGTCTTGCTGGTCGCCGCCATCTACCAGGCGACCACCTGGCCGCGAGTGCACGAGCTGGCGGAAGTGAACCCCGAGACTACGGCGTTCATCGACAGCTATCTCGACCGCTCGGGACAGAGCGATCAGCCGCGCGAGCTTCATTGGCAATGGGTTCCTTACGACGCCATCTCGGCCCACCTGAAACGGGCCGTGCTGGTGGCAGAGGACATCAGCTTCTTCTCGCACGACGGATTCGAGTTCGCGGAGATCAAGCTGGCGGTAACGCAAGCGCTGAAGGGTGAGCGTGGTCTGCGTGGCGCGTCGACGATCACGCAGCAGTTGGCCAAGAACCTCTGGTTGTCGCCGTCGCGCAATCCACTTAGAAAGGTCAAAGAGGCGTTACTCACCCGCCAGCTGGAACGTAATCTGTCCAAGAAGCGGATTCTCGAGCTGTATCTGAACGTCGTGGAATTCGGGCCTGGTGTGTACGGTGCTGAAGCCGCATCCCGTCACTACTTCGGAGTACCGGCGTCCGACCTGACCGAGACAGAGGCGGCGCAGCTTGCGGCCGCGTTGCCGAGACCGTCACGCTGGAATCCGGCGAGCGAAAGCGGCTACTACCGCAACTACGCCTCCAAAATCGAGGAACGGATGGACAAAGCGGATTTCCTCTGGCGGCGGATATAGAAACGACTGCGGCGCGTGGCGCCCCCTTTGGCTGACGCGCGCCGCAGTCGTTCCCCGGCGCCTTGACGCCGGGCCCCCACCTAATCCTTTCGCTTCAGTTCTATGACCCTGTCCAGCTTGATCGGCTCGGACACCTTACCGGTTACCATAGCCCTCTTGTTCTTCCTCAGGACTTCGAAACTGACCTCCTCGCTAGCCTCGTAGGAGCGCAGAATCCTCATCGCGTGGCTCGGACTCTTGACCGCTCGACCATCGATTGATTGGATCACATCGCCGGCTCTCAGGTTCAACTCGCTCTCTTCGGGTACACTCAATACCAGGACACCCTCGTCCGTCCCGAAGTACTCGCCCAGCTCAGGATTCAACGAAACCAGTTCGAGGCCGGGTAGCGCAGCACCGAGCCTCAAGGCGAATGACTCCGGGGCGCTGATATGAACCTGCGGCATCTCATAGGCCCGTTCCAACAGCCCGCGCATGCGGTCCAAATCGCCGATGTGGAACGTGCCAATCGAGATCTGGTTATCGAACTCGCCTGCGACGAGCTCCGTGGTTCCCACATCCCCGTCGCGACGATACTCGACCGTCACGGTGTCTCCGACCTCCAGCTTGCGGGACCGCTCGATCAGCCGCATACCTGGCGCCGACTCGCCTTCCTCAAAGGACTCTCCACCGCTCAGCAGGCTCTCCCCGTTGAGCGCCGTTATGATATCGCCCTCCCTCAGGCCGGCTTTGTCCGCCGGACCACCCTCGGTGACCCCGCTTAGCAGCGCGCCATAGCGATCCGTTTCGGGATTGGCCTCGGTGGTCACGTAGACCCCTAGCCGCGCGCGACCGCTGACCCAGGTCAGCGCCCGCCAGTTCTCACCCCCGGGGAACACCTGCACCCCGCGCCAGGTACGGCAGTCGCACTCTTCCTTCTCCACCTCTTGAGCGGGCGCGGTCTCAACGATACCGCCGAAGATCAGCGCACTCGCCAGAAGCAACTTGACCCACTTCATCGATTTCCTCCTGTCTATCTAGCGCCAGACTCGATCCTGCTGCACCGCCTGGAGCCCCACGAGGGTCTCCAGCGTTTGCACTCGCTCATCCCAGAGACCGACTAGGACCTCACGGTCCGCGCCGCCGGCACGACCCTCCAGAAGTATCCTGTCGAGCAGTACGATCCGGTCCTCAAGGACCGACAGCGCCAATGCGGTGGGAGCGTCGTAAACCTGGTTCGCCGGTCGGTACGCTTGCAGTAACGACTCCAGCTGACGCGACCGGTTGATGATCGGACCCAAGTCCGAGCTCGACACTTCCGTGACCCACTCGTCCACGCGAACAGCTTCCGGGTCCGCCGGACCGCGAAGTACCACCACACCGGCCAGGGCCGCGGCGACAGCCAGTCCAAGAGCTCCATAGCTCATGCGGCGACGCGTGCGTCCGCGCTGCACTGCCTTCTTCAGCCGCGGCCACAGCTCTCGCGGCGGAGCGTACGCCGGCAGCGCACGCAGCCGCGCCTGAACCTGGAACAGCCTTGCAAGCTCCTGCCGACATGCCTCGCACGACTGTGCGTGCAAGCGGCTACTCGCCGAGCCCTCGCCGTCGCGCACGGCGAGTAGCTCATCGATCCCCAGGTGCCGCGCTTCGTTCATCAGTCCAACCACTCCCGTAGCCGCTTGTGTGCCCGCGACAATTGTGACTTCGAAAAGCTGGCCGTCTTTCCCATCGCTTCGCCGATCTCTTCGTGCGTGTAACCTTCTACGTCGTGCAGCCATAGAACCGCTCGAGTGATCGCGGGCAGCCGGCCCAACGCTGCCTCCAGGTCGATCGGCCCCGTCGGCTCCGCTGGCACCATCCCCAACACATCCGGAGACAATCTGCCATCCACCGCCGTGCGACCGTTGCGCCCGCGCTCGCGGCGCAGCAGCATGAGTGCTTTACTCACCGCCACCTGCCGGACCCAGCCCCAGAGTGACCCATCGCCGCGAAACCGCCGGATGGAGCGGCAGACTTCCAGGAATGTCTCCTGAAGCACATCCTCGGCGTCCTCCTCGTTACCGCATATGCGGCGACCGAGGCTGTAGACGGGCCCCCGGAAAGCGCGGTATACGTTTTCCAAGGCCTCCAGGTCGCCACTTCGGGCGCGGGCCACCTCCGCGCTCGCCAGTACCAGACCATTGCTCTTCATTCCACTTTCTATAGATGCGCGAGAGGCTCAAAGCGTCGCCTCGGCCCCAGAACAAGAAAAGCTCCCCACCGCTTGGCGGCGGGGAGCGCTCCTCCCGCGGTTTAGGAAGGCTGCCGAATCAGAACCCGGGCGAGAAGCCGAACTGCCAGAACCAGCCCTTGCGTGGTCGATCGTTCGGGTGGACGAAGTCGATTTCGAGCAGTGCGACGCCGAACAGGTTGACACGGGCCGCTACGCCATAGCTGCTGACGGTGTTGAGGGTTCTGCCGACATTCCCGGGGTCAAGCGGCCCGTTGCCCCCTACCTCTAGAGCTCGATCGTAGCTCCACCAGGCCGTTCCGATGTCAAAGAACGCTGCGATAGTGATCGGCGGCAAGCCGGGGATGGGCGGCAACCCGAAACCCTGGGGAATCGGAGTACGCAGCTCGAAGTTGGCAAGGACCATCCGGCTTCCGAACAGCTGGTCATAAACCGGGCAGCTACTCACGCCGACGAACGCCGCCCCCAGCGGATCCACACATTCGAGGGTAGTGAACGAGCCCGGATCATAGCCCCTCATGAGCTGCTGGTATCCTATGAACAGCGGTTGTACGCGCGGATCTTCGCCGCCAGGACCATAACGACCGAAGTGCATGACGCGGCCGGCCAGAGTGTACGGCGCGAGAGGTCTCAAGTAGCGGCGGTAGTCGACCAGTACCCCAACGTAGTCGAGCGAGCCGTATGTGGGCACGACCTCGATGCGATAACGTTGGCCGAGAATCGGCCCCGTGAAGCCGAAGAATGTATTGTCATAAACCATCGCCACGGTCGCCGACACCAGATTGAGCGCAGCCGGCGTGCAGAGGGTAAAGGTCGGATCCTCGTTCACATCACACTTCGGGTAACTTTCCTTCACCTCGTCGATGACGTCACCGGTGAGGTCCAGCGTCCTCTCGATCAACTCGTAATCAAAGGAGATGTTCGTGTAGCGGCCACTGAACTCCATGCGTTGAACCCGACTCATCGGGTAGGAAAGGATCCCGCTCACCCCACGATTCGTCTGCCGCAAGTTGAGCTCGATCTCGAGAAGCTCACCGGTTTCAGCCTGGGCATACCCGTAACGCCTATCGAGGTACGGGTACATCGAGCCGACGAGGCCCCAATTCCAACGCGACTTGCGGTTCTCGTAACTGACCAACGCGGCGATGTCTTTGAAACTTCCGTTGACTTGAAGAGCTGTGGCGAGAGAATGCTCGCCCAAGTTGTCGCTCCAGAATAGCGCCGTTCCTCCCCCTACATAGGTCCCATAGCGATCGCTCCCAACCGCGACGCTAGGCGGCGCAATGTAATCCAAGGAGAGTCCCGCGCTGTACTTGGTCGTTTCGAATTCGTCCGTCGAGGCAGGTAGACCGAGGTTTGGGTTCTCGACCAACGCCATAACATCGCCCACGGGACGGTCGGCGGGCGGCAGCACGGCCGGGCTCACATCAGCGAGCTGCGGCAAGACTGGCCCACCTTCAAGTAGCGAGTCGGACTCGATCGCGTACAGCGCATAACGATCGCCTTCGTACGAGCTATAAATCAATCGCCCCGACTCGGTCGCAACCGAAATCGCAGGACTCAGCTCCGTTATCCCGCTGGCGCCCGTCAGAAGGTTGGTGATCTGATATACCTCGCCGCCCGCGAGTGCTACGCGGTAGATGTTCGGGATCCCGTTCTGGTCGGACACGAAGTAAAGACTCGAGCCATCCTGCGACCACTGAGGGTTGATGCTCTTTCCTTCCGCAAACGTCGGGAGGAATTCCGTCTGCCGCGTCTCTGGATCGATAAGCGCCAGCTGGTAATCGCCCCAAGACAACTCGCGAAGATCGGTGGAGTAACGGTCCGTGACAAAAGCGATCTTCTCGCCATCGGGTGACCAAACAGGCTGCAAATCGGCATACGGATCATCGGTAAGCTGCCGCAGCTCGCCGGTCTCAGTATCCCGGACGAACAGATCCATCAGGCCGCCGACGCTGGCAGAGAAGACGATGTATCGACCATCAGGCGACCAGGACGGATTGAAAATCTCGCCTACTTCATCGACTCTGAACTCCTCAGTGGCTTTGCCACGCTCCGCATCGATGACCGTGAGAATCGGCCTTCCTCTGCTGATACCCGCAAACACGAAGTCCCGACCGTTCGGGTGCCAGCTACCTGCAGAATTGATGAACTGCAAGCTCTCGTAGTGTGGATCGGCCGCTGTCTTCAGAATCTTCTTCTCGATTTCGCCCGTCTCGGCGTTCGCCCGGAACATCTCGATGGCCAGCTGGCTCTTCTCAGACAGGAAGATCACGTGCGACCCGTCGGGACTCACCGCGGGCGCAACGTTTAGCCTGCCGCTGCCCGTCTCCGGAGCCACAACGATTCGACCATAGTCGAGAGGTTGGCGTGTCTGCGTGAGCAGATCCTCGTACGCCAGGTGGATCGACTCTTCCCAACCTGCCATAAGCTCGTCAGGCGCGATCTGCAGTACGGTCGCGATGGCCTGCGCTACGTTTCCCGTCCCCGAAGCGGCCTTCAGAATCTCGCCGACCACGGGGTCTCCCCACGTACCGCCGATGTAGGCCCACAGAGCGTGCCCGTACCGATAAGGATTGAACTCGTATGTGTTGGCGATCTGTCTGAAGCTCGGGACCTTGTCGCGTCGTGCCGCGTCGTGCATCCACATGGCCGTGAGGGGGTACTCCGGCCCCAGGGATAAGTACTCGGCCATTCCCTCGATGAACCACAACGGCATTGCCAACGCGGTGGCGAATCCGCCTCCGACCGCCGAGCGTGTACCCGTCGTGATATCGAACTGGAAGGCGTGGACCAGCTCGTGGCCCAGGACGTGGTCCGTTTCGGCCAGCGAGCCGGCCATGGGCAGCACAACTCGCTGCTTGAAGGCCTCGGTTACACCGCCCGTTCCTTCGTCAATCGCCCCTGTCAGTACCGTCGTCTGCTCGAAGTCGGGGTGATCGGCGTACAGAATGACCGTTTGGCGGCCGCTGAGCTCGTGATTGAATAGCCGCGACAGTCGCGCGTACCAACGCTCCGCCATCCGGCCGGCCTCCTCTACGGCATCACGTGCCTCGGGATAGTAGAGGATGTCGAAGTGGCGGGTCTTGAGCGTCTTGAAGTCGAAGTTCTCGTACTGGACCTTGTTACGCCCAAAATACTGCGCCTCCGCCTGCGCAGCCCACGGGCCGAGGCTCAATACAGCAGTTGTGATCAGGCCAATGGCGTACGGGCGAGCACGCTCGAATCTCATCAAGTCCTCCAAAACTACCCAGATGGCACTGCCCGGCCGAGCCACCCGCCACCCCGCGCCCGAACAGGGATGGGCGAACCCTCGGCAGGCCACAGCAGAACACGGCTGCGAATGCACTAATCTATGTCGCTGGTTCGCCCGGCGCGAGGTTACCTAAGCGCCACGGCTTGACCACCGCCAGTCCAGAGCTTCAGCTCCAAGACAGCACCTCGTGTACTGTTAAACGCCGCCCGCAGGCTGGTGTTCCATCGTATTCTCTGCCCTGCCTACCTGAGTAGATGCCTAATCATTCTGAAACGTTAAGCGTCGCTTGCTCGTTCGACCCAGCCGATTGCCGCGCCATCCCAGCGCCACTAAAATGCCGTATCCGAACGATACGGGCTCCTCTCATACCCGAGCGCGGTGACTATTCACGGCCGACGTTTCTGGCATGAACGGAGTGTAATCCACCCAAACAAGCCCAATGCGAGGATCGCCGAAGCTTCCACGACTGGAGGGTCAATTCGGTTCGGCAGGAGCCCGCTGGCGCGGCGCCCTGGCCAGCGCGCGCTATGGCCAGCCGCCGATCACGCTGACGGAGGCGCTTCGCCCGTTCCTGAGCCGATTCGCCTTCGCCACGCTCTATTTCGTCTCACTGTTTCTCGTCGGTTCGGTCGGCTACACGCTCATAGAGGGGTGGCCGTGGCTGGATTCGCTGTACATGTCGGTCACAACCGTGTCCTCGGTTGGATACATGGAGGTGCGCCCACTCTCGTCGGCAGGCCGCACCTTCACAATGGTGTTGATCTTTCTCGGCGTGAGCGGCCTTGGAATCTGGTGGGCCCTCACGACCGCTCTTATCGTTGAACTCGATCTGGGCGGAGTACTACGGAGGCGGCGTACCATGCGTGCCATAGAGCACATGAAGGGCCACTTCATCATCTGCGGTGCAGGTCGAATGGGCCGGGTCGTAATCGGTGAGATGCTCCAGGCGGGTCAGCCGTTCGTTGTGATCGAGCAAGACCCGACCCGCATCGCCACAGTGCTCGACATCAATCAAGATGCGATTATCATCGAAGGCGACGCCACTCGCGAGCAGACTCTGGAGAAGGCACAGGCGGGCAGGGCCGGCGGCCTCGCGGCCTGTCTGGCCGAGGACGCTGACAACCTGTTGGTGTGTCTTACCGCACGAGACCTGAACCCCGGCCTTCCCATGGTGGCCCGCGCTTACAACGAGGAATCGATCGGGAAGTTACGTCGCGCTGGTGCGGAACATGTCATCTCCCCGAACCAGACCGGCGGCATCCGTATGGCCTTCACCTTGCTGCGCCCCCACGTCGTGAGTTTTCTCGACTGCGTGATAAGCGATGCCGGCATCGAGCTGCGCCTCGAGCAGGCGACTATCCCGAAAGGCTCGCACCTCGTGGGCCTCACCCTCGCCGAAGCGCAGATCCCTCAACGCACGGGGCTCATTGTTCTTGGATTGCGTAGAGCGGGCACAGCCGGACCTCTGCTCTACAATCCCGGCCCCGAGACGCACCTCGAGGCGGGAGATGTGATGATCGTCATGGGCGGGTCGGACAAAGTGCAGCAGCTCCGGGACTACACAGAAGTCGAGGTCGAGATGTAGACCGGCGAGCGGCCGCGTACCGCTCGCCCACCTTGAAGGTCAGCGCTAACTGGACGGATCAGACATCCAGGTTCTTTACATACTTCGCGTTCTGCTCGATAAAAGCGCGTCGCGGTTCGACCTCATCCCCCATCAACAGAGTGAACAGACGGTCCGCCTCCAGGGCATCGTCCATGGTCACACGGAGAATCGTGCGTCGTTCCGGGTCCATGGTCGTCTTCCACAGCTGATCGGGGTTCATTTCGCCCAGGCCCTTGTACCGCTGTATGTCCGCCTTGCCCTTCTTATCCCCATCCATCCGCTTCATGATGTCATTACGCTCGTCATCGCTGTACGCGTAATGCTCCTCCTTGCCTCGCTTCACGCGATAAAGAGGCGGCTGGGCGATGTAGACGTACCCCGCCTCGATCAGCTGTCGCATGTGCCGGAAGAAGAAAGTGAGTAGAAGCGTGCGGATGTGCGCACCATCGACATCGGCGTCGGTCATGATGATGACACGGTGGTATCGCGCGTTCTCCAAGTTGAATTCGTCTTCGCCGATTCCCGTGCCCACAGCCGTGATGATCGTGCGAATTTCTTCGTTCGTGAGCACCTTGTCCAGCCGGGCCTTCTCGACATTCAAGATCTTGCCGCGCAACGGAAGAATCGCCTGAAAGTTTCGGTCACGGCCCTGCTTCGCCGAGCCTCCCGCCGAGTCACCCTCCACCAGATACAACTCACTCATGCTCGGGTCGGTGAGCGAACAATCGGCCAGCTTGCCGGGCAAGATGGACCCTTCCAGCGCTGACTTCCGGCGCGTGAGATCGCGGGCCTGGCGCGCCGCCTCCCGCGCTCGCGCCGCCTGCATCGTCTTCTCGATGACGCGGCGGGCCGCTGACGGGTTCTCGGCCAGGAAGTTGGAGAGTCCTTCGTTCACCACCGACTCCACGGCGCCCCTGACCTCGCTGTTGCCGAGCTTCGTCTTGGTCTGTCCCTCGAACTGAGGGTCCATGACGCGCACAGAGAGAATGGCCGTCAGTCCCTCTCGTACGTCCTCACCGGTCAGCGTGTAGCCCACTTTCTTGAGCATGCCGGCGCGGCGTGCGTAGTCGTTCAAAGTTCGGGTCAACGCCGCCTTGAAACCAGTCAGGTGAGTGCCACCTTCGTGAGTGTTGATGTTGTTTACGAAGGTGAAGGTGTCCTCTTTGTACCCGTCGTTATACTGCAGTGCGAGCTCCATCTCGCACTCGGAGCGCTTAGACTCCAGGTACACGATCTCGGTGTGGAGAGCTTTCTTGTTGCCTCGAAGATACTTGACGAATTCCTTGATCCCACCGTCGTACTGATAATTGCTCTTCCTCTCCTGACCCTCGCGCTCGTCTTTGAGCGTGACCTTCACGCCCCGATTCAGAAACGCCAGCTCGCGGAGCCGGATGGCCAGCGCGTCGAAATCGTACTCGAGTTCGGTAAAGACCTCGGGGTCGGCCTTGAAAGAGACGATCGTTCCGGTCTTGTCTGTCTTGCCACCCGCCTTGAGTTCCGTCTTCTTCTGGCCGCGACTATACGACTGCTGCCATATCTTGCCATCGCGGTGTATCTCGACGTTGAGCCACTCCGAAAGCGCGTTCACGACTGAGACGCCCACACCGTGCAGTCCGCCCGATACCTTGTAGGAGTCCTTGTCGAACTTGCCACCGGCGTGAAGCGTCAACATCGCAAGCTCCACGCCAGGCACCTTCTCGGTGGGGTGGCGGTCAACAGGGATACCGCGGCCGTTGTCGGAGACCGTTATCGAGTTGTCCTTGTGAATCGTGACCTCGATCTGATCACAATACGCGGACATCGCCTCATCGATGGAATTGTCCACAACCTCATAGACGAGGTGGTGCAACCCTCGCGACGAAGTCGACCCGATGTACATGCTCGGCCGGCGCCGAACGCCTTCCAGGCCCTTCAGAACCTGGATCTTACCGGCCGTGTAGCCATCGCCACCGGCCCTTACCGATGCCCGCTGAACCGTGGGCTTCTTCGCCTTCGTCGCCGGCTTCTTGGCTCTTGCCGCCGGCTTCTTGGCCTTGGCTGTAGGCTTCTTGGCCTTGGCCGCCGGCCGTTTGGCTCTCGCTGCCTTCTTCTTTCCAGTCCCCGATCGCTTCGCCATCACAGTCCTCTCTCGTCTCAACCAATGCCGTGCAACCCTGATTCCCCGTCCGGCACTAGCTGCCCGGGGCTAGCCTGAACACAATCCTCTCGTACTTACCACGCCGACGGCGCGCATTCAACTGCGCCAAGATTCGACGCTCCATCATCTCCAATTCCATCAACCAGGCGGATGACCGCACCTCTACAAATAGCGTGGCCCTGTCAAAGCCCACCGGCGTAGCAACCTGGGCGATCTGAGGACCGACCAGTTCGGCCCACTCCGGAAAGACCAGAGCACGCTCCACACCTTCGGCCAAACCTTGAGAACGAAGCAAACCCTCAACAAGGGTCCCGACCCGTTCAGGAGACCCGCCACGCCCTTCGCTCATACCTGACTTACTTCGCCGTTAACGATCCGGTACTCCGCAAGGCTGCCACCCATGAACGCGAACTCGCTCGGCTTCGGCGAGGTCACGAGCACCTGGCCCCAATCCTCCGCCGTCAGCAACTCGACCACCCTCTCCGCCCGCCGCGGATCGAGCTCTGCAAACACGTCGTCCAGCATCACGATCGGCTGCCTGCCTCTCTTGGCTCGCAGGCTCTCCGCTTCCGCCATACGCAGCGCCACGGCAGCCGTACGTTGCTGCCCGGCCGAGCCGAAGTTTCTGAGCCACACTGGCTCAATACCTCCAGCTACCCAAAAACTCACGTCGTCACGGTGGGGCCCGACGAGCGTCAGACCTCGTCGCCGCTCTCGCTCGGCGAGACGCTCGAGCTGAATACGAAACGCCTCCGCCCATTCCTCCAGCGACGAAACCTCTGCTTCCAAACCTCTGGCCGGCGCCGGGACTGACGGCGCATAGTCCAGGCCGCCTTCCTGGCCTCCCGAGATCGCACTGTAGTAACGCGAGAAGCCAGTCTTCCGTCCCGCGATCCAGCGAGCTCGAGCCTCGGTGATCTGGCTGCCCGAGTCCACGAGCCCTGCGTTCCATGCTGCCAGCTCAGGCGCGCTCGCTCCATCCCGCAGCAGACCGTTCCTCTGTGACAGGATCTGCCTATAACGCTGCAGCTCCTGTAAATACCCCGGCTCGACTAGCGAGAGTGTGATATCCAGGAAGCGTCGCCGCGCGCCGGGCCCGCCGGCGACGATCTCCACGTCGCTAGCGGTAAAAACGATGGCGCCGACCTGCCCTATGATCTCGCCCACCCGCTCGGGCTCTCGACCACCCAGCGTGACCTTCTTGCGGCGGCCCTCACGGGCGTAGCCCGCCGCCACCTCCGCCTCATCACTCGAGCCGCTCCCCTCGAGGCGACCTTCCACGCGGAAGTGATCGCTCCCAAAGCGCACGAGCTGCTCGTCACGGGCCCCTCGGAACGAGCGGAAGATCTCGAGATAGTATACGGCCTCCAGCAGGTTGGTCTTGCCCTGTCCGTTGTTCCCGATCAGGGCCGCACCACGCTCTGGAAACTCTACGGTCTCGTTCTCAAAATTCCGAAAATTCCGGAGGCCCAACCGCTGTAGAAACACCTAGAAAATATAGGAACTATGGCGTCTCTTTCAAGGTCGGACACACCCTGAAAAATGGCCAATTTCGTACATTTTTCACCCGCAGACGGCCGCCGATATGATCTTCAAATGCCATGGCCTAAGAGCCGCCGCAGGCGATCTCGTAGATATCGCACTCGATCACCAGAACGGTCACTGGCACAGACATGTGCCGTCCTCCATCCGTGTCTTCCGCCACCCCGCGTATATCTAAGTGTATGCCCGTGGCCAAGTCCGGAATCCGAACCGCGAACTCCACTTCGACTTCGTCCTGCGGCTCCCCGAATTCCTGGCGTTGCCGGCCCAAGACGTCCGACACCGCGCTCCTATTGATGACGACCTCGACAGCTATCACACGACCCGTAGCCCGGATCACCACGCTTTGCTTCGCGTTCGCGGGAGCCAGGCTGCCCGTCTGAGGCGCCACGACCGTTACGGTCGTGGGATCTAGAAGTAGCCCCGGAGCCATAGGTCGCTCGCGCGCCGAGTCACAGCCCGCGTTGACCCAGACTCCAGCCAGAACCAACCAGGTAAGACTCCTCGGAAACGTGTGCTGAGGATGAACCATACTTCTGTCGCTTCGTCTCTCCCGTGCCCCCCAAGCGCAGGCACACGGTCACTTCAACAAGTCTCGCCATGCCGGCCTCGGCGGCTCCAGCGGCTCGTCATGCTCGATACGGTCGAGCAGGCCATCGAGGGTCAAGCACATCTTCTCCACGGACCTACGGTACCCGGCTCGGGCTATCGACACGGTCACACCCAGGATTCCAGGACTGAGCGCCGCCAAAAGGTTCGGCAATTGGCTCACTTCAACTACAACCACGGCTGCGGCAGCGGCCAGCGGGACTCCTGCACCTACGCCCAACCCCCAGAACCAACTGGCGCGCTGACTGCCCAAGTCGGTCGTCAATGAGACCTGGCACGACTCGTCGCTTAGCGGGACGACATCGAGTTCAACGGCCTTACTGTTCTTCGCCAACTTGTAGCCTCGGCCGAACACATCCAGCCCGCGCATCACGGACGCAACGATGCCGCGATCTGGTTCCCACAACGACGCCGAACTGGTTCGCCGGACCAGCCTCAAGCTCTCATTTGCCTGGAAGTGAGACTCGAGCTCGAGCCGAACCTCGTCCGCCGGGCGCGGCACTTGACGTTTGGTCTCAACCAGACCAGACCCGCATAACCGGGTGATCCAGCCTCTCTCCACCAGCAGATCGCCGCCACCACCGGCCTGATGTTCCGCCAAGGCTCGCCGAATGCTGGCCTCCGACAGGCCGACCTCACCGGCGATTCTGAGCACATCCCGCTCGCTCAGTTCGGGCACGGCGCTACCCGTCTCGGTCTCCAGCTCGGCCGCGCGCTGAATGACGGCCTCCAGGTCCTGACGCGTTAGGTAGCGGCCGCGATCAGCCTCATCCGCCATTCATTACTCGCTCTTCTTCTCTACGCGGATCGGCTTCCCCGATGCGAGTCGACCAGGTAATCCCGAGGGTGGGGGCAATTCCGGTGTCTCTTCCTCGAATTCTTCTTCTTGTACCTCCACATCTTCTTCGACCGGCTCTGTCTTCGGACGCAAGAACGGCGCGATCAGATCCATTGGGATCGGAAACAGAGTGGTCGAGTTGTTCTCTGCGGCGATCTCCGAGACAGTCTGCAAGAAGCGAAGTTGGAGAGAGGCGGGATCACCACTCATGATCTTGGCCGCCGCTACCAACTTCCGCGATGCCTGATACTCACCGAGCGCGTTCACGACCTTCGCGCGACGCTCGCGCTCCGCTTCCGCCTGCCGTGCCATCGCACGTTTCATTTCCTGGGGCAAGTCGATGTCCTTTACCTCGACGGCGGTGACTTCGATACCCCAGAAATCGGTTTGCTCGTCGATGATCTCGCGAAGCATGTTGTTGTACTTTTCGCGCTCGGCCAACAAGTCATCGAGCTCCGCCTGCCCAATCACCGAACGCAGCGTCGTCTGTGCGAGCTGTGATGTGGCGAATAGGTAGTCCTCGACCTCGACGACCGCCTTCACCGGGACGTTCACCCGGAAGTACAGTACGGCGTTCACCTTCACGGATACGTTGTCTCGCGTGATCACATCCTGCGGTGGGATATCCATGGCAACGATTCGCAAGCTGACCCTCTGCATACGCTCGATGCCGAAGGGCACAAGAAAGACGAGTCCGGGGCCGCGGGCCTTACGCAGGCGGCCCAGTCGGAAAACGACGGCCCGCTCATACTCCCAGAGAACCCTGAGGCTCGTGGCCAGTGCGGTGGCTCCGGCCACGGCGAGTGATGCTAGCAGTATCTCCAATTCGACCTCCAGGGCAGTTCGCTACCGTTGCCTTCCCCTCACCGCTGACGCGGTCTCACAATCAGAGCCAGGCGCCGCGCCACGGAGCTATAATCGGTGATCGCTTTCTTTGGCTAAAGTTAGCCGCCTCAGCGAACTCGCGCGAGCATCGCGAGAAGCGGCCATCGCCCTCGAGGAAAGAAGGCTCAGAAGAACCTTGAGTGAGTAACTTCAACCTCCGGGAGCGCCGGTCGAGCCGGAGCCTTGCGGCTCTTCGAGCCCGGTCGGCGCCCGCCGGAGGTGTCTTTGGCTACCGGAGGCTCACTACTTGCTAAGCGTGAACACGAACGCGGCCACCGCCTTCACCTGATCGTCCGTGATGCCGCTGCCGCCCTTCGGTGGCATCGCGGTTCCCGTGGTCGCAGCCGATGCGTCCACGCCATTCATAACGGTCGCGACGATGCCCTCGTATGAGCCATCGCCCTGGGCCCACTCATCATCCGCCAGGTTAGCACCAAGGCCGGGCATTCCCGTGCCATCACCACCGTGACAAACGTAACAGAGGCCGGCGCCCGCAAAAATTTCCTTGCCCTGTGCAACCATCTCCGCCGTGACCCCCTCGGGCAGTGACTCGGCCTGCTGAGCCTCGGCGTTCTGGCCCTCGGCCATCGCCGTAGAAGACTCGTTTCCAGAAGCGGTCTCCTGCTGGCTGGCTGCGCTACCGCCGCAAGCCACCATGGCCGCCAAACCAAGCGTCAGTGCTACCGCCGTTAGACTGCGAATCCGAAACATCTCATTCCTCCAGTATGGTTATCAGCGGCCCACCACTCAGGGGCGCACCTGCGCGCACGGCCCCATCGGGGTATGGGTCGGACGGTTGGGGCGCCGTCAAAAAGCCACTGGCCCAGTCAGTTTTGGAAGATATGGGGCCAGATAATACCCGGGACCCCAGCGCCCGTCAAGCTGGGCCGAGGTCCGCACCCTCTTTCGAACTCCCGCACGCAGCGCAGAAACGCCAGCCGGGCTCTACCTCGGCACCACAGCTCCGACAGGTTTCCGGTGATAGCCGGCAGCCACAGAACGGACAGAACGAGGCTTCTTCAGGTAAGTCGGCCCCACACTGGGGACAGAATTCCAGCGGCCCCTGTGCCTCACCTTCCGGTGGAGACTCCGGAACGATCGATTCCACATCGGCATCCGATTCCGCGACCTCGGCCTCATCGCCACCCTCGTTAGCTGCATCAGCACCGTCAAGCGCCACATCGATGTACGCGTCGGGCGCTTCAGGCTCCGGCTCAGGCTTCACGGACCGAGGCGCGGTCCAGTCAGTCTGTTCGCGTACCTCAGGAGGTGCGAAGCGTATGTCACCGGGCGGCGGGATCTCCTCAGGATTGAGCCAAACTCGCGCATCGGGAAACGCGCGATACCGGCGGATATCGGGCAATGCCTCGTCGAGACCTGCCCGCACTTCCTCTTGCATGCGGCCGTCGCTCAACAGATAGCCACGCTCGCCGGCAAGGAGGCGCGACAGCGCGGCTTCGTAGTCGTCGTTCGACCGCAGGTCCGCCGCATCGCGAATACGTCGATACGGGATCAACAGATCGTGCAGCTCGGAGACCGTGAACGCTGCGGTCAAGGCCTCCGGCTGCTCGCAGCGCAGCAACTCAACAAAACCGACATACAGGCGATCGAGGTCGTCCATCTTACCCTACGCTGGCCTCAGCGCTCTCGCTCGAACAGATACGCGCTGTCTTCGTGTCGATTGCCTTCCGAGTCATGCACCGCGAAACGGGCACCCGACCAGATAGCCGCACCACCGTGTTCGCCCTGCTTGTTCACGGCGTAGAAGTTGACGTTGAAGTTGGGAAGTCCGTCCTCGTTTAGAAGTCGCTCCTCTGTCGTGAAGTGCACGATTCGACGTAAGGCCTCCAGGCACGCGTCCACAGGCGCAAGCCCACGCCGCATGTGCTCTACGATCAAAATCGAGCCACACGACTTGATCACAGCCTCGCCTCGTCCCGTCGATCCCGCCGCACCCACGTCGTCATCAACGTACAGCCCGGCGCCGATGATTGGACTGTCACCCACACGGCCCGGAACCTTGAAAGCCAGACCTGACGTCGTCGTGGTGCCGGAGAGGTTCCCCGACTCGTCCAACGCACAACAATTGATCGTCCCGTGATGCCGACCCCCCTCCCACGCATCCCGTAAACCGAACTCGCTAATCCCCTCCCCCGACTGCTCCGGGGTCAGGTAGTCATCCTCAGCACTCAGGTTCGCACGCCAGCGGAGCCAGATCTTCCGCGCCTCATCCGTCAGCAAGTTCTCCTTCTTGAATCCCATCTCCGTCGCAAAACGCGCAGCGCCCCGCCCGACCAGAAAAACGTGATCGGTATATTGCATGACAGCTCTGGCCACTTGTGCTGGGTGCTTGAACCCTTCCAGGGCACCCACCGCCCCAGCACCCCGAGTCGGCCCGTGCATCACCGAGGAATCGAGCTGCACGACACCGAGCCCGTTCGGTAGCCCCCCGTAACCCACACTCCTGTCCGTGGGGTCCGCTTCCACGAGAGCCACGCCCTCGACCACAGCATCGAGGGTATCTCCACCGCTCTGCAGCACCTGCATCGCTGTCTCGGTCGCTCGCAACCCGTTGGCACTGGCAATCACTACCGGCCCACTGCGAGCTTGTCGAACCCCCTTCGGCACGCCGGCCGTCAAAGGTCTTGCCCCAACCAGATCGCTGCCCAGGGCGCCCAGCCCTGCAGCGGCTCCGGCTTTCAGAAACTCACGGCGCGTCGGTCGACTCATGGATCCTCCTAATCCGGTGCTTGGGACCTCTACATCAGTCGCTAGTGCAGCTCACCAATTCGCCGCCAACCCGGAAGCGCGAGTCCCGAGTCATCGACCGGAAAGCCATTCTCACAGGCTGTCTCGAACGCCTTCACGACACACAGCCGCTGCTGCTGTTCGCTACTCGAGCGGTGTCGTTGTAGTCTGCTAGGTATCGAGCTCTCGCAACCGGGCGCCAAGATCCCGGATACGACGCGCCATCTCCCCGATGGTGGCCAGGCCTTGCCTCTGTTCCTCCGACAGCCCGTCACCATTCATGAGCAGGAGTTCGGACTCGGCCATAATCGCAGTGAGCGCGCTGTTGATCTCATGTCGAACATCCCGGATCACATCGAGTACGCGATGCAGTCGCTCGAGCTGACGCCGGCGTTCGCTCGCCAGTCGCCTCACGGCTTCAACCAAGACCCTGTCATCCGCCGCATAGGGGACCTGTACGAGAGTCCCATAGCTCAGTAGCTCGGGCTGTGTCTCCGGGACCCACAACACCGCTCGATCCAGGTCCCCGAGGGCACCGACCAGGCCGGTCACCGTATCGTACGGCAACACGCAATCGATCAGTGCAACGGTTGGCGGTGTCAGCGAGACTTCGTCCAGGGCCTTGCTGAAATCATCGGCTACCGATACCGACCCGATCTCGCTCAGGGCCGCGGTCGCGCGCTGGCGGCGATCGGAATCGGGGCTGACGATTAGTATTGTCACTTGAGGGGCCTCATTCACCGCCGTCTCCCATCCTCTCATTCTCCCCGCTCGCACGGCGCAGAAGCCTCACAAGTCGGACCCGGCGATCGTCGATCTTCTCGACGACAAGCTCTGCGCCCGGGACTCGCAAGACATCGCCCGGCTGCGGCACATGGCCCAGCTCACCGAGGATGAATCCGCCCAGAGTATCATAATCCTCGAGCGGAAGCGACAATCCGAACTGCTCGTTCACCTCATCGAGCGGAGCCCCACCATCGATGAGCGGTTCACCGCCAGGCGTCTTCGTGAACAGCGGCCGCGCTACATCGTGCTCGTCGTAGATTTCGCCGACGATCTCCTCGATCAGATCTTCCAGCGTCACCAGACCATCCGTCCCGCCGAATTCATCCACCACGATCGCCATGTGTATCTTCATGCGGCGGAACTCTGCCAACAGGTCGTCCACCGACTTGGTGTCCGGCACGAAGTAGGGCTCCCGCATGATCTGCGACACTGCGAAATTGCTTACATCGCCCGCCGCCGCGACCGACAGAAGATCCTTGACCAATACGATCCCCACGACGCTGTCGAGGCTGTCCTTGTACACCGGCAAGCGCGAGTGCCCCGAGCGGCCCATCGCCTCCGTGAGATCCACGAAACTCACATCCTCAGGCACCGCGACCATATCGGGCCTCGGAGTCATAACCTCGCGGGCGACCGTGCGAGTCAACTCGAACACACCCGAGATCATGGCCTGCTCGCCATGCTCGACTTTGCCCAACTCTCGACTCCGTTGTACCAGCGCCAAGATTTCCTGTGGCGTGTGTACCCGCTCTGCCTCCGTCGGTAGCCGGACACCGAGAACGCGCAACAAACCGTTGGCCGACTCGTTTATCGACCAGATCAGCGGGCCACCGATACGCGTAAACACGATCAGCGGTTGAGCCAGCCAGCGCGCGACCTGCTCAGGGTGAAATATCGCTATGGCCTTCGGCGCCACCTCGCCGAGGACCACGTGTAGGAACGTGATCGCCGTAAACGCGATGATCACCGCGACGCTATGACGTGCTATCCAGTTGAATGGGCTGGGCAGCCCCTCGAAAACAGAAACGAGGGTCCCTGCTATGGCAGGCTCGCCAATCCAGCCGAGGCCGAGCGACGCCAGGGTGATACCTATCTGACAGGACGACAGGTAGAGGTTGAGGTCCTTCTGGGCGGCCTGGACTATTCGTGCCAGGCGATCGCCCCGCTCGACCATCCCCGCTAGCTTCGAGCCATCTGCACTGACGAGCGCAAACTCCGCAGCAACAAAAAAGCCGTTTGCGGCCACCAGCACGACGACCGCTAGCAGTCTTAGAGCAATTTCGACCGTGGTCATCTAGGAGTGGAGTAGCGAGAAAAAAGGCCCCAGCGGTCTGGCCGGGGCGAGATAAAACCGTGCTCTCTCAGCTGTTACCCTCGGCAAGTTGGGGGCTGCGTCCACCGTGGGGCCTGACCGGCTCACAATAGCGACGACCCAACTCGTTGAGCTGGGCCAGTTCCTCCTCCGTCACCCCTGGATAGCGCTTGGCTAGATACTCCATCGTGTCCTTGAACCAGGTGTCCTTCTGGTCCTCGGTGGCCCGCAGAACACCGCAGTGCCGGATCTGACCGAACAACTCGTTTCGAGCCCGATCGAACAAAGAAGGTGTCTGTTTGACCTCCTTTTTACGTTTGCCCAACGTGACCTCCTCCAACTACAATTACAGCGCCCAGACGAATCCTCCAATCTGGCTCGAGAAGATGGCTGGTTGAAAGACTCACATAATAATACTGGCCAGCCCATGACATGCAATCGCCTATGATCGATCACAGCGAACAGCTCGACCCGATCCGCCTGGAGGTCTACAGGTCGCTCCTTCTCGCCATCGCTGAGGAGATGGGAGCGGCGCTACGACGCAGCGCCTATTCCCCAAACATAAAAGAGCGCCGCGATTATAGCTGTGCCATCTGCGATGCCCAGGCCAGCCCCGTGGCCCTGGGCGATCACATGCCCGTACATCTCGGCGCCATCCCGCAGAGCGTGCTGGCCGCCGTCGCGGGGCAGACCCTGGCGGACGGCGATGTCGTCGTGTTGAACGACCCTTTCCACGGCGGCACTCACCTACCGGACATCACGGCCGTCCGTGGTGTCTGGGTGGATGGCGCCGACGGGCCGATAGCGTTTGTCGCATCCCGAGCCCACCATGCGGACGTTGGCGGCAGTGCACCCGGTTCGATGCCGCTTTCCCAAGAGATATTCCAAGAAGGAATACGCATCCCGCCGGTCCTGCTGGTTCGGGGCGGCGACATCCAATCGGACGTCTGGCGTCTCCTCCTCACCAATGTTCGGACCCCGCTGGAACGTGAAGGGGACCTACACGCCCAGCTCGCCGCCCTCGAAGTCGGCGTCCGCCGACTCCAGGAACTGGCGGTTCGTCGCGGCGCCGAATTACTCCGCACGGCTTTTGGATCGCTATCCTCTTATGCAAACAGGTTGTTGCGCGCCGTGATCGAGCAAATTCCCGACGGCGAGTACCGCGCCGAGGACTGTATGGACGACGATGGCGCCAACTCCGGTCCCGTCCGCATCGCCACGACGATCACCGTCCGTGGTGCGCAGATGTCCGTCGACTTCAGTGGGACGGCCTCGCAGTGCGCTGGAAACATCAACGCCGTCGCTGCGATCACCGAATCGGCCATACGCTATGTCCTACGCTGCATCGCCGAGGCCGTGCTTGGCACCTCGCTACCGGCCGGAGGCGGCGCGCTGGATTCCGTCAGCCTGTACATGCCGCCGGGGACTGTGGTGAACGCCCGCCCGCCTGCTGCCGTTGCGGCCGGCAACGTGGAAACCTCTCAGAGGATCGTCGACGTAGTGTTCCGCGCCCTGGCGCAGGCCCTACCCGAACTGATACCGGCGTGCTCAAGCGGAACGATGAACAACTTCACGGTCGGTGGCATGGACCCGTCTACGGCAGAGCCGTTTGCCTACTACGAGACCATGGCTGGTGGAATGGGAGCAGGGCATGACCGAGACGGGCTCTCCGGAGTCCACACCCATATGACCAACTCGCTAAACACTCCCATCGAAGCATTGGAGTACGCCATCCCGGTTCGCGTCCGTCACTACTCTCTGCGCGCCGGTTCCGGTGGCCGAGGAATCCACCGCGGAGGTGATGGACTCCGTCGCGACATTGAACTGCTTTCGCCGGCCCATGTCTGCGTGCTGTCAGACCGTCGGCAACATGCTCCGTGCGGAGCGGCCGGCGGCACGGCAGGTGCATGCGGCGAGAATCGATTGTTCCGAGCCGGCGAGTGGACTGAACTTCCGGGGAAATTCACCCTCGACGCCGATCAGGGCGACATCGTAAGCATTCGGACTCCAGGAGGTGGCGGTTGGGGAAGCGGCGAATCCTGACGGCTAAGGGTCCGCGGCTGGGGACGCAGACGACTCGCATCGTCGTCACGCGCCAGATTCAGCTCGGAGAGCAATGCCTTTCCTACTCAGAGGGCGGGGTCGGAGCACCGACCATTCTCATCCATGGACTCGGCGCGTCGAGCCGTTGGTGGTTCCCGCTCTTCCCGGAACTCACGTCCGCGAATCTCCGCATCCTGGCGCCCGACCTACCCGGCTTCGGCAGGACACCTGGCCCGACGCTGCCCATCGCCGAGGCGGCTCGGCTCATTGTCCAGTTCGCCGATCATCTCGGGCTGCCCGATTTCTTCCTCGTCGGCCATTCGATGGGCGGCGCGATCACTGCGCAGCTGGCCGCGGATTTCGGCGGGCGCGCGCGGCGCCTCGTCCTCATCGACAGCGCCGGAATACCAATTCGGGTCTCTGCTCGCTGGATCGGCCGCCTCATGCAGCCCTGGTCCTGGTGCCCACTTGGCTTCTACAGGACGTTGCTTGGGGACGCGCTGCGTGCCGGCCCACGCAACCTGCGCTCCGCCCAGCGGGATTTGAATCGCTACGACATCCGTCGACAACTCGATCGCATAGACACGCCGACCATGGTGATTTGGGGCGAGAGAGACACACTGATCCCGCTGGACGATGGACGGCTGATCGCCGATGGCCTTTCGGATGGCCGTCTGGAGATCGTACCGAAGGCCCGACACTTACCGATGGTCAGCGATCCCGGCGCGACCGCTCGGCTGATCGTGAGATTCTTTAGGGAAGAACTGCGAGAGCGTCCTTAAGTCATCGCGCGCGACTACGCGGTCACTTCGCCTTCAACATCTCAGCCGTCAGTTTGGTGCCCGGAACGTACTCCGTAAGCTCGAGTATGACCGAGCCGACCTTCAACTTCGTCACTAGCTTGACCGGCACACGCCGATCATCATCGGTGACATAGATCTCGGCCTCACCACCCTCCGAGAAGATCCCTTTGGTCTTGATGATGGGACGGACGACTATGGTCGAGAACTCGCCCGCTGGCACTCTGATCTTCTCACGACGCAGAACTTTTAGAATCACCGGGTTTCGGTCCCAGCGAAAGTAGGTATTCCACTCGTAGGTCTCGCCCACCTCCAACGGCACCGCGCGTACGAAGTACACGAACGACGCGTCATCAAGCGGGCGCTCCGGGATGGAATCTGTCTCTCCGTCACTGTTCTCGTAGACACCGTTCTCTAGATCGAAGCGGTAGTCACGGTAACGCTCGTAACTCCCTTGATGTGAGTCCTGAACGTAGCGCCGACTCGAGAACAGATAGACGTCGAGCCACGATTCCTGCATATCCTCGAGCTTATAGAACGGAGTCGAACCCTTGATCAGCGATTGCAGGTGATAGGTCGGATGGCCCACGACCGTATCGATCCCCACGACCTGCATATAAGCCTCGCCAACCTTCAAGGGCCCAAACTTGACCCTGTAATCGAGGCGCTCGCCGACCCCAAATGGAACATCAGCAAGTTCGGCAGGCGCCGAACCGCCAGTGAGCGAGCCTTCCTGACCAACCAGGCCAAGGGGCGCCAGGAATAAAAGCAGAAGTGGGACCGCTACTCTCCTCACAGTTCCCTCAACAAGCCGACATAATCCCGCGCAGCACGAAACAGCGACTGCCGGCTCGGCCGCGCCCGTCGATCGTAGCGACCCTCGACCTGCGTCTCCTCGATGCGGCGCGAATGCGGTGCCACCGCCAACAGCAACTCCAAACTCCCAGCCCACCCGTCACGGCTCAGCAGTCGGTTGGCATCACGCTCCTTTAGCGCCTTCTTTAACAGGCCCACTCGATACGCTCGAAGCCCGGAAAGAGGGTCGCTGATTCCTTCAGGAAGCTCAAACTTGCGCTCCAGCCAAGGCATTCCTTTGCGCACCCAGCGAACTGCTCGCGGGAGCGACTTCCCGTTGGGCGGTTGAGCGGCCACCACCAGATCGGCTCCACCCTCGACCCGTTTGACCATGGCCGGGATCGCCAGCGGCTCTTCCGTGAAATCCGCCTGAAGCGTTACCACCACGTCCCGGCGCGGATACGGTGAGCGAGAGACTGCTTCTTTCAAGAGCCTCTCGAGAGAGGCGCCGTGCCCCTGCCGCTGCTCGTTGCGAAGAACCTCTAACGGGAGAACCTGGGCGTAAGGCGTGATGACTTCGCCCGTGCGATCCGTGGAGGCGTCATCGAGCACCAGTACCTGGTAGTCACGCTTGAACTCCGACATGACCTGCCGGATCTTCCACAGCAGGACGCCCGCCGTGCGCTCCTCATTGTGCGCAGGAATACAGATATAGATCACAAGCTATATGACACTATGTATGAGTGACCCGCCTCACCCAGCACCTCCAGGGAGACAGGATGTCGCTAATCGTCTAGTGTTTACTACCAGCCGCCGCCAGGTCAGTTCCCGGCGGCGCCGTCTTCCAGCGCTTATGATGCCAAAAATACTGTTCCGGGTAAAGCCGCACGCGCTTCTCGAGTTCTTTGACCCAGCTTCTTGTAAGCTCCAGCACTTGCTGTTTGATGTCTCCCCCCTCGGGTGGATCGAGTCGCACAAGCCAGCCGTGATACCGCCGCGGTCCCACTCGATGTACTCCTCCCACGAGGAACGGCGCGCCCGTCCTAAGTGCCAACAGAGCTGGAGCTCGATGTGTGGAGGCGGACCTACCGAAGAACGGGACGAACACTCCGTTACGCCCGGCGTCCTGGTCCGCGACAAACGCGACGAGCCGCCCGGCCGCCAAGCTGTCATTGAATCGGCCCCAGGGATCCGCGCGGTCGATCAGGCCCATGCCGAGGTTGCGCCTAAAATCCTGCACTAGGGGAGTGACTCGCGGGTTTCTCATGCCTTGCATCACAGCATCAACCGGGTAGCCGAAGGCCGCCAACGCCGAGCCGGCCAGATCCCAATTCCCGAAATGCCCACTGACGATGACGACCCCGCGGCCTTCATCGTAGGCGGCCTTCAAGACGTCCCGCCCTTCGAACTGGACGATTCGGCGGCGCACTTCCTCCGGACCGCGTCGCGATATGTAGGGCACGCTTAGCCACTCCCGGCCCACGTGGCGGTAGGCGCCCTTGGCCGTATCAGCCACCCAATCCTCTGACTGCTGCGGAAACGCCTGGGCGAGATGGTCCTCGACAACCTGGCTGCGCCATCCGAAGCGATAAGCCAGACCTCCGAGCTGTTGGCCCAGACGCTCGCTGAATGCCGGCGGCGTGCGCGCCAGAACACCGAACAGCGCGCGCAACGCTCCGTACTCAAGGGCGTAACGGAAACTCAGCGGACCGTTACTCCTCCCCGAGATGCTTCTTCGGGAATGGCGAACTGCAGGTCATAGAGACGCCGGTAGACGCCTTTGCGATCAAGGAGGTCCTGATGGCGACCCGACTCGACTATCCGACCGTTCTCGAGCACGACGATCTGGTGCGCCCCCTGTATTGTTGACAGCCGATGCGCCACAACGATCACCGTGCGATTGGCCATCAGTCGGTCGATCGCCTGTTGAACCAAGCGTTCGGATTCGGTATCGAGAGACGACGTCGCTTCATCGAAGATCAGAAGCGGCGGGTCTCGAAGTATCGCCCGAGCGATTGCGATTCGTTGACGCTGACCTCCGGAGAGGCGAACACCGCGATCGCCAAGCACCGTATCGTAGCCATCGGGCAACTGGGCGACGAACTTGTGAGCGTTCGCCGCTTTCGCCGCCGCCTCGATATCTTCTTGGCTGTATCGATCTGTCTCGCCGTAAGCGATGTTGGCGCGAACGGTATCGTGGAAGATGACCGTCTCTTGTGACACGACTCCGAGTAGGTTACGAAGCGATCCAAGCTCGATCTCACCGATGTCGACACCGTCAATGGTGATCCGACCACTGGAGACCTGGTAAAACCGCGGCAGTAGATCGACGATCGTGCTCTTTCCCGCGCCCGATGGACCAACAAGGGCTACGACTTCGCCGCGCAGCACCGCGAAGCTGACTCCCGTCAGTACCTCCTCTTCGCCGTCGTAGGCGAAATGCACGTCCTCGTAGACGACGCCTTGTTCGAAGCGCTCGATACGGCGACCACCCTTTCCGGCGGGCTCGACGGCCATATCAAGGATCTCGAAGAAACGGTCGGCCGCGGCCAGAGACGACTGCGCGCGCGCCGGCAGAGTCGTAAGCACCTTGATCGGCTGCTGCACTCTCAATGAGATGGTCAGGAAAGTGAGAAACGCCTCGGCGGTCATCTCGCCACTGAACACGAACTGAGCGCCCACCCAGACCAGGATCAACGTGACGAAACTCCCCAGAACCTCCGACAGTGGCGAGCTCAACAGACGCAGGCGTTCCGTCCGGACGAAACGCTTGTAGAAAGACCGGTTTGTACTCCCAAAACGCTCGCTTTCGAATCCCTCGGCGCCGTACGCCTTCACCAGCCTGGTGCCCGAAGCCGTTTCTTGCAGCATGCTGGTGAGCTCGCCTTGGGCGTCGAACGCCCGGCGAAACCCGTGACGAAGCCGGCCAATCATCGGCTTGATGAAGCCCAGGAAGAGCGGGACGACGACCAGAGCGAGCAGCGTCAGCTTCCACGAGATGAGCAGCAGTACCGCTACGAACGCCAACAGCGATACCGTGTGCTTGAGAACGTCAGCTACGGTGTAGGTGATTATCTCCTTCGTCTTCTCCGTGTCGCTGAAAACCCGTGCCATCAATTGGCCGGTCTTCTGGCGATCGAAGAAACCCAACGGCAGCCTTTGCAGATGGCCATAGAGCTGGTCGCGCATATCGCGCAGGATACCCTCACGGACCTTGACCCCCAGAGCCTCCGCGAGATAGAAGAAGGCGTTCTTCAGCAGCAAGCCCACCATCACCAGGACCACGACGTTGCGCAGCGCAGCGCTCGGATCCGAGCGGTCGATGAATGGACCGACTGTGGCCTCGAGAAGTTGATCGACTAGAGCTCCACCGCCGGGTATCGCCGTCGCCTCTCCAAACAGCGCACGAAGGAACGGGATGAGCAACACCATCGTGAACCCATCCAGGAGCGAGCCGACTGCCATGGCCACCAGACTGACGAAGAACACCGCCCGATACGGGCGCATGTAGGCGAGCAACCGACCGTAGATCTTCAACGGCCCCCACCGCGAGGCTTGAGCAACGCCACCGGCAGAATCATCTCGTCCGGGCTTATGCCCCCGTGCAGGAAGCTGTCGCGATAGCGTGACTGGTACTCCCTCAACTTCGTCGGGTACACGAAGAAGTAGTCCTCGCGGGCCAATAGGTAGTTGGTCTTCAAGCCACCCGCCGGCAGACGGATGGATGCCCCGTCAGCTACTGCAAGAACGTGGGAGGGCGTCTCCGCCCGCAGATCGTCACCATACTTGTAGCGCAAGCTCTGCGTGGCATCGCGCTTGGCAAACACCGTCGTTGGGCGATGGCAATGGACGGAGCCGTGATCCGTCGTTAGGATCACGCGCACACCACGGCCCCGGAGGATTCTCAACGCCTCGCGCAGATCGGAGCCCTCGTACCACGTGACCGTCAATCGGCGAAGGGCCTCCGCGTCGCGCGCCATCTCGAACAACAGCTGCGATTCGCCGCGCCCGTGGGTCAAGAGGTCCACAAAATTGAATACGATGGCTATGGCTCGCCGTTCGTCCAGCAACGCCGGTAGCCGGCGGAGCATCGCTTCTCCGTCGCTCGCGGTGTGAACCTTCTCGTAGTGCGCCGGCACCGTCCCGTAGGTGAGCCTGCGGATCTGCTCAGCGAACAGCTCGCCCTCGAACGAGTTCAGGCCCGTCTCCTCGTGCGACTCCGGCCAGCCGGGACGATCCTTGGCCAATTGGTCCGGAAAGATGCCGCCGAAGATGGCATTGCGCGCATACGGCGTCGCCGTGGGCAAAATCGAATAGTAGAGGTCTTCCTCTATTTCGAAATCCTCGTCCATGATCGATTGCAGGGCTCGCCACTGATCGAGCCGCAGACAATCGACTACGATCAGGGCCGAGGGCTCATCACGCGCCAACAGCGGGAGAAAGAAGCGAGGGACCACATCAACTGAGAGCGACGGGCGCGACTCCTGTCCCTTCGCCACCCAGCTGGCGTAGTTGGCAACGACAAAATCGGAAAACTGGCGCAGCGCATCCCCCATAAGTGTGCGGAGCGACTCTAGAAGCCCCACCTCATCCGCCGCACCGAGCGCGATCTCCCAATCGACGAGATCAGAGTAGAGATCTGTCCAATCGCGCCAATCATTCGCTTGATCGATTCGCCCCAGCATGTCGGCGTAGGCCTGGACGAAATCACGAGCCATTTGCTCGTGACGCAGTCCGGGGCCCTCGAGAATCCGCGTCACCACGGACGATACCTGCCGAGGACTGGTCGGCTTGATGATGTAGTCCTCGACACGACGTGAAATAGCCTCGGTTAGGGTCGCCTCCTCCTCGCTCTTCGTCACCATTACAACCGCGATGCGAGGATCGACTTCACGGATCTCCCTGAGCATTTCGGTGCCAGTGCGTCCAGGCATCTCCTGATCCAGAAGAACCAGATCGTAACTGCGGCGCCGAAGTTGACTGAGGGCATCGTCGCCGTTTGGAGTTGTGTCTACCTCGTAGCCACGTTGCTCTAGAACAAGACGGTGGGGTAAAAGGAGGTCCACCTCGTCATCGACCCAGAGGATCCGACCCTTCGCTGCTCTCTTCGCGAACATCAAAGCTTCCAGGTATAGCTGTACCACGTGGCGACAGCCCTACCCGCCCGCTCTGCCGGCTCGAACACCCAGTCCCGAGCCTCTCGCATCAGATCCGTGTTGTATCCGGAATCCGGCGTCGGGGGGTCCAGGCGCACACTGTCCACGGCACCCGCCTGGTTGATGAAAACCCAGACCGTGACTTCCTTGCCGCGAACCGCTGCGGGTCGATCCAAGGGGGCCATGATCACGCCACGCGGCGTGGGCGGAATGAGCCTTCTGAGGCCCGACATCGCATTCCCTTGATCGCCCTGCCCTTCACCTCCCGGTAGACCCGCACCCGTCTCCTCTCCCTCCCGCGTCCCCTCACCGGGGTCCCGCAGATCGATCTCGTTCAGGGCCAACACCGGTTCCTCGAGCTGTTGCTCCACCTGCACCGGCTCGATCACCGGCGTCTCCGGGCGCGGTGGGATCTGAATCTCTACCGGTGGACGGAGCACGACAGCTCTCATGCCACCACCGCCAGCGGCAGCCACAGGATCACCGCTTCCCGGGCCTGCTGCCGCGTAGGGAGTCAACCGCTCCGCTTCACTTTGGAAGTAAAGTAAGACGGTCAGGTGGAATAGAAGAGAGAGTAGCAGTCCGACACGCCAGACCTTGCGCTCCTGGCGCAGCCGTTGCTGAACTTGCTCCACCGCCATCGAACCACGATTCCTTGCTTTCGTTTACCGATCGACATCATCGGCGTTCTCAACGCCGAGATCGACGATCTGCACAGTCTGCGCCTCTCGGTCCAGTATCCACGCTTCGCCAGTCCCCGAAATTATGACGTCGGAAGCGAACTTGGTGCGACGCGCGACACCGATCACCTTCGGCTCGTCGCCGCCGATGTCTACCACCGCCACACCCTCCGGCCCCGCCGCCACATACAGGCGATCCCCATCGAGATCAGCGGCGTACGCGAACTTCACTCCGGTGTATCTTTGTACCACGCGCGGCGCAGCGGGATCCCTCACGTCCATCACGAACACCCCGTTCGTCCCCGCTGCCACGGCAAGCCGGCTGCCCCGTGCTCGCACCGCGTGACCTGTCGCCGGCAACTCGATCTCGCCGATCTTCTCGAAGCTGGCGTTATATGAAGCTAACCGGTTCTCCATCAAAACCCAGCCGATACGCCCGAAGCCGCTGTAGGCCATGTCCGTCACAAACCCCGAGCTCGCGACCTGAGCCAACGTCTCGGCATCGACGTCCGTTCCATCTCTGCGGAGCTGGAGCAAGCGAAGCGAGTCCTGCCCGGCGACGGCCAGGTCGCTCTGGAAAACCTCTAGGGCCCCTCCACCGCGTTCATCGATCACACGGCCCTGTGCTGAGTCATCATAGACTGAGAAAGCAATCAAGTTCGAATAAGTGCTCAAAACCAAGAGATCGAGATCGGATATCACTGCGATGTCGTCGATCCCGCGCACTCCGCTCCCGCGAGGACGCACCGTGCCGTCGTCCATAACGACGCGCACTCCGCCCACACCGACAACCGCGGCACCGCCGGGGAATTTCGTGATACGGTCCGGCACCAGGTCGAGGGGTACGCCACGGTACTCATAGTCCAGCGTTGGGCCCGCGGCCATGCGCCGCACGTAGCTCCGATCCTTCTCAGAGCCGATCAAGAAACCCATGGCCCCGCCGATCAGCGCGGCGACGGCCGTCACACAACCCTGACTGCTGCAGGCCGAGTTGCCAAGCCCGCGGTCGCTGGCGAACAGATAGACCGGAACGCCGACCAGGAGGGCCCCACCGACGCCGAAGTACCACTTCTTGTGGCTCTTAGGTGCTTCCTGCCCGAGCCCGGAAGCGGGGAATACAGCTACGAGAGCGATGGAAAGCGCGAGCGCGAGTAACAGCGAGCGCCGAAAGCGTGCCCGGCCAAGGCAGCCGGCATGAATTGAGCTACTCGTCATGCACGACCTCGAAGGTGCGCAACCTCCTGGCCATCAGTTCGCCCAAATCGTCCCAAACCCTCAGCCTGATCTCGTACTCGCCGGCTGGCACTTCCTGTGGATCTAGGGAGAGGTATTCGGTCACTCGGTCGCGGCCCTCCATCTTGACCTGGCGCGCATAACGCAACTCGAGTCTGTCGTCTCCGACGACGCTGAAACCCCAAGAATCGGCCAGAAGCCCAACGAGCGCGCCGAGTCCCCCACCGCGCGTAAGGCTCTTTACTCTCAGTTGGATCGACACGTCGTACGAGGCGAAGCCCTCTGAATCACTCTCCAAGCCGTAGATCTCGTAGTAGATGTGAATCGGTTCGCCGGACCGATACTCCATCGCCGCGTTCGGCCACACCTCATAGTCGGACCGCTCCTTGGGATCCTCGATCAGCGGCTTGACCAAGTCGGCAATGAGGACGTCGCTGATTGCGAAAGAGTCCGCGGGGAACCCGTCAGGAGTAAACGCCTCACGCGCTGCTGCCGCACGCCATGTCACGGCGTCGCGCACCTCGACCGCCGCCACCAGCAGATCGCCGGGCGGGATGATGATTCGCCAGCTTCTGAACTCGTCGATCTCCGAGGATTCCTCGTACTCCAGCGTCTCCGCATCGACACGCCGGACGATCTTCTCTCCGGCCTCGTTCAACAGAAACATGCCGGTCTCGATCTCGCCCTCCTCCAAATCGAGACCTCGCGCCAGACCGTCCAACGGCAACGCCGCATGCACCTCTACGGCCACCTCCTGCGGATCGTCGCCGCGGAACTGCGCCACTTGGATCGGCAGGTCCAACAGTTCCGGAATCGACGGTATGTTCGCGTACGCAACCGGCTGCACGTAACGGTAGTCCTCGGCAACAAACTTGTAGTCTCCAGCGAAGCGCGCATCGAGGTAGCCAGGCGTCTGACGGAACGTGAACACGGGACCGTTGAGGCCGTAACTCCATATGATCGATCGCCGCCCTACCGCGTAAGGATTGCCGGCCATGTACGGCGACGCACCGAAGGAGGCAATCGACATGGGTGGCCCGTAGCGCACGTAGATAACACCCCGGTCGGTCTGCCACCCGCGCAACCCCGACTCGGGCGCCGAGTATCGCAGATCCGCATACGCGATCCGCGCTAGGTGCTCGAGACGTCTCTCGTTCGCCTCGGTGAGATACAGGGGGTCGGAAAGCTGCCAGTAGCGATCATTGAACTCGGCCCGGGCATTCTCGCTGAGGCGATTGTACTCCACGGCTTCATCACGCCGCATTACCTCTTCGAGGCTCTCCACTTGAGCCCGCTCCTCATCCGATAGACGCGCGAGCCCAGCCTCAAACGCCTCAGCCGACTCCTCCTCGCGGCCCGCTGTGTGTAGTCCTAGACCTAGGTACAAACAGGGCTCCGGACGATCGGGGTGCGCCGCGCGCAGTCGGCGCGCGATCGACAGATACTCGCCCATCCTATTCTCATCGAGCAGTTGGCCCATCAACCGGATCGACGCACCCACGTGTTTCGGGTCGTACCGCAGCGCCTCTCGGTAATGCTCGATCATCTCGTCCTTGGTGTCCGATCCCGATCCCTCGATCGACGCCGCGGCATCTAAGTAGTCGTTGCCATAGCGGACAGGGCCGTCGATTCCCGCGCCAGCGTAAAGTCCCGTCCGGCCGATGTCGTCTTGCGGCGGTCCCCTGAACAGAGGATTGAACCGCTTGAACTCCATCGAACGGTAATTCATCTCCTGGATGTAACCGAGGCTGAAGTGCACCTCTGCCAACACCGCCGGGTCGTCGCGCTTCTCGGCTTCACCGAGCGCCCTGCTGAACAGCCGCGAAGCATCCACGTTCATGTGTTGCTTCAACCGAAGCCGAGCCAGTTCCAGTAGGTAGCGCGGATCGGACGGGCTGAGCCGCAGCGCCTCCATGAGGTTGCGCTCCGCCTTACGACGATCGAGGAAGTCGGTCTCAACCGCACTGGATATCTGTGTGTACAGGCGGCCGATGTGGTAGTAGGTGTCGGCCATCTCGGGGTCGGCACGGCGCGCCTTCTCGAACTCCGCAAACGCGAGCGTGGTGTCCCCCTTAGAAGCAGCAGCGACGCCAAGATCCAGGTGCTTCCGGGCCACGCTCTCCTGGGCGGAAGAAGCCTGAGCCGATACGACCACAAGAGCCGATAGCAGGAAAGGAACGATGCGCTTCACGGCTGAGGTCCTTTGCTTAAGCTGTCGAGAACCCGCGCATTTTAAAGGTAGGGGAGCGGACCGTTTCACGAAAGGGGTGCGCGTGGACCTCAAGCCATAAATCATTGCATATAAATGGCTTAGCTCTCTTCCACTCGCGTTCCACGGCACCCGCGCCCGCCAGTGCTGAAGCCACTCCTCGACTGGAACGGTACGAGTCTCCGAACGCATATCGAGCACCCTTGCCCGAGTCGCGGGCGCCAGCCAAGTTAGCCAGCGCCCAGTACAATTCCACCCAACTCTCGCGAGCTCCGAGAACGAGTTTTCGATAACAGGGAGACCGACACCATGATGGGGCTTGAAGGCGCGATTGTCATTCCCATTCTGATACTGGCTTGCACGGCGATCATCTACCGCGGCCTGATATCCGTCCGCGCACGCCAATTGGAGGCGCGTCGCCAGGACGAAGCTTCCGGCGATTGACTCTCTCTTAGCTCACCCGACCGGGAGGCACTATGAGTGGGCTGTTCGAGCGACTGCAAAGCGAGCTCCACGAGATGCGGGAGCAGGGTGTCTACAAACAGCTCATTCACCTCGACTCTCCTCAGGATGCCGTGGTGCGCATCGACGAGCTGGGAGGCGAGGTGATCAATCTCTGCTCAAACAATTATCTAGGCCTCTGCAACACTCCGGAGGTCATCGCGGCTGGCGTGGCCGCCTACAAGGAATTCGGCGCTGGGACGTCCTCGGTACGTTTCATCTGCGGCACGTTCAGCCTGCATCGGCGACTCGAGGATAAGATCGCCGCGTTTCTCGGCGTGGACTCGGCCCTCACCTACGTGTCCTGCTGGAACGCCAATACAGGATTGACTCCCACATTTCTGGAGGAGGAAGACGCGCTTATATCCGATGAGCTAAATCACGCCTCGATCATCGATGGCGTGCGGATGACGCGGGCGCAACGAAAGATCTACAAACACTCCGACATGGATGATCTGGAACAGGCGCTCAAGGACACGGCGGGCGCCCGTAGCCGCTTCATCATCACCGACGGCGTATTCTCGATGGAAGGCGATATTTGTAGGTTGCCCGATATTCTCGAGTTGGCCGAGAGATACGACGCCACCGTGGCCGTCGACGACTCGCACGCGACGGGAGTGCTCGGAGATACCGGCCGTGGCACGCCTGAACACTATGGGCTCCACGGAAAGGTCCCCGTCATCACGAGCACTTTGGGAAAGGCCCTGGGCGGTGCGGCCGGCGGCTTCACCGCCGGTCCGCCAGAGTTGACGGACTATCTGACTCAGCGTTCGCGGCCTATGCTCTTCTCCAACGCCCTTCCGCCTGCTACGACGGCACATTCGCTCGCCGCGATCGAACACCTCGAGAAGCACCCCGAGCTCGTCCAAAAGCTGCGCAGCAATACAGCGTACTTCCGCGAGAAGCTGCTCGAGGCCGGCTTCAAGCCGATCGAGGGCGACACGCCGATCGTGCCCATCATCATCGGCGAAACGGCGGAGGCGATTCGAATGAGTAAGATGCTCCTCGAGCAAGGCGTTTTTGTGATTGGCTTCGGGTACCCTGTGGTGCCTCACGGCACAGCGCGTATCCGCTGCCAGATCTCGGCCGCCCACGATGTCGAGCACCTCGACGCCGTACTCGACGCCATGAAGAAGGTCGGCGCTGAGTTGGGAATAACCTGAGGTCGGTACTATGGCACTAATCTCTCCGAGCATACTCAGCGCTGACTTCACTCGCCTGGGAGAGCAGATCGAAGAGGCCGAGGCCGGCGGCGCCGACTGGATCCATGTAGACGTGATGGATGGTCATTTCGTGCCGAACATCACCGTCGGACCGATGATTGTCGAAGCGGCGCGGAGGGCTACCGAACTGCCTCTGGACGTTCACCTTATGATCGAGAATCCTGATCGCTACCTGGACGACTTCGTGGGCGCGGGCGCCACCTGTCTGACGGTGCATCAGGAGACCTGCCCACACCTCCACCGCACAATTCAGAGAATCCGTGAACTCGGCGCACGCCCTGGCGTCTCGGTGAACCCCGCAACACCGGTGGAGAACCTCGATGACATCCTTCCGTTCATCGACCTGGTCCTCGTCATGACAGTGAACCCCGGGTTCGGCGGCCAGAAGTTCATCCGCGAGTGTATCCCGAAGGTCGCCCGACTGTCACAGAAACTGGAGACGATGGGGCGCCAAGACATCGAGATCGAAGTGGACGGCGGCATCGATCCGAGCACCGCCCCGGCTGTTGTGGCGGCCGGCGCCAACGTGCTCGTGGCAGGCTCAGCGGTGTTTTCCAAGGGATCCATTCTGGACAACATTAGGGCCCTGCGTCGGAGTCTGGCGGTAGATGTCTGACGACCGGGAACCGAACAGGCCCTGCTGACATTTTTGTGGAGGTGGCTGAGCTGCGGGTGCACACGAAGCCGACCGAAAGCTACAGCTAGCATCACTCGATTAACTGGCAGCCGGCCGCGCCTCGTTGGACGTAGCCGGCTCACTTCTTTTCTGTCGGGAGTACCGATGAAAGCCGCAACGCGGCGGCAACATACAACAGGTACGGTATCGCTTCCCGAGCGTAGCGCGAGCGCGCTCAGGTTGGGCACGGCGGCGAGGGTTGCGTCGCGGTAATCTTCACCGATGGCGGAGTGCGCTACTTGAGCCTCGGGCTAGAAGGGGCGCAATGAGGTAGAGTGGGCAACACTTGATCATAGACGAAGAGGTCCTGTCAGGGATTAGCCGCCAGCTCGAGGCGGCCTACCCGGAGGAGGCCTGCGGTGGCTTGCTCGGACGGATGGTCGACGAAAGTGATGTCGCGGTTGTGGAGGCGGTACCGCTAGACAACGAACGTGAGGATGAGCGCCGCCGGCGTTACCTCATCGGGCCCGACGCGGTTCTTGCACTAGAACGCCGCGCTGAGAAGGCAGAGCTTCAGGTCATCGGATTCTACCACTCGCACCCAGATGCGCATGCGCTTCCTTCGAAGTCCGACCGAGAGCATGCCTGGCCTTGGTACATCTATCTGATCGTCCAGGTCCAGTTCGGAAGCGCGACAAACACCAGGGCCTGGCGACTCACCGAAGACCAGGAGCATTTTGCCCCGGTTGCAGTGGATGCACGGGAATCGATGTGAGAGAGGCAGCCAAGCGATGAACAAGATTTCAGTCATCGTCCCAACACCGCTTCGGCAATACACAGAGGGGTTGAGTGCGGTGGAGGTCGAGGCGGGAACCGTCAGGCAGGCGATCCGGGAGCTGACGGCCCGATACTCGTGCCTCGAGCGCCATCTCTTCGCACAAGACGGGCAGTTGCGCAGCTTTGTCAACATCTATCTAAATGATGAGGATATCCGCTACCTTCAAGCCGGAGAGGAAACCCGCGTGGACAGCGGCGACGAGATAAGGATCGTCCCTTCCATAGCCGGCGG